>Ga0102595_100050_pt1 | contig 308235 bp, 280 predicted proteins | sample Araplaol_mTSA_r2_2_FD_76864 | JGI IMG/M metagenome (GOLD analysis project Ga0102595, IMG submission 76864) | Arabidopsis root microbial communities from North Carolina, USA - plate scrape MF_Col_mTSA_r2 (SPADES assembly) (version 2) | ecosystem: Host-associated > Plants > Roots > Endosphere... | reverse complement strand
CGTGGCGGCGCGTTCCGGCAGGTTACATGTTCGGATAATTCGGCCCGCCGCCGCCTTCGGGCGTGACCCACACGATGTTCTGCGTCGGGTCCTTGATGTCGCAGGTCTTGCAGTGCACGCAGTTTTGCGCGTTGATCACGAGCCGATCGCCGCCGTCGTCGTTCTTCACGAACTCGTACACCGCCGCCGGGCAGAAACGCGCCTCCGGCCCCGCGTAGGTGCGCAGGTTCACGTTCACCGGCACGCTCGCGTCCTTCAGCGTCAGGTGCGCCGGCTGGTTCTCCTCGTGGTTCGTGTTCGAGATGAACACCGACGACAGCCGGTCGAACGTCAGCTTGCCGTCCGGCTTCGGATACGCGATCGGCTCGCACTGCGACGCCGGCTTCAGCATCTCGTGGTCCGCGTGCTGGTGATGCAGCGTCCACGGCACGTTGCCGCCCATCACCTTCTGCTCGAGCCCGACCATCAGCGTGCCCAGGTACAGGCCCTTGGCCATCCACTGCTTGAAGTTGCGCGCGCGGTACAGCTCTGTGTACAGCCACGATTGCTTGAACGCATCCGGGTACGCATTGAGTTCATCCGACTGGCGGCCGGCCTGCACCGCGTCGAATGCGGCGTCGGCCGCCAGCATGCCGGTCTTGATCGCCGCGTGGCTGCCCTTGATCCGTGACGCGTTCAGGAAGCCCGCGTCGTCGCCGATCAGCGCGCCGCCCGGGAACACCGTCTTCGGCAGCGACAGCAGGCCGCCCGCCGTGATCGCGCGTGCGCCGTACGACACGCGCTTGCCGCCTTCGAGGAATGCACGGATCGACGGATGCGTCTTGTAGCGCTGGAATTCCTCGAACGGCGACAGGTACGGGTTCGTGTAGCCCAGGCCCACCACGAAGCCGACCACGACCTGGTTGTTGTCCATGTGATACAGGAACGAGCCGCCGTACGTGTCCGACTTCAGCGGCCAGCCGGCCGTGTGGATCACGAGGCCCGGCTTGTGCTTGGCCGGGTCGATTTCCCACAGTTCCTTGATGCCGATCCCGTACGCCTGCGGATCGGCGTTCGCGTCGAGCTTGAACTTCGAGATCAGCTGGCGGCCGAGGTGGCCGCGGCAGCCTTCGGCGAACAGCGTGTACTTCGCATGCAGCTCCATGCCGAGCTGGAAGTTCTCGGTCGGCTCGCCGTCCTTGCCCACGCCCATGTTGCCGGTGGCGACGCCTTTGACCGAGCCGTCGTCGTTGTAGAGAATCTCCGCGGCGGGGAAGCCGGGGAAGATCTCGACGCCCAGCGCCTCGGCCTGTGCCCCAAGCCAGCGCGTGACGTTGCCCAGCGAGATCACGTAATTGCCGTGATTCTTGAAGTTGTCCGGCAGCGCCCAGTTCGGCGTGGTCACCGCGCTCTTCTCGGACAGGAACAGGAAGCGGTCTTCCGTCACCTCGACGTCGAGCGGCGCGCCGCGTTCCTTCCAGTCGGGAAACAGCTCGGTGATCGCGCGCGGGTCCATCACCGCGCCCGACAGGATGTGCGCGCCGATCTCGGAACCCTTCTCGAGCACGCACACGCCGATCTCGGTGCCTTTCTCGGCGGCCAGCTGCTTGAGCCGGATCGCCGCCGACAGCCCGGCGGGGCCGCCGCCGACGATCACGACGTCGTATTCCATCGATTCGCGCGGGCCGTATTGCTCGATGAGGCTTGCGGGGGTCATTGGCGTTCCTCTAACCGTTAGAATGCTTTTATTCGGGAGCGTATTGTCTGCGAAACGAAACGCTTGCCGCAACAACATGCAGGTAGATTAGCACGATCGTTCTATTTTTTGTGCTAGGGTAATGCCGCCCGGGCTGTGCCGCCGGGGCTGGCGAAACGACATCGAAAGGGGATGTGCAAATGGGTCGATCGATCAATCTGGAAGGCAAGGTTGCGCTGGTGACCGGCGCATCGAGCGGGCTCGGCACGCGTTTCGCCAATGTGCTGGCGGCCGCCGGCGCCAAGGTGATATTGGCCTCGCGGCGCGTGGAGCGGCTCAAGGAGCTGCGCGCCTCGATCGAGGCCGATGGCGGCAGCGCGCACGTGGTGCGCCTGGACGTGACCGACCCGGACAGCATCCGGGCCGCCGTGGCCCATGCCGAGACCGAGGCCGGCTCCATCGATATCCTGGTGAACAACTCCGGCGTGTCCACCACGCAGAAGCTCACCGACGTGACGGCCGACGACTTCGATTTCGTCTTCGATACCAACACGCGTGGCGCGTTCTTCGTGGCCCAGGAAGTGGCCAAGCGCATGATCGCGCGGGCCAAGGGGGCCGAGAAGCTGGGCAACCCGCTGCCACAGGCACGTATTGTCAATATTGCGTCGGTGGCCGGTCTCAAGGTACTGTCGCAGATTGGTGTCTACTGCATGAGCAAGGCCGCCGTCGTACACATGACGAAGGCCATGGCCCTGGAGTGGGCGCGTCACGGCATCAACGTGAACGCGATCTGCCCGGGCTATATCGACACGGACATCAACCACCACCACTGGGATACCGACGCGGGGCAGAAGCTGATCCAGATGCTGCCGCGCAAGCGCCTGGGCCAACCCGAAGACCTCGATGGCCTCTTGCTGCTGCTGGCGTCCGACGCATCGCGCTTTATCAATGGCGCGGTGGTCACGGCCGACGATGGCATGGTCTGACCGCTGACCCTTCGGGGGAGGGGACGGGCCGAAAAGAACAAGCAACAGGAGAAACGCTCCCGGCCGGCATGGCCCGGAGCGGCCCGGACCGGAGGCCGGGGCAGAACCATGGCTCAAGAAGAACAGGCACGGCGCGACGCCGGGCCGCAGCACGTCGTCGACTCGGTGATCGTTCCCGAGGCCGCCGACGAGGCGCGCGACAGCGAATTCCGCATTTCACCGCGTATCGAAGACTGGATTGGCGTCATCGTCATGGTGCTGCTGGTGGCCATCACGTTCGCCAATGTGGTGGTGCGCTACTTCACGGACGAATCGTTCGCCTGGACCGAGGAATTCTCGGTCTTCCTGATGATCGTGCTGGCGCTCGTGGCCGGCAGCGCCGCCGTGGCGCGCGATCGCAACATCCGAATCGAATATTTCTTCGAGCGTGGCAGCGTCACGCGCCAGAAGCGGCTGGCCGTGCTGTCGGCCGTGGCGGTGGCCGTGATGTTCCTGGCGCTGGCGGTGCTGGGCGCGCGCATTACCTGGGATGAGTACGCGTTCGGCGAGACCTCGCCGGGCATTGGTGTGCCGAGCTGGTGGTATTCGGTGTGGCTGCCGGTGCTGTCGGTGGCCATCTCGCTGCGCGCCCTGGCGCTGGCGCTGCGCAACCTGCGCGCGCTGAAGGCCCTGCAGCAGGCCGGGGAGGGCACGGCATGACGCTGGTTGCCATCATCCTCTTCGTGGTGTTCATCGGCCTGATGCTGCTGGGCGTGCCGATCGGCGTGTCGCTGGGCCTGGGCGGGCTGGTGGCCATCGGGCTGTCCAACCTCGACACCCAGATGTTCGGCCTGCTGGCCGTGCCCCAGAATTTCTATGCCGGCCTGGCCAAGTATCCGCTGCTGGCGATTCCGATGTTCGTGCTGGTGGGGTCGATCTTCGACCGCTCGGGCGTGGCGCAGCGGCTGGTCACGTTTGCGATTGCCGTGGTGGGGCGCGGGCCGGGGATGCTGCCGCTGGTGGCCATCCTGGTGGCGATGTTCCTGGGCGGCATCTCGGGCTCGGGCCCGGCCAACGCGGCGGCCGTGGGCGGCGTGATGATCGCGGCGATGTCGCGTGCCGGCTATCCCGGTTCGTACAGCGCGGCCGTGGTGGGCGCCGCGGCGGCCACCGATATCCTGATTCCGCCGTCGGTGGCCTTCATCATCTACAGCGTGCTGGTGCCGGGCGCATCGGTGCCGGCGCTGTTCGCGGCGGGCATGATCCCGGGCATTCTGGCCGGCGTGGCGCTGATCGTGCCGGCCGTGTGGCTGGCCCGCAAGCACAACATGGGGCATATCGAGGCCGCGCTGCCGCGCCCGCCGTTCTGGAAGAGCCTGCGTGAAGCGGCCTGGGGCCTGGTGGCGCCGTTCCTGATCCTGGGCGGCATGCGCGCGGGCTGGTTCACGCCGACCGAGGCGGCCGTGGTGGCCGTGGTCTACGGGCTGTTCGTCGGCATGGTGATCTACCGCAGCATCGGCATGCGGGACCTGTTCACGATCTTCCAGGAAGCGGCCGAGACTTCGGCCGTGATCCTGCTGGTGGTGGCGCTGGCCGGCATCTTCGCCTACGCGCTGTCCACGCTGGGCGTGATCGATCCGCTGGCCCACGCCATCGCCAATTCGGGCCTGGGCGAGTATGGCGTGCTGGCGCTGATCGTGCTGCTGCTGATGACGGTGGGCATGTTCCTGGACGGCATCTCGATCTTCCTGATCTTCGTGCCGCTGCTGCTGCCGATTTCGAACGCATTCCACTGGAACCCGGTGTGGTTCGGCGTGGTGCTGACGCTGAAGGTGGCGCTGGGCCAGTTCACCCCGCCGCTGGCCGTGAACCTGATGGTGTCGTGCCGGATTGCACGGGTGCGCATGGAAGAGACCGTGCCCTGGGTGATCTGGATGCTGCTGGCCATGTTCATCGCCATGCTGATGGTGCTGGCGTATCCGCCGCTGGCCACCTGGCTGCCCGACTACCTGGGTTACTGATTTGCCCCGATTTGCCTGAACGAGAAGATGAAACGAGGAGATTCCCGAATGAAACGCCGTGCCCTGATGTTGTCCGTTGCCGCCTCGATTGCCGCCGCCGCCCTGGCCGCGCCGGCCGCGATGGCGCAGACCTACAAATCCGAGTACAAGATGTCGCTGGTGCTGGGCCCCGCCTTCCCGTGGGGCAAGGGCGGCGAGATCTGGGCAGACCTGGTGCGCCAGCGTACCAATGGCCGCATCAACATCAAGCTGTATCCGGGCACCTCGCTGGTGGCCGGCGACCAGACGCGCGAGTTCTCGGCGATCCGCCAGGGCGTGATCGACATGGCCGTGGGCTCCACCATCAACTGGTCGCCGCAGGTCAAGGAACTGAACCTGTTCTCGCTGCCGTTCCTGATGCCCGACTACAAGGCGCTGGATTCGCTGACGCAGGGCGAAGTGGGCAAGCAGCTGTTTGCCACGCTGGAAAAGGCCGGCGTGGTGCCGCTGGCCTGGGGCGAGAACGGTTTCCGCGAGGTGTCGAACTCCAAGCACGAGATCCGCAAGCCGGAAGACCTCAAGGGCCTGAAGCTGCGCGTGGTGGGTTCGCCGCTCTATATCGAGACGTTCAACGCGCTGGGCGCCAACCCCACGCAGATGAGCTGGGCCGATGCGCAGCCGGCCATGGCTTCGGGCGCCGTGGATGGCCAGGAGAACCCGCAGAGCGTGTTCGCCGCCGCCAAGCTGTACACGGTGGGCCAGAAGTACGTCACCACCTGGGGCTACGTGGCTGATCCGTTGATCTTCGTCGTCAACAAGCAGATCTGGGAAAGCTGGACGCCAGCTGACCGCGAGATCGTCAAGCAGGCCGCCATCGACGCCGGCAAGCAGGAAACCGCGCTGGCTCGCAAGGGCCTGGTGGAGGCCGGCGCCCCGGCGTGGAAGGACATGGAGCAGCACGGCGTGAAGGTAACGGCGCTGACCCCGGCCGAGCACGACGCGTTCAAGAAGGCTACGGTCAAGGTCTACGACAAGTGGAAGAAGCAGATCGGCGCCGACCTGGTGAGCAAGGCCGAAGCGTCGATCTCCAAGCGCTGATGAAGCACGTTTCTGACCGCCATCGCCGCGAGCCAAGCCCAAGCGGAAACAGAACGTAGTGTCTTGGCTCTCTCTCCCCTCATGGGGAGAGAGTGGGAGACAGGGGTGGTACAGCAAGGCGCCACATCGAGCAAAGCCGTCGGTTTGGCCCAGCAAGAGAGCATTGGACCGAAGCCGTCGGTTATATCCAGCCCGGCAGCATCCGATACGCCGCGCCCTCTCCCCCGGCCCCTCTCCCGCCTTGCGGGAGAGGGGAGCAAAGCACCGCCCTCAGTGATTGACCAGGCGTTGCACCAGGTCCACGACCGTGTGCGCGCCGTATTTCTTCATCAGCCGTGCCCGGTAGATGTCTACCGTGCGCGGGCTGATCGCCAGCAGCTTGCCGATTTGCTTGCTGGTCTTGCCTTCCACGAGTTGCGCGGCGATGTCGCGCTCGCGGGCGGTGAGTTCGGCCGTGACCGGGCGCTTTTGCGACAGGTCCTCGAACGTCCAGATACCGGCCCCCAGCGGGTCCTTGCGGTCCAGTGACCGGCCCGTGACGTGGCACCAGAACAGCTCGCCGCCGGCGCGCTTCATGATGCGTTCGTCCGAATACAGCCCCCTGGTGTTCATGACCGGCACGATCCGGGCGCCGGTGCGCTCGAATTCGTCGGCCGTGGGGTAGAGCACCTGGAACGACTGGCCCACCAGCGCGTCGCGCGTGGTGCCAAAGATGCGGCAGACCTCGTCATTGCAATCCTCGATCACGCGGGCGCGTGAGAGCACCAGGCCGACCGGAGCCAGCTGGAAAGCGGTCTGGTAGTCGATGGACGGCATTATCCCTTATGTACTTTTACGTAATGGCATTTGCGCCATGCGTTGACGTATGCTTTGGGGCGTCAACGGCGGCGCCTGACCGCCGATTGTACCGTTACAATTTCCGCGCGTGGCCAACCGGCTACGCAAGAGCGGGACTACCGAGGAAGGAGCGAACATGAACAAGGTCTACGCCAGCGCCGCCGAGGCGCTCGCGGGCGTCGTAAGCGACGGCCAGACGATCGCCGTGGGCGGTTTCGGTCTGTGCGGCATCCCGGAAGCGCTGATCGCGGCACTGCGCGACAGCGGCGTCAAGCAGCTCACCTGCATCTCCAACAACGCCGGCGTGGATGGCTTCGGCCTGGGCCAGCTGCTGGCCACCCGGCAGATCAAGAAGATGATCTCGTCGTACGTGGGCGAGAACAAGGAGTTCGAGCGCCAGTACCTGGCGGGCGAACTCGAGCTCGAATTCACGCCGCAGGGCACGCTGGCCGAGAAGCTGCGCGCCGGCGGCTCGGGCATCCCGGCCTTCTTCACCAAGACCGGTGTCGGCACGATCGTCGCCGATGGCAAGGAAACCCGCGAGTTCAACGGCGAAACGTATGTGATGGAGCGTTCGCTGGTGTCCGACGTGGCCATCGTCAAGGCCCAGAAGGCTGACAAGGCCGGCAACCTGGTGTTCCGCCGCACCGCGCGCAACTTCAACCCGGTGTGCGCCATGTCCGGCAAGATCACCGTGGCCGAAGTGGAAGAAATCGTCGAGACCGGCGAGATCGATCCGGACGACGTGCACCTGCCCGGCATTTTCGTGCACCGCATCGTGCTGAACACGAGCCCCGAAAAACGCATCGAACAGCGCACCGTGCGTGCCAAGTAAGGAGACAGATCATGGCATGGACACGTGATGAAATGGCCGCGCGCGCGGCCGCCGAGCTGCAGGACGGCTTCTATGTCAACCTGGGCATCGGCCTGCCGACGCTGGTAGCCAACCACGTGCCGCAAGGCATGGAGGTGTGGCTGCAGTCCGAAAACGGCCTGCTGGGCATCGGTCCGTTCCCGACCGAGGACGAGGTGGACGCCGACATGATCAACGCGGGCAAGCAGACCGTCACGACGCTGCCCGGCTCGTCGATCTTCTCGTCGGCCGACTCGTTCGCCATGATTCGTGGCGGCAAGATCAACCTGGCCATCCTGGGCGCAATGCAGGTCAACCAGCGCGGCGACCTGGCCAACTGGATGATCCCGGGCAAGATGGTCAAGGGCATGGGCGGCGCGATGGACCTGGTGGCTGGAGTGGGCCGCGTGGTGGTGCTGATGGAGCATACCGCCAAGAAGAAGGACGGCACCGAGGACCTGAAGATCCTGAAGGAATGCAACCTGCCGCTGACTGGTGTGGGCGTGGTGAATCGCATCATCACCGACCTGGCCGTGATCGATATCACCCCGCAGGGCCTGAAGCTGGTGGAAACGGCGCCGGGCGTGACCCGCGAGGAAGTTCAGTCGAAGACGGGCGCCGAACTGATCTGAGCGTCGGCCTGATGGCGGACCCAGTCTAGCCCGGGCGGCATGCCCGGCAAAAAACCCCCGCCGGTTTCGCACCGGGCGGGGGTTTTTCATTGTCAGGGCCTGGACGAAACCGGTTTGGGCCGGCTTGCGTTCAGCACATCCGCGGATCAGGCGCCGATCAGGTTTTCGGCTTGTTGTAGCTGGCAAACACCGAAGCTGCGCCGTCAGATTTCACCAGCATCACGTCGAACGGATCCTTGCGCGGCCCGTATTCCATGCCCGGCGAGCCCACCGGCATGCCCGGCACGGCCAGTCCGGCGGCCTTGGGCTTTTCGGCAAGCAGCTTCTTGATGTCGGCAGCCGGCACGTGGCCCTCGATGCCATAGCCGTTGATGACGCCGGTGTGGCAGGAACCGAAGCGCTCCGGAATGCCGTACTTCTTGCGGTACACGCCGGTGTCTTCCACATCGTGCGTGGCCACCGTGAAGCCGTTGTCGCGCAGATGCTTGACCCAGTCCTCGCAGCAGCCGCAGGTCGGGCTCTTGTAGACGTCGATCTTCAGGGCCTTGGGCGACTGCGCCCGCGTTGTCAGGGACGCCAGCGGCGACAGCAGCAGCGCGCCGGCACCCAGCGTGCGCAGTGCGTGGCGTCGTGAAGGTTGAAACATGTCGATCCTCCCGGTTTCCACTACTGCGCCACCCAGCCGCCGTCCATGTTCCAGATCGCGCCGCGCACCTGGCGCGCCGCCTCGCTGGACAGGAACACGGCCAGCGCGCCCAGTTCCTCGGGCGTGACGAACTGCCCGGACGGCTGCTTCTCCAGCACGAGTTCGCGCTTGGCCTGTTCCACGGGAATGCCTTCCTTCTGCGCGCGGGCTTCCACCTGCTTCTGCACCAGCGGGGTCAGCACCCAGCCCGGGCAGATGGCATTGGCCGTGACGCCGGTCTGCGCGGTTTCCAGCGCCGTGACCTTGGTGAAGCCGACGATGCCATGCTTGGCGGCCACATAGGCGGACTTGTTGGCGGAGGCGACCAGGCCATGAGTCGAAGCCACGTTGATGACGCGGCCCCAGTTCTTGGCCTTCATCGACGGCAGGGCAAGGCGGGTGGTATGGAAGGCGGAGGTCAGGTTGATGGCGATGATGGCATCCCAGCGCTCGGTCGGGAATTCGTCGATCGGCGCCACGAACTGGATGCCGGCGTTGTTGACGAGGATGTCGGCGCCGCCGAAATCCTTCTCCGCATAGCGCATCATGTCCTCGATCTCGGCCGCCTTGCTCATGTCGGCGCCGTGGTAGCCCACCTGGATGCCGCTGCCGGCGCGGGCAATCTCCGCCTTTGCGCCGTCGGCATCACCGAATCCGTTGACGATGATGTTCGCACCCTGCGCGGCCAGTGCCTGCGCGATGCCGAGTCCGATACCGCTGGTCGAGCCCGTGACCAGTGCCGTCTTGCCTTTGAGCATGTAAGCCTCCGTCGGGAGTGTCAGGATGTGCTGTGGCATTGTACTCGCAGGGCGTACAATCCGGCTTTGGCCCGACGCCACCTTTTTGTTTGCTGTCAGCGCAGGTATTTCCGAAAACCTACACGCCGCAGGGGATGCGGCGGCATCCAGCAGGGAGCCACAGATGTCTTCCAGTCCGCGCCTCGGCTTCGTCCAGTGCATCAGCACGGCAGGCCTGCATCGCATGGCCTATCACGAGTGGGGCGACCCCGCCAATCCGCGCGTGCTGATGTGCGTGCATGGTCTGACGCGAACGGGTCGCGATTTCGACGTGCTGGCGCGCGCGATGTCCGACGAGTACCGCGTGGTGTGTCCCGACGTGGCCGGCCGCGGCCGCTCCGAATGGCTGGCCGATCCGCGCCAGTACGTGCTGCCGCAGTACGTGTCGGACATGGTCACGCTGGTGGCGCGGCTCAACGTGGAGCAGGTGGACTGGTTCGGCACGTCGATGGGCGGGCTGATCGGCATGGGCCTGGCCGGGCTGCCGAAATCGCCGGTGCGCAAGCTGCTGCTCAACGACGTGGGCCCGCGCATCACGGCGCAGGCCATCGAACGGATCGGCGCCTACCTGGGCCTGCCGGTGCGCTTCAAGACGTTCGAGGAGGGGCTGGCATACCTGCAGACCATCAGCGCGTCGTTCGGGCGCCATACGCCCGAGCAATGGCGCGAGCTGAACGGCGCCATTCTCAAGCCCGTGCAGGGCGCCGAGGGGCTCGAGTGGGGGCTGCACTACGATCCCGCGCTGGCCGTGCCGTTCAGGGAAACCCCGATCGAGGCGGTGCAGGCCGGCGAACTGGCGCTGTGGCGCATGCTGGAGGCCGCGCCCGGCCCCACGCTGGTGGTGCGCGGCGCCCAGTCAGACCTGCTGCTGCGCGAGACCGTGGCCGAGATGGTGGCGCGCGGCAAACAGGTGTCGAGCGTGGAGATTGCCGACGTGGGCCACGCGCCGACGTTCGTCGATCCGGCCCAGATTGCAATTGCCCGGGAATTCTTCCTGGGTACGTGAACCGACTTTTTGCAGAGAAGAACTGACATGAGCACCAACACCCTGAAGCGCGCCCACGTGGGCAAGCGTCTGTCCGAATACGCGGTCTACAACGGCGTGGTCTACCTGGCGGGCCAGGTGCCCGAGGTCGATCCCAAGGCCGACCTGCGTGGCCAGACCCGCGAGGTGCTTGGTCACATCGACCGGCTGCTGGCCGAGGCCGGCAGCGACAAGACGCGCATCCTGATGTGCCAGATCTTTCTGACCGATGTCACGCGCATCGGCGAGATGAACGAGGTCTGGGACGCCTGGGTTCCCCAGGGCAACACGCCGCCCCGCGCCACCGTGGAGGCCAGGCTGGCCAACCCCGACTACCTGATCGAAGTGGTGGTGACCGCCGCGCTGAACTGATGGCGGAAGATGTGACATGGTGACGTCGACGGAGCTGACTGGCCAGACCGCGGGCATTCCGGATGCCGGACTCGTGGAGCGCGCGCTGGACTACGTGCGCGAGGTGGCCGATGGCGACACGCCGGTAATGCTGCCGACGGGCGAGAGCGTGCTCTCGCATGCCGAGGGCATGCTGCGCATTCTCGATGGCCTGCGCGTGGACGATGCCGCGCGCGCGGCCGCGTGCCTGTTCGCCGCGGCGGCCTTCGTGCCCGGCGCCGAGGCGCAGATGGAGGACCGTTTCGGCGAAGAGGTGGTGCGCCTGGTGAAGGGCGTGCGCCAGTTGTTGCGGATCGGCGCCATCGCGGTGACGCAGACCGATGTGTCGGAGTCCTCGAAATCGCAGGCCGCCGCGCGCCAGGAGCAGGTGGAGGCGCTGCGCAAGATGCTGCTGGCGTTTGCCCAGGACATCCGCGTGGTGCTGGTGCGGCTGGCGTCGCGGCTGCAGACACTGCGCTGGCTGGCGCAGACCAAGACCCCGCCGCTGGCCGGCGTGGCGCGCGAAACGCTGGACATCTACGCGCCGCTGGCCAACCGGCTCGGCATCTGGCAGATGAAGTGGGAGCTGGAGGACCTGGCGTTCCGCTTCGAGCAGCCCGATACCTACAAGCGCATTGCGAAGCTGCTCGACGAGAAACGCATCGAGCGCGAGAGCTTCATCGAGCAGGCCATTGGCCGGCTGCAGTCGGAGCTGGCCAATGCGGGCATCCGGGCCGAGGTGACCGGCCGGCCCAAGCACATCTACAGCATCTGGAAGAAGATGCGCGGCAAGGAGCTCGACTTCGCCGATCTCTACGATGTGCGGGCGTTCCGCGTGATCGTGGATGACATCAAGGACTGCTACACGGTGCTTGGCATCGTGCATCACATCTGGCAGCCAATTCCGCGCGAGTTCGACGACTACATCTCGCGGCCGAAGGCCAACGGCTACATGTCCCTTCACACGGTGGTGATCGGTGACGACGGCCGCGCGTTCGAGGTGCAGATCCGCACGCAGGAGATGCACCATTTCGCCGAGTACGGCGTGGCTGCGCACTGGCGCTACAAGGAGGCTGGCGGCAAGGGCTACAGCGGTCAATTTGCCGCTGACAACGCCTACGACGAGAAGATCGCCTGGCTGCGCCAGTTGCTGGCGTGGAAGGACGAGGCCGACCACACCGTGGCGCACGAGGATTCGCCGTGGGAGCAACTCAAGCACGCGGCGATCGACGACCATATCTACGTGCTGACGCCCCAGGCGCGCGTGGTGGCGCTGCCGCAAGGCGCCACGCCGGTGGACTTTGCCTATTACCTGCACAGCGACCTTGGCCACCGTTGCCGCGGCGCGCGCGTGGATGGCGCCATGGTGCCATTGAACACGCCGCTCAAGAACGGCCAGACCGTGGAGATCGTGGCGGTCAAGCAGGGCGGCCCGTCGCGCGACTGGCTCAATGCCGAGCTGGGCTACCTGGCCAGCAACCGGGCGCGCGCCAAGGTGCGGGCCTGGTTCAACGCGCTCGATTCGCAGGAGACGCTGGCGCAGGGCCGGGCCCTGATTGAAAAGACGCTGCAGCGCGAGGGCAAGACAGCGGTCAACCTCGACGACCTGGCCACCCGGCTCAATTTCAAGACCACCGACGACCTGTATTCGGCAGTCGCCAAGGAAGAGTTCAGCCTGCGTCATGTGGAGCATGCGCTGCGTCATCCGGAAGGCGAGCCGCAGCCGGCGTTCAACGAGGAAGACGCGGTCACCAAGAAGAGCCGAGCCACCAGCGTGGCGCGGGGCGCCAAGAGCGGCGTGCTGGTGGTGGGCGTGGATTCGCTGATGACGCAGATGTCGCGCTGCTGCAAGCCGGCGCCGCCAGACGAGATCGTGGGCTTCGTCACGCGCGGGCGCGGCGTGTCGATCCACCGGCGCAACTGCCACACGTTCCAGCAACTGTCGGGGCGCGACCCCGAGCGTGTGATCCAGACCGAGTGGGGCAAGCGCAGCGACGCGGTGTACCCCGTGGATATCCAGGTGGAGGCGATTGACCGCCAGGGCCTGCTGCGGGACATCTCCGAAGTGCTGTCGCGCGAGAAGATCAATGTGACGGGCGTGAAGACGCTCTCTAGCAAGGGCGTGGCGCGCATGCAATTTACGGCCGAGGTGGCGGAAGCCACGCAGCTCCAGCGCGCGTTGCTGCTGATCGAGGAAGTGCAGGGGGTGTTGCACGCCAAGCGAAAATAAGGTTATACTTCGCGCTTCGCTAGGCTCGTAGCTCAGCTGGTTAGAGCACCACCTTGACATGGTGGGGGTCGTTGGTTCGAGTCCAATCGAGCCTACCAACGAACATGCAGTACAACGCCGGAAGCGCACCATGAACATGACAACTCGAACTACTACCGCTGGTTAGCGACAGTAGTCGAGGTGCGCCTTCGACCCGCAGCGGATGCGGGAAAAACGAGAAAAACGCGGCCTTGGCCGCGTTTTTTTTCGTCTGTCGCCTGCCAGCATCCTGATAAGCTGCCGCGTCGCTCCGCATGGCGGGCAGTCAGAAGATTCGTTGCCGGTGTTGTCCGATGCGCGTTGCGCGGCATCTGACGGGCCGGTGCCACAAAAGTTGCTATGCTCCGCTCGCCATGGCGCCCAGAAGCCGGCGCGGCGGAATCCACAAGAGGTGCAATGATGATCGCAATCACGCTGCCGGACGGTTCCCGTCGCGAATATCCCGGCCCCGTCACGGTGGCCGAAGTGGCGCAGAGCATTGGCTCGGGCCTGGCCAAGGCCGCGCTTGCCGGCAAGGTCGACGGTCGCCTGGTCGACACGAGCTTCACGATCGGCCAGGACGCGTCGCTCGCCATCGTCACGGACAAGGATGCCGACGGCGTCGACGTGATCCGTCACTCGACGGCCCACTTGCTGGCCTACGCGGTCAAGGAGCTGTATCCCGACGCGCAAGTGACGATCGGCCCGGTCATCGACAACGGCTTCTACTACGACTTTTCCTACAAGCGTCCTTTCACGCCCGAGGATCTGGCCGCCATCGAGAAGAAGATGACGGAACTCGCCCGCAAGGACGAGAAGGTGACGCGCGAGGTGTGGAAGCGCGATGAGGCGGTGGCGCTGTTCCAGTCGATGGGCGAGAAGTACAAGGCCGAGATCATTGCGTCGATTCCGGCCGACCAGGAAATCGGCCTCTATCGCGAAGGCGGCTTCGTCGACCTGTGCCGCGGCCCGCACGTGCCGTCGACGGGCAAGCTCAAGGTGTTCAAGCTGATGAAGGTGGCCGGCGCCTATTGGCGTGGCGACTCGAACAACGAGATGCTCCAGCGCATCTACGGCACGGCCTGGGCCAGGAAGGAAGACCAGGACGCGTACCTGACGATGCTCGAGGAAGCCGAAAAGCGCGACCATCGCCGCCTGGGCAAGCTGCTGGACCTGTTCCATCTGCAGGAAGAGGCGCCGGGCATGGTGTTCTGGCACCCTAAGGGCTGGAGCGTGTGGCAGGCCGTTGAGCAGTACATGCGCGGCCGCCTCACGGACGCTGGCTACCAGGAAGTGCGCACGCCGCAGGTGATGGATCGTTCTCTCTGGGAAAAGTCTGGCCACTGGGAGAACTACAAGGAAAACATGTTCGTCACGGAGTCGGAGAAGCGCGACTACGCGATCAAGCCGATGAACTGCCCGGGCCATGTCCAGATCTTCAACCACGGTCTGCGTTCGTACCGCGACTTGCCGCTGCGCCTGGCCGAGTTTGGCTCGTGCCACCGCAACGAGCCGTCGGGCGCGCTGCATGGCCTGATGCGTGTGCGCGGCTTTGTGCAGGACGATGCGCACATCTTCTGTACGGAAGGGCAGATCGTTGCCGAGGCCAAGGCGTTCAATGAGCTGGCGTTCTCGGTGTACGAGGATTTCGGCTTCAACGACGTCAAGGTCAAGCTGTCGCTGCGCCCTGAAAAGCGCGCCGGCTCCGACGCCACGTGGGACCACGCCGAAGACGGCCTGCGCACGGCGCTGCGCGCCTGCGGCGTGGAGTGGGAGGAACTGCCGGGCGAGGGCGCCTTCTACGGTCCGAAGGTGGAGTACCACATCAAGGACGCCATCGGCCGCTCGTGGCAATGCGGCACGTTGCAGCTTGATCTGGTGCTGCCGGAGCGCCTGGGTGCCGAATACGTCTCCGACGACAACGATCGCAAGCGGCCGGTGATGCTGCACCGCGCCATCCTGGGTTCGTTCGAGCGCTTCCTGGGCATCCTGCTCGAAAACCATGCAGGTGCGCTGCCCGCCTGGCTGGCGCCGGAGCAGGTCGTGGTGATGAATATCGCCGATTCCCAGGCGGAATATGCCGAAAGCGTCGTGCAACTCTTGCAAAAACAAGGGTTTAGGGCTACGGCCGATTTGCGTAACGAGAAAATTACGTATAAAATCCGCGAGCACTCGCTCCAGAAGATCCCTTACCTGCTAGTGGTAGGCGACAAGGAGCGGGACGCCAATCAAGTGGCCGTGCGTGCCCGTGGCAATGTGGATTTGGGTGTCATGCCCGTTTCCGCGTTTGTGGAGCGTCTGCAGAACGACGTGTCCAGCAAAGCCTGAGGGTGTGAAGCACGGCTTGTTTTTTTGTCTTCTTGAGGTAACGGAACATCGCTACAGACAAAGGTCACCGTATCAACCGGGAAATCAGTGCGCCCGAACTGCGCCTGGTAGGGGTTGATAACGAGCAGCTCGGCATCGTCAAGTTCATGGACGCACTGCGCATGGCCGAGGAAAAGGACTTGGATCTCGTGGAGATCGCGCCCAACGCGGCTCCGCCCGTGGCCCGCATCATGGACTACGGCAAGTTCAAGTACGAGGAAGCCAAGCGCGCCCACGAGGCCAAGCTCAAGCAGAAAATCATCCAGGTCAAGGAAGTGAAATTCCGTCCTGGCACGGATGATGGCGACTACAACGTCAAGCTGCGCAACCTGAGGCGCTTCCTGGAAGATGGGGACAAGACCAAGATCACGCTGCGGTTCCGTGGTCGCGAGATGGCCCACCAGGAAATCGGTGCGCGCATGCTGGAGCGTCTGAAGGCTGACCTGGAGGAACTGGGTCAGGTCGAGCAGATGCCGAAGATGGAAGGTCGCCAGATGGTGATGGTGCTGGCACCCAAGAAGAAGAAGTAATTCCTGCGCGGGCGCGACGGCCGGGATGCCGCAGGTATCCCGGCGTTGCCCTGTGCGGAACCGTGCGCGGTATTAGCTGTGCCGCGTACAAAAACAAGTGGATGCGGGTCTTGCAAGCGGTGACGTGAGTCATCCACCTGCATGCATGTCATAGAGCTGGAGTTTTTCATGCCTAAGATGAAGACCAAGAAAAGCGCCTCCAAGCGCTTTACGGCGCGCCCGAACGGTTCGTTCAAGCGCGGCCAGGCCTTCAAGCGTCACATCCTGACGAAGAAGACCACCAAGAACAAGCGTCAGCTGCGCGGTACCCAGGACGTCCATGAGACGAACCTGAAGTCCGTGCGCGCGATGATGCCTTACGCATAACCCCAAACGATAACGAAAGGAGTATTACATGCCTCGAGTCAAGCGTGGGGTCACTGCACGGGCCCGTCACAAGAAGGTTATCGACGCTGCCAAGGGTTACCGCGGCCGTCGCAATAATGTCTACCGTATCGCCAAGCAGGCGGTCATGCGTGCTGGCCAGTACGCGTACCGCGATCGTCGCAACAAGAAGCGCGTGTTCCGCGCGCTCTGGATTGCACGTATCAATGCCGCGACGCGTGAGCATGGCATGACCTACAGCGTGTTCATGAACGGCCTGAAGAAGGCTTCGATTGAACTGGACCGCAAGGTGCTGTCGGACATGGCCATCCATGACAAGCCTGCCTTTGCCGCCATCGTCAACCAGGTGAAAGCCACCGTTGCCTGATGCCGGCTCTGGAAGCGCGTAATGCGCTTCCGGGCAAGCACCGACCGCAAGGTCTGCTGAAACGGGGCTCCTTACCGAGCCCCGTTTTCATTTCGAATGCCGTGTCGACGATGCTGGCCTGACACGGCACCCGAAATGCCAATCCACTGCCGCACGCGGCCCGCCGCATCGGGCGAGCAGAGGAATTCCACGTACCGTCCAGGTACATCCACGTACCATCCACGCATAGCTGTCATGTCCCAGGATCTGGATCAAATCGTCGCCGACGCACAGGCCGCCTTCGCGGCTGCCAACGACAACGCCACGCTGGAAAACGAAAAGGCCCGCTTCCTGGGCAAGACTGGCGCACTGACCGAACTGCTCAAGGGCCTGGGCAAGCTCGACCCGGAAGCCCGCAAGACCGAGGGCGCGCGTATCAACCAGGTGAAGCAGCAGGTGGAAGCCGCGCTGCAGGCGCGCCGCCAGGCGCTGGCCGATGCGCTGATGAACGCGCGCCTGGCCGCCGAAGCCATCGACGTGACGCTGCCCGGGCGCGCCGTGTCGCGCGGCAGCCTGCATCCGGTGATGCGCACCTGGGAGCGTGTGGAACAGATCTTCGGTTCGATCGGTTTCGATGTGGCCGACGGCCCCGAGATCGAGACCGACTGGATGAACTTTACCGCGCTGAACAACCCGGACAACCACCCGGCGCGTTCGATGCAGGACACCTTCTATGTGGACGGCCGCGACAGCGACGACAAGCTCCTGCTGCTGCGCACGCATACCAGCCCGATGCAGGTGCGCTATGCGCGCATGCACGTGCAGAAGTACACCGGCCGCGCCATGCCGCCAATCAAGGTTATCTGCCCGGGCCGCACCTATCGCGTGGACAGCGACGCCACGCACTCGCCGATGTTCAACCAGGTGGAAGGCCTGTGGATTGGCGAAGATGTGAGCTTTGCCGACCTCAAGGGCGTCTATACCGATTTCCTGCGCAAGTTCTTCGAGCGCGACGACATCCAGGTGCGCTTCCGCCCGTCGTACTTCCCGTTCACCGAGCCGTCGGCGGAAATCGACATGGCGTTCGGCAACGGCAAGTGGCTGGAGATCTCCGGCTCGGGCCAGGTGCACCCCAACGTGCTGCGCAACATGGGCCTGGACCCCGAGCGCTACATCGGTTTCGCATTTGGCTCCGGCCTCGAGCGGCTGACGATGCTGCGCTATGGCATCAACGACCTGCGCCTGTTCTTCGAAGGCGACGTGCGCTTCCTGCGCCAGTTCGCCTGACCCGCGCGGATTGCCGCACGGACATCGTCCCAGACATCACAGAATACCTACCGGATCAGTAGCGCCATGCAATTCTCGGAATCCTGGCTTCGCACGTTCGCCAACCCTGAAAAGATCTCCACCGACGCGCTGTCGCACAGCCTGACCATGGCCGGGCTCGAAGTGGAAGAGGTGGGCCCGGTTGCGCCGCCGTTCAACAAGATCGTGGTGGCAAGCGTGCTGGCCACCGAACGCCATCCCAATGCCGACCGCCTGAACGTCTGCCAGGTGGACGCCGGCACCGGCGAGACGCTGCAGATCGTCTGCGGCGCGCCGAATGTCAAGCCCGGCATCAAGGTGCCGTGCGCGCTGGTAGGCGCCGTGCTGCCGCCGGCCGAAGAGGGTGGCAAGCCGTTCGAGATCAAGGTGGGCAAGCTGCGTGGCGTGGAAAGCTACGGCATGCTGTGCTCGGCCCGCGAACTGAAGCTGTCGGAAGACCACGGCGGCCTGATGGTGCTGCCGGACGACGCGCCGGTGGGCCAGGACATCCGCCAGTACCTGGATCTGGACGACCAGATCTTCACGATCAAGCTGACGCCGAACAAGGCCGATTGCCTGTCGATCCACGGCGTGGCACGCGAAGTATCGGCGCTGACCGGCGCCGCGCTGACGCTGCCCGACATGTCGCCGGTGGCGGTGACGATCCAGGACAAGCTGCCGGTCCGCATCTCGGCGCCTGACCTGTGCGGCCGGTTCTCGGGCCGTGTCATCCGCGGCGTGAACGCCCACGCGGCCACGCCCGCATGGATGGTGCAGCGCCTGGAGCGCTCGGGCCAGCGCAGCATCTCGGCGCTCGTCGACATCTCCAACTTCGTGATGCTCGAACTGGGCCGTCCGTCGCATGTGTTCGATCTGGACAAGATCCACGGCGGCCTGGACGTGCGCTGGGGCCGCAAGGGCGAACAGCTCAAGCTGCTGAATGGCAACACCGTCGAGGTGGACGAGCAGGTGGGCGTGATCGCCGACGACAAGGAGATCGAGAGCCTGGCCGGCATCATGGGCGGCGATAGCACCGCCGTGACGCTCGATACCACAAACATCTATCTGGAAGCTGCGTTCTGGTGGCCCAATGCCATCCAGGGCCGCGCGCGCCGCTACAACTTCTCCACCGATGCCGCGCACCGCTTCGAGCGTGGCGTGGACTACGCTACCACGGTCGAGCACATCGAGCGCATTACAGCGCTGATCCTGCAGATCTGCGGTGGCCAGGCCGGCCCCGTGGACGACCAGATCGTGAATTTGCCGCAGCGCACCCCGGTGCAGCTGCGCGTGGCGCGCGCCGAGCGCGTGCTCGGTATCGAACTGTCGTCGGCGGAAATTGCCGATGTGTTCCAGCGCCTGAACCTGCCGTTCACGCGTGCGCAGGGCGCCGAGGGCGAGGTGTTCGAAGTCACGCCGCCGAGCTACCGCTTCGACATCGAGATCGAGGAAGACCTGATCGAGGAAGTGGCGCGCATCTACGGCTTCGAGCGCATCGTCGCCCGTCCGCCGATTGCCGAAAGCGAGATGCGCCCGACCAACGAGGGTCGGCGCTCGCAGCATGTGGTGCGCCATGCGCTGGCCGCGCGCGACTTCAACGAAGTGATCAACTTCGCGTTCGTGGAAGCACAGTGGGAGCGCGATTTCGCCGCCAACGACAACCCGATTCGCCTGCTGAACCCGATCGCAAGCCAGCTGGCCGTGATGCGTTCCACGCTGATCGGCGGGCTGGTGGACAAGGTGCGGTACAACCTCAACCGCAAGGTCTCGCGCGTGCGGCTGTTCGAAGTGGGCCGGGTGTTCCACCGCGACGCCAACGTGCCCGATGGCGGCCTGACCGTGGCGGGCTATCGTCAGCCGATGATGGCTGCCGGCATCGCCTACGGCCCGGCGTTTGAGGAGCAGTGGGGCGTGGCCACGCGTCCGGTCGATTTCTTCGACATCAAGGGCGATGTGGAGGCATTGTTCCACCCGCGCACGCCGCGCTTCGAGCCGGTGGCACATCCCGCGCTGCACCCGGGCCGCGCCGCGCGCGTGATCGTCGATGGCAAGCCGGTGGGCGTGGTGGGCGAACTCCACCCGCGCTGGCTGCAGGAATACGAGCTGGTCAACGCGCCGGTGGTGTTCGAGCTGGAACTCGACGCGCTGCGCGACGTGGGTCTGCCGGTCTACACCGAGATCTCGAAATTCCCGGCGGCCGTGCGCGATCTGGCCGTGGTGGTGAAGCAGCAGGTGCGTGTGCAGGACATGGCCGACGCCATGCGCGCGGCGCTGGACAAGGCCGGCTTTGGCCACTTTGTGCAGAGTCTGGTGCTGTTCGACGAGTTCCGTCCGAAGGCGGCTTCGGCGTCGATTGGCGCCGATGAGAAAAGTCTTGCCTTCCGGGTGACCTTGCAAGATACTGGGTCGACCCTCCAGGACGAGACAGTCGACAGTGCGGTGCGTTGCATGATCGATGCGCTGACGGCAGGCTTCGACGCCCGCCTGCGCGGTTAAGCAACCGTCGCGACACGAGCGCCCGGGCACAGCTCCCGGGCGGATCGCCAGACAGTTTCAAGAGAGCGATCAAGGATGAACGATCGAGACGCGATTTCCATGAATGCTGCAGACCTGGGTGAGGCAAGCGACCGGCATGCTGCCTCCTTCGATGACGCATCGCCGGAAGCCCGCGCAACCGAGGTGCCCACGCTGACCAAGGCCGAACTCGCAGAGATGCTGTTCGACCAGGTTGGCCTGAACAAGCGCGAATCGAAGGACATGGTGGAAGCGTTCTTCGACGTGATTCGCGAAGCCCTGGAGCAGGGCGACAGCGTGAAGCTGTCCGGCTTCGGCAACTTCCAGTTGCGCGACAAGGCGCAACGCCCCGGACGCAATCCCAAGACCGGCGAGATCATTCCCATTACCGCGCGCCGCGTGGTGACCTTCCACGCCAGCCAGAAGCTCAAGAGCCTGGTGGAGGAACGCGCAGACGTGGCGCTGCCGGGCTGACGGCACGCCGGGCCAGACGCGCCGCCGCTGCGTGCGCGTCGACGGAACTTCACCGGACGCATGGCGCCGGGCGTCTCCGTCCTCCAACCCCAGATGTGTATCAAATTGCCACATCGGTTGGATTGCCCGAGGCCATGGCAATCTGTATCCTGCAATGCCGCGCGCGCGTCGCGCCAACCGAGTCGGCCCGTCTGACGCGCCGACATCAGCCTCCTCCATTGCATGACGGAAAAATCCAGCGAGCGCATTGCGCTGCCGCCGATTCCCGCGAAACGCTACTTCACGATTGGTGAGGTCAGCGAGCTTTGCGCCGTCAAGCCGCACGTGCTGCGCTACTGGGAGCAGGAGTTCACGCAACTCAAGCCCGTGAAGCGCCGCGGCAATCGCCGCTACTACCAGCATCACGAAGTCCTGCTGATCCGCCGCATCCGCGAACTGCTCTACGAGCAGGGGTTCACGATCAATGGCGCGCGCAACCGTCTGGACGAAGGGCGTCACCAAGGCGTGGGAGTGTCCGCGCCGGTGGAAGCCGCCGAATCATCGGCCCAGGCCGCGCACGACGCGCCGGTGCTGTCGGTCGACCTCAATGCGCTGCGCGGCGAACTGGTCGAAGTGCAACATCTGCTGGCGCAGCTCAAGGAAATCGCGAAGCATGAATAAATTGCCAGCAAACCACTAGCCAATACTGTTGGCTCTGATATAATCTCGTTCTTCTTCGGGGCGTAGCGCAGCCTGGTAGCGTACCTGCATGGGGTGCAGGTGGTCGGAGGTTCAAATCCTCTCGCCCCGACCAGATATAGAAAGGCCTAGCGGGTTTTGCTCGCTAGGCCTTTTGTCTAACTTGATGCAGACTGTCTAACTTGAGCGAGGTAGGCGTGGCTGTGGACTGGGCGAATGTTGTTTCGGGATTGATTGGTGCGCTCATTGGCGGGGGGGCAACCTTGCTAGGCGCCAAGTGGCAATTGTCCAGCGCTGAAACCAGTCAGGAAGCTAGAGAGTGCAAGCATCGCGCGGCGATCCTGCGCGCCTTTACGACGAACTGGAAACTCTTTGGGGCCAGTACATTAAGACGGTAGGAAGCAACATAGCTGCACTCGGGCCTGGGAAACCCTTCCTGGACTACTGGCCCGTCTCCAACGATTATTTCGTTGTTTTCAACAGCAACGCAGTCTTTCTCGGGCATATCGAGAACGCGGATCTCAGGAAGGCGTTGATCGTCGCCTATTCCAGTGCGAAGGGTCTTATCGACTCATTCAGGTTGAATAATGCGATGGTCGAGAAACTCGACATCGCACACCAAGCTCAAGCACTGAATCCGTCGGATGTTACTTCCAGAATAGCTCAGGTCCGCCTCCAGACGCTTACGCATTACGGCTCAGTTCTGAAGGAAGCGTATACCGAAGTCGAAGCGGCGGTTAAGAATGCACTTCGTCAACTGCAGAAGGCCGGGGTGTTCACGGACTCAACTCAGAAGTCGTGACCTATCTTCGGGCTGGCAGGGGACTTACGCGCTCCACCTCTCGAGACTTCGTGTAGTGCGCGGTCATTTCCGCAGTGGTATGACCGGCAAGTGCCTGTGCCGCTTCTGCACCGGCTAACCTCCGCTTGTCGGTCAACGCTTTGGCGCGCAGGTCGTGAAAGTGCATCCCTACCAGGTGTCGCGGGTCAGGTGTTTCGCCGTTCTCCGCACACCTCTTTTCATACCGCTGCCTCGCTCGCTGGCATGCCCGCTTCCATGCCGTCTGTGCCCCACTGTAGGTGAACCTGCCGCCGGCCTGGGTGCAAATCACGGGGCCGATGGCCTTCACCTTGCCAGCCTTGGCGCTTTCCAACGTCGCCTTCAAGTCCGGCGTCATCTCGATCAGCATGCGAACCCCGGAGCTATTTACCGTCTTTGCCGGGTGGAACATGATCCCGTCGTCCGACACGTTCGACCAGTTGAGCGCCAGCAGATCGCCGATGCGCTGGGCCGTCTGGTAGGCGAGGTCGATCAGCGCCACGATCGGCGGGCCTACTCGGGCGCGCAGGACTTCCCTTACGCCAATATCCGTGGAGCCACGTCCGACTTCGGTCTGGCCGCGCCGTGGTCGCTGGTCAAGTTTAACGACTCGCTGGCGGGGCTGATGAAGAACCGCATGGGCCAGGTGCAGGTGATGATGGCCGTTGGCCACCGCCTGCAGAAGATCAGCTCTCAGGAGCTGGACTCGATCATCAACGGCTATGTGTCGGTCGCGGACGCCACGGCGTTCTCGTACCTGCTGGGCGGTCACCCGATGTACCAAATCAACTTTCCCGCCGCGGGGAAGTCGTGGCTGTTCGACGGCAGCACGCAGATGTGGTCGCCGATGGAAACCGGCCTCGATGGCCAGCGCCACCTGGCGGAGATCTGCGTCGACTACCTCAACAAGCCGCGCGTGACGGACTACGCGAACGGGAACGTCTACATCCTCGACCCCAACGTGTACACGGACAACGGCATGCCGATTGCGCGCGAGCTGGTCGGCAAGCACTTGCTGAAGGACTACGACAAGAGCGAGGTATTCCGCCTGCAAGTCGACCTCGAGACCGGCGTGGGCCTGGTGCTCGGCCAGGGCGCAAGCCATGCTGCAGGTGTCGAAGGACAACGGGCGCACGTGGGGCAACGAGATGTGGACGACGATGGGCCAGATCGGCACGTATCTCGCGCGCGTGGTGTGGCGCCGCCTCGGTACCGCACGCGACTGGCTGTTCAAGTTCCGCATTACCGACCCGGTGAAGGTGGTCATCACGGGCGCGTCTGTCGACGTGACGCCGAGCTATGAATAGCCAGGCGCCGATCCGGGAGGGGTACCCCGTCAGCGGGAACCGCGCGAGCACGACCCCTTCGTGGGACAACTGGTTCCAGCAGGTATTCGACGCGCTGAAGGGCTGGACGCGCTCTCTGACGACCCTCGCAACGCTCGATTTCCCTTCCATCGCCGCGCAGTCCCAGCAGTCCCTGCCAGTTGTGTTTGCCGGCGTCCAGCCGGGGAACATGGTTCAGGTCATGGCGGCGTCTGACGTCTCCGGCGTGATCTTCACCGGCGCCGTGGTGGTGCCCGACATCGTGACGGTCTACGCGAAGAATTTCACCGCCGGCGCTGTCAATCCGCCGGCCTCAATTTCCGAATCATCGTGCTGCAAGCCTAAAGGACGACCCATGCCAGCCGTAAAGCTCAGCCCCTTCGGCAACAGCCAGACCGTGAACGCCGTGGGCGCTCCGGCCAGTGGCTGGAAGATCTACACCTACCAGGCGGGATCGAGCACGCCCCTCGCGGCCTATACCGACAGCACGGGCAATGTGGCGCAGTCGAACCCGATCATTCTCAATGCGCTGGGATTCCCGACCAACGGCCAGATCTGGCTGCAGGCGGGCATCGCCTACAAGGTGGTCCTGACGGACGCCAGCGATGTGGTGCAGAAGACGAGGACAATATCAGCGGTGTCAACGACACCGCCAGCTCGGTTTCGGAATGGGCAACCGGTCCGACGCCGACCTACATCAACGCGACGACCTTCACGGTGGCTGGCGATCAGCGGCAGACGTTCCAGGTTGGGCGGCGCCTGCGGTTGTCGGTCACGGCTGGCACGGTGTACGGCACCATCGCGTCATCGGTCTATAACGGCTCGTCGCTGACCACCGTCACCATCGGTGGTGGAGAGGGTCCGTTGGATTCTGGGCTCAGTTCCGTAGCATACGGGTTCCTGGCCGCGCAGAATCCGTCGCTCCCATCGGTTCCCATCGCCGGGTCGGCTGTGAAGCGTCTTGTGGCGCTGAACAACACAGTCACGCCGGTTACCAAGATGGATATGTCAGCGACTGCCATCACTTTCATTCAGCCTGCGACGGGCGGGACTTACACGAAGCTCAATCAGGGCGTGGTGACGAATGACATAGGCCTGACCGGCCCCGCTGCGAACGGGCGCGACCAGGCAGCAGCATTTGGCTCAGCGGCAAACGTACACTTCTATTTCATATGGAATGGAGCCACAGTCGCCACCTTGTCAAGCTTGGCAGCGCCGTCTGTTGGGCCAACTCTTCCGACTGGTTATACGCACTGGGCATATGCGCTTTCTGTCGTACTCGGTGGTGCAAGCTCAATGCCTTCCATCCATGCCTTTGGGATGCGGGTGTTCTATGACAACCCATCGTCTCTTGGAAACACAAATGTTTCGGTTTCGGCTACATACGCGCAGTTTGTGCCGCTCATCGCCGAGTCCTTTTCATGGAGAGGAAGTTTCAACTTCGGCGCGGATGGTTCCGGAAACGCTTACGGCTCGCTAGGCATCGACTCAGGTCTTACTAATCAAATCGCTATATACATCGGGCGTGCTGGGGTAACTGGATCGCAGCAAGATAATGCGAAGATATCTGACCTTCCAAATATGCCAGGGCAGATTTTCACTTGGGTCATTTCTGTGACGAGTGGGGTTGCGCCGTTTGGCACTACAAACTTTGTCACAGACTATGTTGTGCCGAACTATTAGCCGGGACTCTGGCAGCGACGCGGCTGCCGAATCGCATGCCCGGTAGTTCGATAAACCGGTATGTGAGGTACGAAACGCCTATACAGACCGGAATGACAATGGCGAGCGCGGCGACAAATCGTAGGTTGCCGCGCTCAGGGATATCGAAGAATGCCGCGTTGATCTCGTGGGCGTACTTCAAGACGGTGAAGTGCAGCAAGTAGATGCTGAAGCTGATTTTTCCAACCAAACGAAGGAAGCTGTTGTCGAGAAACGGCATATCCCCGTTCATCGCTGACAAACTGAGAAACACAAGGCCGACCGAAGCAATAATGTAGTTGCGCATCAGTCCGTCATTTGGCAAATACAGCGAAGTGGCGAGCAACAGAACAGCGAATGCGAGCCAACTCATGCCGATACCCGCAGAAGATGGAAGCTTCTCTCGCATGAAGTACAGGACGATGCCCAATGCAAAAACGGGCAGTTGGGCAGGCAGCCAGAACAGCCAGGCAAAGTAGTAGAGGATGTATCGGTTTGCTTCCGTGAAATCGGCTTGGTGGGCTTTGAAGTACCAGGCGCAGATGGCTGTCCCTGCGAACAAACAGACCGTGGCGGTAATCAGGGAGCCACGCAGGGATTTGACGCTGACGAAGAAGACGGGCAGCAGCAAATAGAACGTCGTTTCGACTGCGACGCTCCAGCCGCCGGGGACTATCGATGTGATGGCGTCCGGTTTGAGGCCGTTGAGAAAGAGCGCGGTCAACGCCACGTCCGACCATGTAAGTCCGTCCGGGGCCCAATAGCGCGGGGACAAACCAGACATAGCCAAGTTCAGAGCAATCGCTACCCAGAACATAGGAGCGATGCGCGCTATCCGGCGAATGAAGTATGCGCCATACGAGAAATGGCCCACTGCAATTCGCTGCTGATATGACAGGAACAACGAAAACGCGCTGACGATATAAAACAATTGCACGCCTCTCGCCCCCAATACAGCTGCCTGTTGAAGCCACTCCGAGGACGGCAAGATCCATCCAGCCGTGTGGGTACAAACAACCATAAGGATGGCAATTCCACGCAGGGAATCCAGTGAGTGCAAGCGGTCGAATTGGCTGTCCATGTGCTCAGTGCAAAATTTTTCGCCGATTGTAGCAGCGTCAACAAGCCCGCCCTGAGCGGGCATTTTCTTTCCGGGGAACCCATGGAACAGCAGCAAACTAAACGAGGGTGGTTCGATTTCACGATCAGCCTGCAGTGGTTGATTGGCGCGGTCATCAGTGCGCTGGTGGGCGCCATCACCGGCGCCGCGATCTGGTTCGGACTGGTCGGCAGGGTGCAGGCACTGGAGTCGCGCGACCAGGACCACGCCGCCCATTTCGCGCGAATCGAGTCGGACATGCGGCAACAGCGGGCCGACGTGAAGGAGCAACTGACCGACATCGGCGGTGACGTGAAGGAAATCCGCCGGTACCTGATGGACAACGCGGCCGGCGCGCGGCCTGACATTCGGAGGTGGGCACGATGAAATTCCTTGCAGACCAATGGTCGGAGATCAAGAAGTGGTGGTCGGTGTGGGTGGGCCTGTTCGCGACGGTGGCGCTGACGGCGGTCCCCATCATTGCGGACCAGTGGCCGCAGCTGGCCCCCGGTTTCATCGCCCTGTTCCCCAAGGGCGGCGAACAGTGGGCTCCCGTGATCGGGCTGCTGCTGACGATCGCGGCGCGGCTGGTCAGCCAGGCGGCCTCGATCGACGACCCGGACGGCGCCTGGGGGCTGTACCTGCGCACCTGGCGCCCGGGCAAGCCGCGCCCGGACAGTTGGCCGGCCAATCATTCCGTGGCAAGGCTGGAGGTGATCCGATGATCGAACTCGCATTGAAACTTGGCCCGTGGCTGCCGGCCGTGCTCGGCATCCTGTTCGGCTGGGCCCGCCACAAGCAGGCCCAGACCACCCAGGCGCAGGCGCGCCAGGCGAAGGCCGAGGCGGACGCTCGCGCCGCCCAGGTGGAGGCGGTCAACGCCAAGGCCAACGAGGACGCCGCGCGGGCCGGCGCCGACAACGCAAAGGTGAGACGAGATGAAGATTCTGCTGCTGCTGGCGAGCCTGACGCTAACCGCGTGCTGCACGACGAGTAGGGTAAGTGAACCGCCCGAGCCGCAGGTGGTTGTGAAGACGCGCACGGTCGACACCGCCTGCGACTGGACCCGCGCTATCTACGTGGACAAGGCCGACGCGCTGACCGACGCCACGGCGAAGGCGATTCTGGCGCACAACCGGGCCGGCGCAAAGGTGTGCGGTTGGAAGCCCAAGGCACCATGAGCCTCCAGGCCTCTGGTTGAGACGGAATTGTCGTCTAACTTGCGCGAAAAGCGGGCCGGAAAGCCGCATAGCGTTGTGCTTAATTTTTGGGCTGCAAGTTAGAGGAATCGACCTAAGCGATTGATTCAAAAAGAAAGTGCGTAGACATGGGGTGCAGGTGGTCGGAGGTTCAAATCCTCTCGCCCCGACCAGAAACAAGAAAACCCGCTTGGTGTGAGCCAAGCGGGTTTTTGCTTTCTGGCGCAGGCGTGTCCATGCCCGTTTCATCGATGGCGAGACACCGCGCGAACCATCTTCGTCACGTTGGCCATCCCGGTCGGCCATCCCTTTATCGCACCGCAAAATTTCCTTACATCTCCGACATTGTTCTGAGGTGTGAATCGTCTAGCCTTTTTCCCATGCATTGAACTCATGAAGGCCGCACGGTGTGCGTGGGGCCGATTTTTGCTGATGAACTGGCGAGACGTAGTGCTGATTGGTTGCGGATGGGTAGGCGCGTGCATGGTGGCAGGCTGGTGCATCACGGTGTTCGTCAACGCGGTGGGGTAACGCACCAGGGTAGCGCGGCAGCGTTCAGCCGCGCGACGCCGGCAGCAGCACGGGGTCAGCGCGATACACCTCCGGGAACATCTTCTTCAGGTTGCCGATCTTCGGCAGGTCGTTGATGACGATGTACATGGCGTTCGGATTCCGGGCCAGGTAGTCCTGGTGGTAGCTTTCGGCGGCGTAGAAGGGCTTGCCCGTTTCCACGCGCGTAACGATCGGCTTGGGCCAGGCCTTGGTGCTGTCGAGCTGGGCGATATAGGCTTCCGCAATCGACTTTTGCTCGGGCGTGAGCGGGAACACCGCCGAGCGGTACTGCGTGCCGTGGTCGGGGCCCTGGTAGTTCAGCTGGGTCGGGTTGTGCGCCACCGAGAAGAAGATCTGCAGCAGCTTGCCGTAGCTGATCTGTGTCGGATCGTAACGAATCTCCACCGACTCGGCGTGCCCGGTGGCGCCGGTGCCCACCTTCTCGTATTGCGCGGTGTTGGCCGCGCCGCCCGCATAGCCGGACGTGACCTGCTTCACGCCGCGCACATGCTCGAATACCCCCTGCACACCCCAGAAGCAGCCGCCCGCGAAAATGGCGGTAGCGGTCTGGCCGGCGGGTTTTTCGTCCACCACCGGGGCGGGCACTTTCACGGCGTCTTCGGCCGAGAGGGCTGGCACGCGCCACGTGGTAGCCACGGCGGCCACGGCCGCGAGGCCCATCATTTTCAAGGTGGTGGGCTGCGCCCAACGCTGGAGTCTGGCCTTGGTGTTCATGGTGGATTCCTTATTTTCGCGAGTGATCAGCCGAACGTGAAGGCATACGCCTGCACGCCCGGGTCGAGAAATTCGATCGCGAACGTGCGATCGTGGATGCTGCCGCGCTGGCGTACCAGTTGATAGAGACGCTGGCCGGTCACGGTGCCCGTGCCATCGCTGGCCACGTCGGTGCCATGCGCGTCGCCCGGTGCCTGGCCGTCGATGGTCACGCGGAAGCGCACTGGCTTGCCGTCGCTGCCGGGCCCCAGCACCAGGTGCAGGTCGCGGGCATGGAAGCGGTAGACGATGCGGCCGTCCGGCTTGACCAGCGTGGCCTGTTCCTCGCCCACCTTCCAGTTGCCCGCCAGCCCCCACTGGTTCAGGCGGGGCTGGGCCGGGGCGCTGTAGTCGCGCGCCGCGTCCGGCTTCACGCCATCCGGCGAAGCGAAGTTCTCGCCGCGGGCGTAGCCCACATAGGTTTCCGGTGACTGCACGGCATCGGTGTCGGCCGCCATTTCCACGCCTTGCATCGCGTGGCTGTCCGGCTCGGCCATGGCCGTCTTGCCCAGGTCGGTGTGGCCGGCCTCGGCCAGCAACTGGCGGATCACGGCTTCAGACTTGTCGTACTCGCCTTCACCAAAATGGTGGAAGCGGATGCGGCCCTGGGCGTCGATGAAGTAATGCGCGGGCCAGTAGTTGTTCTGGAACGCACGCCAGATCGCGTAGTTGTTGTCGATGGCAATCGGGTAGGTCACGCCCAGGTCCTTGGCGGCCTTGCGCACGTTGTCGATATTGCGTTCGAACGCGAACTCGGGCGCGTGCACGCCGATCACCACCAGACCCTGATCGCGATACTTCTCGGCCCACGCTTTCACGTAGGGCAGCGAGCGCAGGCAGTTGATGCACGAGTAGGTCCAGAAGTCCACCAGCACCACCTTGCCGCGCAGCGCCTCGGCGGTCAGCGGCGGCGAGTTGAGCCAGGCCACGGCGCCGTCCAGGCCCGGGAACTTGCCTTCCACGGGCAGCGTGGACGCGGGTGTGGCCGCCGCGGCGCGCATCATCATCGAGCCGCCGGCGTCGGGTTTGGCGGTCATTGCCAGCGAAGGGTTGGCCTGCATCATCATCGCGCCGCCGCCCTCGTTCTTGCGGCCGGCGAAGGTATCCACCAGCCGCTGTTCCAGGCCGCCGGTGGCCACGGTGGAGATGCGCGTCAGGATGCCGGTGTCCAGCCCCAGCGCGATGGCGCCCACACCGAGCAGCATGGCCGCGCCGATGCCGCGACGAATCCATTCGCCCGCGCCCAGCGAGCGCTTCATGGCCGTGAACACGCGCCCGCCCACCAGCAGCGCCACCGCCAGCGACGTGGCTGCGCCCGCCGCGTAGGCCAGCAGCAGCAACGTGGTGCCCACGCTGGCGCCCTGCAGTGCGGCGCCCGTCAGTACCAGGCCCAGGATGGGGCCGGCGCACGGCGCCCAGAGCAGGCCGGTGGCGATGCCGAGCAGGAACGACGACGCCGGGCCGGCAGGGCGCCCGTCAGCCTGCGCGAAATTGGTCAGGCGGCTGCCAGCGCGCACCAGCGGCTGCGTCAGCCGTTCGGCCAGGCCGGGCAGCAGCAGCGTCAGGCCGAAGACGGCCAGCAGCACGATGGCCAGCCAGCGTCCGAATTCATTGGCCTGGGCCACCCAGCCACCGCCCACGGCGGCCAGAGTAGCCACGCCGGCAAACGTAATGCCCATGCCGGCCAGCAGCGGCAGGCCGCTGCGCGTGAACGGCTGGTCTGCCCGGGCGAACACGAATGGCAGTACGGGCAGGATGCATGGGCTCAGGATCGTCAGAACCCCGCCCAGATAGGAAAGAATCAGCAGCAGCATGGCGATGGACTCGATGGATTCGATGGGCGCGATGGAAGCATGAAGGTAAGCGGGTGTTCAGGCCGCGGCCGGCCGGAACGTCATGGCCACGCCGTTCATGCAGTAGCGCAACCCGGTGGGCTTGGGGCCGTCGTCGAACACGTGGCCCAGGTGGCCGCCGCAGCGGTGGCAATGCACGGCCGTGCGCACCATGCCGAACGATACGTCGCGCGTCTGGCCCACGGCGTTGGGCAGCGGCGCCCAGAAGCTGGGCCAGCCGGTGCCGCTGTCGAACTTGGTGCTGGACGAGAACAGGTCGAGCTGGCAGCCCGCGCAGGCAAAGGTGCCCTTGCGGTGCTCGTTGTTGAGCGGGCTGCTGAACGGCCGCTCGGTGCCTTCCTGGCGCAGCACGTTGTATTGGGCCGGGGTCAGCTTCTTGCGCCATTCGGCGTCGCTCAGCGTGACTTCGAACTTCTCCGGCGCCTGGGGCGCGCCTGCGGCGGCGGCCGAACCCGTCAGCAGCCGCCAGCCGCCCACGGCGGCGACCGCGGCGGTCAGGGTGCCGCCAGACAACAGAAAGCGTCGGGTGATGCGCATGATGAACTCCGTGCCGAGGGGTGGTGATCGGATGGTAGGCAATCGGGCGTGTCGGAGTCCTCGCCGAACCTTAAACAATTCGTGATAACTGCCCGCGCGGATTTCTGCACAATAGCGGCATCGACGCTGTCATTCGTGGCCCCCCTCGCACATGGAACCGGAACGCCCCAAACGCATCCTGCTGGTCGAAGACGATGTCGGCATCGCCAACGTACTGGCCATGCACCTGCGCGACGAGCGCTACGACGTGGTGCACAGCGCCGATGGTGCCGAAGGGCTGCGGCTGCTGGAGCAGGGCGGCTGGGATGCGCTGGTGCTGGACTTGATGCTGCCCGGCGTGGATGGCCTGGAGATCTGCCGCCGCGCCCGTGCCATGACGCGCTACACGCCGATCATCATCACCAGCGCGCGGTCCAGCGAGGTGCATCGCATCCTGGGGCTGGAACTCGGCGCCGACGACTACCTGGCCAAGCCGTTTTCGGTGCTGGAGCTGGTGGCGCGCGTCAAGGCGCTGCTGCGGCGCGTGGAAGCCATGGCCCGCGACGTGCGCGCCGATGCCGGCAGCCTGGAACTGGCCGGGCTGGCCATCGATCCGCTGGCGCGCGAAGCCAGCATCGACGGACGGCGGCTCGACCTCACGCCGCGCGAGTTCGATCTGCTGTACTACTTCGCGCGGCACCCCGACCGCGTGTTCTCGCGCATGGACCTGCTCAACGCGGTCTGGGGCTACCAGCACGAAGGCTACGAACACACGGTGAACACCCATATCAACCGGCTGCGCACCAAGATCGAGGTGGATCCGGCGCAGCCCACGCGCATCCTGACGGTGTGGCGGCGTGGCTATCGGTTCGTGGCCGATCCATTGGCCAATCCTCCGGCCAGTGCGTCGTCAGATGCGCCCGACGCCTCGCCTTCCGGCAAGGGAGGCGCATCGTGAACCTGTCATTGACCCAGCGCCTGTCGATGGTCTTCGCGGCGCTGCTGCTGGCTTGCTGCGGCGCGTCGGCCTGGCTGCAGGTGCGCGCCAATGCCATGCACGAGAAGGAAGTCATCCAGGACATCTCGCGCGGGCTGGCGGCGTATATCGCCCGCAATGCCTTGCTGGAAGACCAGAGCGCGATCGCCCCGCAGGCGTTGCGCCAGCTGTTCGGCCAGCTAATGGTGGTGAACCCCAGCGTCGAGGTCTACCTGCTCGACGACCAGGGCCACATCCGCGGCCACGACGCGCCCAGCGGTCACCTCTTGCGCGACAGCGTGGACCTGGCGCCGGTGCGCAAGCTGATCGACGGCGGCGCGCTGCCCATACTCGGCGATGACCCGCGCAGCCTCACGGGCCGCAAGGTGTTCAGCGCCGCGCCGTTGCGGCGGGGCGGCTATATCTATGTGGTGCTGATGGGCGAAGCGCATGACCGGCTGGCCGCGCGGGCCTCCGAAGATTCGGTCATGCGCACCACGCTGTGGTCGATGGCGCTGGTGGCGGCCCTGTGCCTGATCGCCGGTCTGGTGGCCTTCAAGCTGATCACCCGGCCGCTGCGGCGCCTGACCGACGAGATCGCCCAGTTCGATTCGGGCGAACCCCGCGCGGCAGCGTCCGAGAAAGCGGCGGAGCCCGTGCCGCGCGACGAGATCGTGGCGCTGCGGGGCGCGTTCCGCCAGATGTCGGCGCGCATCGAGGCCCAGTGGCGCGCGCTGAAGCAGCAGGATCAGGAGCGGCGCGAGATGGTGGCGAACATCTCGCACGACCTGCGCACGCCACTGACCTCGCTGCACGGCTATCTCGAAACGCTGTCGGTCAAGGCGGAAAGCCTGACCATGGAAGAACGCCAGCGCTACCTGGCCATCGCGCTGGCGCAGAGTGCCAAGGTCGGCGGCCTGGCGCAGGCGCTGTTCGAGCTGGCGCGGCTTGAACATGGCATGGTGCAGGCGGTGCCCGAGGAGTTCTCGATGGTCGACCTGACCCAGGACGTGCTCGAAAAATTCGCGCTGCCGGCCGAGGCCAAGCACCTGCAACTGCGTGCGGGGGTGCCGCCCGCGCTGCCCACGGTGTCGGCAGACCTCGGCATGATCGAGCGCGTGCTGACGAACCTGCTCGACAACGCCATCCGGCACACCCCCGCCGGCGGCACCGTCGAGATCGACCTGGCCAGCCAGGATGGCAAGGTGGCGGTGACGGTCAGCGATACGGGGCCAGGCATTCCGCCGGCGCTGCGCGAATCGATCTTCCAGCGGCCATTTCCGTCGGGCGGCGCGCATCGTGGCGGCGGGCTCGGTTTGCTGATCGTGCAGCGCATGCTGCAGCTCAATGGCAGTCAGGTTCGGCTGGTGGACCGGGCGGGCGGCACCACGCTGACGTTCGCGCTGCGCGCCGCCAGCCGCTAGCGCGCCATCGACGGCTGCAGGCGTTCGCGCAGCCAGGCCACAAAGCCGGCCACATCGGCATGGATCTGTCGTTCGGCCGGCACTGCCATCAGGCCCCCATCGAACGCGGTAAATCCATGCGGCGCCACCAGCGTTCCGGCGGCCAGTTCCGCCTGGACCAGGCGTTGCTCCACCAGGGCCACGCCCAGCCCCGACAGCGCGGCCTGGATGCACAGGTGCGTGTGCGGAAACGCCGGTCCCGCCTGCGGCGCGATGTGGCGGCCGGTGCGCGCTTCCCACTGATCCCAGGCACTCGACGTGAAATCGTGCGTGATACGCACGCCCGTGGCCACGCGGTTGGCGTAGTCGGGCGCGCAGACCGGTCCGAAGGTGACCGGTGCCAGCGGCATTGCGCGCTGCTGGTCGGCGGCCGGGTAGGACGACAGATCCCAGGCGATGACCACGTCGGCGCCTTCGGTGCGCATCTCGCGCGCCGACGTCATCGACAGGCGGATGCGGATATCGGGCCGCACGCGATAAAAATCCACCAGTTCCGGCACCAGCCAGCGCATGGCGAAGGTGGCGCTGCAGGCCACGTGCAGCGTGGGGCCGCGCCCCTGGTCGAGCACGCGGCCATAGCCCTGTTCGAGCTGGTCCAGCACCGAGCGCACGACATCGTAGAACGCTTGGCCATGCTCGTTGAGCCGCACTCCCGTGCCGTCTCGCTCGAATAGTTCCACGCCGGCGTGCTCCTGCAGTTGCCGCAGTTGCCGGCTCACCGCACCGTGGGTGCGGCACAGCTCATCGGCGGCGCGGGTGACCGAGCCGGTGCGGGCCGTGGCTTCGAACGCGCGCAGCGTGGACATCGGCGGCAGGGTGCGCATAGGGTGAATGTGAGAAAAACTGACGAAGGCTACAAAATAACGCGATTTTCCTTCGTGTTGAAGCCCTCTAGCATTCGCGTATCGAGATTTTTCTCACAAACGAGGCACGCGAGGACATATGGGCCGGATTGCAGCAGTGATGGGAATGGAAGTGCTGGACAGCCGGGGCAACCCGACCGTCGAAGTGGAGGTGATGCTGGGCAACGGTGCCACGGGGCGCGCCATCGTGCCGTCGGGCGCGTCCACCGGCGCGCGCGAGGCGCTGGAACTGCGCGATGGCGACCCGAGCCGATTCCTGGGCCGGGGCGTATCGCGCGCGGTGCAGGCCGTGAACACCACGCTGCGCGACGCCCTGATCGGTTGCGATGCGCTGGACCAGGCTCAGATCGACACCCTGATGATCGACCTCGACGGCACGCCCGATAAAAGCCGCCTGGGCGCCAACGCGCTGCTCGGCGTGTCCCTGGCCGTGGCGCGCGCGGCGGCGGCCGCGAAGGGCCAGCCGTTGTTCGCCAGCCTGGGCGGTGACAGCGCCACGCTGCTGCCGCTGCCGTTGATCAACGTGATCAATGGCGGCGCGCATGCCGACAACGCGCTTGATTTTCAGGAATTCATGATTGCGCCGGTGGGCGCTCCGACGTTTGCCGAAGCGGTACGCGCCAGCGCGGAGGTGTTTCATACGCTGCGGGGTTTGCTCAAGGCAGCGGGCCACAGCACCAACGTGGGCGACGAGGGCGGCTTCGCGCCCGATATCCGTACCGCCGAGGCAGCGCTGGACTTCCTGGTGGAGGCCATCGGCCGGGCGGGTTACCGCGCGGGCACGGATCTGGCGCTGGCGCTCGATCCCGCAGCTAGCGAGTTGTACGTCGACGGCCAGTACCGCTACGCCGGGGAGGGCATCACGCGATCGCGCGACGAGCAGGTGGCTTACCTGGCGCAGCTCACGGCGCGCTATCCCATTGTGTCGATCGAGGACGGCATGGCCGAGGACGATGCGCAGGGCTGGCAACTGCTGACGCAGCGGCTGGGCAAGCGCTGCCAGCTGGTGGGCGACGACGTGTTCTGCACCCACCCGACGTTGTTGCGCGAGGGCGTGGACGGCGGTATCGCCAACGCCATCCTGGTCAAGGCCAACCAGATCGGCACGCTCAGCGAAATGCTGGAGACCGTGCGCGTGGCCCATGGTCATGGCTACGCCGCCGTGATGTCGCACCGTTCCGGCGAAACCGAGGATGTCACGATTGCCGACCTGGCCGTGGCCACGCGGTGCGGCCAGATCAAGACGGGCTCGATGTCCCGTGCCGATCGCACGGCCAAGTACAACCAGTTGCTGCGCATCGAACGCATGCTCGGCGCGCGTGCGGTGTATGCCGGCGCCGCGGCCCTGCGCCGATAGGAGGGGCGCTACAGCAGCGCGAAGCGTGCCACCAGCGGCCCGACCACGGCCGGGCGGCTCACCGGATAGCGGTGCCGGTCGCCGCCGGCGTCGAACGACAGGTAGTCCGGCGTCCAGCGCAAGCCGCGCAGGTAGCGCGTTTCGAGCCCGTCCACGATGATCGTGCCGCCCTGGACCGTGACGCTGTCACAGGGCAGGTGCAGCGTTTCGGCGTCGTCGCCGAAATAGTGGGCTTCCAGCAGGATCGAGGCGGCTTGATAGGCGGGCATGGCGGGGGTGCTTCGGGAGCGTTGGCGGCGATGGATACTGTATAAACGTACAGTAGTATAGCCACGTTGCCGCGCCATTGCACGTGCCTGGTTCTCAATCCGCGGCCACACCGCGCAGAATCAGAAAAGTCTTGCATCCGCCGCTCCACGCCAGTTTCCGCTGCTTGCGGCTGGCGTCCGGATCGCGTTGGTATAACCTGAAACGCAGGAATCTCCGATCTTCCGGCGCGTCTCGACATCGGGGAGACGTTTCGCATAAGGAGACCGCATGTCGCAGCATCAGAACAGGACTTACTGGTTCGCGGCAGGCTGGATGGCCGGTGCGGTGACGGCGGCGTTGTGCGCTTGGCTGGGCAACCGGCACGCGCGGCTGGCGCCCGAACAGCCGGCCTTCAGCCAGGACGCCGGCCGCGCCACGCAGTCTCCGGCGCTGGCGCTGGCCACCAGCCATGAGCGCGACGGCGGATCGGATGTCTTCGAGTACCGTGGCTTCGTGGTGCATCTGTTCTGGCAGGCGCAGGGCCCGGAACGCTATCGCGCCTGGTGCGACATCTGGGAAGCGGGCGCCGTGGTGCAGGAATCGGGCGGGCCGCCCGCCACGTTCCTCAGCGCGGCCGAGGCACGGCTGGCGGCGGGCGCGTGGGCGCGGCACTGGGTGCAGAACAACGGCTAGCGGGTGGGATGCCGGGGCGGCCGCGGCAGGGCGCAAGGCGTATGGAAGGGGGAGGAAGGGGTAAGGAAGCGGTACGGATGTGGCCAGCGCGACGCCGACATGCCACGGCCGCGCCATCCCGCCGAGGTGGGGCCTGAATCGCGGGGCGGTTTCGTGTGACGCGCGGTGCGTGCGTGATACGATGCCCCGCTTCTTTCGGAGTCCATGATGTTTGTTTGCCAGAACCAGCCTTGCGGCGCCCAGTGGTCGCTCGGCGAGGTGGAAATCAGGAACGAGGGGCAAGGGCCGCTCTTTCGCTGTCCGCTGTGCGGCGCGCGCAACCGGCTCGAAGCCTCGCAGCGTTCCGACGGCACCACGCGGTACCGCCAGGTGACGCACGCTTCCGTTGCCGCGGCAGAGCGGCCCGCTACGCCAGCGCGGCGTGGCGGTAAGCGGAGCTGATCGCCCCACGCAAGAGGGGCAACGCCAATCGCGAAGAGCAAAGCTGCCCCGACTGGCTCAAGGCGGACGGTCCCCGGACCGTTAAGACAATGATGGACATTAGCGATATCTCCCACGATTCCGCCTCCAATGCCGAAGTCATTGGCTGGGCAGGCGCATCCCCGCAGGTCATTGCGCGAGTGCTCAACGCCGCGATGGCGGCACAGGATCTGTCGGGCTTTGCCGCGCTGCTGTCTGACATCGCACGAGACCGCGGGCTCAAGGGTGCGCGCGGCCTGCACCAGTCGATCTACGACATGCCGTACGCGAGCCTGCTGCCCCGGCAGAAGCATCTGCTGGCTGACGCGTTCGAACTGTTCCTGCGCCTGGGCATCGAGTTCCGCGCGCGGGGCGACGGCGCCGACGACGACCTCAACATGGACGGCGACGATCCGCCGCCGTTGCGCGATATCGACGACGACGACGTTGTCGACGAGGACTGAGGCGCCGCGCTTCAGCCCCGGCCCCGGGCGCCGTCCCGCGGTTCTGCCTGGGTCAGCCACGGCTTGGCCCTGGCAGGGCTTGGCCGCGTTTCAGGCACGTTCCAGCAAGCCGATCTCCCTGACCGCCACCGACAGCATCGACAGCGCGGCCGCGCCAGACACGCCCGAGGCGCGCTGGTCGGCCAGCATCTGCGCATAGCGGTCCAGCGCCACCTGCCGGCTGCCGCGCCAGCCGTCGATCGACGCGCGGGCGTCGTCGCTGTCACGCGATTGCGACAGCACGCTGGTGGTGAGCGCCCGTTTCAGCCGTCCCAGGTCTTCCAGCGTCGTGGTGCGCGCCAGCAGGTCCCAGTGCGTATCGGCCGGCAACGACATCGCGCGTTCGCGCAGCCACGCGAAATTCAGCTCGGTGTCGAGCGCGAAATAGACCGCCGCCACCGCGCCCAGGCTGCGCTGGCACGATCCGGCCACTTCCGCGATGTCGAGCGCCGCCGCCGCGGTGTCTCCGGCGGCTACGCGCAGCGCCAGTTCGTCGTCCACGCCGGCTTCGGTCAGCGCCATCGCGCGATCGGCCATGGCCTGCGAGGTCTCCGGCGGCAACAGCGTAGCCAGCTGCGGGGTCAGCCAGCGCGCCGCTTCCATGAAACGCGTTGCACCCGGCTCAACCGTGCCGCCGCCGCGCAGATAGCGCACGAACCAGAGCGTGGCGCGCTCCAGCAGGCGGCCCAGCGCCCCGAACATGCGCGCCTGGACGGCATCGTCCACGCGGTTGTCGAGCGCGTCGATACGCTCCCACAGCTCGGTGAGCCCGAACACGTCGCGCGCCAGCAGGCAGGCGCGGACGATATCGGCCGGCCGCGCGTCGGTTTCCTCCATCAGGTGATGCACGAACGTGGCGCCGATCCGGTTCACCAGCATGTTGGTGAGGTGGGTGGCCAGGATTTCGCGGCGCAGCGGATGGCGCTGCATGGCTGCGGCATGTGCGGCCTGCAGTGGCTTCGGGAAGTAGTCGACCAGCAGGTTCGCCACCAGCGCGTCCTCGGGCAGGTCTGACACCAGCAGCTCGTCGTACAGCCACATCTTGCTGTAGGCCAGCAGCACGGCGCGTTCGGGCGAGGTCAGCCCCTGGCCCAGCGCCTTGCGCTCGGCGATGTCGGCTTCCGACGGCAGGAACTCCAGCGGACGGTTCAGGCGTCCCGCGCGCTCCAGCCACAGGATCAGGCGGCCCTCGGCGTCGATCAGCGCGGGCCCCTCGCGGCCCGCCACCGAGAGCGCCTGGGTCTGGTAGTAGTTGTCCTGCAGCACCAGCAGGCCCACTTCGTCGGTCATCTCGGCCAGCAGCTTGTTGCGCTGCTTCTCGGTCATCTCGCCGTCGGCCACCACCAGGCCCAGCAGGATCTTGATGTTGACCTCGTGGTCGGAGCAGTCCACGCCGGCCGAGTTGTCGATGGCGTCGGTGTTGATGCGGCCGCCATTGCGCGCGAACTCGATGCGGCCCAACTGCGTGAAGCCCAGGTTGCCGCCTTCGCCCACCACCTTGCAGCGCAGTTCGTTGCCGTTGACGCGGATGGCGTCGTTGGAGCGGTCGCCGGCCTGCAGGTGGGTCTCGGTGCTGGCCTTCACGTAGGTGCCGATGCCGCCGTTGTAGAGCAGGTCCACCGGCGCCATCAGAATGGCGTGCATCAGTTCGTTGGGCGACAGCGTGGCGGCCTGGATGCCGAGCACGGCCTGCACCTGCGGCGACACCGCGATGGTCTTGGCCGTGCGCGGAAACACGCCGCCGCCGGCCGAGATCAGCGTCGTATCGTAGTCGGCCCAGCTGGAGCGGGGCAGGTCGAACAGCCGTTGCCGCTCGGCCAGGCTGCGCGCGCAGTCGGGGTCGGGGTCCAGGAAGATGTGGCGATGGTCGAACGCCGCCACCAGCTTGATGTAGGGCGACAGCAGCATGCCGTTGCCGAACACGTCGCCGGACATGTCGCCCACGCCGGCTACGCTGAACGGCGTGGACTGGATGTCGATGCCCATCTCGCGGAAGTGCCGCTTGACGCTTTCCCAGGCGCCGCGTGCCGTGATGCCCATCTTCTTGTGGTCGTAGCCGACCGAGCCTCCCGAGGCGAAGGCGTCGTCGAGCCAGAAGCCGTACTCGGCGGAGATCGCGTTCGCGTAGTCCGAAAACGTGGCCGTGCCCTTGTCGGCAGCCACTACCAGGTAGGGGTCGTTCTCGTCGTGGCGCACCACGTCCGGCGGTGGCACCAGTTCGCCGGACACGAGGTTGTCGGTCAGGTCCAGCAGCCCGCGCAGGAAGGTCTGGTAGCAGGCCACGCCTTCGGCCAGGAACGCATCGCGATCGGTGGGCGGCGGTGGGCGCTTGACGACGAAGCCGCCTTTCGAGCCCACCGGCACGATCACCGTGTTCTTCACCATCTGCGCCTTCATCAGGCCCAGCACCTCGGTGCGGAAATCCTCGCGGCGATCAGACCAGCGCAGGCCGCCACGGGCCACGCGGCCGCCGCGCAGGTGCACGCCTTCCACGCGCGGCGAGTAGACCCAGATTTCGAACATCGGGCGCGGGTCGGGCAGGCCCTGCACCAGCGCCGGATTGAACTTGAACGAGACGTAGGGCCGGGGCTGCCCGTCGGGGCCGCGATGGAAGTAGTTGGTGCGCACCGTGGCGCCGATCACGTTCAGGAACAGCCGCAGGATGCGGTCTTCGTCGAGGTTGGGCACCTTGTCCAGCGCGGTCTCGATATCGGCCAGCCATTTCTTGCCGCGCGTGTCTTCGGCGCCGGCCGGCGGCGCCGTGGCGGGGTCGAAGCGGGCGATGAACAGCGACACCAGCATCGACGCAATCTCGGGGTTGGCCGTGAGCGCGCGCTCGATGTAGGCGTTGCTGAACGTGGAGCCCACCTGGCGCAGGTACTTGGCGTAGGCGCGCAGGATGGTCACGTCGCGCGCGGCCAGGCCGGCGCGCAGCACCAGGCGGTTGAAATCGTCGTTCTCGATCTCGCCGTTCCAGGCGCGCCCGAACGCATCCTCGAACAGCGGCTTGATCTTCTCGATGTCGACGTCGTCGATGGGGCGGCCTTCGGGGTCGGGCGCGATTTCCAGCCCGAAGTCGTGAATCCACACCGGCGCGCAGCCGTCAGGTTCGATCAGGTACGGACGCTCCTCGTCCACGCGCACGCCCAGGTGCTCGAGCATCGGCAGGCTCAGCGACAGCGCAATGGGCTCGCCCGCGCGATAGACCTTGAAGCGGAACGCCCCCGGCGCGGCCTCGATCGGGCGGTACAGGTTCATGGCCAGCCTGCTCGGGTGCTGGCACGCCTGTTCCATCAGTTCGACATCGCGCACGGCGGTGCGGGCCGCGTAATCCTCGCGGAAGCCGGCGGGAAAGGAGTCGCCGTAGCGGCGCAGCAGGCGGTTGCCCTGTTCCTCGCCCCGGGTATCGTGCAGCGCCTGCGCGAGGTCGTCCTGCCAGCGGCGCGTGGCCTGCACGATGCGGGCCTCCAGCTCGCGCGTGTCCACCTCCGGCATGGTGCCGGGCTCGCCGCGCACGGTGAGCTGGATGCGCGCCAGCGGCGACTCCGACAGCAGCGGCGTGAACTCGCAGCTGGTGCCGTTGAACGCCTGCACCAGCAGCTTCTGGATGCGCTGGCGCAGGTCGGTGTTGTACTTGTCGCGCGGCACGAAGACCAGGCACGAGATGAAGCGGTCGAAGCGGTCGCGCCGCACGAACAGCCGCGTGCGCTGGTGCTCCTGCAGCCGGAGGATGCCCGTGGTGATGTCGAACAGCTCGTCTTCCTCGGCCTGGAACAGTTCGTCGCGCGGGTACTGTTCGAGGATGGTGACCAGCGACTTGTACAGGTGGCCCTTGGTCAGGAAGCCGGCGCGCGCCAGGATGTTCGCGCACTTGCGCCGGATCAGCGGAATCTCGCTGGTGCTCACCATGTAGGCGGTGGACGTGTACAGGCCCACGAAGCGGCGCTCGCCATACAGCTTGCCGCTGGCATCGACCAGTTTCACGCCCACGTAGTCCAGGTAGCCGGGGCGGTGCACGGTGGCGCGCGAATTGGCCTTGGTGATGAAGATCGGCGACGGGCTCTCGATGATCGCGCGCGCGGCTGGCGGCAGTGGCGTGAGATCGTCGGAGCCCGGGTCGCGCAGCGCCGCGCGCAGGATGCCCGCGCCGGAGCCTTCCACGCCGCGCAGGAAGAACTGGCCGTCGCGCGACACCAGCTCGTAGTCGCGTTGGCCCAGGAACGTGAAGTGGTCGTCCAGCATCCATTCCAGGAACGCGCGCGCCTCGGTGGCTTCGGGCGAGCCGCCGTTGGGCGCCTGGGCCATGCTGGTCACGGTTTCCTGCGCGATGCTCCGCATGCCGGGCCAGTCTTCCACGGCGGCGCGCACGTCGCCGAGCGCGCTGGCAATGCCCAGCCGCAATGCGTCGAGCCGGCTGGTCTCGCCGGTGCGGTCCACTTCGAAATGGATGAACGATTCCAGCCTGCAACTGGCGGTGCCGGCCTCGCTGCCGCCCAGGCTGATGCTTTCGATGGCGCCGCGCGCGTCGCGGCACACGCGGAAGACGGGATGGATGGCCGAATGAAGCGTCAGGCCGTGGCGGTTGATTTCCATGGCCACGGAATCGACGAGGAACGGCATGTCGTCATTCACGATCTCGACGATCGTGTGGTCGGAATGCCAGCCGTGCTCTTCCAGGTTCGGGTTGTACACGCGCACGCGCGCAGACCCGGGCACGAACTTCTGTGCGGTCTGCCAGTGCGCCATCACGGCGCCGTAGAGATCGGCCACCTCGCGCGCCAGCAGGTCTTCGGCGTCGGCCAGGTCGTAGTAATGCCGGAACAGGGGCTCGATGACGGCGAACGTGGCGTCGGGCAGGCGCTCGCGCGCGAATGCGACCAGGTCCTCCAGCAGCTGTGCAACCTTTTCTTCGTTTTCCGGGGGCATGGCTTCTCCTCGGTGAGGCGCGATGGTGTGCCGGTGCACTAACACACTGTAGGAAAGATTCGCGGGCCGGGCGACAAAACGACGACGCCCCGCGGGGCGGGGCGTCAGGAAACGGCGTGGGAAACGGAGTCTGAGGCGGGGCCTTGCGAGCCCGCAGCGCTCAGGCGGCCAGCGCGTGCGCCATGGCGTGCGGCTTGCGCTCGGGCAGCATCAGCGAGAACTCGTGCATCTCGTGCGCGGCCTGGCGGTGATGACGCGCTGCATGGTCGTCCAGCGTGGTGGTCATGCGGTGCAGCAAGCTGGTTAGCGCTGCGCGCTCGCCGGCGCCAAGCTGGCCAACCGAGACCGAATGCAGGGCCCGCACGGCCTGGCCGGCGCGTTCCAGCCGCACGCAGGCCTGCGGCGCCAACTGGGGCGTGCCATCCTCCGGGAATTCGAGCCAGCCATCGGCGTGCAGTTCGCGCAGCAGGCGCTCGGTCTGCGGCACGTCCAGGAAGATGGCGCCCTGGCAAGGCTGGCCGCGCGTGAACTGGCCGAGCCGGATCGCGCGCAACAACAACCATTTCGGATAGGTCAGCCCCGAGACGCTCAACGTCTGTTCGAGGGCGCTTTGCCATGCGGTGACCGCATCGACAAGCGAGAGCACAACAGGCTCATGAATTTCGAGTGCTTTAGGCTGCATTTGCTCAGGTCTCCCATATCAGGGTTTCTTTGCCGCCGGGACACTTCTCGGGCCGGTGCATTGGCCGGCCCGGTCGGCTTTGGCGCCTGCCTCTCAAGGGGCCGGTCGCTTCTAAAAAATCAGTACGGCGAACACTAGCAGTAATGTTGGGACATTTGCGTGACATCGCGGGTATGTCCTAGTCAATCTTTTGGCTGAGGCGCCGGGACAGGCGCCTGGCGCCCTGCTGGCAGCGCGCCGGACGCCGCGCAAAGGAAAAAGCCCCTGCCGGAGGGCAGGGGCTTTGCAGGGGCTTTGCAGGGGCTTGAGCCAGCGACTCGAAGCGCAGATTACTTCTTGGCGCCGTCGGTGAACGGGTCGGCCTTGCCAGTCTTGGCGCCGTCCAGGTACGGGTCCGGCTTGCCGGTCTTGGCGCCGTCCAGATACGGATCCGGCTTGCCGCGCGCGCCGTCGGTGTACGGGTCCGGCTTCTTGTTCGGAGCCAGGTCGGTGCGGGTCGACTTCTTGGCGCCGTCCGTGTACGGATCGAACTTGCCCGACTTGGCCGGGTTCTGGTTCGGGTTCGCCTTGTTCTTGGTGTGGCTGCCGCTGTAGAGATCGCCGCCCTCGGTGTAGTTCTTCTGCGCGTGAGCCAGTTGCACGGCACCCAGGGCAGTCAGGGCGGCGACAATCAGCGACGGTACGGTCTTCTTCAGCATCATCAATCCTCTCAAGTGAGGCCGGAAAGTGGGCCCGGCCGAAAACGGAAATCTGCGGAAAATGCCTACAACACTCTCAGACTGTACCGAATTTTGCGGTGGCTTGCCGACGGGCAATGTATTAACAATGCCCAGTGGTTGGCGCGCCACAACGGGCCCCTTTCAGATGCGCGTCATTCCAGCGTAATGTTCTGGTCTACGGCAATTTTCTTGCGCAGTTCCAGCTCACGCTTGATCTGGGCGGCATATTGTTGCGCGGTGTTGCCATCGGGATACGCACCCGCGTCATGCAGCCGCTTCTTCACATTCGGGTCCTGCAGCGCCTTGATGGCGGCGTCATGAACCTTGGTGACGATGGCCGCCGGCGTGCCGGCCGGCGCCACCAGGCCGTACCAGGCCATGTTGTTCATGTCCTTCATGCCTTCCTCGGCAAAGGTCGGCACGTTGGGCAGGCCTTCCACGCGCTTCGGCGCGGCCACGGCCAGCGCGCGCAGCTTGTCGCTCTGGATGAACGGCATCGACGACGGCAGGTTGTCGAACTGGGCGTTGACCTGGCCGGCCAGCGTGTCGTTCAGCGCCGGGCCCGATCCGCGATACGGGATATGGACCATGTCGGTCTTGGTGATGAACTTGAACAGTTCGCCATCCAGGTGCGAAATGCTGCCCTTGCCGGCCGACGCGTAGCTGTACTTGCCCGGGTTCGCCTTCAGCAGCGCCACGAATTCCTTGAGGTTCTTGGCCGGCACCTTCGGGTTCACGGTCAGCACGTTCGGCACGTTCACGAGGTTCGTGATCGGGGCGAAGTCCTTGAGCGGATCGTACGGGTTCTTCGGATTGGTGGCCGGGTTGGTGGCCATCGTGCTCACGGTGGCGATGCCCAGCGTGTAGCCGTCCGGGGCAGACTTGGCCAGCGCGTCGGCGCCAATCGCGCCACCGCCGCCGCCACGGTTTTCCACTACCACCGGCTGGCCCAGCTCGCGGCCCAGCGCGTCGGACACGGCGCGGCCGACGATGTCGGTGGTGCCGCCCGCAGCGAACGGCACGATCAGGCGAATCGGCTTGTTCGGATAGGACTGGGCGTGTGCCGCGGTTGCAATCAGACCCAATGCGGCGAGGGCGCCCGCAGCGCCCACTTTCAGAACTGCTTTCAAGAGAATGCCTCCAGCTATTGCTTGATCTTCTGGGTTCCGCATTACGGAACTACGTTCCGTGATATGCGTCGAGATGCATTCAACCTTGAAAGGTATGTGTCGCCTATTGGGAGGAACCCGTGGACATACGACCACTGATGCCGGAGGAGGGCGCGGCAACGCGTCCGCCTGGAACCCGGCGGCGGATCGTACGGAAGCGGGGGAGGCGCGGGTGGGTTGAAACGGGTGGGCGGAAAGGCCGCGCGCCAAAGCAAAAGGTCCGAAGCATTGCGGCTTCGGGCCTTTCTGGAATTCGCTGGTGGGGCGTGAGTGACTCGAACACTCGACCTACGGATTAAGAGTCCGCTGCTCTACCAACTGAGCTAACGCCCCAACGAAGAAAGGGATTCTAGCAAGGGCTTGGGTATCGCGCAAGCCCCTTCTGCAGATTTTTTTGCGTGGTGCCCCGCGCCTTACAATGCGCGGATCCGAAATCGCCCCTTCCTTCGATGCACGCGCGTGTTCTCCGTTATCTCGACGAGGTGGTCCGCCGCGGCTCCATCCGGCGCGCCGCCGAACACCTTCATGTGGCGCCCACCGCCATCAATCGCCAGATTCTGGAACTGGAGGCCGAACTGGGCGCGCCGCTGTTCGACCGCATCCAGAAGCGCCTGCACCTGACGCCGCTCGGCGAGATGGTGCTGGCGCACGTGCGCCAGACGCTGCGCGAGCACGAGGCCCTGCAGGCGCGCGTGGCCGAGATCAAGGGCGCGCGCCGCGGCATGGTTACGATTGCCACCACATCGGGTTTGGCCGGTGCGCTGATGCCGTCGCTGGTGCATGACTTCCGCCAGCACCAGCCGGGCATCGTCGTGCGCGTGGCCGACCTGCCTGTCGATGGCATCGTGGCGGCGGTGGAGCAGGGTGATGCTGACCTCGGGCTCGGCTACGACCTGCCCGAAGTGGCCGCGTTCCGCGTGGTGGCCAGCCGCGACTGGTCGATCGGCGCGGTGGTGGCGCCCGGCCATCCGCTGGCGGCGCAGCCCTCGGCGATGCTGGCCGAGTGCGCCGGTTATCCGCTGATCCTGCCCGCGCCGTCGCTGTCGATTCGCGCGCTGGTGGACGACGCCTTTGCGCGCCAGTCGATCGACATCATGCCGGTGGTGGAGTCCACGTCGGTGGTGCTGATTCAGCGGCTGGTGGCCACCGGCGCTGGCGTGGCGCTGCTCAATCCGCTCGATGTCATGGAAGAGCGGGCGCGCGGCGCCGTGGTGTTCGTGCCGCTGCGCGACGCCGGCCTGCAGCGGCAGGCGTTGCGGCTGGTGGCGCGCGGCCGGGGCCCGCTGACACCTTCGGCGGCGCTGATGGCCGACGCCGTCGCGGCCGCGCTGGCCGGGCTGTTTCGATAGGCGGTGTCCACAATTTGTGGACACCCAGCACGAAATTCTGCGCTTCGGCGCGCCGTCGGCGATGCGTAGACTGCGGGGCGTACGCAACCCCGAGATACAACTGCCATGACCCTGATCCTGCAGCACGCCGACGTACTGGTCACCATGGACGCCCAGCGCCGAGAGATTGCCGATGGTGCGCTGGTCGCCTACGGCCCCGCAATCGAATGGGTGGGCGCCACCGCCGACCTGCCTGTGGCATACCGCCGCATGATCGACGAGGGCCGCGCCGAGGCGCTCGACATGCGCGGCCACGTGGTGATGCCGGGCCTGGTCAACACCCACCATCACATGTACCAGAGCCTGACGCGCGCCGTGCCGGCCGCCCAGGACGCCGAGCTGTTCGGCTGGCTCACCAATCTCTACATGCTGTGGTCGCACCTGACGCCCGAAATGATCGGCATTTCCACGCAGACCGCGATGGCCGAGCTGATGCTGTCCGGCTGCACCACTACCAGCGATCACCTGTACCTGTATCCAAACGGCTCGCGCCTCGATGATTCGATCGACGCGGCGCAGCAGATCGGCATGCGCTTTCATGCGGCGCGCGGATCGATGAGCGTGGGCCGCAGCCAGGGTGGGCTGCCGCCGGACATCGTGGTCGAGCGGGAGGCCGACATCCTGCGCGACAGCCAGCGCCTGGTGGAGCAGTACCACGATGCCTCGCGCCACGCGATGCTGCGCGTGGTGCTGGCGCCGTGCTCGCCGTTCTCGGTGTCGCGCGACCTGATGCGCGAATCGGCCATCATGGCCCGCCACCATGGCGTCAGCCTGCATACCCACCTGGCCGAGAACGACAACGACATCGCCTATTCGCGAGAAAAATTCGGCATGACGCCCGCGCAATACGCCGAAGACCTGGGCTGGGTGGGGCGCGACGTCTGGCACGCCCACTGCGTGAAGCTCGACGACGAGGGCGTGGCGCTGTTCGCGCGCACCGGTACCGGCGTGGCGCACTGCCCGTGTTCGAACATGCGGCTGGCGTCGGGCATTGCGCCGATCCGCCGCATGCGCGACGCGGGCGTGCCCGTGGGGCTGGGGGTGGACGGCAGTGCCTCGAACGATGGCGCACACATGCTGGGCGAGGCACGCCAGGCCATGCTGCTGCAACGCGTGGGGTACGGGCCGGCGTCGATGAGCGCGCGCGAGGCGCTGGAAATTGCCACGCTGGGCGGCGCGCGGGTGCTCAATCGCGATGACATCGGCGCGCTGGCGCCGGGCATGTCGGCCGACATCGTGTCGTTCGACATGTCGGCCGTGGGCTTTGCCGGCGGTGGACACGACCTCGTGGCGTCGCTGGTGTTCTGCACACCGGCCAACGTGTCGACCAGCATCATCAACGGCCGCACGGTGGTGCGCGACGGGCAACTGCTGACCGTGGACCTGCCCCGGGTACTGTCCGATCATCGCCGGCTGGCGCGCACGCTGTTCGAACGCGCGGCGCAGGCGGGCGTTTGATGCGCGGGCCACATCAGTGGCCCCGGGGCCTGCCCGACGGGCGGCCCACGACCAACAAAGCAAAAGGCCGGAAGCATCGCTGCTTCCGGCCTTTCTTGTGTCTGGTGGGGCGTGAGTGACTCGAACACTCGACCTACGGATTAAGAGTCCGCTGCTCTACCAACTGAGCTAACGCCCCGACGAAGACCGAGATTCTAGCAGCATTTTTGACTTTGTCAAACGTTAAATGCGAGCCGCGCATGAATGGCCGCCGGCTTGCGCGCGGCGGGCGTTTTCATGATCGAACCGGTCGCCACATCGCACTGACACACGCGCGTGGCACGCTGCCGCGCGTGACGATCGTGCATCGTCGTGCGGCATCGTGCGCGGCCATGAGCGGAACTCGCGGCGCCCGCCATCGGTCATTGAGATGGCCATTGAGACGAATCGCATTTTGCCAGTGCCGCGCAGGGGGATCGAAGACGATTTCCGCAAAGCCATGTTAGGATTCTTCTCCACTTGCATATGGAGGGCTGTGATGATGGAAATCAAATTCCAGGAGCAAGACCGCTACGACATCAACAACGAGGGTTTGCTGTTTCATGCTGTTGTCGATGGCGAGCAAGTGACGTGCGTCGTTACGCGCGAAGCGCTGTGGGAAGGCTTCAGTGCCGACCAGGTGCTGTCGCTGGAGGAGGCATTCCGCGCCGGTCGTGACACGATCGAACGCGCGGCCGTGGTGCTGATCGAGCAGGGCGTGCCCCAGCCGATCGTGGTCAAGCGCGCTCACGTAGCGCCGGTCTGACGACCGACCGACGGCAACAACCCTCCGCCGCCGGTTTCGGTCTTGCCCCACAGCAGGCCGGCCGGCGCGCTACCTACCTACCGGCTTGTTGGAACTCCCAGGTTTTCTGATCCCCGGTTATCTGAATACCCCCGACTGACCTTTCGCGTTTTGCAGCCCCCCGGTTCTGCAGCAACTCGGCTTGCGCCTGGCGCATGCCGGCGTCAAGCAGGCGTCAAGCAGCCGTGCGTGTGTCGGCAGGCCGTTCAGGCCGTTCAGGCCGGATGGACCGTGTCGGTCGCATCGCCATGTCTTGGCGCGTTCGGCACGGTGTCTGCGCTCGCCGGGACACACGCTTGGCGATACGCGGGGCCGCCCGGACGCGCCGCGCACTCCTCGAAAATGCGTGCCTGGCATTGCGCGCAGATCTCGGGCGATAGCGTGGCGATGATCGTGTGAAGTGCCTGCCGCTTGGTCGGAAAGATATGGTCGCGACCGAGCTTGTCGGTGAAGCCGGTCTGCTCCCAGGTGTCCAGCACCTGCGTGCGCGGGCGATGGAAATACAGGTCGCCACCGGCCGCGCGCCGCTCCGTCAGTTCGGCTTCCCACATCTCGGCGCCGGCCAGGTCGATGAAGTTCATGCTCTTGGTCATTGCCAGCAGGTGCTTCTGGTCGGCGTCGACGGTGCGCAGCCAGTGCAGGCGATCGGTCACGTACTGCACGGCGCCAAAGTAGATGGCGCCTTCCATGCGCAGCAGCTTCAGTTGCGGGCATTCCGGCTGCGGACGTCGCAGTTCGTCCAGCGGTGTGAAGCGGCGGCCCGGGTCGTCGGCATCAGGTACGAGGCTGCGCACGGCGGGCCGCGAGGTGCGATACAGGTACGCCACCAGCGACAGGATCGTACCTAGCAAAACGGCCATTTCCAGGCGGACCACCAGCGTCGCCACGAAGGTGCCCAGTGCAATGGCGAACTCCGTACGCGAAAGCCGGGCGATGCGGCGCAGCCGCTGGAAATCGAACAGCCCCCAGGCCACGAGCAGCAGCATGGCGGCGATGGCGGCCAGCGGAATCTGGGCCAGCAACGGCGCGCTGACCATGACCAGCACCACCAGCAGCAACGCCGAAAACACGCTGGCCAGCGGCGTCTGCGCGCCGGCTTCGAAATTCGGCATCGACCGGTTCAGCGAGCCGCACGAGATATAGCCCGAGAACAGGCCGCCCGCGATGTTCGACAAGCCCTGGCCGATAAACTCGCGGTTCGCGTCCACGTGCTGCCCCGAGCGCAACGCCACGGCCTTGGCAATGGAGATCGACTGCCCCAGCGCCACGATGGTCAGCGCCGCGGCAATGCCGAGCAGGTCCGGCACGGTGCGCCAGTTGATGTCCGGCAGGTGGAACGGCGGAATGGCCGACGGAATCGGCCCCACCACGTTCACGGGCTGGGCCCCGCCCCAGCCGCTATGGTTCAGCAGCATCGCCACGCCATAGCCGGCCAGCAGGCCCAGCAGCATGAACGGCAGCCGCCTGGAAATCCGCTTGATCGCGACGGTCACCGCCAGCGTCACGCCGCCCACCAGCAGGGCGTTGCCATGGATCGTGTCCAGGTTGTCGAACAGGAACCGCACTACGCCAAACGCGCTGGTGCCCGTGGGCACCGCCAGCCCGAACAGGTCCTTGAGCGCATAGAGCCCGATCAGCGTGGCCGCGCCGCACGTGAAGCCCAGCAGCACCGACGGCGAGATGAAGTTCGCCAGCGACCCGAGCCGCAGCGCACCCACCGCCAGCTGCAGCAGGCCCACCAGCATCGTCACGGCCAACGCCAGCGCGATGTAGGCCGGGCTGCCGGCAAAGGCCACGGGGCTGAGCATGGCGAACAGGGCCAGCGAGTTGGCGTTGGTCGGCCCCGACATCACATGCCAGCTCGACCCGAACAGCGCTGCCACGATGCATGGAATCACGGCCGTGTAGATGCCGTATTGCGGCGGCAGGCCGGCCAGCGTGGCGAAGGCCACGCCTTGCGGCAGCACCAGTACCGCGCCCAGCAGGCCGGCCGTCAGGTCGGCGCGCAGTGTCAGCGGCGTGATGCGCCGGGTCCACGGAAACCAGCGTTGCAGGGCCGGGGTGTGGGCGCGGGCGGTGGCGCTCATCGGCTCAGTCGAGCTTGAGCGTGGCCACCACCGGCGTGTGGTCGGACGGCTGGTCCCACCGACGGGGCTCCTTGTCGATCAGGCAGGTGGTGCAGCGCTCGGCCAGCGCCGGCGACAGCAGGATGTGGTCGATGCGCAGGCCCGCGTTGCGGCGGAAGCCCATCATGCGGTAGTCCCACCACGAGAACGTCTTCTCGGGCTGCTCGAACATGCGGAACGAATCGACCAGGCCCATGGCAATCATCGCCTTGAACGCGTCGCGCTCCTGCGGCGACACCAGGTTCTGGCCTTCCCACTTGGCCGGGTCGTGCACGTCGCGGTCTTCCGGCGCGATGTTGAAGTCTCCCAGCAGGGCAAGTTTCGGATACTTGACCATCTCGGCGCGCAGCCAGTCGGACATCGCGCGCAGCCAGTCGAGCTTGTAGACGAACTTGTCTGAGTCCAGCGCCTGGCCGTTCGGGAAGTACGCGCTGATCAGCCGCACGTCGCCGTAGGTGCCCGCCACCACGCGTTGCTGGGCGTCCTCATAGCCGGGAATGTTGCGTACTACGTCGGTCGGCGCCGGCATTGCGCCGTCGCGCGCCACGATGGCCACGCCGTTGTACGTCTTCTGGCCCGTGAAAACGCTGTGGAAGCCGGCTGCTTCGAGCTCGGCCAGCGGGTACTTGTCGTCGGGCAGCTTCAGTTCCTGCAGGCACAGCGCGTCGATGGGCGTGCCCGCGGCGTCCTGCGCGGCCAGCCATTGCAGTACCTGGGGCAGGCGCACCTTCAGGGAGTTGACGTTCCAGCTCGCGATTCTCATCGGTGTTTATTCTTGTGGGGAGTGTTGGCCAAACAACCCGCCGAGCAGGTCGCGTTCGTTCAGGAGGTCGAATGCGATCTGCGCGTGGGTCTTCATGCAACGCCGGATGGCGGCGGGAATGGCGGCGCGGGTCTTGCGGCACAGGCCGGGCTGGTCCGACAGCTCGATATGGATGCCCTGCACCGTGCGCACCTCGTTGTCGCTGGGCGTGATGGTGATCACGATGCCAAGCTGCGTGCGCATGCGTTCCTGCATGCGCCGCAGTTCCTCCAGCGTCTGCACTGCTTCGAGCCGGGCGACCAGCCGCTTTTCCTCGTGCTGCGTCAGCATCAGGATGCGGCGGTCGGCGCCCGGGTCGTCCAGCAGCAGCTCCCGCCGGCAATCGCATGCGCCCGGCGGACATTCCGTACGGATCGGCACGGCGGTGTCCATGGGCCGGCGCGCGGGGCAGCGGGGGGCGCTCGCTCGGGGTGGCGTCAGGCCGCCGTGGCGGCCGTTTCCGCCATGCCGCCGTGACGCAGCAGCGCGTCGATCTGCGGCGTGCGGCCCCGGAAGGCCACGAACGATTCCATGGCCGGGCGGCTGCCGCCTACCGACAGGATCTCGCGACGGTAGCGCTCGCCAGTGGCGGCATCGAGCACGCTGCCCGACAGCTTCGCGGCTTCCTCGAACGCGGCGTAGACGTCGGCGGACAGCACCTCGGCCCACTTGTAGCTGTAGTAGCCGGCCGCGTAGCCGCCCGCGAACACGTGGCTGAACGTGTTCGGCCAGCGCGACAGCGGCGACTGCGGCACCACGTGCTTGGCGTCGTTGATCTGGCGCGACAGCTCCAGCACCGACACGCCGCCCTGCGGGTCGTAGTCGGTGTGCAGGTGCATGTCGAACGACGAGAACACGATCTGGCGCAGCGTCATCATGCCGTTCTGGAAGTTCTTGGCGGCCAGCATGCGGTCGAACAGCGCGCGGGGCAGCGGGGCGCCGGTTTCCACGTGGGCCGTCATCGTCGACAGCACCTCGTATTCCCAGCAGAAGTTCTCCATGAACTGCGACGGCAGCTCCACGGCATCCCATTCCACGCCATTGATGCCCGATACGCCGAGGTCGCCCACCTGCGTCAGCATGTGGTGCAGGCCGTGGCCGAACTCGTGGAACAGCGTGATCACTTCATCGTGCGTGAACAGCGCGGGCTTGCCGCCCACGGGCGCCGTGAAGTTGCAGGTCAGGTAGGCCACCGGGGTCTGCACGGTGCCGTTGCTGCGTTCCTTGCGGCCGCGCGCATCGTCCATCCAGGCGCCGCCACGCTTGCCTTCGCGCGCGTACAGGTCGATATAGAACTGCGCCAGCAGCGCGCCCTGCGGCGACACCACGCGGAAGAAGCGCACGTCCTTGTGCCAGGTCTGGGCCTCGTCGGGCTGGATCTTCACCGAGAACAGCTTCTCGACCACGCCGAACAGGCCTTCCAGCACCTTCGGTTCCTGCAGGTACTGCTTGACCTCGTCGTCCGAGAACGCATAGCGCTTCTGGCGCAGCTTCTCGGAGGCGTAGGCCACGTCCCACGGCTCGATCTTGTCGAGGCCCAGTTCGGCGGCGGCGAACTCGCGCAGTTCCTTCCAGTCCGCCTCGGCGTACGGACGTGCCTTGACGGCCAGTTCGTCGAGGAATTTCAGCACGTCGGCCGGCGACTCTGCCATCTTCGGCACCAGCGAGACTTCGCCGTAGTTGTTGTAGCCCAGCATCTGCGCCTCTTCACGGCGCAGCGTGAGCTGCTCGCGCATGTTGGCGGTGTTGTCCCACTCGGCCTGGCCGGCGTTGTACTGCGGACCCAGTTCCGAGGCGCGCGTGACGCTGGCTTCGTACATGGTCTGGCGCAGCGCGCGGTCGTTGGCGTACTGCAGCACCGGGAAGTACGACGGGAAGTGCAGCGTGAATTTCCAGCCGGCCTTGCCGTCCTTTTCGGCGGCCAGCTTCGCGGCTTCCAGCGCGTCGGCCGGAATGCCGGCCAGGCGGGCCTCGTCCTCGACATAGAGCGCGTAGGCGTTGGTGGCGTCGAGCACGTGATCGGAAAATGCCTTCGACAACTGGGCCTGCTGCTCCTGGATCTCGGCGAAGCGGGGCTTGCGGTCCTCGGGCAGTTCGGCGCCGCCCAGGCGGAAGCCGCGCAGTTCGTTCTCGAGCAGTTGCTTGCGCGCCGGCGACAGGCCGGCGAACTCGGGGCCGGCCGCCACGGCCTTGTATTTCTCGTACAGCGCCAGGCTCTGGCCCAGCGACGACCAGAACTCGGTCATGCGCGGCAGGTTGTCGGCGTGGGCGCGGCGCAGCTCGGGCGTGTCGGCCACGGCGCTCAGGTGGCCCACCACGCCCCAGGCACGGCCCAGCGGTTCGGTGGCGGTTTCCAGCGCTTCCACGGCGGTCAGCCAGGTGGCGGGGGTGGCGGGATCCTCGGTGCGTGCGACGGCGGCTTGCGCATCGGCCAGCAGCACGTCCAGCGCAGGGCTGATGTGCTCGGGGCGGATCTCGGCAAAACGCGGCAGATCGGCGAAGTCGAGCAGCGGATTGGTGGCGCGGTCGGTGGTATCAGTCATGACAATTCCCGGTTGGCGTGCCGGCACCGGGGTCGGGCGCGGCACGGTACCTGTGCAAGATGAGGCCTTTGCGGCCAAATATCCAGTACGACTTTGCTATCAGGGCCATTGAGCGCGCGTGGGCGCCTCGATGGCCCGTCTCGGCCGGGGCTCAGGCCAGGCCGGCCTTGCGCTCGGCGGCTTCCAGCGTGTTGATCAGCAGCATCGTGATCGTCATCGGGCCCACGCCGCCGGGCACCGGGGTGATGTAGCCGGCCACCTCGCGCAGGCCCGCGAAATCCACGTCGCCGCACAGCTTGCCGGCGTCATCGCGGTTCATGCCCACGTCGATGACCACCGCGCCCGGCTTGATCATGTCGGCCGTGAGGATGTTGCGGCGGCCGACTGCCGCCACGATCACGTCGGCATCGCGGGTGTGGGCGCTCAGGTCGCGCGTCTTGCTGTTGCAGATGGTCACCGTGGCGCCGGCCTGCAGCAGCAGCATGGCCATCGGCTTGCCCACGATGTTCGAGGCGCCGATCACCACCGCGCGGGCGCCGCGCAGCGGGTACTGGATCGATTCCAGCATCTTCATGCAGCCATACGGCGTGCACGGGCGGAACAGCGGGGCGCCGGTCATCAGGGCGCCGGCGTTGGCCACGTGGAAGCCGTCCACGTCCTTTTCCGGCGCGATGGCTTCCAGCACCTTGTGGCTGTCGATGTGCTTGGGCAGTGGCAGCTGAACCAGGATGCCGTGGATCTTGGGGTCGTTGTTCAGCGCCTCGATGCGGGCCAGCAGGTCGGCCTCGGACAGGTCGGCCGGATAGCGGTCCAGCGACGAATGGAAACCGTTGTCCTCGCAGGCCTTCACCTTGTTGCGCACATAGACCTGGCTGGCCTGGTCCTCGCCCACGAGCACCACGGCCAGGCCCGGCTGGTGGCCGGCGGCGGTCAGGCGGGCGGCGCGCTGGGCGGCTTCGGCACGGATTTGTTTGGCAAGGGCGTTGCCGTCGATCAGTTGGGCGGACATGGGATACGTGTCTGGAGAGGCTTGCGGGTTGGGGCAGGGCGTCGGGCAGGGCTGCCGCGTCGCCGCGAAACCGGGATTATAAAGGCTTGGCGGCATTCGGAACCGCCTTGACGGGATGCAACCCCGGCCAGGCGGCCGGCTGCTAGCATCGGCCGATGGACATCGAAGAATCTTCAATTCGGGAGCTGCTGGCGGTCTGGCCGCTGCCCACGCTGGCCGTGGCGGTGCTGGCCTGGGCGGTGGCGCAACGTCCGTGGCGCGTGCTGCGGCGGGAGTCGCTGCAGCATGCCTGGCTCGGCACACTGGTGCTGCTGGCCCTGATGTGGTCGGCGCGGGCCACGCTGGGTGGCGGGGTGGTGATCCAGCTGATGGGGGCCACGCTGGCCGTGACCATGTTCGGCCTGCCGCTTGCCATGGTGTCGCTGGCCATTGCCAACGTGGCGTCGCTGCTCGGCCTGGCCTATCTCACCGGGCACGGCTGGCAGCAAATCGACTGGATCGGACTGGCGCCGCGCTTCATCTGGATGGCGGCCGTGCCGGGCCTGGTGACAGCCGCGCTGCAGGCCGGCATGCGACGCTGGCTGCCCCGGCACCTCTTTGTCTTCATCCTCGGACACGGCTATTTCGCCGCCTTGCTGGCCGCCATCGTGGCCGGCAGCCTGCGCGTGGCCTGGCTCGTGAACATGGGTGTGGCCACCGATATCGGGCTGACGGCGGCCGACAGGCTGACCGGCGTGGTCATCATCGCCTTCGGCGAAGCCTTCCTGACCGGCATGCTGGTGGCCATCTTCGTGATCTACCGCCCGCAATGGGTGGTGACGTTCCGCGACAGCGACTACCTGCGGGACGACTGACGCCAGCTCGGGACGAGCGCCCAGAATGGACGAAACCCCAGGCCACCGGCCTGGGGTTTGCGGTTTTTCCGATGCCGCCCGCGCGATTGGCGTGCGGGCGGGCAGGAATCAGCTATTGCGCGACAGCGCCAGCCTGAGCAGGTCGGCCACCGTGTTGACGTTGAGCTTTTCCATGATGTTGGCGCGGTGCGCCTCCACGGTCTTGATGGAAATGCCCAGGTCGTCGGCAATCTGCTTGTTCAGGCGGCCGGCCACGATGCGCTCCAGCACCTGCTGCTCGCGGGTGGTCAGCTTGCCCAGCAGGTCCTTCGCCGCGCGCTGCTCGCGGGCGGTGGAGTGGTCGCTGCGCGCCTTCTGCAGCATGCGTTCCACCAGCGCCCGCAGTTCCGACTCGTCGAACGGCTTCTCGATGAAGTCGATCGCGCCCTTTTTCATCGTCGACACCGCCATCGGCACGTCGCCGTGGCCGGTGATGAAGACGATCGGGATGTCGATGTTCTCGGCGATCATGCGCTCCTGCAGTTCCGGGCCGCTCATGCCCGGCATGCGCACGTCGAGAATCAGGCACGCCACCGAGCCGGCGTCGTAGGCGGACAGGAATTGTTCGGCGCTGTTGAAGCTGCGCACCTGGTAGCCATTGCCCTCGAGCAGCCAGGTCAGCGAGTCGCGCATCGCTTCATCGTCGTCGACGATGAAGACGGTCTCGCCACGATGCGGCGTTGGGCTGGGCGTTGCGGTCATGAAGTCTCCTGGGGCAAAGTCGTTTGCAACGAAGTGTAACTGCATGCGGCGGCGCGCAACACCCCCGGGCAAATCGTCCGGACGGCCTCCCGATGCCCCGCGGCAGAGGGTCGCCCGGCATGCCCGGAGGCGCGCCCGTTACTGTTCGGGCAGCGCCGGCTGCAGCGGCAGCGTGATTTTAAACGTACAACCGATGCCGTCCACATTGTTTTCCACCCAGAGCCGGCCCTGGTGGGATTCAATGATCGAGCGGCAGATGTTCAGGCCCATGCCCATGCCGTCGGATTTCGTGCTGAAGAACGGCTCGAACAGGCGCTCCTTGGTGGCCTCGTCCACGCCCGGGCCCTGGTCGATCACGTCGATGCACACCGACTGGCCGAACTCGACATTCTCGACCCGCGCATGGAGCCGCACCACGCCGGCGGCGCGCATCGCCGGCAGGCCGGCCATGGCTTCCACGGCATTCTTGAGCAGGTTGACCAGCACCTGCTCGATCAGCACCGGGTCCACGTAGAGCATCATCGGCGGAGCGGGCAGGCGGGTCAGGATGGTCACGCGGCGGCGCGTGGCTTCCAGGTCGGCCAGGCCCACCGCGTCGGCCACGATGTCATGCAGCGCGGCCTCGCGCCGCTGGGGCTGGCTGCGCTTCACGAACCCGCGGATGCGGCTGATGATGGTGCCGGCCCGCACGGCCTGCGCCGAGGTCTTTTCCAGCACCGGAATCAGGTCTTCCGGCGTGCTGCGGCCCGAATGCAGCCGTGCCACCGCACCCATGCAGTAGTTGTTGATGGCGGCCAGCGGCTGGTTCAGCTCGTGCGCCAGCGACGATGCCATCTCGCCCATGGTGGTCAGGCGGCTGGTGAACTGCAGCCGCTCCTCGTGCTGGCGCGCCATTTCCTCGGCAGCCTTGCGGACGGTGATGTCCGTGGCAATCTGCATCTGCGCCAGGTGGCCGTCTACCCACTGGATATAGCGGCGGCGTACTTCGAACCACTTCTGCATGTCGGGCACGAACACCTCGCGCGCGTCGGAGGCGTACGGCATCAGCTCGGAAGCCGGCAGGCCGGCGTAGGCGTCGACGAAGTCGGTGTTGTCGCTCGACATCTGCTCCTTGTCGAAGTCGTCGCCGGCCAGCTTCAGGTGGCCCTCCGCTTCCCAGCCAAACAGCTGGCGGTAGTAGCGGTTGGCGAACAGCAGCTCGGCCTTGTCGGTGGCCAGCACCGACACCGCGGCGTCCAGGCTTTCCAGCACGGTGGTGAAGCGGTCGTGCGCGGCGGCCAGTTCCTCGCGGGCGCGCTTGGGCTCGGTGATGTCCGTCATCGAGCTCATCCAGCCCGTGTGCCGGCCCCGGCTGTCCACCAGCGGCGAAACGTACATGCGGGCGAAGAAGCTGCTGCCGTCGCGGCGCATCACGCGCATCTCGTAGCCGGTGGCGGGTGACTTGCCCTGCAGCGTCAGGTCGATTTGCTTCTGCATCTCCTGCTGGTCGTTGGGCGGCCAGTAGGGGAAGGGCGGCACGCGCCCGACCAGTTCGGTCTCGGCCCAGCCCGTCATGCGGCAGAACGCCGGGTTGACGTAAGTGATGCGGCCGTTGAGATCGAGCGCGCGCAGGCCGATCAGCATCGAGTTTTCCATCGCGCGCCGGAACGAGGTCTCGGCCAGCAGCGCGCGCTGCGCCTCGGAGCGGCGGCTGGTGTGCCGCCACATGCTCCACAGGCTCCACAGCAGGAAGCACGACAGCCCCACCACCAGCCACAGCAGCATGTTGTTGGGCAGGTTCGAGGGAGGCGGATAGGCGTCGGCGCGCAGCGACAGCGAGTGGCCCGGCGGGTCGAGCAGCACCTCGTAGGACAGTGCGTTGCCCGGCACCGGACGCACCGAGGTGCTGGCGCGCGTCTGGTTGTTCTTGTCGATCAGCGAGAAGCGGTAGCGCTCGGTCAGCTCGGGCGGCAGCAGGTGCGTGAGGATGCCGTTGATCGAGTACAGGGCGCCCAGCGTACCCAGGAACTCGTTGTCGCGCACGATCGGCACTTCCATCAGCATGAAGCTGTCGCCGCGGTCGTTGACCAGCGGGCGCGAATAGACCACGCGCTGGGTCTCGCGGGCCGCGTCGAAGGTATCGAGCACCTCCGCTTCGAGCGGATGGTCGACCGTTTCGCGCAGCCGCGCGGCAAATTCGGACGTGGAGGGCAGCGACCAGCGGCCGCGCTTGGTGGCGTCCAGCCAGTTGATGAAGACGATTTCCGGGTTCTCGCGCAGAATTTCCTGCGCAGCCGTGCGGTAGGCGCTCTGGTCCAGCTGGGCGGCGGCGATGTCGCGCGCCAGCGAAGCCATCTGGTCCTGGTTGCTCAGCAGCGACAGGCGCACGCGCTGCTGCGCCCACGCGGCGTCGCGGTACAGCGCATCGCGCTGCTGCTGGCGCTCGGTCTCGTGCAGCGACCAGAGGATGACACCCATCGCCACCGTGAACAGCACGATGGCCACGAGCGGGATGAACATGAACCAGCTGGTGGCCACGAGGTTGCGCCAGCGCAAGATCCACAGGCGGCGCGGTGCGGCGGCCAGCGGCTCCATGGCATCGGCGTGGTCGGCATGGGTGTCGGCGTGCTCGGCATGCGGATCATGGCCGACGCCGTGCGGCACCGCAGGGGACGTGTCGCCAACCGTGCTGGCTGAGCCCGGTGGCAGGATGGCCGTGCGCAGGCCGGAGAGGATTCGTTCGAAAAACTGCATAGGGGATTGACGGTCGACCGGCCAGTGTATCGGCTTTACTGCGGTGCGTCGCTTGGGGAAAGCGCCTATGCGGCACTGCAAAAACGCGCTCGGTGCCAAGGCCGCCAGACGGCGCGCCGGCGCGCTTTCTGGTGCGGTGCGGCAATATTCCACATTATAAAAAAGGACTTCGTAATCTGAAAATTTAGCTTGTCAGCGCTTGCTGTGCTTCCATAGAATCGCTTCGACCGAACAATGCGGGCGGAGCCATGTGCTTGAAGCCTGAGGGATCGGGGCGATGCGACCCCACCAGAGAAGATCCCGGCCCTGGCCAGCGAACCGATGCCAGGAGCCAGCAGCAGGGCTTGCCACCGCGAAGTCGACTACCGTCAGACCGGCCAACCGAGATCCGCCATACCGGGCGGGCGCCGGGGCAGGAATTTACCCAGGAGACAGTCATGTCCGCTGTACCAGAGCAGATCCTCGGCGCCAGCAGCGCCAACGACGCAGATCCCCAGGAAACGCATGAATGGCTGGATGCCCTGCAGGGCGTCCTGAGCGCGGAAGGCGCCGAGCGCGCGGCCTTCCTGATCGACAAGCAGATCCAGTACGCACGCGTGAATGGCGTGACCCAGCCGTTCCACGCCGAGACGCCGTACATCAATACGATTCCGGTCGAGCAGCAGGCACGCATTCCGGGCGACCAGGACATCGAGCACCGCATCCGCTCTTACACGCGCTGGAACGCCATGGCCATGGTGCTGCGGGCCAACAAGAACACCAACGTCGGCGGCCACATCTCGTCGTTCGCCTCGGCCGCCACGCTCTATGACGTGGGCTACAACCACTTCTGGCGCGCGCCCTCGGAACAGAACGGCGGCGACCTCGTGTTCGTGCAGGGCCACTCGGCACCGGGCGTGTACTCGCGCGCCTTCCTGCTGGGCCGCCTGACCGTTGAGCAGCTCGACAACTTCCGCCAGGAAGTGGACGGCAAGGGCATCTCGTCGTACCCGCACCCGTGGCTGATGCCGGACTTCTGGCAGTTCCCGACCGTGTCGATGGGCCTGGGCCCGATCATGGCCATCTACCAGGCCCGCTTCATGAAGTACCTGGCCAGCCGCGGCCTGATCAAGTCCGAAGACCGCAAGGTCTGGGCCTTCCTGGGCGACGGCGAGACCGACGAGCCGGAATCGCTAGGCGCCATCGGCATGGCCGGCCGCGAGAAGCTGGACAACCTGGTCTTCGTGATCAACTGCAACCTGCAGCGCCTGGACGGCCCGGTGCGCGGCAACGGCAAGATCATCCAGGAGCTGGAATCGGAATTCCGCGGCTCGGGCTGGAACGTGATCAAGGTGGTGTGGGGCAGCCGCTGGGACCAGCTGCTGCAGCGCGACGCCAAGGGCCTGCTGATGAAGCGCATGATGGAATGCGTGGACGGCGAGTACCAGACCTTCAAGGCCAAGGACGGCGCCTACGTGCGCGAGCACTTCTTCAACACGCCGGAACTGAAGGCCATGGTGGCCGACTGGTCCGACGACGACATCTGGCGCCTGAACCGTGGCGGCCATGACCCGCACAAGGTGTACGCGGCCTACAAGGCGGCCAGCGAGCACAAGGGCCAGCCGACGCTGATCCTGGCCAAGACCATCAAGGGCTATGGCATGGGCGATGCCGGCCAGGCCATGAACGTGGCCCACCAGCAGAAGAAGATGCCGGTGGACGCCATCCGCGCATTCCGCGACCAGTTCAACATCCCGGTGCCGGACGACAAGCTCGAAGACGTGCCGTACCTGACGTTCGAGGAAGGCTCGAAGGAGCTGGAATACATGCGCCAGGCGCGCATGAACCTGGGCGGCTACCTGCCGGCCCGCCGCCAGAAGGCCGATGCGCTGAAGGTGCCCGAGCTGTCGGCGTTCGAGGCGCTGCTCAAGGCCACCGGCGAAGGCCGCGAAGTGTCCACCACCATGGCCTTCGTGCGGATCCTGAACACGCTGCTCAAGGACAAGCAGATCGGCAAGCACGTGGTGCCCATCGTCCCGGACGAGTCGCGCACGTTCGGCATGGAAGGTCTGTTCCGCCAGGTTGGCATCTGGAACCAGGAAGGCCAGAAGTACGTGCCGGAAGACCATGACCAGCTGATGTTCTACAAGGAATCGCAGACGGGTCAGGTGCTGCAGGAAGGCATCAACGAAGCCGGCGCCATGTGCGACTGGATCGCGGCCGCCACGTCGTACTCGACGCACGGCGTGCAGATGATCCCGTTCTACATCTACTACTCGATGTTCGGCATCCAGCGTATCGGCGACCTGTGCTGGGCCGCCGCCGACATGCGCTCGCGCGGCTTCCTGCTGGGCGGCACGTCGGGCCGTACCACGCTGAACGGCGAAGGCCTGCAGCACGAGGACGGCCACTCGCACGTGTTCCACGCCGCCATCCCGAACTGCATTTCGTACGATCCGACGTTCCAGTACGAACTGGCCGTGATCATGCAGGACGGCCTGCGCCGCATGTACGCCGAACAGGAAGACGTGTACTACTACCTGACGGTGATGAACGAGAACTACGAGCATCCGGAAATGCCGGCTGGCGTGGAAGGCGACATCGTCAAGGGCATGTACCAGTTCCGCAAGGGCGTGGAAAACAGCAATGCGCCGCGCGTGCAGCTGCTGGGCTCGGGCACGATCTTCCGCGAGGTGATTGCCGCCGCCGAGATGCTCAAGAAGGATTGGGGCGTGGAATCGGACATCTGGAGCTGCCCGAGCTTCACCGAGCTGGCCCGCGAAGGCCATGCCGCCGAGCGCCACAACCTGCTGCACCCGACGGACGCGCCGCGCGAGTCGTTCGTGGCCCAGAAGCTCAAGGGCGTACGTGGCCCGGTCATCGCCTCGACCGACTACGTGCGTGCCTTCGCCGAACAGATCCGTCCGTTCGTGCCGCGTCGCTATGTGGTGCTGGGCACCGACGGCTTCGGCCGCTCGGATACGCGCGAGAAGCTGCGTCACTTCTTCGAAGTGGACCGCAACTGGGTGACGGTGGCCGCGCTGAAGGCGCTGGCCGACGAAGGTGCGATCGGTCGCGAGAAGGTGGCGGAAGCCATCAAGAAGTACAACCTCGACCCGAACAAGCCGAACCCGATGTCGGTCTGACCCCCGGACTTGCACGACTGAACCCCGCAGCACGGTACCCCGCCGCGCCGCGGGGCGCCCCCGGCTGGCCCGGCGGTGCCCCGCGGCGCTGGTGACGCGCGGCAGCGTGACAGATGCGTGCGGCGAGAGTAACCTCGCCGATTGCGTTTGTCGTGTTGCTCGTAACTGACCAGGGTGCCGGCTGCCCAGGAGAGACACTGAATGAGTCAAGCGATTGAAATCAAGGTGCCGGACATCGGCGACTACGACGCCGTTCCCGTCATCGAAGTGCATGTGAAGCCGGGCGACCAGATCAACGCGGAAGACGCGCTGGTGACGCTGGAGTCTGACAAGGCCACGATGGACGTGCCGTCGCCGCAGGCCGGCACGGTCAAGGAAGTGAAGATCAAGGTGGGCGACAACGTGGCCGAGGGTTCGATCCTCGTCATGCTGGAGCCCGCCGGCGCCGCCGCTCCGGCCCCGGCACCTGCCGCCGCGGCACCCGCACCGGCGGCCGCCGCGCCCGCACCGGCACCGGCCCCGGCACCTGCCGCCGCGCCGGCTGGCGGTGGCGGCACCATCGAGGTCAAGGTGCCGGACATCGGCGACTACGACGCCGTTCCTGTCATCGAAGTCCACGTGAAGCCGGGCGACCAGATCAACGCCGAAGACGCGCTGGTGACGCTGGAGTCTGACAAGGCCACGATGGACGTGCCGGCCCCGCAAGGCGGCACGGTCAAGGAAGTGAAGGTCAAGGTGGGCGACAACGTCGCCCAGGGCACGCTGATCCTGATTCTGGAAGCCGCCGGTGGCGCCGCCGCCGCGCCGGCAGCCGCCCCATCCTCGGCCCCCGCGCCGGCCGCCGCCGCTCCGGCTCCGGCCGCAGCTGCAGCACCGGCACCGGCAGCCGCGCCGGCTGCCGCGCCCGCCGCCGCACCGGCGCAGGGCGTGACCGGCAAGGCCGCCCACGCCAGCCCGTCGGTGCGCAAGTTCGCGCGCGAACTGGGCGTGGACGTGTCGCGTGTGCCGGGTAGCGGTCCGAAGGGCCGTATCACCCAGCAGGACGTGCAGAACTTCGTCAAGGGCGTGATGTCTGGCCAGACCGCCGCGCCGGCGGCCGCCGCAGCCGGCGGTTCGGGCGTGGGCCTGGACCTGCTGCCGTGGCCGAAGGTAGATTTCACGCGCTTCGGCGAGGTGGAATCGAAGCCGCTGTCGCGCATCAAGAAGATCTCGGGCGCCAACCTGCACCGCAACTGGGTGATGATCCCGCACGTCACGAACTGCGACGAGGCCGATATCACCGAGCTGGAAGCGTTCCGCGTGCAGCTGAACAAGGAAAACGAGAAGGCCGGCATCAAGGTCACGATGCTCGCGTTCATGATCAAGGCCACCGTGGCGGCGCTGAAGAAGTTCCCGAACTTCAACGCGTCGCTGGACGGCGACAACCTGGTGCTGAAGAAGTACTTCAACATCGGCTTCGCCGCCGACACGCCGAATGGCCTGGTGGTGCCGGTGATCAAGGACGCCGACAAGAAGGGCGTGCTGGAGATCAGCCAGGAAATGGGCGAGCTGGCCAAGCTGGCCCGCGACGGCAAGCTCAAGCCGGACCAGATGCAGGGCGGCTGCTTCTCGATCTCGTCGCTGGGCGGCATCGGCGGCACGTATTTCACGCCGATCATCAACGCGCCGGAAGTGGCCATCATGGGCGTGTGCAAGTCGTACATGAAGCCGGTGTGGGACGGCAAGCAGTTCGCGCCGCGCCTGACGCTGCCGCTGTCGCTGTCGTGGGATCACCGCGTGATCGACGGCGCCGAGGCCGCGCGCTTCAATACGTACTTCGCGGCGCTGCTGGCCGACTTCCGTCGGATCCTGCTGTAAGCATTGACGTGGCCCGCCGGCTGGCCCGGCGGGTTTGTCCGCATAGATTCGAAGGGGCGAGCCATGACTACCTGCGTTGTCGTACGCAAGGGTGACGAGGTGGCGATCGCGGCCGATGCGCTGGTGACATTCGGCGATACGCGGCTGTCGCGTGCCTACGAGCGCAACCAGAAGGTGATTCCCGTGGGCGAGAGCTTTGTCGCGCTGGCGGGCACCACCGCGCATTTTCCGGTCATGCGCGCGCTGTTGACGGGCATGGGCGAAGAATGCCGCCTGCTGACCCGCGACGATGTGTTCCGGACCTTCCTGAAGGTGCATGAACGGCTCAAGACCGAGTACTTCATCAACACCAAGGAAGACGAGGACGACCCCTACGAGTCATCGCAGATCGTTTGCCTGATCGCCAATCCGGGCGGCATCTTTGGCGTCTATTCCTACCGCGAGGTGTTTTCGTTCGACCGCTTCTGGGGCATTGGCTCGGGCCGCAACTATGCGCTCGGCGCCATGCACGCGGTCTACGACCGGCCCGAACTGGGCGCGGCGGACATTGCGCGGATCGGGGTGGATGCAGGGATCGAGTTCGACAAGAGCTCGGCCGGACCGATCGACGTACACGCGGTGAAGCTTCTTGGCGGCACCCACGAGACGCCCCAGCAGGCCGGCGGCGCGGCAACCAACAAAGACGGCGCGGCCTGAAGCCCCGAACGGGCAGGGCGCGCATCCCAGGAGGAAAAGCATGAGTGTGATCGAAGTCAAGGTGCCGGATATCGGCGATTTCGACGCGGTGGAAGTGATCGAGGTGCTGGTCAAGGCCGGCGACGCGGTTGAGGAAGAACAGTCGCTGATCGTGCTGGAAAGCGACAAGGCCAGCATGGAAGTGCCGTCGTCGGCCGCCGGCAAGGTCGTCGACGTCAAGGTCAAGGTGGGCGACAAGGTGGCCAAGGGCACGGTGATCTGCACGGTGGAGGGCGGCGCAGCCGCCGCGCCCGCGCCCGCAGCCGCACCGGCCCCGGCCGCTGCCCCCGCACCGGCCGCGGCCCCGGCAGCCGCACCCACCGCCGCCAAGCACGGCGGCGGCGCCGACATCCAGTGCGACATGCTCGTGCTGGGCGCCGGCCCCGGCGGCTACTCGGCCGCCTTCCGCTCGGCGGACCTGGGCATGAACACGGTGCTGGTGGAGCGCTACGGCTCGCTGGGCGGCGTCTGCCTGAACGTGGGCTGCATCCCGTCGAAGGCGCTGCTGCACAACGCGGCCGTGATCGACGAGGCCAAGGCGCTGGCCGCGCACGGCATCCTGTTCGGCGAAGCCAAGATCGACCTGGACGGCCTGCGCCACTACAAGGAAACCGTGGTCAACAAGCTGACCGGCGGCCTGGCCGGCATGGCGAAGGCCCGCAAGGTGCAGGTGGTGCGCGGCATCGGCACGTTCCTGGACCCGAATCACCTCGAAGTGCAGGAAACCGAGGGCGACGGCAAGGCCACCACGGGCAAGAAGACCGTGATCCGCTTCGAGAAGGCGATCATCGCGGCCGGCAGCCAAGCCGTGAAGCTGCCGTTCATCCCGGAAGACCCGCGCATTTTCGATTCCACGGGCGCGCTGGAACTGCGCGACATCCCGAACAAGATGCTGGTGATTGGCGGCGGCATCATTGGCCTGGAAATGGCCACGGTGTACAGCACGCTGGGCGCGCGCATCGACGTGGTGGAAATGCTCGACGGCCTGATGCAGGGCGCCGACCGCGACCTGGTCAAGGTCTGGGACAAGATGAACAAGCATCGCTTCGACAACGTGATGCTGAAGACCAAGACCGTGGGCGTGGAAGCCAAGCCGGACGGCATCTACGTCAAGTTCGAAGGCGAGGGTGCGCCGGCCGAGCCGGTGCGCTACGACGCGGTGCTGGTGTCGGTGGGGCGCACCCCGAACGGCAAGAAGATTGGCGCCGAAAAGGCTGGCGTGGCCGTGACCGACCGCGGCTTCATCGACGTGGACAAGCAGCTGCGTACCAACGTGCCGCACATCTTCGCGATTGGCGACATCGTCGGCCAGCCGATGCTGGCCCACAAGGCCGTGCATGAAGCGCACGTGGCCGCCGAGGCTGCCCATGGCGAAAAGGCGTACTTCGACGTCAAGCAGATTCCGTCGGTGGCCTACACCGATCCGGAAGTGGCCTGGGCCGGCCTGACCGAAGACCAGTGCAAGGCGCAGGGCATCAAGTACGGCAAGGGCGTGTTCCCGTGGGCGGCTTCGGGCCGTGCCATCGCGAACGGCCGCGACGAGGGCTTTACCAAGCTGATTTTCGACGAGGAAACGCACCGCATCATCGGTGGCGGCATCGTCGGCACCCATGCGGGCGACCTGATCAGCGAAGTGTGCCTGGCCATCGAGATGGGCGCCGATGCCGTGGATATCGGCAAGACGATTCACCCGCACCCGACGCTGGGCGAGTCGATCGGCATGGCTGCCGAGATCTACGAAGGCGTCTGCACCGACGTGCCGCCGCCGCGCAAGCGCTGATCGCCGCGCAGCGCCACCGCGAAACCTGCCACCCGGCGGGTTTCTTTTTGGGCGGCAATTTAGCAATTAACTGCCATGGTTGCAGCGCGACAGCGATCGGTGGCTGGCAGGGGGGGAGGATGCGGGGACCGGCAGAAGGGGGGAAGCAGCTCGGGGGGGGGGAGCAGCTAAGCCTTGCGGTCGCCGCCGGCAAGCAAAAAAGAGCCCGGCAACCTGTTTGGAGGGCCGGGCCGCGAATCGATACCTTTTGGAATCGGTACCGAGGAGACATTGGTGCAGGGCGCGGTGCAGGGCCCGGTACAGGGCGACCGACGGTTCCGCTTGGCGAGGTGCAATCAGACTGTCGACGCTTGCCGTTGGCAAAACATCCAGGCTTCCGGGGAGGCGGGTGTTTTGCCAACGGACCGGCCGAAGCCGGTACGCTGGAGTAAAGCTTCAGGCCTTAGACGGCGGCCGCGGGCTTCTTGGCTGCGGTGCGAGCCGTGGCGCTGGCTTGCTGGGCGGCCTTGGTCGCGGCGGTGGCGGCGGCCTGGAAGTTGGTTTCAGCCATTTCCACAGCCTGCTTCGTGGCCTTCTGGACCGACTCGTAGGCGTTGTTGGCAGCCGAGATGGCCGACTTCACAATGGCCACGGTCGATTCCGAACCGGCCGGTGCGTTCTTGGCGAAGTTGTCGACCAGGGCTTGCACGTTCTTCGTGCCTTCGGCCAGCTGGGCTTCAGCAACCTTGGTGAACTCGCTTTGGGTTTCCGAAGCGATTTCGTACAGGTGGCGGGTGTAGGCCAGCGTCTTTTCGGCAACCGGCTGAACCAGCGAGGCCTGGATGGCCAGCAGTTCCTGGGCATCCTTGGCAGACAGCGCCTTCTTGGCGTTGTCGACGTTTTCGGCGAACGTTGCCTTGACCACTTGCAGGTTCAGCTCAACCAGCTTTTCGACGCCTTCGAAGGCCTTCGAGGTCAGACCGAACAGGGTCTCGAGGTTGGCTTTTTGTGCAGCGGCAACTTGTTCCGGGGTCAGGATCATTGCTGGTCTCCAGTGGTGAACTTCAAGGTCAAGCAAAAGTGAAATTAAGCCGCCCAGATGTCAGTGCCATGACTTCAATGTCATAGCCAGCCCGAGCGTACCGTGGTGTCCGTCGGCGCCTTGCCGGACGCTCCTGACTGGAGGCCCGACGCTATGATGCGCCGCAACAATTCCAATTCTAAGAATTCAACGAAGGGTGTCAAGCGGTTTTTGTGCGGCGCACAATAAATAGTTGGCGGAATAGCCGGGAAAGGGCAGGCAGGGCCACGTATTCCGCCATGGGTAAGGGTTTGTCCCGATCCGGCGATATGCCGGCAGGCTGGTGCGGCGCGAGAAAAATGCGTGTTTGAAGTGTCAGACCACGACGCCATGACGCCAGTGCTACCATCGCTGACTGTCCGGTCGGTAGATGATGCCTCTGCATCACTTGCGGCCGCCTTCCTGTCGCCCCCGTCCGATGCTTGCCTTTTACGCCGACCACTTCGTCCTGCCGTTGCCCGCCGGCCATCGCTTTCCCATGCAGAAGTACAGCATGTTGCGCGATGCGGTGGTGCGGAGCGTGCCCGGGGTGCGCCTGCACGAAGCGCCGCGGGCGGACGACGACGCGCTGGCACTGGCCCACACGGCCACCTACATCGCCGACGTCTCGGCTGGCCGGCTCGATCCGGCGCGACAGCGCGAGATCGGCTTTCCGTGGTCGCCCGACATGGTGGAGCGCTCGCGGCGCTCGGCCGGCGCCACCATCGCGGCATGCCGCACGGCGCTGGAGCAGGGCATCGCGGTGAACCTGGCGGGTGGCACCCATCACGCCTATGCCGACAAGGGCGCCGGCTTCTGTGTGTTCAACGACGCCGCCATCGCGGCGCGGCATCTGCAGCGCGATGGGCAGGTGCGGCGCGTGGCGGTAATCGATCTCGACGTCCATCAGGGCAATGGCACGGCCTCCATCCTGCAGGACGACCCCACGGTGTTCACGTTGTCGCTCCATGGCGAAAAGAACTATCCGTTTCGCAAGGAGGCCAGCGATCTCGATGTCGGCCTGCCCGACGGCTGCGACGACGACACCTATGCCGCGGCCCTGGCCGGCGCCCTGGACACGCTGCAGACGCGCTTTGCCCCCGACCTGCTGATCTACCTGGCCGGCGCCGATCCGCACGAGGACGACCGGCTGGGCCGCCTGCGCCTGACCATGGCGGGCCTGGCCCGGCGCGACACGATGGTGTTCGACTTCGCGCTGACGCAGGGCCTGCCCATCGCCGTTGCCATGGCAGGCGGCTATGGCCGGCAGATCGAAAACACCGTGGCCGTGCACACGCAAACCGTCATGCTTGCGGCGCAGTATCACGCGCGCTATGGCGCACGGCGCGGCAGTCCGTCGGCCGGCGCGGCGGTGGCTTCGGCATGATTCTGTCGCAAACGTCGCAAATAGTTGGAACCTTGCGCCGCACTGTGCGCTCATACGGACCTCCCGTGTGGCTGCGGCAGTGCCGGTTTCCCGAACATTGAAGTCGCCCTGAACCTCTCGATGAAGCCCGAACCCGACCGCCGCAGTGCGTATGCGCACCTCCAGCCGATCACCACGCGTTGGATGGATAACGATGTCTATGGCCACGTGAACAACGTTGTCTACTACAGTTACTTTGATACCGTCGTGAATGCGTACCTGATCCGCCAGGGCGTGCTCGACATCGAGGCGGGTGCAACGATCGGGCTGGTGATCGAGACGCAGTGCAACTACTTCTCGTCGCTGAGCTTCCCCGACACGGTGGTGGCGGGCTTGCGCGTGGCGAAGCTGGGAAATTCCAGCGTGCGCTACGAGGTGGGGCTGTTCCGCAACGACGACGACGTGGCGGCGGCGCAGGGGCACTTCGTGCACGTGTATGTGGATCGCGAAACGCGCAGGCCGGTGGCGTTGCCGCCGGCATTGCGCGAGACATTGCAGGCGCTGGTCGTGAACCAGCCGGAATGAAAAATTGAGGAGACCGCAGAGCATGTCGAATGCCGGCGAAGCAGCGATCGTCGATCGCGCCATCACGACACGCCGTTCGGTGCGCGCCTTTCTGGATACGCCAGTGCCGCGCGAAACCGTCGAGGACATTCTTGCCGTGGCGAGCCGCGCGCCGTCGGGCACCAACACGCAGCCGTGGAAGGTCTACGTGCTGTCTGGCGATGCCAAGGCGCGTTTCTGTGCCGACGTGCTGGCGGCCTACGACGACCCCGACCGCGACGCCAAGTACCGCGAAGAGTATCCGTACTATCCGCGCGAGTGGGTGGACCCGTATCTGGCGCGCCGCCGCAAGGTGGGCTGGGACTTGTACAGCCTGCTGGAGATCCGCCGCGAGGACAAGGTCCGCATGCACGAGCAGCACGCGCGCAACTTCCGTTTTTTCGACGCGCCGGTGGGGCTGATCTTTACCATCGACCGGATCATGGAGCAGGGCAGCTGGCTCGACTACGGCATGTTCCTGCAAAGCATCATGGTGGCGGCGCGGGCGCGCGGCCTGGACACCTGCCCCCAGGCGGCGTTCACGCAGTTCCACGCCATCATCAAGCAGCACCTGCGATTGACCGAGGAGGAAATGGTGGTGTGCGGCATGTCGCTGGGTTACGCCGACCCCGAGGCGACGGCCAATCTTTTGACGACCGAACGTGAACCGGTAAGCGGGTTCGTGCGTTTCCTCTCCTGATTTGCCCTGAGAAGTATAAGGATTCCGCCATGCAGACCGATATCGACGTTACCAGGCAAGCCGAAAGGCACCGTTGTGTGACGCAACGTCGACACGGTCGGTGGCGTGATCGGTAAGGCGCGAGCGGCAAAGACTGTTGTATTTACGCGGGCGACGATGTGACTTGTATGGCTCATTTTCCACAATATGGAAATGTTTGCGAATCAAACTTTAAAGAGCCGTTGTAAGTCATTAATCTTGCTCAGAATTTATTAATTTCCTACACTAGCGCCATTCTGTTTCCGCGCTGAATAGACCATGTTCCGGACCGATTCCTTCATGTCCCGACTCTTCGGCCTTCCGCAGCTGAGCGCCATTGCCACTTCGGCACTGGTGTCGCTTGCCCTGATGGCCGCACCGGCCACGTACGCAGCGACGAAGTCGACTGCGGCGAAATCGTCGGTGAAATCGTCGGCTAAAAAGACCGAAAAAGCTTCTAAATCAACCAAAAAGGTCGCTTCTGCGTCCGCATCGCCCCGCAAGGTGATCGTCGTCAAGGGTGGCAAGCGCACCGTGGTGGCCAGCCGCGCCGCGCCGGTGCGGGCGGCATTCGTGCCGGCCAAGCCGTCGCTGGGCGAGGCCATGGGCCTGCGCGACACCGAAGACGCGCTGTCGCTGCGCTCGTCGGTGGCGCTGGTGATGGACCAGAACACCAACGAGGTGCTGTTCCAGAAGAACCCCACCGCGGTGCTGCCGATTGCATCGATCACCAAGCTGATGACCGCGCTGGTGGTGATGGACTCGCATCTGCCGATGGATGAAATGCTGACGGTGACCGAGGACGACCGCGACACCGAGAAGCACAGCAGCTCGCGCCTGCGCTTCGGCACCACGCTGACGCGCCACGAAATGCTGCTGCTGGCGCTGATGTCGTCGGAAAACCGCGCCGCTTCGGTGCTGGGCCGCAGCTATCCGGGTGGCCTGCCGGCCTTCGTGGGCGCGATGAACAAGAAGGCGCGCGAGATTGGCATGAACGACAGCCACTTCGTCGATTCTAGCGGCCTGTCGAGCAGCAACGTGTCGAGCGCCATGGACCTGGCGCGCCTGGTCAATGCGGCGTACCGCAATCCGACCATCCGCGAGTTCTCGACGCAGCCCGAGCACGAGGTGAGCGTTTCGGGCCGCACCATGCACTACGTCAGCACGAACCGTCTGGTGCGTGGCGGCAGCTGGGACATCGGCCTGCAGAAGACCGGCTATATCTCGGAAGCTGGGCAGTGCCTGGTGATGCAGACCCGCGTGAACGATCGCAACGTGGTGATGGTGTTCCTGGATTCGGTGGGCAAGCTGTCGCGCTTTGCCGATGCCACGCGTGTGAAAACCTGGCTGGAGCACCAACCCCCGTCGGCAGGGGGCCAGCCGCGCCCTTTTCCGTCAACGCCCAATCTTACGCAGGGTCCTAAATCCCCTGCGGCGGTCCTGGTATCGCAGCAGTCGCACGGCACCTGAACGGTCGCCGTTGCGCATGAAAAACGCGCCGGGGGCGGAAGCCCCACGGCGCGTTTCTTTTTTGCGGCGTTCTTTTTTGCAGCGTTCTTTTCTGCGGCGTTCTTTTGCGGAATACGCTGGTGCCCGGCGCTCAGGCCATGAGTTCGGGCGCGTACCCCATGCCGCGCGAGATCTGCAGCGCGGTGTCCTTCAGGTTCTGCAGCCAGCTGTCCTGCAGCCGGTCGGCCGGCGCGGACAGCGACAAGCCCGCCACCAGCCGGCGCGAGTCGTCATAGATGCCGGCGGCGATGCAGCGCACGCCCAGCTCCAGTTCCTCGTTGTCGCGCGCATAGCCGTTCGAGCGCACCCAGCTCAGTTCGCGCTCCAGCTTGGCGATGTCGGTGATCGACGTCCGCGTGTGGCCGGCCAGGCCGGTGCGCGTGGCGTAGTTGCGCACGCGCGCCGCTTCGTCGGCGGCCAGGAACAGCTTGCCCACCGACGTCAGGTGCAGCGGGGCGCGCCCACCAATCGCACGCACCACCTGCATGCCCGAGCGCTCGCTGTAGGCGCGTTCGATGTAGACGATCTCGTCGCCCTGGCGTACCGACAGGTTCACCGTCTGCCCGGTCACCCGGTGCAAGGCGCGCATCGGCGCCAGCGCCGCATCGCGTACCGACAAGCGTGCCTTCACGAGATTGCCGAGTTCAAGCAGGCGCATGCCCAGCCGGTAGCTGCCGGGGTCTGATCGATCGACGAAGCGGCACGCCACCATGTCGTTCAGAATGCGGTGCGCGGTGGAAGGGTGCAGGCCGGTAGCCTGCGACAACTCCTTCAGGCTCACGGGGTCCGCGTGCTGGGCCAGTGCGTCCAGCAGGGTCATCATGCGCTCGATCACCTGGATCGAAGTCTTGCCAGGTGACTTGTCTGCGTCTGCCATTTCAGCCATGGGAAAAATGTTGCCGTGCGGCATATTTTAAGCGGTTGCCTGATTCTATCTCGCATTGTGAAAATTTCAACTGATGAAACGTGATTTCCGAGATTTCATTCGGTTCATGGCGCGCGCGGGCAGACCGTGCATGAGCCACTTTGGGGTTTGCGATGAGCAGGATTGCGGCGCGCGATGCCCGCAGCGGTAGGGCGAGGGGGCATAATTGCGGGGTTTCAGGGTCTGGAAAAGAGAAACCATGCGAATCGGACTGTTCGCCACCTGTCTGGTGGACCTCATGCGTCCCGAGATCGGCTTTTCGGTGCTCAAGCTGCTGGAGTCGGCCGGCTACGAGGTGATGGTGCCCGAGGCGCAGACGTGCTGCGGACAGCCTTCGTACAACTCGGGCGAGCGCGCGGTGTCGCGCGACCTGGCCGAAAAATTCCTGCGCGAGTTCGAGATGTTCGACTACGTGGTGGTGCCCTCGGGCTCGTGCGGCGGCATGATCCGCCACCACTACCACGACCTGCTGCGCGATGACCCGGAACTCCACGGCCGCTACGAGCGGCTGCGCGAACGCGTGTTCGAGCTGACCGATTTCCTGGTCAACGTGGCGAAGCTCGACAAGCTCGACTCCGCCTTTGCCGGCCACATCACCTATCACGATTCCTGTTCGGGCCTGCGCGAGCTGGGCGTCAAGCAGCAGCCGCGCGCGCTGCTGGGCAAGCTGCCCAACGTGCAGCTGACCGAAATGAAGGATTGCGAGGCGTGCTGCGGGTTCGGCGGCACGTTCTCGGTCAAGTACGGCAACATCTCCACGGCGATCGTCGACGAGAAGTGCGCCAACATCCAGGCCAGCGGCGCCGATGCCGTGGTGCTGGGCGACCTGGGTTGCATGCTCAATATCGAAGGCCGGCTGCGCCGCGCGGGCGATGCCCGCACGCGCGTGCTGCATATCGCGCAGGTGCTGGCCGGCGACGCCTGACCCCATCGTCAGTCACGCCCGAACCCTCGGAGAGCCCCCACGATGCAAGTCCACAGCATGGAATTCAAGGCGCGCGCCGGGCAGAAGCTGGCTGACCAGCGCCTGCAGCAGAACCTCAAGAAGTTGTCGACGAAGTTTGTCACGGCGCGCGCCGATGCCATCCGCGACATCGACTTCGACGCCACGCGGGCCGCGCTGAAGGAGCGCCGCAACCGTGCGCTGGAAAACCTCGACGTCTGGCTGGCCACGTTCGAAGAGAACGCCACGACGCGCGGCGCCACGGTGCTGTTTGCCGAGACCACGGCCGATGCCGCGCGGCTGGTGGCCGAGATCGCGCAGAAGCACGGCGTGAAGAAGGTCATCAAGAGCAAGTCGATGGTGACCGAGGAAATGCGCCTGAACCAGGTGCTGGGCGAGATGGGCGTGCAGAGCATCGAGACCGACCTGGGCGAGTACATCCTGCAGATCAACGACGCCGAGCCGCCGTCGCACATCATTGCGCCGGTGATCCACAAGGACAAGGACGAGATCGCCGACCTGTTCGCCAAGGTCCACAACAAGCCGCGCCTGACCGACATTCCCGAGATGACGCGCGAGGCCCGCGAGGTGCTGCGGCCAGAATTTCTCTCGGCGGACATGGGCGTGACTGGCGGCAACTTCATCATTGCCGAGACCGGCTCGGTGGCCGTGGTCACCAACGAAGGCAACGAGGGCATGTGCACCATCATGCCGCGCGTGCATGTGGCCGTCACCGGCATCGAGAAGGTGCTGCCGACGCTGGAAGACCTGGCCACCGTGATGCGGCTGCTGCCGCGCTCGGCCACGGGGCAGGCCATCTCGAACTACTTCTCGATCCTGACCGGGCCGCGCGCCGAGGGCGAGCGCGATGGCCCCGAGCACATGTACTTCGTGCTGGTGGACGGCGGTCGCAGCGGCCTGATTGGCGGCGAGTTCCAGGAGATGCTGCGCTGTATCCGCTGCGGCGCGTGCATGAATCACTGCCCCGTGTACCAGAAGATCGGCGGCCACGCCTACGGCTGGGTGTATCCCGGCCCGATGGGCAGCGTGCTGACGCCCAGCTACGTGGGCCTGGCCAATGCGGTGGACCTGCCGCAGGCCGCCACGCTGTGTGGCGAATGCAACCGGGTGTGCCCAGCGTCGATCCCGCTGTCCGACCTGCTGCGCAAGCTGCGCGAAAAGCAGATGGAGCGCCACCTGCGCCCATGGCAGGAGCGCGTGGCGCTGCAGGTGTGGGGCTACGTGGCACGGCGCCCCGACCTGTATGCCTTTGTCACGCGGATGGGCGCGCGTATCCTGTCGCGCATGGGCGGCCGCAGCAAGTTGATTGCCAGCCTGCCGATGGCCGGCAAGGGGTGGACCGAAACCCGCGACATGCCGGCCCCGAGCGGCCGCACATTCCGCGAGCTTTACAAGGAAAGGAGGGTGCGTTCATGAGCGCCAATCAGGAGACGCTGGCGGTCATGCGCCAGGCCTTGGACGCGCATCTGGCTGGCACGCTGCCGGCCGGGGAGCTGATTGCCCGCTGGCGGGCGTCGGCAGGCTCGCTGACGCTGCCGCCCGTATTCGGCCAGGCGATGGAAGAGCTGCTGCGCAGGATGGAGATGTCCGCGGCGTTCGCGCAGGACAGTTGCTCGTTTTCGAGCTCTGCGGTGACCGACCAGCTCGCGAAGTGGCTGGACAAGGCAGGGACGGTCTAGGGTACTACCGCTGGTTTGCTCCCCTCTCCCTAATGGAAGAGGGAAGCCCACTTACCCCAGCAGCAGCGCGTCGTCGTCGAGCTGCTCGTGCCGGGTCTGCTCGAACATCTTGAGCAGGTCGGGCACGTCAAGGCCCTTGCGCTGGTCGCCCGAGACGTCTAGCACGACCTGACCCTGGTGCAGCATCACCGTGCGCTGGCCATAGTCCAGCGCCTGGCGCATCGAGTGCGTCACCATCATCGTCGTGAGCTTGCTTTCCTCGACGATGCGCGCGGTCAGTTCCAGCACGAATGCCGCGGTTTTCGGGTCGAGCGCCGCGGTGTGCTCGTCCAGCAGCAGGATGCGCGAGGGCTGCAGCGAAGCCATCAGCAGGCTCACCGCCTGACGCTGGCCGCCGGAGAGCAGGCCGATACGGTCCGTCAGGCGGTTTTCCAGGTTCAGGTTCAGCAGGCGCAGCTTGTCGCGGAACAGCTCGCGCGAGGCCTTGTTCAGCGCCGGGCGAAACCCGCGCCGGCCGCCGCGCGCCATGGCCAGCGCCATGTTTTCCTCGATCGTCAGCGCCTCGCAGGTACCGGCCATCGGGTCCTGGAACACGCGGGCCACCAGGTGGGCGCGGTCCCAGGCGGGCTGCCGGGTGACGTCGGTGTCGTCGATCATGATGCGGCCGCTGTCGACCATCGTGTCGCCGCTCACGGCGTTCAGGAAGGTCGACTTGCCGGCGCCGTTGGAGCCGATCACGGCCACGAACTGGCCGGACGGGATCTCCAGGCTCAAGCCGCGCAGCGCACGGTTCTCGATCGGCGTGCCCGGGTTGAACGTCAGCTTCAGGTTTTCAGCGCGCAACATCTCAGGCACCTCCGTTCTTGCGGGCGAACAGCTTCTTGCGCGTGGCGGGCAGCACCAGCGCCAGCGTCACCAGCGCCGCGGTCACCAGGTTCAGGTCCTGGGCCTTCAGGCCGATGAACTCGGAGTTCAGTGCCAGCGCGATAAAGAAGCGGTAGAGGATGGCACCCACCACCACGGCCAGCGTCACATAGACCAGGCGGCGCGCCGGGATGATGGTCTCGCCGATGATCACGGCCGCCAGGCCGATCACGATGGTGCCGATGCCCATCGAGATGTCGGAGCCGCCCTGCGTCTGCGCAAACAGTGCGCCGGCCAGCGCCACGAGCGCGTTCGACAGCGCCATGCCGGCCAGCGTGGCACGGCCGGTGGCCACGCCCTGGGCGCGCGCCATGCGCGGGTTGGCGCCAGTGGCGCGCATGGCCAGGCCCAGCTGCGACGAGAAGAACCAGTCCAGCGCGAGCTTGGCGACGATCACCACCACCACGAGCACCAGCGGGCGCAGCACGTAGTCGGGCATCCATTCCGGCTGCAGGATCGTGAAGATCGTCGGCTCGGTGATCAGCGGCACGTTGGGGCGGCCCATGATGCGCAGGTTGACCGAGTACAGCGCGATCATCATCAGGATACTGGCGAGCAGGTCCATGATCTTGAGCCGCACGTTGAGCCAGCCCGTGATCCAGCCGGCCACGGCACCGGCCAGGATGGCGGCGACGGTGGCGAAGAACGGGTCCTGGCCCGCGGCGATCAGCGTGGCCGCCACGGCGCCGCCGAGCGGAAAGCTGCCGTCAACGGTCAGGTCGGGGAAATTGAGGATGCGGAACGAGATCAGCACCCCGAGCGCCACGAGGCTGAAGATCAGGCCGATCTCCAGGGCGCCCAGCAGGGAAAAGAGGGACATGGGGGAATCCTTTGCAGGCCTTCCGGCCGGCCCGGATAGGGCCATCGGGGGCGCTTGCCGGCCGCGCGCCGCAAGGTAGGGCGCGCGGCTTGCGGCGGTATTACTTGATGACGGTCTTGGCTTCCTTGACCAGCTCCGGCGACAGCGTCACGCCCTGCTTCTCGGCCGCACCGGTGTTCACGAACAGTTCCAGGTTGTCCGACGTCTGCGAGGCGATTGCACCGGGCTTCTCGCCCTTCAGGATGCGCACCACGACCTTGCCGGTCTGATGGCCCAGGTCGCCGTAGTTGATGCCCAGGGCGGCGATGGCGCCACGCTTCACGCTGTCGGTGTCGGCGGCAACGAGCGGGATCTTCGATTCGTTGGCCACCTTGACCAGCGATTCGTAGGCCGACACCACGTTGTTGTCGGTGTTGGTGTAGATCACGTCCACCTTGCCGATCAGGCTCTTGGCGGCCGGGCCGATGTCCACGGTGCGCGGGGCCGCCGCTTCCTTCAGCGTCAGGCCCTGCTTGGCCAGCAGTTCCTTCAGTTCCTTGACCACCACCACCGAGTTGGCTTCACCGGGGTTGTAGACCATGCCGACGGTCTTGGCCTTCGGCACCACGCGCTTGATCAGCGACACCTGGCGGTCCAGCGGCAGCTTGTCCGACACGCCAGTCACGTTGGTGCCCGAGGCGCCCCAGCCCTTCACGAGCTGTGCGGCCACCGGATCGGTCACGCCCGAGTACACCACGGGCACCGACTTGGTGGCGGCCACCACGGCCTGGGCCGACGGCGTGGCGATGGCCACGATCGCGCTCGGCTGGTCGCCCACGAACTTGCGGGCGATCTGGGCGGCCGTGCCCGGGTTGCCCTGGGCGCTCTGGTATTCCCACTTCAGGTTCTTGTCGGCGTCGTAGCCGGCGGCCTTCAGTTCGTCGCGCACGCCGTCGCGGATGGCGTCGAGTGCCGGGTGGTCCACGATCGACAGGACCTTCACGGTTGCCGTCTGGGCCTGCACGGCGCCGCCGTAGAGCAGGGCCAGCGCGACCGCGCTGCCGAGGATGGTCTGGGTGGTGGATGCCTTGAGACGCAGCATGTAATTGTTCTCCCCCGAGGGTTCGGTGCTATCTATCAGTCAGCCGCAAAACGGTACGACAGCCGTCCGGACGGGCGCCGGCCGGGGCGCGAGGCCCTGCGGCACAGCCCGCCCGCCGGATACGGACGCGGCGCGCCCGGCGGCAGGTGCGGGCGCGCGCGTGGTCATATCGGATACGACGGCGCGAAGCCTGCGAGCATACCATTTTCGACCCCGGCTGGGATCGCTTTTGGTGCGGGGCGGCGCCATATCCTGCTGAAAAACACCCTCGATGGGAGGGTGTGCCGCAAGAAATTGCGTCAAATTGTGGTTTTTCGCGTAAATGCGGCTGATGCCCGACACCGGTGCGCGGCTAGCGGCGCAGCGCGGCGGCGCAGTCGCGCACCAGCGCCGGGCCGCGATAGATCAGTCCACTGTAGACCTGCACCAGCTGGGCGCCGGCATCGATCTTGGCCCGTGCGGCGGCCCCGTCGAAGATGCCGCCCACGCCAATAATTGGCAGATCATTGCCGACGACCTTGCGCAGCTCACGCACCACGCGCGTGGACGCCTCGAACACCGGCCGGCCCGACAGGCCGCCCGCTTCCTCGGCATGGGGCAGGCCCTTGACCGCATCGCGCGAGATGGTGGTGTTGGTGGCAATCACCCCGTCGATCTGGTGGCGCACCAGCGCGTCGCCAATATTGCGGATCTGGTCGTCGTCGAGGTCGGGGGCGATCTTCAGCGCCACCGGCACATAGCGCTTGTGCTGGTCTGCCAGCCGCTGCTGGGCGGCCTTCAGCGTGGCCAGCAGGCTGTCCAGTTCGCTGGCGCCCTGCAGCTGGCGCAGGTTCTTGGTGTTCGGCGACGAGATGTTCACCGTCACATAGCTGGCGTGCGGGTAGACGCGCTCCAGGCAGTACAGGTAGTCGTCGGCCGCCCGTTCGATCGGGGTGTCGGCATTCTTGCCGATGTTCAGACCCAGCACGCCGCCTTCGGCCTTCCAGCGCGACGCCTGCACGTTGCGGATGAACGCGTCGACCCCGCCATTGTTGAAGCCCATGCGGTTGATCAGCGCGTCCGCCTGCGGCAGCCGGAACATGCGCGGACGCGGGTTGCCAGGCTGCGCGCGCGGCGTGACCGTGCCCACTTCGATGAAGCCAAAGCCGAAGGCGGCCAGGCCGTCGATGTAGGCGCCATCCTTGTCCAGCCCGGCAGCCAGGCCCACGGGGTTCGGAAAGCGCACGCCCATGACGGTGCGCGGATCGTCGGCCACGGTATTGCCGAGGCAGCCGGCCAGCCCCATGCGCTGGGCGCGCATCAGGTTGTTCAGCGTGAAATGGTGGGCGTCTTCCGCGTCCATGGAGAACAGGGCGGGGCGAAACAGGGGATAGAGCGCGTTGAGCACGGATGGGGCGCGGCCGGAGCCGGCGAGGAGTCGGAACCAGGGCGGCATTGTAGCCGTTCAGGTACCTTTTGCCCCGATTTTGCGCCGCTATCTGGGCGCTATGGTGCCGCTATGGGTCTGTGCCGATCGATGCCGCGCCGGTCGGCTATTCCTGGGCCGGCCCCGGCGTGGAGGGCGGCGGCGCGGTGCCTGCCGTGGCGCCGTCGAATGCATGCCACTGGTTGCCGGTCAGGATCTGCAACGGCTGGAAGCGCGCCTTGTAGGCCATCTTGCGGCTGTCGGCGATCCAGTACCCCAGATACAGGTGCGGCAGGCCCAGCTCGCGGGTCTGGTTGATCTGCCAGAGGATGTTGTAGGTGCCATAGCTGGCGCCGGTCACATGCGGATCGTAGAACGTGTAGACCGACGAGAGTCCGTCGTCGAGCACGTCGATCATGCTGACCATGCGCAGCTTGCCGGCGTCGGGCGAGCCGGGCGGCTCGCGGAATTCCACCAGCCGCGAGTTCACGCGGCTTTGCAGCAGAAACTGCTCGTACTGGTCGCGGCTGTCCTGGTCCATGCCGCCGCCGGCGTGGCGCATCGACTGGTAGTGCAGGTACAGCGCGTAATGCTCCTCCACGTAGGTCAGCGGCGCCACCAGCGCCTGCAGGCCCTCGTGCTGGCGCCACGCGCGGCGCTGGCTGCGGTCGGGCCGGAACTGGTCCACCAGCACGCGGCATGGCGTGCAGGCGCGGCATTCGTCGCAATAGGGGCGGTACGTGAAGATGCCGCTGCGGCGGAAGCCGGCGCGCACCAGCCGGGAGTAGACATCGGCATTGATCAGGTGGGCAGGCGTGGCCACCTGGGAGCGCGCCATGCGGCCTTCCAGATAGCTGCAAGCGTATGGCGCCGTCGCATAAAACTGCAGCGCGGAAAGCGGAAGTTCCTTCAGCTTGCTCATGACCGTCGGATAGTGGCAGCCGTGGCCGGCGTCGGATACAGGGGGCGGACGCAGGCGGCGGCGAATGGGTCTTGTCCGGCAGTCTATCAGAGCAAAACCGGGCATGTCTGCCGGTGGCGCGCCGTGCGGGCGGGCGGCCAATGAAAAGCGGGAAACCCGTTGCCGGATTTCCCGCAATAGTGGCGGTGGGTGCGCGCCCCGCGGGGCGCGCACCGGAGGCGGGCGCGGGCTGGCCGCACCCGGCCGTCATCACCAGCCGTAGTAAGACTTCTGGTTGAAGCAGGTGGCGCTCTGGGCGTCTTCGGGCGACGACGTCGAGATCTTGGCATCCCAGAGGTCGGTGGCCGCCTTCACGCGCGTGACGTTCAGGCCCGGCATCTGGTCGTTGAAGTACATCGCGAACGCGTTGTAGTAGGCGGCGCGTTGCGGCGGGCCGCCATGCCACGACGAGGCGCCGTTGCATTCCAGGCCGCCGTTCACGATGTTGATGACCGTGCCCAGGCGGAAGGCCATGACGCTTTCGTTGGTGGTATCGCCAGCCTGCGTCGGCCCCACGTTCTTGCCCTGGATGGTGAACCCGGCGCGCAGCTGCGGCAGGCCCTGGTCATTGCTGCTCTTCGAGATGTTGGTCACATCGCCGTACAGCACATCATGCGACGAGGGCTTGGCGCCCTGCGGCGTCATCCAGAACCAGATGCCCGACAGGATCGACAGCTCGCCGTTGCTGGCCACGTAGTCCGGGCGCTGCAGCAGCGTGTCGCGGGACGTGATCAGGCTCTTCATCATGCCGTTCTTGTGCAGCCACGACGAGAAGGCGCCGTAGTTGTAGTTCCAGGACAGCTGGATGATGCCCCGGCCATAGTACGAGCGGCCGGCCACGGGCGGGTAGTCGGCCGAGCCGGTGTCGACGTAGTTGATGGCCGCGCTGGTGCCGTCGGCGGCGGTCGTGTAGCCCACTTCCTCGACCCAGTACAGGCCACCCTTCCACACCTTGGTCTTCTCGCCATTGGCGGCGGTGTAGTCGACGATCCACGGCGACGGGGCGTTGGTCCACGAACCCGATGTTTCGCGCGCGGACTTGGCCCAGAACGCGATGAACTCCTGCGCCTGCTGCTTGGGGGTGCCTTCGTTCAGGAACTGCTTGTAGCCGTTGGCCTTGGCCCAGTTGTTGTACTCCAGCACGGCCTTGCGGAAGTTCTTCAGCGTGAAGACGTCGGTGGAGCCGTCCTTGCGGGCCACGCCGGGATCGGTGTTGCGCGTGCCGCCGGCGGTGTTGTACTTGCCCGAGCGCAGCGGGAACAGCCAGTCCCACTGGGCATCGGTCACCTGGCGCAGGAACGCATAGCCGTCGGCGGGCAGCGTGCCGTCGTTGCTGACGTCCGGCGCCGGCACGGTCGGCTCGACAACCTTCGGTTCGGTCGGCGTGACCGGCGGTACCACCGGGGTGTTGTCGGGCAGCGCGCCGGAGGCGCCACTGTCGGCGGGAATCTTGTCGATGTCGCCGCTGCTGGCACCGCCGCCGCCGCCGCCGGTGTTGCCGGTGTCAGGCGTGACAGGCGTGACAGGGTCCACGACGGGCGTGCCGCCGGCGTCCACTGCGCCACCTTCGGGGCAGGCGCCCAGCACCTCCCACGGCGTTTCCCAGGCCTGGGAAACGAGCGTGGTCGGATCGAAGCCCTGGGTCCAGTACTTGGCCTTGTAGCACTTCGAGCCCTGCTTCACGACGCTGCCGCCGGAGTAGGCCGCGTTGATATTCCAGTCCGGCGTGGCCTCGGCTTGCGAGGCGCCGGTCGCCAGGTCGGTGATCGTGGCCGAACCGACCATTTTCCAGGGGCCGCTGTTCGGGTAGAAACGCGGCTGCTCGCCTTGCGTCCACCACGAATTGACGAAGGTGGCGGTCTTGGTCTTTCCGTTCACCGTCTCGCTGTACGTGACGTGCGAACCTGCCTTGGTATAGGCGGTGCCAGCGTTGTAGGCGGGAATGGATGCGGTACCGGCTGCAATGGCCGCCGCGGCGATCGGGCTGATAATCAGTGCGGGAAGGGTGATTTTCTTTGCGATTTGGCTGAGTTTTTGCATGGCCGCCTCTTAATTGTTATGGATCAGCTCGCCGAGGCTGTTGTAGGTGCTGACAGCGGCGTTGTATTTGTCGGCGGAAGTGGTAGTGGCGTCGGCGCTGTAATTGGCCTGGGTTTCCACCGGGATGGTCGGGACGGTTTTCGCCGCCTTGGCCACCGGGGCCGGGGCCGCCGTGCTGGCGCTGCTGTGGTCGTCGCCACCGCCGCAGGCAGCGAGCATCGTGGCGCATGAGATGACCGACAAGAGCGCCAACGTCTTCTTTCGTGTATTGGGTTTCATGGGAAAGAAATAAGTAGGGAACACACGCCAGCTGGTCGTTGTTCGGCCGCACTGGCAACTGGGAATCACCGGAGCCGCGCGATAACGCGTGAGGGGTCCGGCCTACCGGTCCGGCACGGAATGAAGACAGACGGCGCCGTTGGGTACAGTGGCGAATGTATGGTTTATCGAGTGGCGCGAATGCCGTATTAACCTTAAATACGGGGCCGAAATGATCTGTTGCGGGAAATGGAAATGAACGACGCCAGCAGTAAATGCGCGCGGCGATTTACTGCATCAACAGAATATGTTTTGGGAAAATCAGGTGGTGTGGGCGGCGGGGGAATGCGTCCAGCACTGCAGGGCCGATTTGTCGAAGGACCACGGGGTAATGGCGGGCGCGGCGGTGGCCTGTTTCACGTGAGCCACGAAGGCGTCGCGGGCAATCGGCGCGGCGCCCAGCGACGCCAGATGGTCGGTCTCCTGCTGGCAGTCGATCATGGCCACGCCATGCTGCATCAGGAACCCGCACAGTGCGGCCAGCGCGATCTTCGACGCATCGGTGCGATGCGCGAACATCGATTCGCCGTAGAACATGCGTCCCAGGGCCACGCCGTACAGGCCGCCGACGCGCTCGCCCTGATACCAGGCCTCGACCGAATGGGCCAGGCCAAGGCCGTGCAGCGCGCCATAGGCCGCGACGATCTCGCTGGTGATCCATGTGCCGAGCTGGCCGTCGCGGGGTGTCATGGCGCAGGCGCGCATGACGGCCACGAAGTCGTCGTCGACGCGAATTTCCCAGTCCGGATCGCGCAGCACACGGCGCAGCGTCTTGCGGAACGACACGGAAACCTTGAACGCCGGCGGCGCCAGCACCATGCGGGGATCGGTGCTCCACCAGAGCACGGGCTGGCCGTCGGAATACCAGGGGAAGATGCCCTGGCGATAGGCCAGCAGCAGGCGCTGCGGCGTGAGGTCGCGGCTGGCCGCCAGCAGTCCGGGCGCGTCGCTGGCCGGGCCGAGCGCGCGCTCGACCGGCGGAAACGGGTCCTGCGGGTCGAGCCAGGTGATCATGCGCGGGACACAGGCGCTGCCGGACCTTGCGGTCAGGGCGTGACGGTGGCGCGGCTGGTCAGCGGCCGCATCGGCTTGTCGATGTCGAGCGTGTGCAGGCGGAAGTCGCCTGCCGCAATCCTGCCGGCCGCCCGATCGGCAAAGAAGCAGCGCAGCGTATGGATCACGGTCGGGAAGGCCAGGTCATCCCACGGCACGTCCGCTTCGTCGACGAGCTTCACTTCGAGGCTTTCCTCGCCCGGGGCGATGTCCAGGTCCTTGAGCTGCGCGAGGTAGAACAGGTGCACCTGGTGCACATGCGGTACGTTGAGCATCGAGAACAGCTCGCCCACTTCTACGCGGGCACCGGCTTCCTCGAGGGTTTCGCGCGAGGCGGCCTGGGCCGTGGTCTCGCCGATCTCCATGAAGCCGGCGGGCAGCGTCCAGAAGCCGTAGCGCGGCTCGATGGCGCGCTTGCAGATCAGGATCTTGTCTTCCCAGACGGGGATCGTGCCCACGACGTTGCGCGGATTGACGTAGTGGATGGTGCCGCAGCCGTCGCAAATGCTGCGTGGGCGGTTGTCGCCTTCTGGCACGCGCAACACCACCGCATGACCACAGTTCGAGCAGAATTTCATGGGAAGCGTCCGGGAAGAATGGGGGCAAGTGTATCACCGCGCCGGGCACCGGATTTCGTGCGCGCGTGGGGCTGCGCGCCAACCGTTGTGGCCGCCCGGCGGTGCCATTCGCTGATGCAGAGGCAACTACGGAGAACGACCGCGGAAAACAAAAAACCCGCCGATGGGCGGGTTTGCTGTACGACGGTGACTCAACACGTTTTTGCGGTTGGTTGCGGGGGCAGGATTTGAACCTGCGACCTTCGGGTTATGAGCCCGACGAGCTGCCAGACTGCTCCACCCCGCGTCCGTCGAAGCTGTGATTATAGGTCAGCTGTTGGCGCAATGCAACAGAAACCTTTAACTCATGGAAACCGGCGTGCTCACTCCATTGGAGCGATGCGCTGGCCAGGCGTTCAAGTCGCCGTGGGACTTTCGTTGGTGCGGTGCCGCAGGGTCTGCCAGCAGGCGCTTTCGAACTCGAAGCTCTCGCGCTGGCGCAGGTCGTCGCGCTGCCAGATCACGCGATCGTGCCGCACCGTCAGCATCCATGTGGTGGCCGCCAGCGGCTGCGGCGACGCGAACGCGCGCGGCGACATCACGGCGGCGCAGAGGCCCGGCGCGGGGTCGCGCACCGACGGGTAGCGAATCAGTTCCACGCCGGCGTCACGCGCGGTACGCGCGAAGGCCTGGCACGGCGTGTAGTCCAGCGGGTCGGCCCAGCGGGCGGCGTCCTGCGCGAAGGGCGGCGTATCGAGCGTCACGCCCTCGGCCTTGATCGATACCTGGAACAGCGTCTGGGCGCGAGCCTCGATGCGCGGCAGGTCGGGGCAGTCCATCAAGAAGCGCCAGCGCCAGTACCCGAGTTCCGCGCACGCGGTGCGCAGGCTTTCGGTGCCATAGAAGACGCCGGGGTCCTGTCCGCTGCGGAAGCGTGAGCCCCATTCAGCCGGCGGATACCGGAACGGCGTAAACATCAGGTAGTGCAGGTGGCGCGCGTCGGCGGGCACGGCGGGCTTGCCGGCATCGATCACGGCTTCGAGCACGGCCTGTTCCTGGAGGCTGTCCACCAGCGGCATGGTCGACACCACGTGCTGGGCCTCCACGGCCCGCCACAGCGAGAGCGCGAGCGGCTTGCGCTCAGATGCGACCGCGGGTGGCGTCCAGGTAGTGAACGACACGGACGAGGCCCTCGGTGGTGCGAATCAGTTCCAGCGGTTTGCCGCCCAGCGCGAGATTGTCGTGGGTCAGCCAGAGGCGCGCCTGCTCGTCGTGTCCCAGAATGGCATCGAGCGAGCGGAACAGGCGGACGAACAGTACGGCGAATTCCCACTCCTTGCGGTGGGTATCGAGCACATAGCCGCCGGAAGCCATGCGCGAGACCGAGGCGGTGCTGATGCCCAGCACGCTGGCCACGATGGCCTGGCTGATGCCGAGGAAGCTGGCCGCCCGCATGACGGCCTTGGTCAGCGTCACGCCCGGGTCTGGGCTGCCGTCAGGCACTGTCTCCGGAATCTGCCTCGATTGCATCGAATGCGCTCCTGTTTCTTGAGAAACATTATAGGAGCCAGCTTTCAGATGGGAAGCGGCAAATGGAGGCGGGCGCGCTACGGAAAGCCGCCTTTGTGGCGGGGAGGCTAGTACGTTTCGATATGCAGCCTGCCTTCAGCCCGCAGGCCGGCTTCCACGTCGGCCCAGCTGTGGCCGGCGTCCGCGCAGATCTGGGCGAAGGCGTCCAGCACGCCGGCTTCCATGCCCTTGAGTCCGCAGATATAGACATGGCCGTGCGGGTCCGCCAGCAACGCGGCCACGCTCGGCGCGGCCTCGCGGATGGCGTCCTGCACATAGCGCCGGGGCACGTCGGGGTCGCGCGAGAACGCGAAGTGGATGTCGAGGAAATCCTTCGGCAGCTTCAGCAGCGGGCCAAAGTAGGGCAGCTCGCGGCGGTTGCGGGCGCCAAAGAACAGCAGCCGGCGGCCGCCGAAATCGGCCAAGTTGCGCCGCATCCGCTCGGTCATGGCCCGCATCGGCGCTGAACCGGTGCCGGTGCAGATCATCATCACGCTGGCCTCGCGGTGGTTCGGCATCAGGAACGTACTGCCGAACGGGCCGACGACCCGCACCGTATCGCCCTTGTTCAGGTCGCACAGGTAGTTCGACGCCACGCCGCGCACCGGGTTGCCGTCGTGGTCGGTGTCCACGCGCTTCACGGTCAGCGCCAGGTTGTTGTAGCCGGGGCGCTCGCCGTCGCGCGGGCTGGCCACCGAGTACATGCGGATGTAGTGCGGCTTGCCGGACGCGTCCGTGCCCGGCGGCACGATGCCGATGGCCTGGCCTTCGAGCACCGGGAAGAAGTGGTTGCCGAAGTCCAGCACGATGTGGTGGATGTCGCTCGTGGCGTCGGCCTCGGTCAGCCGGTAGTTGCCGGCCACCGTGGCCGTCAGCGGCTCGCGGATGCCGTGCAGGTTCACGTACGGGTGCGCGGCCGACCACGGCGCGCGGGGCGACGTGTGGCGGCTGGTTTCCACCGCCTGCACCGTGGCGGACGCGCTGCCGTCGGCGGCTTGCCCGAGCGCCTGTTCGGCGGCGGCCTCCGCGTCGATGGCGGCCTCGGGCAGCGGCACCTCGGCGGGCAGCTCGTCCCAGCCGAACTGCGCGTCCACGGTATAGGCCTGCCCCTTGAACATCGTGCGCCAGTTGTCGATGGCGCCCGTGGGGCAGGGCGACAGGCAGGCCCCGCACGCGTTGCAGACGTCGGCCTTGACCACGTAGTTGCGGTCGTCGTGCGTGATGGCGTCGATCGGGCAGGTGTCTTCGCAGGTGTTGCAGCGAATGCAGATCTCCGGATCGATCAGATGCTGCTTGATGATGTCGGCGGCGCCCATGATCGCTGGTTCCGTGGCGGGTCTCAATTGAAGCGGACGTATTCGAAGTCCGCCGGCTGGCGGTTGATGCCGATGGCCGGCGGCGCGATCCAGTTGGCGTACTTGCCCGGTTCCACCACGCGGCCCATCAGCGAGGCCACGAACTTGCGGTCCTCGTCGGTGGCCAGCCAGGTGTCGCGCCTGGCCAGCCAGTCGGCTTCGCCGATCACGTCGCCGGTGGGCGAGACGTGCAGGTTGGCCAGCGAGCCGATCTTGCGGTTGAACGCCTTGTGCGGCACCGTGAGCCGGAACGGAATGCCGGCCTTCTCGATGACCTTGTTCCAGCGCGCCACGCCGCCCACCGAATCCTTGATGTAGTCGTCGCGCAGTACCTCGTTCAGCGCATTGAGCATCGGCACTTCGCGTTCGCCCAGCTTGCCGTCCTGCACTTCGAGAATGCGGTACACGTCGCCCTTGAGCACGTGGTCGTCGGCACGCTTGCCTTCCTCGAAGCGGCCCTTCAGGCCGGCGCTGTAGAAGGTGGCCGCGTTGGACGACTGGTCTGCGCCGAACAGGTCGATGGTGACGCTGTAGTGGAAGTTCAGATAGCGCTGGATGGTTTCCAGGTCGATCACGCCGGCCGCGCGCACGTCGGCCGGATCGTGGATGTCGCGCTCGCGCATGACCTCGCAGGTGCGCTGGATCACGCGAGACACGCCCGACTCGCCCACGAACATGTGGTGGGCTTCCTCGGTCAGCATGAAGCGCGTGGTGCGGGCCAGCGGATCGAAGCCCGACTCGGCCAGCGCGCAGAGCTGGAACTTGCCGTCGCGGTCGGTGAAGTACGTGAACATGAAGAACGCCAGCCAGTCGGGCGTGCGTTCGTTGAAGGCGCCCAGGATGCGCGGGTTGTCCTCGTCGCCCGAGCGGCGGCCCAGCAGCGCCTCGGCCTCCTCGCGGCCGTCGCGGCCGAAGTGGCGGTGCAGCAGGTACACCATGGCCCACAGGTGCCGGCCTTCCTCCACGTTCACCTGGAACAGGTTGCGCAGGTCGTAGAGCGACGGGGCGGTCAGGCCCAGGTGGCGCTGCTGCTCCACCGAGGCGGGCTCGGTGTCGCCCTGGGTGACGATGATGCGGCGCAGGTTGGCGCGGTGCTCGCCCGGCACTTCCTGCCACGCGGCCTCGCCCTTGTGCTCGCCGAAGTGGATCTTGCGCTCGGCATCGGCCGGCTGCAAGAAGATGCCCCAGCGGTAGTCGGGCATCTTGACGTGGTCGAAATGGGCCCAGCCGGAGGGGTCCACGGACACCGCGGTGCGCAGGTAGACGTCGAAGTTGTGCGAGCCATCGGGGCCCATGTCGCGCCACCAGTCCAGGAAGGCCGGCTGCCAGTGCTCCAGCGCACGCTGCAGCGTGCGGTCTTCGGAGAGGTTCACGTTGTTCGGAATCTTCTGGCTGTAATCGATGCTCATCGCGGGTCTCCTTGTTCTATGTGCCAGATGCGTGCCAGGTGTCGGTGGGGGATTGGGGCAACGGTGGGGCGCTAACGGTGGGGCGCTCAGACCCGGTCCCAGTCGAAGCGCGCCTTGTTGCCGGTGCCGAAGACCTTGAGCGCGCCATGCTCGCCCACGGCGTTGGGGCGGTTGAAGATCCAGTTCTGCCATGCGGTCAGCCGGCCGAAGATGCGCGTTTCCATAGTCTCGTGGCCGCCGAAGCGCAGGTTGGCTTCCAGGCCGGTCAGCGCGTCGGGCGACAGGCTGGCGCGTTCCTCGATGGCGATGCGGATCTCGTCTTCCCAGTCGATGTCGTCGAGCGCGGCCGTGACCAGCCCCAGGCCCTGGGCCGTGTCGCCGTCCAGCGGCTGGCCGGCCTGCTCGCGCACGGCTGCAATGGCGGCGGCGTCGTCATAGAAGCGCGCGGCCAGCCGGGTGAGGCCGTTGGGCATCGGATAACGGCCAAAGTTGGCGGCGTCCGCGTGCAGATGCGGCGTGCTGTCGGGCGCGTCAGGCAGTTGCAGCATGTAGGTGCGGTCGGCGGCCAGTGCCAGTTCCAGCAGCGTGCCCGCGAAGCAGGAGCCCGGTTCCACCAGCGCGAACAGGCTGCGAGACGAGACGTCGAGCCGTGCCAGCGTACGGCGCAGCATGCCGATGGTCTCGCGCACGAACCAGTGGCCGGCATGGGCATCCATCAGCGCGTCGGCGGCCAGCACCTGCGCGGCGTCGCCCTGGGTCTTGAGAATCCACATGCCGATGTCCAGGTGATTGGCGCGCAGCGTCAGGATCGCGTCATCGAGTTCGCGCGCCATCTTCAGCGGCCACCACTGGGCGCCGGCGGCCACGATGCCGGCCAGGTCTGTCGGCTGGGTGCCGGCCGGGGCGCTGATGGTGAGGGTGGCGTGGCGCGCCTGGCGGTCGATCTGGACGCGCACGGTGTCGTAGGCGTAGCCATCATCGCTGGCGCGCCGGGCCAGCGGCGTCAGGGCAACGCCGGCCTCGCCAGCCTCTGCGGTGGGGCGGTCGCTCTGCGCAGCCAGTGCCTGGGCGCGTTCGCGCACATGTTCGGCAAAGCGGGCAGGCTTGACGACGTCGTCCACCAGCCGCCAATCCTTGGCACGCTGGCCGCGCACGCCTTCGGTGGTCAGGCAGAAGATATCGGCGTGGTCGCGGCGCACGTGGCGCTTGTCGGTCACGCGGGTCAGGCCGCCGGTGCCCGGCAGCACGCCCAGCAACGGCACTTCGGGCAGGCTCACGGCCGACGAACGGTCGTCGATCAGCACGATCTCGTCACAGGCCAGCGCCAGCTCGTATCCGCCGCCAGCGGTGGTGCCATTGCAGGCCGCGATGAACTTGATGCCGGAGTGGCGGCTGGCGTCCTCGATGCCGTTGCGCGTTTCGTTGGTGAACTTGCAGAAGTTCACCTTCCACGCGTGGCTCGACTTGCCGAGCATGAAGATGTTGGCGCCGGAGCAGAAAATCCGTTCCTTCGCGCTGGTCAGCACCACAGCGCGCACTTCCGGATGCTCGAAGCGGATACGTTGGAGCGCGTCGTGCAGTTCGATGTCCACGCCCAGGTCATAGGAATTGAGCTTGAGCGCATAGCCAGGCCGCAGGCCGCCTTCCTCGTCGACGTTCATGGCCAGCGTGGCCACCGGGCCGTCGAACGTCAGTTGCCAATGGCGGTACTGGTCGGGGTGGCGCTCGAAGGTGATGGGCGTGTCGGCTGCGAGCGCGACGGGCGCGACGGTGTCGGTGGACATGGGGGCTGTCTCCTTGATGCACTATAGTGCCGTATCGTTTGCGATGAAATATAGTGCATTATCGCGGGCGATGCAAGGCGCGCGTGGGCATTACGCGCATAGCGTCCCGGCCAGCAAGTGCGGCCGGTCAGTGTGGTCTGATTAGTGCGCGGCGGGGCGCAACTGGGCGAGTAGCGTCTGGAGTGACGTGTTGGCGTCCTGGCCGCTGGTGTCGATCGACACGTCGGCGCGCGAATAGAGCGGGGTGCGGGCCTGGAGGATGCGGCGCAGGTCGGTCATGGCCTCGCGGTTGCCTTCCATCGGGCGCATATCGCCCTGGGCCACCACGCGGGCCATGTGTTCCTCGGGCGAGGTGCGTACCCAGACCGTGAAGCAGCGCGCCAGCAGCAGGTTGAAAGTGGCCGGCTCCGACACCAGGCTGCCGGGCGTGGCCAGCACCATCGTGTCGTGCTCGCGCAGCACCCGTTCGAGCGCACGCATCTCGTAGCGGCGATAGGCGGCCTGACCGTAGAGAGAGTGAATCTCCGAGAGGCTGGCGCCGGCTTCCTGCTCGATGGCCGCATTGAGTTCGACGAACGGCATGCCCTCGGCGGCGGCCAGCGCCCGGCCCAGCGTGGATTTGCCGGCCCCGCGCAAACCGATCAGTGCGATGCGCCGATGCCGCGCGTCACGCGACTCTGCTGGCGACAGCGCCTGCTGCGCGGCCTCACGCACGCGCGCCAGGTCGGCGGCGGGCAGTTGCGCCAGCCACTGCACCAGTTGCGAGAATTCGGCGGCGCGCGGGCTGGTCTGGCCGGCCGCGCCGTGGTCGTCCACCTCGGCCAGTACCACGGGCAGGGGCACGTCCAGCGCGTTGGCCACCTGCCGCAGCAGCAGCACCGACGCGTTGCCGGTGCCGGTTTCGAGATTGGCCAGGTAGCGCTCCGAGACGTCGGCGCCGCGGGCCAGGTCCTTGCGCGACATGCCACGCGACGCACGCAGCGAACGGATGCGTTCGCCGAGTTGCGTCAGGTACGGGTCGCGTTCGCCCGTGGCGCGGCCGTCGGTGCGAGGCTCGGTGCGGCTGTCGGCGGTCAGGAGCCTTTCGGGGTCGCGACGCATGCGGATATCGGCAGGAAAAAACGAAACGGTTGCTGGGGTGGTGGCAGAAGCCAAGGGCGCGGGCGCCGCATTATACGTGGGTCGGGGTGTGCGGCTAGGTACGCGGCAGGGTGCACGACGGCGCGCCTACTCACTGTTATATAGTGCATACCCTTGCTTGCATAATAGTCGATATGAAATAAAATGCATCGACATCGGCAGCGGACCGCATGGCTGTCGGCACAAGAAGACAAACTGCTGGAAGCCATAGCGGGCCGCGCGGTGTCACGGCGACGGTATCCGGGTGGCCAGAGGAGTGGAGACATGACGCCCCCGATCGCAAGCACCGCGGCTGCCGGCATGACCGGGCCGGCGGTGTCCCCGGCTGTATCCGTCGCATCTTCCGCACCGGCCCCCGTGGTCGTCACCGCCGAATCCGTCGTCACGACGCTGCCGGCGCGCTATAACGCCGCCGAAGACCTGCTGGCCCGCAACCTCGAGGCCGGACGCGGCGCCAAGACCGCCTATATCGACGACGCCGGCACGCTCACCTTCTCCGAACTCGATGCCCGCAGCCGCCGGTTTGCCGATGCGCTGCGGCGCGCCGGCTTCCGCCGCGAGGAGCGCGTGCTGCTGTGTGCGCTCGATACGGTCGACTTTCCCACCGTCTTCCTCGGCTGCCTGCTGGCCGGCGTGGTGCCGGTGGCGGTCAACACGCTGCTCACGGCCGGCGACTACGCGTACATGCTCGATCACAGCGGCGCGCGGGCCGTGGTGGTGTCGGGGCCGCTGCTGCCGGTGATGCAGGCGGCCATCGACAAGGCCGGCGTCTCGCCCGGAGTCATCCTCGCCGCGCCCCATGCCGACGCGGACATGGCCGGCGCCGCCGTCTCCACCGTCGCCGGCATGGTCGAGGCCGCCAGTGCCAGCACGGCGGTGGCCGCCACCGGCCCCGACGACATGGCGTTCTGGCTCTATTCGTCCGGTTCCACGGGCCGCCCGAAGGGCACCGTCCATACGCATGGCAACCTGTTCCACACCGCCGACCTCTACGCCCGCCAGGTGCTGGGTATCCGCCAGGACGACGTGGTGTTTTCGGCGGCCAAGCTGTTCTTTGCCTATGGCCTGGGCAATGCGCTGACGTTTCCGCTCTCGGTGGGCGCCACGACGGTGCTGATGGCCGAGCGCCCCACGCCGCAGGCGGTGTTCCGGCGCCTGGCCACGCATCGCCCTACGGTGTTCTGTGGCGTGCCGACGCTGTTCGCCGGCATGCTGGCATCGCCGGACCTGCCGCCGCGCGCCAGCGTGGCCATGCGCGTCTGCACGTCGGCGGGCGAGGCGCTGCCGCGCGATATCGGCGACCGCTTCCTGGCGCATTTCGGCTGCGACATTCTCGATGGCATCGGCTCCACCGAGATGCTGCATATCTTTCTGTCGAACCGCCCGGGCGAGGTGCGCTACGGCACCACGGGCAAGCCGGTGCCGGGCTACGAGCTGAAGCTGCTCGACGAGCGCGGCGAGCCGTGCGCGCCCGGCGAGATCGGCGATCTCTATATCAAGGGGCCGTCCGCCGCGCTGATGTACTGGTGCAACCGCGACAAGAGCCGCGACACCTTCGTCGGCGCCTGGACGCGCAGCGGCGACAAGTACGCCTGCGATGCCGACGGGTACTACACCTACGCCGGCCGCAGCGACGACATGCTGAAGGTGGGCGGCATCTACGTGTCGCCGTTCGAGGTGGAGGCGGCGCTGGCCCAGCATCCCGCCGTGCTGGAGGCGGCCGTGATCGGCGTGGCCGATGCCGACGAACTGGTCAAGCCGAAGGCGTTCGTGGTGCTGCGTCCGGGCCAGCAATGGCATGCCGGCATGGCCGCCGAACTGCAGGCCTTTGTGAAGTCGCGGCTGGCGCCGTACAAATACCCGCGCGCGATAGAGTGCGTGGACGAGTTGCCGAAGACGGCCACCGGCAAGATCCAGCGGTTTCGCTTGCGCCAGCGCGAGGAAGCCGCCCGGCTTTCGTAGTGGAGGGTGCAGTGGAAGTCAGACATGGGTGGTGACATGCGCAGTAGCGAATGGATCGAACTGCCGTTCGATGGGCGGCAGATCGATGTCGAGTACCAGTGGCTGCGGCCCGAACGCGCGCAGCGTCCGCTGGTGGTGTTTCTGCACGAGGGGCTGGGGTCGGTCAGCATGTGGCGCGACTTCCCGCGCCAGTTTTGCGAGAGCGGCGATTTTCGCGGCCTGGTGTTCTCGCGGCCGGGCTACGGCAGATCCACCGCGCGGCCGCTCGACGAAAAGTGGGGCGTCGATTTCATGCATCGCCAGGCGCGCGAGGTCATGCCGGCGCTGTTCGAGGCGCTCGGCATCGGCCCTGGCCGCCGGCATGGCCGCCCCTGGCTGATGGGCCACAGCGACGGCGGTTCGATTGCGCTCATTTATGGTGCGAGCTTCCCGGACGCGGTGGACGGCCTGACCGTGCTGGCGCCGCATATCGTCGTCGAGGATGTGTCGGTGCGCAGCATTGCCGTGACGCGCGACGCCTTTCTGCATACCGACCTGCGCGCGCGGCTGGCCCGCCATCACCAGGACGTGGACTCGGCATTCTGGGGCTGGAACGATATCTGGCTGAACCCTGCCTTCCGGCGCTTCGACCTGCGCCCGCTGCTGGACGCCATCCGCTGCCCGGTGCTGGCCGTGCAGGGCGAGGACGACGAGTACGGCACCATGGCCCAGATCGAGGGTATCCAACGATATGCCCCGCAGACCGTACTGCTTAAACTCGCGCGCTGTGGGCATTCGCCACACCGCGACCAGGCCGGCGCATTGACGGCCGCGACCGTGGCGTTTATAACTGCAAATACTTCAATCCTAAAATAATTGGCGTTGCACCCGGCGCGCCCCCGTGCCGCACCACACGCCGCCGCTGGCTTGAGACCACCAGGAGGAGATTTCATGCATCGCAATGCATTGCGCAGGCTGCTGCACGCTCGTCGACTTTCCGCCACGCTGGGTACGGGTGCCGCTGCCGTGGCGCTGCTGGCAGCCGGCCCCGCCGCCGTGGCGCAGACCACGCCGGCCGCCGCTGGCAAGGTCAAGGTGGGCTTCATGCTGCCGTACACGGGCACCTATGCGGCGCTGGGCACGGCCATCGAGAACGGTTTCCGCATGTATGTGCAGCAGCAGGGCGGCAAGCTGGGCGGACGCGATGTGGAGTATTTCAAGGTGGACGACGAATCGGACCCGGCCAAGGCGCCCGAGAACGCCACCAAGCTGATCAAGCGCGACCAGGTAGACGTGGTGGTGGGCACCGTGCACTCGGGGGTGCAGATGGGCATCGTCAAGGTGGCCAAGGAAAACAACACGCTGCTGATCATTCCGAACGCGGGCGTTGATGAAGCCACCGGCCCGCTGTGCGGCCCCAACATCTTCCGGTCGTCGTTCTCGAACTGGCAGCCCGGCTATGCCATGGGCCACGTGCTGGCCGAGCGCGGCATGAAGAAGGTGGTGACGCTGACGTGGAAGTACGCGGCCGGCGAGCAATCGGTCAAGGGCTTCAAGGAAGCCTTCGAGGCCAAGGGCGGCAAGGTGGTGAAGGAGTTGAGCGTGCCGTTCCCGAACGTGGAATTCCAGGCGCTGATCACCGAGGTGGCGTCGCTGAAGCCGGATGCCGTGTTCGTGTTCTTTGCGGGCGGCGGCGCGGTGAAGTTCGTCAAGGACTGGCAGGCCGCCGGCCTCAAGGACAAGATTCCTCTCTACGCCTCGGGCTTCCTGACCGATGGCACGCTCGATGCGCAGGGCGCGTCAGCCCAGGGGCTGGAAACCACGCTGCACTATGCCGACGGCCTGACCAACGCGCGCGACAAGACCTTCCGCCTGGACTACGCCAAGACCTACAAGCTGCAGCCCGACGTGTACGCCGTGCAGGGCTACGACGCCGCGCAGCTGCTGGCGGCGGGCGCCAACGCGGTAAAGGGCGACATGACGCGCAAGCCGGACATCATCAAGGCCATGGAAGCGGCGAAGGTGGACAGCCCGCGCGGCACGTTCACGTTGTCGAAGGCGCATAACCCGGTGCAGGACTTCTACCTGCGCAAGGTGGACGGGCGCGAGAACAAGGTCAGCGGCGTGGCCGTGAAGGCGCTGGCCGATCCGGCGCGCGGCTGCCGCCTCTGACCCCTCTGCCGCCTCTGACGCCATGGCGTTGCCGGCGGCCTTCATCCCGACCTACCTGATACCGATCCACCTTCCAGCGCCGGCTTCGCCATGGACATCGTCTCTTTCCTGATCCAGTGCCTGAACAGCGTGCAGTACGGGCTGCTGCTGTTCCTGGTGGCCAGCGGGCTGACGCTGATCTTCGGCATCATGGGCGTGATCAACCTGGCCCACGGCAGCTTCTACATGCTGGGCGCCTACCTGGCGTTCACGCTGGCCAGCCTGACCGGCAGCCTGTATATCGCGCTGCCGCTGGGCATCGTGCTGGCGGTGGCGTTCGGCTACGTGCTCGAATGGGTGTTCTTCAGCTACCTCTACCAGCGCGATCACCTGCAGCAGGTGCTGATGACCTACGGGCTGATCCTGGTGTTCGAGGAGTTGCGCAGCATCCTGGTGGGCGACGACGTGCACGGCGTGCCGGTGCCGGCGCTGCTGGACGGCTCGCTGGCCATCGGCAACGACATGACGTATCCGGTGTACCGGCTGTTCATCTCGGCCGTGTGCCTGCTGGTGGCCGGAGCGATGTACTACGTGATCCGGCGTACCCGCGTGGGCATGATGATCCGGGCCGGCGCTACCAACCGCGAGATGGTGCAGTCGCTCGGCATCAACGTGACGGTGCTGTACCGCTTTGTCTTCGCGCTGGGCGTGGCGCTGGCGGTGCTGGCGGGAATGATTGCGGCGCCGGTGTCGTCGGTGTATCCGGGCATGGGCGGGCAGGTGCTGATCATCTGCTTCGTGGTGGTGGTGATTGGCGGCATCGGTTCGGTCAAGGGCGCGCTGGTGGCGTCGCTGCTGATCGGGTTCGTCGACACGTTCGGCAAGGTGTTCTGGCAGGACGCCGCCGGCGTGCTGGTGTACCTGCTGATGGCCGTGATTCTGCTGTGGAAGCCGCAAGGGCTGTTCCGCGCGGGTTGAACAGGGGATACACGAGACATGCAATCCGATTCGACCACCCCGTCCACCCCGTCCACCTCGTCCGCGCCGTCAATGCCGGCGGACCAGGAAGTGCGGCGCCCCGCCTGGCTGGCGGCAGCCGGCTGGCTCCTGGCGCTGGCCGTGCTGTGCGCCGTGCCGCTGGTGCTGACCGCCGACAGCCACAAGTACTACGTCGAGCTGCTCAGCAAGGTCATGATCATGGCCATCTTCGCGCTGTCGCTGCAGCTGCTGATTGGCTACACCGGGCTGGTAAGCCTGGGCCATGCCGCCTACTTCGCCATGGCGGCCTATGCCACGGCCATGCTGGCGCCGCAAAGCGAGCCCGGCAACGGCTGGCTGCTGCTGCTGGGCGCCGTGGGCGCGGCCGGGCTGCTGGCGCTGGTGGTGGGCGCGCTGGTGCTGCGGACGCGCGGCATCTACTTCATCATGGTGACGCTGGCGTTCGCGCAGATGGTGTACTTCGTGTTCCACGACACCAAGATCGCGGGCGGCAGCGACGGCACCTATATCTACTTCCGTCCCGAATTCGGCCTGTTCTCGGAGCAGCCGATCACCGTCAACGATCCGGTGCGCTTCTACTGGCTGGTGCTGGCGGCACTGGTGCTGACCGTGGCGTTGCTGGCGCTGCTGCTGCGCTCGCGCTTCGGGCATGCGCTGGTGGGCATCCGGCATAACGAGCAGCGCATGCGCGCCGCGGGCTACGCCACCTATCGCTATCAGCTGGGCGCCTTCGTGGCGGGCGGCATGCTGGCGGGGCTGGCCGGCTACCTGTACGCCATCCAGTTCGGTTTCGTGAATCCGGAAATCGCGTCGTGGCATCAGTCCGGCAACGCCATGCTGATGGTCATCCTGGGCGGTGTGGGCAGCCTGGCCGGCGCGGTGCTGGGGGCGTTCTCGTTCGTGCTGCTGGCCGAATGGTTCGGCGCGCTGACCAAGCACTGGCAACTGCTGATGGGAGGCTTCATCATCGCCGCCGTGGCGCTGCTGCCCCGGGGGCTGGTGAGCGTGCCCGCCGTGCTGCGTCACCGCTCGCCACGCCGCGCCGCCCGCGCGCGCCACGATGACGGCGCCGGATCGAACACGCACAGCCGGGAGGTGGCATGACCGAGCATGGGATGACCCAGACCGGCGCGAGCCCGGACGGACCGGTGCCGGTGATGCAGGCCGACATTTTGTCGCGCCGGTTCGGCGGGCTGACCGCCGTCAACCAGGTGGACCTGGCGCTGCACCTCAACGAGATTCACGCGGTGATCGGTACCAATGGCGCGGGCAAGTCCACGCTGATCAACCTGCTGTCCGGCGAATTGCCGCCCTCGGAAGGCCGCCTGAGCCTGCAGGGGCGGGACGTGACCGGATGGGCGCAGCCAAAGCTGGCGCGCCATGGCGTGGGCCGCAGCTACCAGCGCAACAACATCTTCCTGCCGCTGACCGTGCGCGAGAACTGCCGGCTGGCCGCGCAGTCGCGCGCGCAACGCGCCTGGCGGCTGTGGGAGCCGGCGCAGGGTTGCCGCACCAGCCGCGCGCTGGCCGACGAGGCGCTGGAGCGGGCCGGCCTGGCGCAGCATGCCGGCCGCGTGGCCAGCGAACTGGCGCACGGGCAGAAGCGCCAACTGGAGGTGGCCATGTGCCTGGCCACGGAGCCCGTGGCGCTGCTGTTGGACGAGCCGCTCGCCGGCATGGGTGCCGAGGAATCGGCTCGCATGCTCGCGCTGCTGCGCGGGCTGCGGGAGGGGCACGCCATCCTGCTGGTCGAACACGACATGGAGGCGGTGTTTGCCGTGGCGGACCGCATCACGGTGATGGTGAACGGCACCGTGATCGCCACGGGCGACCCGGCCAGCATCCGGGCCAACCGCGAGGTGCAGCTGGCCTATCTGGGCGAAGACGACGGAGCGCACGCATGAGCGCCGCCGCCATCATCGAGGCCACTGGCATCAACGCCTGGTATGGCTCCAGCCACGTGCTGCGCGGCATCGACTTCCACGTGAAGGCCGGCGAGACCGTGGGCCTGCTCGGCCGCAACGGCATGGGCAAGAGCACGCTGCTGCGAACGCTGCTGGGCCATGTGCGCGAACGCGAGGGCCAGATCCGCGTGGCGGGGCGGTCCGCGTCGCGGGCGCGGCCGCACGAGGTGGCCCGGCTCGGCGTGGCCTATGTGCCGGAAGGGCGTGGCATTTTTCCGAATCTGAGCGTGCGGGAGAACCTGCTGATGGCGGCCCGGCCCGGCTGCAACGGCCGCAAGGATTGGGACGAAGCGCGGGTGCTCGACCTGTTTCCGCGCCTCAAGGAGCGCCTGTCGCACGGCGGACAGCAGTTGTCGGGCGGCGAACAGCAGATGCTGTCGATTGGCCGCGCGCTGATGACCAACCCCGACTGCCTGATCCTTGACGAAGCCACCGAGGGGCTGGCGCCCCGCATCGTCCACGAGATCTGGAACGTGATTGCGACGGTGCGGGCCACCGGCATCGCCTCGATCGTGGTCGATCGCAACTACCGGGCCGTGCTGGCCCATGCCGACCGCGTGGTGGTGCTCGAGAAAGGGCTGGTCGTCATGGCGGGCCCCGCCGATCAGCTGGCTGCCGCGCCGGCCGCGCTAGACCGCTATCTGGGCGTCTGAGCTGTTCCCTTCCTTTTTGTGATGCATGGGGCATGTCTGTCGTGTCCCGGCAACGCGGCTGACCGTGGGCGGGCCCACCGTCCGGTCACATTCAGGCCTTGACCCCACAGGGCTTCTTTCCCATGCTTGTTCGGGCGTGTGCCAGGACATGGGCATTTCCACAGTGGTGGTCGCACGACACTTCATCTAGAATGCGCGCGTTTGTGCAATGCAATAGAGACCAAGAAGGCCAACACGCCCCATCGGGACCGGAGCCGCTAGCGTGAGAGAAATCGTGCCTGTTAAAGCACTTTGGAGGGACTGCCCGCCGGCGCCAGGCCGGGGTAGCCAAAGTTGGGCACGAGAGGCGCGAGCCGGTTCACCTGACCCATATCCATGACCCAATCCGCAACCACCAGTCACTATTTCGTCGAGACCCAGAGCACCCGCGCGCTCGTGATCGGCGCGATCGGTGTCGTCTTTGGCGACATCGGCACCAGCCCGCTTTACGCTCTCAAGGAATGCTTCAGCAAGGACCACGGCATTCCGTTCAGCCCCGAAGCCGTGCTCGGCATCATCTCGCTGCTGTTCTGGGCGATGATCGTCGTGGTCTCCATCAAGTACGTGCTGTTCGTGATGCGGGCCGACAACAACGGCGAGGGCGGGGTGCTGGCGCTGATGGCGCTGGCGCTGCGCACGGCGGCGCCGCGCTCGCGCATGGCCAAGCTGATCATGATGTCGGCCATCTTCGGCGCCTGCATGTTCTATGGCGATGCGGTGATCACGCCGGCCATCTCGGTGCTGTCGGCCGTGGAGGGGCTGGAGATTGCCGCGCCGGGGCTGTCGCACTTCGTCATCCCGATCACGCTGTCCATCCTGTGCGTGCTGTTCTTTATCCAGCGGCACGGCACCAGCGCGGTGGGCAAGCTGTTCGGCCCGATCATGGTGGCGTGGTTCGTGGCGCTGGGCGGGCTTGGCGTGTACAACCTCATGCTCTCGCCCGGCATCCTGGCGGCCATCAACCCCTGGTATGGCATTTCGTTCCTGATCGAGCACTCGCTGCAGGCGTTCATCGTGCTGGGCAGCGTGTTTCTGGTGCTGACCGGGGCCGAGGCGCTCTATATCGACATGGGGCACTTCGGCGCCAAGCCCATCCGCTACGGCTGGTTCGTGCTGGTCATGCCGTGCCTGATGCTGAACTACTTCGGCCAGGGCGCGATGCTGCTGGGCAACCCGCAGGCCATCGAGAACCCGTTCTTCCTGATGGTGCCGGAGCTGCTGCAACTGCCGATGGTGCTGCTGGCCACGGCGGCCACCGTGATCGCCTCGCAGGCGGTAATCTCGGGCGCGTTCTCGCTGACCAGCCAGGCCATCCAGCTCGGCTTCCTGCCGCGCATGCGCATCCAGTACACGTCGGCGGCGGAGATCGGCCAGATCTACCTGCCGGTGATCAACTGGGCGCTGCTGGTGCTGGTGTTCGCCGTGGTGCTGTCGTTCCGGAAGTCCGAGAACCTGGCCGCCGCGTACGGTATCGCGGTGACCACGACAATGCTGATCACCACGTTCCTGGCGGTGATCGTCATGCGCCGTTTCTGGCGCTGGAACCGCGTGCTGGTGACGATCCTGGGCGTGTCGTTCCTGGTGGTCGACCTGTCGTTCTTCTCGGCCAACCTGCTCAAGGTGGCCGAGGGCGGCTGGTTCCCGCTGCTGATGGGCAGCACCGCGTTCTTCCTGCTGATGACGTGGCACAGTGGCCGCAAGCTGCTGCGCGCGCGCAGCCTTGAAGACGGCATTCCGCTGGAGCCGTTCATTGCCGGCCTGCTGGCGCATCCGCCGCATCGCGTGGAGGGTACGGCCGTGTTCCTGACCGGCAGTACCGAGTCGGTGCCGGTTTCGCTGCTGCACAACCTCAAGCACAACCGCGTGCTGCACGAGCGCGTGGTGTTCCTGAGCTTTGTCACGCGCGACATTCCGTACGTCGACGACGACCACCGCCTGACCTGCAAGGACCTGGGCGGCGGCGTGTTCATCCTGGCGTCGGAGTATGGCTTCAAGGAAACGCCGGACGTGAACCGGGTGCTGGACCTCGCGCAGCGCAAGCTCGACATGCATTTCGAGCTGATGGAGACGTCGTTCTTCATCGCGCGCGAGACGGTCATTCCGTCGAAGCTGCCGGGCATGTCGATGTGGCGCGAGCGCCTGTTCGCGTGGATGCATCAGAACGGCGCCAAGCCGTCCGATTTCTTCTCGATCCCGGCCAACCGCGTGGTGGAGCTGGGCACCAAGGTCGAGATCTGAACCTGGCACCCGCCAGATGAAAAATGCCCCGCTGCGCAGCGGGGCATTTTCGTTGGGCGGTGGACCGGGCGTTTGGCCCCGACATGCCGCCGGGGTGAACCGCCGGCTCAGCGCTTGAGTTTGGCGAAAGCCGCGGCCATCGCGCCTTGCGACTCGGGTTCGCGACGGTTGTTGCCGCCGAAACCGCGGTTGCCGCCATTACCGCCACCGCCACTGCGCGGGCCACGATCGCCAGCGCGATCGCCGCCGCCAGCACGGGCCGCCTGCTGACCGGGCTCGTCGTCCAGGCGCATCGTCAGGCCGATGCGGTTGCGCTTGACGTCCACTTCCATCACCTTGACCTTGACGATCTGGCCGGCCTTGACCACCTCGTGCGCATCCTTCACGAACTTGGTGGACAGCGCCGAGATATGGACCAGGCCGTCCTGGTGCACGCCGATATCGACAAACGCGCCAAAGGCCGCCACGTTGGTGACCACGCCTTCCAGAATCATGCCCGGCAGCAGGTCCTTCACGTCTTCCACGCCTTCCTGGAACGTGGCCGTCTTGAACTCTGGGCGCGGGTCGCGGCCCGGCTTTTCGAGTTCGGTCAGGATGTCGCGCACCGTGGGCAGGCCGAACTTGTCGTCGGCGAACTGCTGGGCCGACACGCCGCGCAGCGCGTCGCGGTTGCCCATCACGTCGGGCAGGCCCTTCTTGATGTGGTCCAGGATCTTCTGCACCACCGGATAGGCTTCCGGGTGCACCGACGAGCGGTCCAGCGGATTGTCGCCATTGTTGATGCGCAGGAAGCCGGCCGCCTGTTCGAACGTCTTGTCGCCCAGGCGCGGCACCTTCTTCAGCGCATCGCGATTGGCGAACGCGCCATTGGCATCGCGGAATTCCACGATATTGCGCGCCAGCACCGAGTTCAGGCCCGACACACGGGCCAGCAGCGGGGCCGAGGCGGTGTTGACGTCCACGCCCACGGCGTTCACGCAGTCTTCCACCACGGCGTCGAGCGTGCGGGCCAGCTCGCGCTGGTTCACGTCGTGCTGGTACTGGCCCACGCCGATCGACTTCGGATCGATCTTCACCAGTTCGGCCAGCGGGTCTTGCAGGCGGCGGGCAATGGAGACCGCGCCGCGCAGCGACACGTCGAGATCCGGGAATTCCTTGGCTGCCAGTTCCGAGGCCGAGTAGACCGAGGCGCCGGCCTCGCTCACCACGATCTTGGTCAGCGCCAGTTCGGGGGCGGCCTTCATCAGGTCCTGCACGAGCTTGTCGGTCTCGCGGCTGGCCGTGCCATTGCCGATCGAGCACAGCGCCACGTTGTGCTGCTTCGCCAGGCGGGCCAGCGTGGCCAGCGAGCCATTCCAGTCGCGGCGCGGCTCGTGCGGGTAGATCGTGGCCGTCTCCAGCAGCTTGCCCGTGGCGTCGACCACGGCGATCTTGCAGCCGGTACGAATGCCCGGGTCGATACCCATGACAGACTTCGGGCCAGCCGGGGCAGCCAGCAGCAGCTCATGCAGATTGCGCCCGAACACCTTGATGGCTTCGCCCTCGGCGGTTTCGCGCAGCTGCGTCAGCAGTTCGGTTTCCAGGTGCGGCTGCACCTTCACGCGCCAGCACCAGCGGCACACGTCGCCCAGCCACTTGTCGGCCGGACGGCTGCGGTTCTCGATGCCGACATGGCGCGCGATCATCGTCTCGCACGGGTGCGGCACCATGGCATCCTGTTCCTCGCCCAGACCCAGCTTGACCATCAGCACGCCGGCATTGCGGCCCCGGAACAGGGCCAGTGCGCGGTGCGACGGCACGGTGCGAATCGTCTCGCTGTACTGGTAATAGTCGCGGAACTTCTCTTCCTCGGCGGTTTCCTTGCCTTCCATGACCGAGGACGACACCACGCCGTTGTTCCACAGGTGTTCGCGCAGCTTGCCCAGCAGCTCGGCCGTTTCGCCAAACTGCTCGGAGAGGATGTCGCGTGCGCCATCCAGCGCGGCCTTGACGTCGGGCACGCCGCCGTCGGCGGTGGGATTGCCGTTGACGAACTTGGCGGCCTCGGCCTGCGGATCGAGCGTGGGGTCGGCCAGCAGCGCCTGCGCCAGTGGTTCCAGGCCACATTCGCGCGCAATCTGGGCCCGGGTGCGGCGGCGCGGCTTGTAGGGCAGGTAGAGGTCTTCCAGCGTCTGCTTGGTGTCGGCCGCTTCGATGGCCGTGCGCAGTTCGTCGGTGAGCTTGCCCTGTTCCTCGATCGACGCCAGGATCGTGGCGCGACGGTCTTCCATGTCGCGCAGGTACAGCAGGCGCTCTTCCAGGTTACGCAGTTGCGTATCGTCCAGGTTGCCCGTGACTTCCTTGCGGTAGCGGGCGATGAACGGCACCGTGGCACCTTCGTCCAGGAGTGCGACGGCAGCCGCCACCTGGCGGGGTTGCACTGTCAGTTCGGCCGCGATCAGCGACACAATCTTTTGCAGGACGGAAGCAGGCAGATTGGACATCGAGAAAACGAGTCAGTCGAAAGCGGGGCATTGTGCCACAAGCGCGACGCGCTTCCGGTGACGGGAAGACACCTTTTCCCATGCCTGTTTGGCGGCTTGGCGCGAAGGAACGTTGCCGACACATGCGGGCGCGTTGGCGCGGGCGCCCGAGGTGGCCCCGGATGCTAGAATCGCGCCATGATCGTCAAGCCCCTTCCGGCCGTCATGGCTACTCCGGTTTCCGTCAGGTTCTCTTCGTTCGCGCTGGCCGCATGCCTGCTGGCCGCGCCGTTCGGCATGGTTCACGCACAGGCCTCCGCGCCGGCCGCGCCTGTGGTGGCGGCCATCCCGCCCGATCCCGGCCAGCCGCGCAACTTCGAGGCCGAGCGCAAGGCGATTTCGGATTCGCGCGCCTGGACCAACTACCGCTTTGCCACGGCCGAGCGCGAGTGCTACAGCAAGTTCCTGGTCAACAGTTGCATCGAGAAGGCCAAGGACGAGCAGCGGGCGGAATTGCATGTGCTGCGCGCGAAGGAGCTGGAGGTTGGCGATGCGGAGCGCGCGTTCAAGGGCGCCCAGCGCGATCGCGAGCAGGCCATCCGCCGCGCCCAGTACGAAGCCGGCCAGCCGGGGCGCGCGGCCAATGAGCAGGCCAGCCGCGAAGCGTTCGACCGCAAGCAGCAGGAACAGGCGCTGCGCGATGCGCGGGTCAATGCCGACGCGCCGCAGCGCGCTGCCAATGCGCAGGCCTACAGCAAGAAGCAGGACGATTTCAACGCCCGCGTGAAGGAAGCCCAGCAGAAGGGCGCCGACGAGGCGCGCCAGCGCCAGGAAAACGTCAAGGCTTACCAGCAGAAGCAGGCCGATGCCGCGCAGCGCCAGAAGGATCTGGACGAGCGCCGGGCACAGGCCGAGGAAAAGCAGAAGCAGGGGCAGAAGGGATCGACGCCAAGCCCGTTCGGGTTCTGAGTCGGTCCGCAGGTCACGGCGGCGCGGGCAACCGCTGCCGCGAAGGTTGAAGGCGCACCATGGACGAACATCTCAATACGCTGGCGCGGCAGATCATTGAATTGCAGATCGAGCACCGCGACCTCGATTTCCTGATCGACCGGCTGTCCGCCGACCCCACGGGCGATGAGCTGCAACTGCGCCGGCTGAAGAAGCGCCGCCTCAAGCTCAAGGACGCCATCACGCTGTTGCAACTGCACCTGGAACCGGACGTTCCCGCCTGACAGGCGTTCTTTCGCGCGCCGGCGCGCATCCCGAATCCTCCCGTGGCGCCACGACGCGCCGCGGGCATCGAAGAAGACCCCACACCTTGCCAGAACCGACTGACGATCTCCTGTCCGACACCGCTGCGGCGCCCGATGCGTCCGAACCTGCCAGCTCGCTCGGCGAGGTGGTGGCCGCCGCGTCGGCCAGCCAGGCCGCCACGCAGGCGGCACAACTTTCCACCATCTTCGCCAACACGGGCACGCTGGCCACGGCCATCCCGGGCTACCGGCCGCGCGCTTCGCAGCAGAAGATGGCCGAGGCCGTGGCCAATGCCATCGCCCAGAACGATACGGTGATCGTCGAGGCCGGCACGGGCACGGGCAAGACCTTTGCCTACCTGGTGCCGGCCATGCTCTGGGGCGGCAAGGTCATCCTCTCCACCGGCACCAAGAACCTGCAGGACCAGCTGTTCCAGCGCGATATCCCCACCGTGCGGCACGCGCTGAACGTGCCGGTCTCGGTATCGCTGCTCAAGGGCCGCGCCAACTACCTGTGCCACTACCATCTGGAGCGCGCGCAGGCCAATGGCCGGCTGGCCTCGAAACAGGACGCGGCCTGGCTGCGCGATATCGCGCGCTTTGCCAAGACCACGGCCACCGGCGACAAGGCCGAACTGGCCGAGGTGCCCGAGAACGCGCCGGTCTGGCAGCTGGTGACTTCCACGCGTGACAACTGCCTGGGCAGCGAATGTCCGCAGTACAAGGAATGCTTTGTGATGCGCGCCCGCAAGGAGGCGCAGCAGGCCGACGTGGTGGTGGTCAACCATCACCTGTTCTTCGCGGATGTGGTGCTGCGCGACACCGGCATGGCCGAACTGCTACCCGCCGCCAACACCGTCATCTTCGACGAAGCGCATCAGTTGCCGGAAACGGCCACGCTGTTCTTTGGCGAGACGCTGTCCACGAGCCAGTTGCTGGAGCTGGCGCGCGACACCGTGGCCGAGGGCCTGTCGCATGCGCGCGATGCCGTGGACTGGGTGGCCCTGGGCGCGCCGCTGGAACGGGCCGCGCGCGACCTGCGGCTGGCGTTCGGCCGCGACAACGTGCGCATGGCGATGGGGCAGATCGATGCCGATCCGCGCACGGCCGAGCCGTTCTACGAGACGCTCGACGCGCTGGAAACGGCGCTGGACGGTTTTGTGGAAGCGCTGGCCTCGCAGGCCGAGCGGGCCGAGACGCTGGAGCAGTGCCACCGCCGCGCCGTCGAACTGGCGCAGCGGCTGGAGGCCTGGCGCGACGACCGCGTGGCCACGGCCCCTGAGGCCCCGGCATCGGCGGAAAGCGCCAACGCCGAGGGCGCCGCCGAAGGCGAGCCGCCAGCGCCGCCCGCCGCGGTCACGCTGGGGCCGGAGACGGTTCGCTGGGTTGAGGTGTTCTCGCACACGGTACAACTGCACCGCACGCCGCTGTCGATCGCGCCGATCTTCACGCGGCAGCGCGAAGGCCAGCCGCGCGCATGGGTCTTCACGTCCGCCACGCTGTCCGTCAAGGGCAACTTCACGCACTATGCCGCCCAGCTTGGCCTTAACAAGGACCAGTCGCTGACGCTGCCAAGCCCGTTCGACTACGCGAAGCAGGGCTTGCTGTACGTGCCGCGCGACATGCCGGCGCCCAACGCGCCGAACTTCACCGAGGCCGTGGTGGAAAAGGCGCTGCCGCTGATCGAGGCCGCGGGCGGGCGCACCTTCCTGCTCTGCACCACGCTGCGCGCGGTGCAGAAGGCGTCGGACATGCTCTACGACCTGTTCGCCGCGCGCGGCATCGACCTGCCGCTGCTGGTGCAGGGCCAGGCCAGCCGCACCGAGCTGCTGGACCGGTTCCGCCAGCTTGGCAACGCGGTGCTGGTGGGCAGCCAGAGTTTCTGGGAGGGCGTGGACGTGCGGGGCGAGGCGCTGTCGCTGGTCATCATCGACAAGCTGCCGTTTGCGCCGCCCGACGATCCGGTGCTGGCGGCCCGTATGGAGGTCCTGCAGAAGAAGGGCCTCAGCCCGTTCGCGGTGCACCAGCTGCCGCACGCGGTGATTACGCTGAAGCAGGGCGCCGGCCGGCTGATCCGCTCCGAAACCGATCGTGGCGTGCTGACGATCTGCGACACGCGGCTGGTGGAGAAGCCCTACGGCCGGCAGATCTGGCAGAGCCTGCCGCCGTTCACGCGCACGCGCGAGGCCGATACGGTAATCCGCTTCCTGGAAGGGCTGCGCAAGCCGGAGGGCGGCGGGGGTGGCGAGGGCGGCGAGGGCGGCGAGGGCGAACCGGACGCGCTGGCCGAGCGCTGACGCCGTCCCGGGGCCGTTCCCCGGACCAACATGGCAAAAGGGCCGGACCCCGCTACGGGGTACCGGCCCTTTTGGCTGGATCTTGCCGGGCGTCCGATCAGGTAGCGATCGGACCGGCGGCAATCAGAACACTTCCCACCAGGACTTGTCCGGGCGGCGCTGCCCGTACTTGATGTAGTCGCTGTTCGGGTAGTTGTGTTCCATCACGCGCGCGGCGTCGTCGCGCAGGTCCTTCATGCCGAGGGCATCGTACGAGCGGACCATGATGTACAGCGCTTCCTCGTTGGCCGGGGCGCCATCGTAGTCCTTCAACGCCTGCTGCGCGCGGTTCACGGCGGCCAGGTAGGCGCCGCGACGGTAGTAGTAGCGCGCCGCGTGCACCTCGTGCTGGGCCAGCGAGTTGACGATGTACTGCATGCGCTGGGTGGCGTCGGGCGTGTACTTGCTTTCCGGATAGCGCGTGATCAGCGTCTGGAAGGCGTCGTAGGCCGCCTTGGCGGCCTTCGGGTCACGCTCGCTCAGGTCCTGGCCCGAGAAGCGGCCCAGCCAGCCGAGGTTGTCGTTGAAGTTGATCAGGCCCTTGAGGTAATAGGCGTAATCGATGTTCGGATGGCTCGGGTGCAGCTGGATGAACCGGTCCACGGCAGCCAGCGCGGCGGCGGTTTCGCCGTCCTTGTAGTTGGCATAGGCCGTGTCGATCTGTGCCTGCTGGGCGTAGCGGCCGAACGGATAGCGGCCTTCGAGCTTCTCGTACAGCTTCACGGCGCGCGTGTAGTCGCCGCCGTCGAGAGCATCCTTGGCTTCCGAATATAATTTGTTGGCCGACCAGCCGGCCGTTTCGTCAGGCTGGTCTCCCAGCAGGCCGCATGCCGACAGCATGACGCAGCCGCCTGCGAGCAAAACCGCTCCAATTTTCGCGCGCCAGTTAGCGCGCTTCATGCTCTGCAATTGCATGGGCAACCTGTTCCGGATGAAAAAAAATAGCGCCAAGCATTATAGCCGAAGCCCCAGCACCGAAACCGGTCTGGAACGCCACACCGAAACGCCGGATGCCGCCGGCAGCGAAGCCGAGGACCTGGAAGACCAGTTCGACGACGCCGGCGAGTTCAACGACGAGGTGCCTGCCACGGCCCCTGCCGCGCCAGACCTGGTGCCCCTGTACCTCGAAGTGGATAGCGCGAGCCATGGCGAACGGCTCGACAAATTGCTCGCACGGCACTTCAGCGAGTTCTCGCGCAGCCGCATCCAGCAGTGGATCGAGGACGGCGCCGTGCGGGTCGATGGCGAGCCGAGCCGCGCCAAGGCGTCGGTGCAGATGGGCCAGCAGGTGGAGGTGCGCCCCCAGGCCGCCCCTGAAAGCCAAGCTTTCACGGCCGAAGACGTGCCGCTGGACGTGGTGTTCGAAGACGACGCGCTGCTGGTGATCAACAAGCCCTCGGGCCTGGTGGTGCATCCGGCCGCGGGCAACTGGAGCGGCACGGTCCTGAATGGCCTGCTGCACCGTGATCCGCATGCCGCGCGGCTGCCGCGCGCGGGCATCGTCCACCGGCTCGACAAGGAAACCTCGGGCCTGATGGTGGTGGCCCGCACGCTGACGGCGCAGACCGACCTCGTGCGGCAGCTGCAGGCGCGCACGGTTAAGCGCACCTACCTTGCGCTGGTGTGGGGCGAGACGCCCGACGAGGGCACGATCGATGCGCCGATTGGCCGCGACCCGCGCGAGCGTACGCGCATGGCCATCGTCCATACGAGCAGCGGCAAGCCGTCGCGCACCCATTTCGAGACGCTGGGCACGGTGCCGCTGGGCCGCACCAAGGTGTCGATGGTGATGTGCCAGCTGGAAACCGGCCGCACCCATCAGATTCGCGTCCATTTCGAGTCGATCGGCCATCCGTTGCTGGGCGACCCGGTCTATCACAAGGCCACCCAGCGCGGGCAGCGGCCCGCCGTGCGCGTGCAACTGCCGGTGCCGTTTACGCGGCAGGCGCTGCACGCCTATCGCCTGGGACTGGTGCATCCGGTCACGGGGCGCAAGAAATCCTGGGAAGTGGAGCCGCCCGAGGACATGCAGGCGTTGATCGATGCGCTCGACTTCGAGGGCCATGCCCAGGACGACGAAGACTACGACGACGATGAAGGCGCAGAAGGCGTGTGGTACGCGGGAGAGGCCGATGACGATGACTGACACGTCGGCGTGGATCGTGCCCGACTGGCCGGCACCGGCGCGCGTACGCGCGCTGTCCACCACGCGGCAGGGCGGCGTCAGCACGGGGCCGTACGGCCTGGCTGACGGCACCGCCGGAGGCCTCAACCTCGGCACCCACGTGGGTGACGATCCGGTGGCGGTTGCCACCAACCGCGATCGCCTGGCCAGCCGGTTGCCGGCCATGCCGCGCTGGCTCGAACAGGTGCACGGCTGCGGCGTGGCAACCGCCGACGATGCCACCGCCGACGTGCCGCGCGCCGATGCCAGCGTGGCGGTTACGCCCGGTCACGTCTGCGCCATCATGACGGCGGATTGCCTGCCGGTGCTGCTGTGCGACACGGCTGGCACCGTGGTGGGCGCGGCCCATGCCGGCTGGCGCGGGCTGTGCGATGGCGTGATCGAAGCCACGCTGACGCGCATGGCGCAGCGGGCCGGTACGCAGTCCGGATGGCTGGCGTGGCTCGGTCCGGCCATCGGACCGGCGGCGTTCGAAGTGGGCGCCGAAGTGCGCGAGGCGTTCCTGCAGCAGGCGTCGCCAAGCGAGCGCGACCATGTGGAGGCGGCGTTCGTTGCCGGTGCGCCGGGCAAGTACCTGGCCGATCTCTATGCGCTGGCGCGTATCCGGCTGGCACGTGCCGGCTGCACGCAAGTGTTCGGCGGCGATGCCTGCACGGTCAGCGACGCCGACCGTTTCTACTCCTACCGGCGCGACCGCGTTACCGGGCGCATGGCCACGCTGGTCTGGCTGGCGGACTAGGCGCCGGCGCCAGGCTCATCCCGGGATGGCTGCGCCGCAGCCGCTTCCCGGGCTTCGCGCGCCGCCTGTTCGCGACGCCGGCGGCGCCGTCCCCCGGTGCCCATGATGTACACGATGATCGAAACCGGCACCAACCCGTACAGCACGAACGTGGCTACGCCAGCCACGATGCTGGTCTCCGTGATGGCCATCATCAGGGCCACGTACATCCAGCCGATTGCCACGATATACATCAGGCGTTCATCTCTTTCAGGTAAGGGGTTTGGAGGTCCGGGAACCCGCGCCAGCATTACCGTCCGGTAGGTCGGGCTTCACTTCGCGGGCTGCCGCCTCGCAATGCGGAATTCCGCATTGACAGCCTCTACATTGCAAGGCAACAATGCCTCGAAATGTATCGGAACCGAGGAAGTTTTCCAGGGTTCAGCCGGCAAGCATAGCGTAAGAGGCAAGTCGCCCCGAGCGGCCTTGCCGACGCAACCCGGATACGGGGCGGGTCGGGAGACAGTTACCCCGAGCCTGTCATCCATCACGACTGGCAGAGAGACGAATACATCATGGCGACCGGCAAAGGTGCGGCAGCTTCCGGTAAGGAAGGCAAGTCCCAACCGTTTCAATTTGCGCCGGGGCCATTCGATCCAGCTGCATGGCTGGAGTGGTCCCGTCAGTGGGCACCTGAGACCAACGGCGCGATGCCGGCGGGTTTTCCGGCGGGCATGGCAGGCGCGTTTCCCGGGGGCTTTCCCGGGACCTTTCCCGGCGGCGAGGCGTTCGCCAAGGCATTCCAGGGCGCGTTCCCGAATGGCGGCGCCGGCGGCGCGATGAAGATCTCGCCTGAGCATCTGGCTGCCATCCAGCAGCGCTTCATGAAGGATTTTGCCGAACTGTGGCGCGAGATGGGCGAGGGCGCCGTGGCTGCCAACGGCAAGCCGGCCGGCAACGGCGAGGAAGCCGCCGCCAGCCAGCGCCTGTCGGATCGCCGCTTCGCGAGCCCGGCGTGGCGCAACAACGCGCCATACCGCTATACCGCTGCGTTCTACCTGCTGACGGCGCGCGCCATGACCGAACTGGCCGATGCCGTGGAGGCGGACCCGAAGGTGCGCCAGCGCATCCGCTTCGCGGTGTCGCAATGGGTCGATGCCATGTCGCCGGCCAACTTCCTGGCCACCAACCCCGACGCGCAACAGCGCCTGATCGAATCGGGCGGCGAATCGCTGCGCAACGGCGTGCGCAACATGCTGGAAGACCTGGGGCGCGGCAAGATCTCGCAGACCGACGAAACCGCCTTCGAAGTGGGCCGTAACGTGGCCGTGACCGAAGGTGCGGTGGTCTACGAAAACGAATACTTCCAGCTGCTGCAATATTCGCCGCTGACCGACAAGGTCTACGCGCGTCCGCTGCTGCTGGTGCCGCCGTGCATCAACAAGTTCTACATCCTCGACCTGCAGCCAGAAAGCTCGCTGGTTCGCCATGCCGTGGAAAACGGCCACACCGTATTCCTGGTGTCGTGGCGCAACCCCGATGCCACGATGGCCGAGCGCACCTGGGACGACTACATCGAGCACGCCGCGATCCGGGCCATCGAGGTGGTGCGCGACGTCAGCGGGCAGGACAAGATCAATGTGCTGGGCTTCTGCGTGGGCGGCACCATCATTTCCACCGCACTGGCCGTGCTGGCCGCGCGCGGCGAGAAGCCGGCCGCCAGCCTGACGCTGCTGACCACGCTGCTCGATTTCGCCGATACCGGCATCCTCGACGTCTTCGTCGACGAATCGCACGTCCAGCTGCGCGAGGCCACGCTCGGTGGGTCGGCCGGCGCCCCATGCGGGCTGCTGCGCGGCGTGGAGCTGGCCAACACGTTCTCGTTCCTGCGTCCGAACGACCTGGTGTGGAACTACGTGGTGGACAACTACCTGAAGGGGAACACGCCGGTGCCGTTCGACCTGCTGTTCTGGAATGGCGACGCCACGAACCTGCCGGGCCCCTGGTACTGCTGGTACCTGCGCCATACCTACCTGCAGGACGAACTCAAGGTGCCGGGCAAGCTGACCGTCTGCAACGCGCCGGTGGACCTCGGCACGATCGACGTGCCCACCTATATCTATGGCTCGCGCGACGACCATATCGTGCCGTGGACGGCCGCCTATGCGTCCACGCCGCTGCTGAACAACCAGCTGCGCTTCGTGCTGGGCGCGTCCGGCCATATTGCCGGCGTGATCAATCCGCCGGCCAAGAAGAAGCGCAGCCACTGGACCAACGATGCGCTGCCGGAGTCGGCGCACGAATGGCTGGCCGGCGCGCAGGAGCATCCGGGCAGCTGGTGGCCAGACTGGATGGCCTGGCTGGGGCGTCATGCGGGGCAGAAGCGCGCGGCCTCTGCTACGCTCGGCAACGCCCACTACCCGGCGATCGAACCGGCACCGGGACGCTACGTCAAGCAGCGCGCCTGATTTCCACAGGACCGGGCGGGGCGTCCGGTCCGCATCACACCGTTTTCGCGATCCGCTTTCTCGAAAGGACCTCAAATGACCGACATCGTCATTGTTTCCGCAGCCCGTACCGCAGTTGGCAAGTTCGGCGGCTCCCTGGCCAAGATTCCGGCGCCCGAGCTTGGCGCCATCGTCATCAAGGCCGCGCTGGAGCGCGCCGGCGTGAAGCCTGACCAGGTCAGCGAAGTCATCATGGGCCAGGTGCTGACGGCTGGCTCGGGCCAGAACCCGGCGCGCCAGGCGTCGCGCAAGGCCGGCCTGCCCGACATGGTGCCCGCCATGACGATCAACAAGGTGTGCGGCTCGGGCCTGAAGGCCGTGATGCTGGCCGCCAACGCGATCATCGCCGGCGAGGCCGAAATCGTGGTGGCCGGCGGCATGGAGAACATGAGCGCCGCACCGCACGTGCTGCCCGGTTCGCGCGATGGCTTCCGCATGGGCGACGCCAAGCTGGTGGACACCATGATCGTCGATGGCCTGTGGGACGTGTACAACCAGTACCACATGGGTATCACGGCCGAGAACGTGGCCAAGGAATACGGCATCACGCGCGAGGCCCAGGACGAATTCGCGGTGGGTTCGCAGAACAAGGCCGAGGCCGCCCAGAAGGCCGGCAAGTTCGACGAGGAAATCGTGCCGGTGCTGATTCCGCAGCGCAAGGGCGATCCGGTGGCGTTCAAGACCGACGAATTCGTGCGCCAGGGCGCCACGCTCGACAGCATGGCCGGCCTGAAGCCCGCCTTCGACAAGGCCGGCACGGTGACCGCCGCCAATGCGTCGGGCCTGAACGACGGTGCCGCCGCCGTGGTGGTGATGTCGGCCGCCAAGGCCAAGGAACTGGGCCTGACGCCGCTGGCCACGATCAAGGCGTACGCCAACGCCGGCGTGGACCCGGCCGTGATGGGCATGGGTCCGGTGCCGGCCAGCAAGCGCTGCCTGTCGCGCGCGGGCTGGGAAGTCAAGGATCTGGACCTGATGGAAATCAACGAAGCGTTTGCTGCGCAGGCACTGGCCGTGCATCAGCAAATGGGCTGGGACCAGTCGAAGATCAACGTCAATGGCGGCGCCATCGCCATTGGCCATCCGATCGGTGCATCGGGCTGCCGCATCCTCGTGACGCTGCTGCACGAAATGAAGCGTCGCGACGCGAAGAAGGGCCTGGCCTCGCTGTGCATCGGCGGCGGCATGGGCGTGGCGCTGGCTGTCGAGCGCTGATAGTTGCAATGAGGGGTAATCCGGCGGCGCGCGTGCCGAGGAACGTCGGCCGCCGGTGTCGACAACGATGACCAAGGCATCGATAACAACGATCGAGCGAGCCAACTAGGAGTGGATATGACTCAGCGCATTGCATATGTGACCGGCGGCATGGGTGGAATCGGAACCGCAATCTGCCAGCGTCTGGCCAAGGATGGCTTCAAGGTGGTGGCGGGCTGCGGCCCGAACTCCCCGCGCCGCGAGAAATGGCTGGAACAGCAACGCGCGCTCGGCTTCGAGTTCGTGGCGTCCGAAGGCAACGTGGCCGACTGGGATTCGACCAAGGCCGCGTTCGACAAGGTCAAGGCCGAGGTGGGCGAGGTGGACGTGCTGATCAATAACGCCGGCATCACGCGCGACGTGGTGTTCCGCAAGATGACCCGCGCCGACTGGGACGCCGTGATCGACACCAACCTGACGTCGCTGTTCAACGTCACCAAGCAGGTGATCGATGGCATGGCCGACCGGGGCTGGGGCCGGATCGTCAATATCTCGTCGGTTAACGGCCAGAAGGGGCAGTTCGGCCAGACCAACTATTCGACGGCCAAGGCTGGGCTGCACGGTTTCACGATGGCGCTGGCGCAGGAAATGGCGACCAAGGGCGTGACGGTGAACACGGTGTCGCCGGGTTATATCGCCACGGACATGGTCAAGTCCATCCGCCAGGACGTGCTCGACAAGATCGTGGGCACGATCCCGGTCAAGCGCCTGGGCGAACCGGCTGAAATCGCCTCGATCTGTGCGTGGCTGTCGTCGGAGGAGTCGGGTTTCTCCACCGGTGCCGACTTCTCGCTGAACGGCGGCCTGCACATGGGCTGACGCTGCCTGGAGCGCCGCGGCGCGCCTTCAACAGGCGCGTTGATGCGGCGCATCCAACGCAGTGCACAAGTCCCTCGTTTGCGGTAGCGGGTCGATATAGCGGGCCGCTCTGGCGTCTTGACGATGCCAGGGCGGCCCGTTCCTTTATGGCTGCCGCCCGATTGCTGCGGGTTTTCCTTAAACCACGCCGTCTTTCCATAGTGCTTTCTTGAGCATAGAATCAGGGCAATGGCGCAATCGGCACCAAAGCGGAGCGCTCCGTGTGGTCTGGTCCGGTTGTATCTCGCGCGCCGGAAAAGCGGATGCCCTCGGGTTGAGGCCTCCATTGCGCACTGCACCGCATGCGGTGCAGCAGCGGTGGCGACAGGCGCAGCAGCGGATGCCAACCGCCGGCATCAGCGACGACAAAAGGATAGAGCACCGATGGCCACGACCAAGAAAGGCGCAGAGCGACTGATCAAGAAATACCCAAATCGCCGGCTCTACGATACGCAAACCAGTACCTACATCACGCTTGCCGACGTCAAGCAGCTGGTCATGGACACCGAAGACTTCAAGGTCGTCGATGCGAAGAGCGGGGAAGAACTCACGCGCAGCATCCTGCTGCAGATCATCCTGGAAGAAGAGACTGGCGGCGTGCCGATGTTCTCGAGCGCCATGCTCTCGCAGATCATCCGCTTCTACGGCCATGCCATGCAGGGCATGATGGGCACCTACCTGGAAAAGAACATCCAGGCGTTCATCGACATCCAGAACAAGCTCGCGGAAAACTCGAAGGGCCTGTATTCGGGCGAGGCGTTCAGCCCCGACATGTGGTCGCAGTTCATGAACCTGCAGGGGCCGATGATGCAGGGCATGATGAGCAACTACATCGAACAGAGCAAGAACCTGTTCGTGCAGATGCAGGAACAGATGCAGAACCAGGCCAAGAGCATGTTCGGGACATTCCCGTTCAACCAGCCGGACAAGAAATAGCCCCCGTTGCGTACGCCGTGACAAACAAGAGGCCCTGCAGAGATGCAGGGCCTTTTTGGTTGTATGGCCGCCACGAGTTGTTGAGGTTGCGTGGCGGATTGCCATATTCCTGAGACAGTCCGGGAATGGCGGAGATTTTGGCGCGGTGGTGTGTTCCAATCGGCCACGCCCTGAGCATTGGGCGCGCCGATCAACCATTTTTCCGTCCGCTCTCTGCTGTGCGGCGGCCACCTGCACGGTGGCTGCCCGTTGCACAGATCCGGTGAGCGGGGGCCGGAGGTCATTTGCCATGTCCAGTCACGCCGAAGCCTGGCGCCTTGCGCCCGGCGATGGAGCCACGCCAAGCTTCGCCAACATTGCCGAGTTCGCACTCGGCGTCTACGGTCAACTCGCGGCCATCCAGCGGGATGTCGGCGCACTTGCCGCGTCGCAGGAACAGGCGAGCCAGCGTGCCAATGCCCTGGATGCCAAGGTGGACGCCGCCGAGGCGCGGTTGACTGATGCCTTGAAGGCATCCGAGGCCCGGACGGACGTCAGGTTCCAGCAGATGATGGCGGAATCGAATGCAAGGTTCGACCGTATGATGGCCAATGCGGAAGCCAGTCGAACGGCATGGGAGGCGCGGCTGAAGCAAAGCGAAGACGAGTCGAAGGCCGCGTTCGACAGGCTCCTGGCGAAAATGGATGCCAGCTTCGACCAGGTAGATCGGCGGTTCGAGAAGATGGATGCCCGGATTGACGCCCGCTTCGAGAAGATGGATGCCCGGATGGATGCGCGCTTCGAGATGGTCGATGCCAGGCTCGACAAGATGGACGGCAGGTTCGACAAGATGGATGGCCGCCTCGACAAGGTGGACGGCAGGCTCGATAAGATGGATGCCCGCCTCGACAAGGTGGACGGCAGGCTCGACAAGGTGGATGCCCGCCTCGACAAGGTGGACGGCAGGCTCGACAAGATGGATGCCCGCCTCGACAAGGTGGACGGCAGGCTCGACAACGTCGATGCGAGGCTGGACAAGATCGATATGCGAATCGACCAGGCGGATGTCCGGCTCGAAAACATCGATGCAACGCTGCTCAGGATGGACGCCCGTATCGATGCCAGCAATGGTCGAATCGACGTGACTAACGACCGACTGCATAGCTTTCAAGGCCGTTTTAACCGGATCATGTGGACCGCCACCGGCGGTGGCCTCGCACTTGGACTTATGGTGGGGCGGAAGCCGCTGGCCGACCTGCTAGGTGGCCTGATGGCACCATAGGGCACTCGCCAGTGTTGCCGCCCGTCGAACCTCAAGCCATGAACGCCCGGTCAGGGTAAAATCACGGCCTTTCAAGGCAAAACCCGGCGCCCGGCAGGCTCGCCGGATGCCTGTAGCCTAAGCGCGGCGCTCCACCCGGGACGGTTGGACGCGCCCCGATCCCCACATTTGCGGTGCCCCATGTCGTCTGAAAATTTGTCCAATCCTGCGCCGAAAGTCGGCTTTGTGTCACTTGGTTGCCCGAAAGCCCTGGTGGACTCCGAGCAGATCATTACGCAGCTCCGCGCCGAAGGCTATTCGATCAGCGGCACCTACGATGGCGCCGACCTGGTCGTGGTGAACACCTGCGGCTTCATCGACGAAGCGGTGCAGGAGAGCCTCGATGCCATTGGCGAAGCGCTGACCGAGAACGGCAAGGTCATCGTGACCGGTTGTCTGGGTGCGAAAAAGGACGCGGCCGGCCAGGACATCGTGTCGTCGGTGCACCCCAAGGTGCTGGCCGTAACCGGCCCGCACGCGCTGGGCGAGGTCATGCAGGCGGTTCACACCCATCTGCCGAAGCCGCACGATCCGTTCACCGACCTGGTGCCGGCCGCCGGCATCAAGCTCACGCCCAAGCACTACGCCTACCTGAAGATTTCGGAAGGCTGCAACCATCGCTGTTCGTTCTGCATCATTCCGTCGATGCGTGGCGACCTGGTCTCGCGTCCGGTGGCGGAGGTGATGCTGGAAGCCGAGAATCTGTTCAAGGCGGGCGTGAAGGAACTGCTCGTGATCTCGCAAGACACCAGTGCCTATGGCGTGGACGTCAAGTACCGCACGGGCTTCTGGGCCGGGCGGCCGCTGAAGACGCGCATGACCGAACTGGTAGGCGCGCTGGGCGAACTGGCGAGCCAGTACGGTGCCTGGGTGCGCTTGCACTATGTGTACCCGTACCCGCACGTCGACGAGATCATCCCGCTGATGAACCAGGGCAACGTGCTGCCGTACCTGGACGTGCCGCTCCAGCACGCGCATCCGGACGTGCTCAAGCGCATGAAGCGCCCGGCCAATGCCGAAAAGACGCTGGACCGGATTCGGGCCTGGCGCGAGATTTGTCCCGAGCTGACCATTCGCAGCACATTCATCGCCGGGTTCCCTGGCGAGACCGAAGCCGAATTCCAGACGCTGCTCGATTTCATTGCCGAAGCGGAGCTGGACCGCGTGGGCTGCTTCGCCTACTCGCCGGTCGAGGGCGCCACGGCGAATGATTTGCCCGGTGCCTTGCCCGATGAAGTCCGTGAAGAGCGCAGGGCGCGATTCATGGAGGTAGCCGAGGCGGTCTCCGCCCGCCGCCTGCAGCGCAAGGTGGGGCAGACGCTGCGTGTCCTCGTGGACGAGGTCAATCAGGATGGCGGTATCGGCCGTTCGTCGGCGGATGCGCCCGAAATCGACGGGCTGGTCTATATCGATCCGGCTGCCAAGCCGTCGCAACGCTACAAGACTGGCGAGTTCGTCAACGTTCGGATCACCGGCGCGGATGGCCATGATCTCTGGGGCGAAATCGCCTGATTGCCGTGCACCGGGCCATGTGCCTGTTCAGACAATTAGGTAAAAGTACGGTCGTTCGTTTCTGATCGGCCGCGACTATACTGTGCACCGCAACATAACGCATGGAGACAAGACATGACGCGTGAAGTGGTGGTTGTCAGCGGTGTTCGCACCGCCATTGGTACGTTTGGCGGCAGCTTGAAGGATCTGGCCCCGACCGAACTGGGTGCTCTGGTTGTGCGCGAGGCGCTGGCCCGGGCGAACGTGTCCGGGGACGATGTCGGCCACGTGGTGTTCGGCAACGTGATTCAGACCGAACCCAAGGACATGTACCTGGGCCGCGTGGCGGCAGTGAACGGCGGGGTGTCGATCAACGCGCCGGCGCTGACCGTGAACCGCCTGTGCGGCTCGGGCCTGCAGGCGATTGTCAGCGCGGCGCAGACCATCCTGCTGGGCGATGCCAATGTCGCCATCGGCGGCGGCGCTGAAAGCATGAGCCGGGCGCCGTACCTGGCCCCGATGGCCCGCTGGGGCGCGCGCATGGGCGATGCCAAGCTGATCGACATGATGCTCGGTGCGCTGCATGACCCGTTCCACGCCATCCATATGGGCGTGACGGCCGAGAACGTGGCCAAGGAATACGACATTTCCCGCCAGCAGCAGGACGAAGCCGCCCTGGAATCGCACCGCCGCGCTTCGGCCGCCATCAAGGCCGGTTACTTCAAGGACCAGATCGTCCCGGTCACGCTGAAATCGCGCAAGGGCGAGGTCGTCTTCGATACTGACGAGCACGTTCGCCATGACGCCACGATCGACGACATGGCCAAGCTCAAGCCCGTCTTCGTCAAGGAGAATGGCACCGTCACGGCCGGCAATGCCTCGGGCCTGAATGATGCGGCCGCGGCAGTGGTGCTGATGGAGCGTGCCGAGGCCGAGCGCCGTGGGCTGAAGCCGCTGGCGCGCCTGGTGTCGTACGGCCATGCCGGGGTCGATCCGAAGACGATGGGCATCGGCCCGGTGCCGGCCACGAAGATCGCGCTGGAGCGCGCCGGCCTGTCCGTGAAGGATCTCGATGTCATCGAGGCCAACGAGGCGTTTGCTGCGCAAGCCTGTGCAGTGACCAAGGCGCTGGGTCTGGATCCGGCCAAGGTCAACGCGAATGGCTCCGGCATTTCGCTAGGCCATCCGATCGGTGCCACGGGCGCGTTGATTACGGTGAAGGCCGTGCACGAGCTGCAACGGGTGCAAGGCCGCTACGCGCTGGTGACCATGTGCATTGGTGGTGGCCAGGGGATTGCCGCGATCTTCGAGCGCGTTTAAAGTCGCTTTACGCAAAGCTTGCCGAGGAAGTCCGCCTTGTTCCGTCCAGTCCTGTCCAGTACGTTGCATCCCTTGATCCTCGCGGCGGCGATGGCAGTGCCCATCGCTGCCACGGCGGCGGGCGACGCGTTGTCGACGGGGGGCGGGCAGGGCGGCAGCTTCGGCATCAATGACGCGATTCGCGCCGGCGAAGCGCAGCGCGGCACCACGCTGTCGACCGGGCCGGCGCGCATGCTTACGCCGCGCCAGGAGTATGCGCAGTATCCCGTGTATGTAGGCACGGTTGGCGACAAGCAGGTACGCATGCGCGTGGCGCCCAAGACCGACACGCGGGATAGCCTCCAGGGCGAGTATTCGATGGGCGATGGCAAGGGCGTGCGCCTGTTGTCCGGCGAGTGGGACAACGGCACGTTCCTGATGGAGGAGTCGGACGACGGCACGCGCGTCTCCGGCAACTGGGAGGGTCAGATTGACCGCCAGGGCGCCGTCCGGGGTACGTGGACCGATGCCTACAACCCGGCCATCGTGCTGCCGTTCTTTATTCGTCCGTTCGGCGGCTATCTCGTGATCCCGCCATTCGACATGACGCCGGGAAGCGGGGTGACCTACGCACCGCCACCGCCGAAGTCTTCCATCTCCACCGGCAAGTCACGCTAGGTGGTTGCGCGCCGCACGTGGCGCGCGCGGCATTTGCTGGTAAGCTCGGTCGTCTGATCTGACTTTCCGGGGAATTTGCCGTGTCTGCATCCGACTCGTCCCGCCAGCCGTCCCGTTTTATCCAAACCACCGCGGTTCAACCCGAACTCGATATCGCGCCGGGTTTCGAATCGTTCTCCACGCCCACGTACCGAGGCTCCACCATCGTCTTCCGCAATCTTGCGGAGTTGCGCGCGTATGGCGACCGCAGCAAGACGTACTGGCGCTATGGCTTGCATGCCACGCCGACCAGCGAGGCCCTGTGCCAGCAACTGGCGCAGATTGAAGGCGGCAGCCATACCTTGCTGTTGCCCTCGGGCATGGGTGCGATCTCGCTGGTCTATTTCGCGCTGCTGCGTACCGGTGACGATGTGCTGGTGCCCGAGAACGTGTACGGACCCAATCGCGACCATGGCGAATGGCTCGCGCGGGAATATGGCGTGACCGTGCGCTACTACCATCCGTCGATCGGGGCGGGCATCGCGTCGCTGATTCAGCCCAATACCCGGCTGATCTGGATGGAGGCGCCGGGCTCCGTGACCATGGAAGTGCCGGACTCCGAGGCGATCGTTGCCGCGGCGCGCGCGCGTGGCGTGCTGACCGCCATCGACAACACATGGTCGGCGGGCGTTTACTTCAAGCCGTTCGAAAAGGGCATCGATATCTCGGTGCAGGCGCTGACCAAGTACCAGTCTGGCGGCAGCGACGTGCTGATGGGCGCCGTGATCACCCGCGACGACAAGCTCCACGAGCGCCTCAAGCGTACGCGCATGATCATGGGCTGGGGCGTGTCCGCCGACGACTGCTTCCTGGTGCTGCGTGGCCTGTCCAGCATGCCGGTGAGACTGGCCGCGCATGACCGTGCCGCCCGCGAGGTGGCGGAATGGCTGAAGCAGCGGCCTGAAGTGGCGCGCGTGCTGCACCCGGCGCTGCCCGACTGCCCCGGCCATGCCGAATGGCTGCGCGACTTTTCCGGAGCCAGCGGCTTGTTCTCGATCATCCTGCGCACCCGGTACACGCGTGAGCAGGTGGATGCCTTCGTCGAGGCGCTGAAGCTGTTCGCGATCGGCTGGTCGTGGGGTGGGGCGCACAGCCTTGCCGTGCCGTATCACGTTGACACGATGCGCCCCGCCGGCAGTTGGCCGCCAGCCGACTGGGACGACGCTGGCGAACTGGTGCGGCTGTACATCGGGCTGGAAGACTCGCGCGACCTGATCGGCGATCTGAAGCAGGCGATGGAGTTGCATCTGCGCTAGCCGTGGCCGGCTCCCACGCCGCTCACCGTTCCGCCATTGGCAAAGAAAAACCCCGCAGCAGCGGGGTTTTTTCATGGGCTCTGATGAAGGCTTTGGCGCCGTCAGCCTTGCGCGTGCGTGGCTTGCGGCGCGGCGGCGGCAGCGTTGCTGCGCGGGGCCCATACCGATTCCGCCGGCCCGTTCTGCGCACGGCGCTGCGTGGCGCGCGCGAGGGCGACATAACCCACCGCCATCGCAATCGCGCCGATGTCGAAGCCGGCGATGACCCAGCGGCCGTGGAGCGTCGCCGCGAACAGATGGTCGCCGGTCAGTACCCAGTTGGACAGCGGCACGGTCAGGGTGGCCAGTGCGGCCACGTACAGCAGTTCCACGGCGGCACGAATCGGCGGGCGAACCAGGGCCCACGCCACGGCCAGCACGAATACCGGCCAGAACACATAGCTCACCGCCCGCTCGGGCCACAGCAACGCTGCCGGAAAGCAGAACGCCACGCCAATACAAGTGCCGATGCAGACGCCCACCGTGGCCTGCGCCAGCAGCTTGTGCACGCGCGGCTGCTCGCTCTGGCGGGATTTGCGGCGGGTCTCGATCCAGAGCAGGTTGCCGGAGTAGAACAGGAACGCACCGGCCAGGCCGGCCACCAGGTAGACCAGCCGCACGGCCAGGTCGCCATAGGTGCCGTAGTGCAACGCAAACATGGCGCTGTACACCGTGTGGTTCGTGTCACGTGCGCCGGCGGTCTGATTGGCGATCAGCTGGCCGGCGTTCGGTTCATTGGCGGCCGCGTGGATGCCGACGCCACCGCCATTGCCCAGCGCGCGGGCGCTGTCGCCGCGCACTTCGGCAATTGCATTGGCATCGCCGTAACGCTGGAAGCGGATCGCATTTGGTGTGAAGCGCTCGCCGCCATGTTCGCGTGCGATAGCCAGGAGTTGCGCGGCCGGCATCGTCGGCGATGCGCGCCCCGAGGCCGTAATCTCTGGCGTGGCCGCCGTCACGCGTGGCACCACCTCGAACAGCTTGCCGTCGAACGTCAGCACGTTGAAGACCATCACCATGACCAGCGACAGGCAGAAGAACGCGCCCGTGATGGCAAAGATCAGGTGGAAGGGCAGGCTGAACAGGCCCAGCACGTTGTGGGTGTCCATCCAGAACCGCTTCAGGTTGCGGCCGGGCCGTACCGAGAACAAATCCTTCTTGAGGCGGGGCAGATGCAGGATCACGCCGGACACCAGCGCCAGCCCGTACAGCACGGAGATGATTCCCATGAAATACGTGCCGTTCAGGCCAAGTCCCAGCGAGTAGTGCAGCGCGTTCAGGAACGCCGACAGCTCACCGGTGACATGGTCCAGCGACGTATTGTTCTGGGCCGCCTTGTCGCCGTCCAGCCGTTCGCCGTTCATCGTGTGCCATTCGCCGGTCTTGTCCTGCCAATAGGCGTTGAAGTCCGGCTCTTCCTTGCTGGGCAGGCCCACATACACGCTGTTGGCGGCATCGGGATGCACCGCGATGAGCTTCTGCACGAAGGCGTCGATGGCCGGGCCGTCCACTTGCACTTCGGCCGCGTGATGCCCCTCGAGGCGTGCCGGATTCTGCCAGACGTGCAGTTCGTGATGGAAGACCGTGATCGCGCCGGCGAAGAACGCGATGAACAGCGCCCAGCCGGCCATCAGGCCAACCCAGGTGTGAAGCGTGTTGAACACGCGCAGGGTATTCGGTTTCATGCGATTTGCCTCAATGGCCCAGGCCCGTCGATGCGGCGGGCATTGCATTCATCAGGCGCACGGCCCACAGGATGCCGTAGCAGACGAGGTTGCCGCCGATCAGCCAGAGCCACGCGGCACGGCTGGTCTGGAACAGCAGGCTTGCGCTGATGATCGTCACCCAGAGCACGAAGCTCAGCATGACGGCGATCACCACGCCGCCTTCCCAGCCGCCGGGCAGCCACAGGATGCCAAGCGTGCACAGGGCGATGGCCAGCGGAAGCCCCAGCAGCGTGCCGGCGAGCCATTTGGTGCCGATCATGATGCGCTCCCTTCGCCGGGTACGTCGTCATAGCGCTTGTGATGGATCCAGGTGCCAACGAACGGCCAGGCGGAAAGGCTGCAGGTCAGCGTTACCAGCGTGGCGGCAATCGCCACCGGCCAGCCTTCCAGAATGCTCATGATCCAGGTGCCGGCAATCGCCAGTACGATGCCGAGCCAGAACAGCACGCGGGGCGGCATCGGCGCGCGGCCGTTGTTGCTGTCGTCCACGCAGAGCACCTGATTCGGAGCGGAAAGATAGAGGCTCGCGGCGGCGGCGAGCGAGAGAAGTACGGCTAACGCTTGCATGGGTCGTGGAGACCGGAATCGATTTTGGGAAAGAAATAATAATAATGATTCGCATTTGATTTCACAAGGAAATCAAGGCCTTATGCCGCATTGCGGTACACATGTGACCGGAAAGCAAATGACGGAAATGTAATGTGACAGGCGCGCAAGAGTGTGCGCTTGGCCGCCCGGCATGGTGCCGGGGGTGGGGAGGCCCGCCGCAGGCTGCGACGGGCAGAGACGCTCAGTGCGGGAACAGGTTCAGCAGCCCGTCCAGACCCACATGGTTGAATGCGACGCTGGCCTGCGCGCGCACCACGGGTTTGGCCCGGAAGGCGACGGAGAGCCCGGCTACGGCCATCATCTTGAGGTCGTTGGAGCCATCGCCCATCACAATGGCCTGCGACGGGTCGGCGCCGATCTGCGCGCAGACCTCGCGCACGGTACGTGCCTTGACGTCCGCATTGACGATTTCGCCCACCACGTTGCCGGTCAGCTTGCCGTCGACGATCTCCAGCGTGTTGGCGCGCGTGAAGTCCAGGTTCAGGCGCGGCTTGAGCTGGTCGGTGAAGTGGACGAAGCCGCCCGACACCAGCAGCGTCTTCAGGCCCAGCCCCTGGATGGTCTGCAGCATGCGCTCGGCGCCTGGCGACAGGCGCAGCCGTTCCGCATAGACGCGATCGAGCACCGAGGCGTCCAGCCCCTTCAGCAAAGCCACACGGCGGCGCAGGCTTTCGTTGAAATCGGTGATTTCGCCACGCATCGCCGCTTCAGTAATGGCGGAGACTTCGGCCTTGAGCCCGCAGAAATCGGCGATCTCGTCGATGCACTCGATCGTGATCAGCGTCGAGTCCATGTCCATGGCCACAAGGCGGAAATCCGACAGCTTGCGCCCTCCCGGCAGCACGGCCCAGTCGATGCCACGCTCGCCGCACACGTCGTCCAGCGCATCGCGCAGGGCCGGCGTGAGCGGGTTGCTGTGCTCGGCCACGGCCACCGTGTCGGTGCGCAGGTCCAGGGCGGAGGCGTTGGCCACCGTGCGCACGGCGACGAGATCGGTGGCGGAAAGCGGGGACAGGCTTTGAAGAATCAGGGGCATGACGGCAGGCTTGCAGGTCGGAACAGGCGGGTCGGTTCAGGCAGGTCGGTACAGGCAGATCGATGCAGCGAGGTCGATTCTGGCAGGGCGATGCGGGAAGGGCGGTATTGTACTTCGCCCTTGCCCGGCAGTGCCCTTGCGAAGGCGGTCGCTCAGGCGACCCGCAGGCTGTCCACCACCTTGTGCAGGAACGACTCGCATGCGGCCAGCTGGTCGAGCGCGACGAATTCGTCGGGCTTGTGCGCCTGCTGGATATCGCCAGGGCCGCAGACCACGGCCGGAATGCCGGCGCGCTGGAACAGGCCGGCCTCGGTGCCGTAGGCCACCTTGTTGGTGTCGCGGTCGGCGGTCAGGGCGCGCACGAGTTGTGTGATGGCATCGGACTCCGCCGCGTCGAGCGACGGCGCCGCGGCAATCTTGCTGATTGCCATGCCGGCGTCCACGTGTTCGGCGCGCATTTTCGGGGCCAGCACGTCATCCACGTATTGCTGGATGCGGGCCAGGATGGCCTCCGGGTTCACACCGGGCAGGTTACGAAACTCGAAGACGAACTCGCACTCGGCCGGAATCGTGTTCAGCGCGATGCCGCCGTGGATGGTGCCCGTCGAAGCCGTCGTGAACGGCACGTCGAAGGCCTGGTCGTACGGCCCGTTGGCCTTGAATTCGTCGGCGATGTCGCGGATGTAGCAGATCAGCCGCGCCGCATACTCGATCGCGTTGACGCCCTTCGGCGTCAGCGACGAATGCGCGGCCTGGCCGCGCACGCAGCAGCGATAGGCGTTGATGCCCTTGTGCGCCACGATCACACGCATGCTGGTGGGTTCGCCCACGATGCAGCCGGCCGGCTTCACGCCCCGGTCACGCAGTTCGGCCAGCAGGTACGGCGCGCCCATGCAGCCGATTTCCTCGTCGAAAGACAGCGCATAGTGCACCGGCTCGCGCAGCTTCGCGTCCAGAATGGTGGGCAGCAGCGCCAGGCTCGTGCCGATGAACCCCTTCATGTCGCAGGTGCCCCGGCCATAGAGCTTGCCGTCGCGGATCACGGGCTTGAACGGGTCGGTAGTCCAGTTCTGGCCGTCCACCGGCACCACGTCGGTGTGGCCGGACAGCACGATGCCACCATCGGTGGCGCCATTCGCGGCGGGCACCGTCACGAACAGGTTGGCCTTGTCGCCCTGCGGGTTGTAGCTCAGATGCGGACGCAGCCCCTTGGCCAGGAAGTGGTCGCGCACCGATTCGATCAGCCCCAGGTTCGAATGACGCGACGTGGTGTCGAACGACACCAGACGCTGGGTCCAGTCCAGCGCGCTGCCGCGTTGCGGGGCGTTGCCAGCGTCGGATGCGGGGGTACGGCTGTCGGTAGTAGCGTGCATGGGGCGGTCAAAAACGTTGATTCGTCAAGGATGTGATCGTACACCTGCGGCGCGCGTCAGGCCAGTTGCCGCAGCGTGTGCTTGATGGTCTGGGCCCGCGTGCTCACGTCCGGCATCTTTGCCTCGATGCGCAGCTTGTCCTGGCCGGCCAGCTTGATGTGCTTGTTCTTCTGCACGAGGTCGATGATGCGGATGGCGTCGATCGGCGGGTTCGGCACGAACTGCATGCTGACCGTGGCCTCGCCGGCGTCGATCTTGCGCACGCCCAGCGGCGCGGCAGCAATGCGCAGCCGATGGGTTTCGATCAGCGCCTGCGCCTGCGCGGGCAGCCGGCCGAAGCGGTCGATCAGCTCTTCCTGGATATCGTCCACGCGCTCGCCGGTCTCGCAGTTGGCCAGCCGCTTGTAGAGCGACAGGCGCTCGTGCACGTCGGCACAGTAGTCGTTCGGCAACAGTGCCGGCGTGCCCAGGTTGATCTCGGTGGTGGCCGCCAGCGGCGCCATCAGGTCCGGCTCCTTGCCGGCCTTGAGCGATTTCACCGCGGCGTTGAGCATGTCCGTGTAGAGCTGGAAGCCGATCTCGTGGATCTCGCCGGACTGCTTGTCGCCCAGCACCTCGCCGGCGCCGCGAATCTCCAGGTCGTGCATCGCCAGGTAGAAGCCCGAGCCCAGTTCCTCCATCTGCTGAATGGCCTCCAGCCGGCGCTGTGCCTGCTTGGTCAGGCCGTCCACGTCGTGCACCAGCAGGTAGGCGTACGCCTGGTGATGGCTGCGGCCCACGCGGCCGCGCAACTGGTGCAACTGCGCCAGGCCGAAGCGGTCGGCGCGGTGAATCAGGATGGTGTTGGCTGTCGGCACGTCGATGCCGGTTTCGATGATCGTCGTGCAGAGCAGGATGTTGTCGCGGCGCGCCACGAAGTCGCGCATCACGCGTTCGAGTTCGCGCTCGTGCATCTGGCCGTGCGCCACCGCGATGCGCGCCTCGGGCACCAGCTCGGCCAGCCTGGCGCGCTTGTTCTCAATCGTTTCCACCTCGTTGTGCAGGAAGTAGACCTGCCCGCCGCGCTTCAGCTCGCGCAGGATGGCCTCGCGGATCACGCCGTCTTCCTCGCGCCGCACGAACGTCTTGATGGCCAGGCGCTTCTGCGGCGCGGTGGCGATGACGGAGAAGTCCCGCAGCCCCTCCAGCGCCATGCCCAGCGTACGCGGGATTGGCGTGGCGGTCAGCGTCAGCACGTCCACCTCGGCGCGCAGCGTCTTCAGCGCTTCTTTCTGGCGCACGCCAAAGCGGTGTTCCTCGTCGATGATGACCAGGCCCAGGCGCTGGAACTTCACGTCCTCGGAAAGCAGCTTGTGTGTGCCGATGACGATGTCCACCGTGCCTTCGTTGATCTGCTTGACGGCCGCGTCCACTTCCTTCTTCGTCTTGAAGCGCGACAACTCCACGATGCGCACCGGCCATTCGGCGAAGCGGTCGGACAGCGTCTGGAAGTGCTGCTCGGCCAGCAGCGTGGTGGGCGCCAGCATGGCCACCTGCTTGCCGCCCAGCACGGCCACGAAGGCCGCGCGCAACGCCACTTCGGTCTTGCCGAAGCCCACGTCGCCACACACCAGCCGGTCCATCGGCTTGCCGGAGGTCATGTCGGCAATCACCGCGGCGATGGCGGCGGCCTGGTCCGGTGTTTCCTCGAAGCCGAAGCTCTCGGCGAAGGTCTCGTAGTCCTTCGGCTGCAGCGGGAACGCAAAGCCCTGCCGCAGCGCGCGGCGCGCGTACAGGTTCAGCAGCTCGGCCGCCGTATCGCGAATCTGCTGCGCGGCGCGGCGCTTGGCCTTGTCCCACTGGCCGGTGCCCAGCGAGTGCAGCGGCGCCGAATCGGGGTCGGCCCCCGAGTAGCGCGAGATCACATGCAACTGGTGTACCGGCACGTAGAGCTTGCTGCCCTTGTCATAGTCCAGGTGCAGGAATTCCTCGTCGCCCTGTCCCATGTCGAGCGTGACCAGCCCCTGATAGCGGCCGATGCCGTGCTCGCTGTGCACCACGGGGTCGCCGATCTTGAGTTCGGCCAGGTCCCGCACCATGGCGTCCACCGCGCTGGCCTGCTCCTGCTTGCGACGGCCCGTGCGGCGCGCGGTGCCCGCGTAGAGCTCGTTCTCGGTGACGAATGCGAACCGCGCGGCCGTCAGCGCGAAGCCGCTTTGCAGCGGTGCCACGACAATCGAGAAATGCGAGTCGCCGGCCAGGAAGGCGGCAAAATCGTCCACCACCATCGGACGCAGGCCGCTTTCGGCGAACAGCTGCATCAGCGTCTCGCGGCGGCCGGCCGAGTCGGCGCACATCAGCACGCGCGTTGCCTTGTCGAGCAGCAGGGCTTCCAGGTTGACGAGTGGATCTTCGGCGCGCCGGTTGACCGACACGTCGGGCAGGCTGCCCGCGAACGATGCCGCGCCGGCGGGCGCGGGCTCGCGCTGCAGCACCAGCCGCGCGAGCGGCTTGGCGCCGATGAAGAACTGCTCCTCTGACAGGAACAGGTCCGACGGCGGCAGCAGCGGCCGCTCGCGGTCATGCCGCATGAAGGTGTAGCGCTGCGTCGTGTCGGCCCAGAAACGGCGGATCGCCTCGTCGACCGCGCCCGCGAACGCCAGCTGCGTGCCGGCGGGCAGGTAGTCGAATACGGTGGCGGTTTGCTCGAAGAACAGCGGCAGGTAGTACTCGATGCCCGCCGAGGGCACGCCGTTGCCGATGTCCTTGTAGATCGGAGATTTCGTCGGGTCGCCCTCGAACACTTCGCGCCAGCGGCCCCGGAAGGCGGTGCGCGCCGGTTCGTCGAGCGGAAACTCACGGCCCGGCAGCAGCCGCACTTCCTTCACCGGATAGAGGCTGCGCTGCGAGTCCGGATCGAACGCGCGGATAGTCTCGATCTCGTCGCCGAACAGGTCGATCCGGTAGGGCAGCGCCGATCCCATCGGATACAGGTCGATCAGGCCGCCGCGCACGCTGTACTCGCCCGGGCGCATCACGGCGCTCACGTGTTCGTAGCCGGCCAGCGTGAACTGGGCCTTGAGCGCTGCTTCGTCGAGCCGCTCGCCCTGCTTGAAGAAGAACGTGTAGGCGGCCAGGAACGACGGCGGCGCCAGGCGGTAGAGCGCCGTCGATGCCGGCACGATCATCACGTCGCATTGCCCGCTCTGGATGTCGTGCAGCGTCGCCAGGCGTTCCGATACCAGGTCCTGGTGCGGCGAGAAGCTGTCGTAGGGCAGTGTTTCCCAGTCGGGCAGCAGCCGCACGCGCAGCTCGGGCGCGAACCAGGACACTTCCTCGGCCAGCCGCTGGGCGTCCATGGCGTTGGCGCAGATCACGGCTACCATCGGCACGCTGGCGCGATGCTGGCGCGCGTACGCGGCCACCGCGAGGGCGTCGGCGGAGCCCGTCAGCCCGGTCACGGTATGGCGCATGGCGGGCTTGATCAGCGGCAGGGTGGCAAAAGGGAATGCGTTGGCGTTGTCAGGCATTGGCAGCAGTGAATGCAAAAACGACAGCACCCCGCCGGCGCTGCAGGGGCAGGTCGCGGGCAGGGGCGTTCATCGGGCATGCCGGACACGTCACCGATTCGGGAGCCGGCCCCTCGGGGCAGGCCATCGCCCGATCATGGCGGCTGGCAAGGGCCGTATTATAGAATGCGCACCGGCTGGCCCGCTGGCCGGCTTTCCTTTTTCCCATGGCCGCAAACGTGTCTGATCGTCGATTCGCCCTGATTCCCTGTGCCGGTACCGGCAGCCGTGCCGGCGGCGCCGTGCAGAAGCAATACCAGACCGTGGCCGGCCGGCCCATGCTGTGGCACGCGCTGGCGGCGTTTTCCGCATGCGAGGCCATTGCCGCCACCGCGCTGGTACTGGCGCCGGACGACATGCCGCTGGAATCGCGCTTCGGTGCGCAGGCCTTTGCCGGCCTGCGGTTCGATACCGCTTTCGTGGGCGGCGACTCGCGCCATGCCTCGGTGCTGGCGGGCCTCCACCACCTGGTCACGCTTGGCGCGGCCGATACCGACTGGGTGCTGGTCCACGACGCGGCGCGGCCGGGCCTGACCCCGGCGATGATCGAAACGCTGGTGCGTGCCGTGGAATCCGACGACAGCGCCAGCGAGCCGATTGGCGGCATTCTGGCCGTGCCGGTGCCCGATACGCTCAAGCGCGCCGCGCACGCCGATGAGCCGGCCGCGGTGGGCGCGCGGATCGGCGCCACGGTGCCGCGTGACGGGCTGTGGCAGGCGCAGACGCCCCAGATGTTTCGCATCGGCGTGCTGCGCCACGCGCTGGAAGACGCGCTGGCGGCCGGTGCCGTGGTGACCGACGAGGCCAGCGCCATCGAGCGGCTGGGCCTGCATCCGCGGCTGGTCAACGGCTCGCTGCGCAATTTCAAGGTGACGTACCCCGAGGATTTCGCGCTGGCCGATGTGCTGCTGCGCGGCGCCTCACCGTCACCGGCATCGTGAATCCATTTAGCAAGGAGCTGATTTGAATCCGTTCGATTTTCGCGTAGGCCAGGGCTACGACGTGCACGCGCTGGTGCCGGGCCGCAAGCTCATTCTCGGTGGCGTGGACATTCCGCATGACCGGGGGCTGCTGGGCCATTCCGATGCCGACGCGCTGCTGCACGCGGTGACCGACGCCCTGTTTGGCGCCGCCGCGCTGGGCGATATCGGCCGCCACTTCCCCGATACCGCCGCCGAATTCAAGGGCGCCGACAGCCGCGTGCTGCTGCGCGAGGCCGCGCGTCGCGTGCGCGAGGCCGGCTTCGAAATCGGCAATGTCGATGCCACCGTGATCGCCCAGAAGCCAAAGCTGGCGCCGCACATCGGCGGCATGGTGGCCAACCTGGCCGAGGACCTTGGCCTGCCGGTCACGCGCTGCAACGTGAAGGCGAAGACCAACGAGAAGCTCGGTTTCGAAGGCAAGGAAGAAGGAATCGTCGCGCAGGCGGCGGTGCTGATCTACCGCCGCGCGGCTGACGTGCAGGACTGACGCCCGACACGCTGCTCCGGACGGGGCAGCGCGGTGGCGAGTCAGGCGGCGGGCGACGAGGGCGCTGCGGGCACCTCGGCCGAGATCGGGTAGACGTAGTCGATGAGCCGCGCCATGGCGCCGTGGCGCGTGCCGGCTTCCGTCCGCTTCTGGAAGCCCATCTGCTCGCAGAGCTTGATGGCGGAGTCCATCTCGGGCATGGCCCGGCAGACCAGCGTCGCGGCGCCGATATCGCGGGCCCGCTGGATGCAGATCTGCATCAGCCGTTTACCCAGTCCCAGCCCGCGCGCTTGCGGGCTGACCGACAGCAGCCGGGCCTCCGGTTGCGTCAGCGTGATCGGGGAGTCGTCCAGCGCCGGCAGCGTGGCGCCGGGGTGGCAGAACAGCACGGCGCCGCTGATGCCGTGGTCGGTCTCGGCCACCCACCATTCCATGTCGGGATTGTCCTTGGCGGCCAGCACGGCCTGCATGCCGCGCTGGAACGAGGCCCGGCAATCTTCCATGATCTCGAGCTCGTATTGCCCGTAGGCCTGCTGGGTGACTGCGGCAATGTCGCCCCAGTCGTGTACCGCGGCCAGCCGGAACCGGAAGCGCGGCGAATTGGGGGAAGGCAAGGTGCTCATGGCAACGGCGAAGTTCGTGACCTTGCGTCGATTGTAGGCCGCTGCATGCACAAATGCACCGGATCATTTCGCTCGACGGTGTGTCGGACAACGCCGCTTGACACCTGACAAAAGATAAAGCCGGCAGGCCAGTTGGCTGGGCTGCCGGCTTGCGAGGTACGCGGGCGAAGCCGCGTGATCGTGCTTATTCGGCGGCGATAACGTTTGCGGCGGCACCGATGACGGCGGCAATGCGGCCCACGTCACGCAGTTGCTGGGCGCTCATGCCTTGTTCGTTCTTCAGCAGCTGATAATGCGACTTCACGCAGAAATGGCACTTGCCGATGATCGAGGCGGCCAGCGCGTACATCTCGAAGCGGCGCTTGTCGACGCCCCCGTGGCTGGCGTACGCGTTCATGCGCAGGCCGGCGGGCTGGCTGGACAGGTCCGGATCCTCGGCCATCTCCACGTACGGATACCAGATGTTGTTCATGCCCATCAGCGCGGCAGCCGTCTGTGCAGCGGTGACTTCCTCCGGCGACAGCACGTTCGCGTTGCGGATCACATCCACGATGATCTTGCTCTTGGCGGCAAAGGCGGCAGCCAGCGCCACCGCCACGGCGTCATTGCCTTCCAGCGACGAGCGGGCGATCGTGCCATCCACGTTCAGGCGGATGTCCTTGGCGTAGTCGGGGATGAGATTCTTGATCGTTCCGAGGAATTCCATTTATTTCTCCTATCGACGAGGGCTCAAAAAACCCGCAGCAGCGGGTTTCGGCATGGAAGGGCGCATGGGCCCTTCCATCGGATGTGCCGGGTCACGCGAGGTGCCTGGCAGGCATGGCCTATTACAGCGTTGCGCCGCCAACGGCACGGTTGCACGGGCACAGTTCGTCCGTTTGCAGACCGTCCAGGATACGCAGCACTTCGTCCGGGCTACGGCCGACGTTCAGGTTGTTCACCGACACGTGCTGGATCACGTTGTCCGGATCGACGATGAACGTGGCGCGCAGGGCAACGCCAGCAGCCTTGTCACGCACGCCCAGCTGGTCCACCAGCGAGCCGGTCACGTCGGCGAACTGCCACTGGTTCAGCTTGTTCAGGTCCTTGTGTTCACGGCGCCATGCCAGCTTCACGAATTCGTTGTCGGTCGAGCCGCCCAGCACGATCGCGTCGCGGTCGGCGAAGTCGTCGTTCAGCTTGGCGAAGGCCACGATTTCGGTCGGGCACACGAACGTGAAGTCCTTCGGGTAGAAGTAGATGATCTTCCACTTGCCTTCGAACGACTTTTCGGTGATGTCTTCGAAAGCCGACTGGCCATTCTCTTCGTGGTTGTTGAAACCCGGCTTGACACCAACAATGCTAAAGGCTTCGAGCTTGTCACCAACGGTCTTCATTGACTTCTCCTGATAATGCGGTTGAACAGATAAGGCATGCAATCGACGATTCGGTTCCCGCGGCAGCCGGGATGTAAATCGTCGTTTTACGAAAGCTGTGAGTATGCGTATTCGGGCGCACCAAGGCCAATTGGTTTTCTTAACTGGCCCGATAGGCACTGCTGCCTGACTGCGCAAATTGGGCAGCCGCAAGTATGCCATGCATGCATATGGGTGCCGAACGCGCAAAATCAACGCGCCGCCTCCCCCTTGTGCCACGCGAAAGTGTCAGCAAGGTGAAGGCGGCGCGCAGCCGTCTCGACCGTAAGGGCTCAGGCGGGGCTCAGGCGGGGCGCAATGCGGCTTGCTCGCGCTGCACTCGGAAGATCACCAGCGTGGCCAGCAGGCCGCAGACCGCGGCAAACATCAGCCAGAGGCCGGGCGCGGCCTTGTTGCCGGTGCTGTGGATCAGGTAGGTCGAGATGGCCGGCGTGAAGCCCCCGAACAGCGCCGTGGCCAGGCTGTAGGCCAGCGAGAAGCCGGTGGTGCGCACGGCCGCCGGCATCACTTCAGTCAGCGTCACCACCATCGCGCCGTTATAGCTGCCGTACAGGAACGACAGCCAGAGCTCCACCATCAGCAGGCGCTCGAACGACGGCGCGGCCACCAGCCACGACACGGCCGGATAGGCGGTCAGCAGCGTGGCCAGCGTGAAGATCACCAGCAGCGGCTTGCGGCCCACGCGGTCGGACACGGCGCCCATCAGCGGCAGCCAGATGAAGTTGGAGAGGCCCACGCACATCGTGACGATCAGGTTGTCCACGTCGTCCAGCTTCAGCACGGTCTTGCCGAACGTCGGCGTGTAGGCCGTGATCATGTAGAACGACACCGTGGTCATCACCACCAGCATGCAGCCGGCGATGATGATGCGACAGTTATCGAGCATCGAGCGGTAGATTTCGTTGATCGACGGACGGTGCTTGCGCGTGCGGAAGGCCTCGGTTTCCTCCAGCGAGCGGCGGATCAGGAACAGGAACGGCACGATCAGGCAGCCAATCAGGAACGGCACGCGCCAGCCCCAGTCGTCCATCTGCGCGGGCGCCAGCGTGGCGTGCAGAATCACGCCCAGCAGGCCGGCGAAGATCACCGCCACCTGCTGGCTGGCCGACTGCCATGCCACGTAGAACCCCTTGCGGCCCGGCTTGGCGATTTCCGAGAGATACACGGACACGCCGCCCAGTTCCACGCCTGCCGAGAACCCTTGCAGCAGTCGCCCGAACAGCACCAGCAGCGGGGCGGCCACGCCAATCGTCGCGTAGCCCGGTACCAGCGCAATCAGCAGCGTGCCCAGCGCCATCAGCACGAGCGTGACGATGAGCCCCTTGCGGCGGCCATGGTGGTCGATGTACGCGCCGAGCACGATGGCGCCCAGCGGGCGCATCAGGAAGCCCGCGCCGAAGGTGGCCAGCGACAGCATCAACGATGCGAATTCGTTGCCGGAAGGGAAGAACGTACGGGCGATGGCGGCGGCGTAGAAGCCGTACACCATGAAGTCGTACATTTCGAGGAAGTTGCCGCTGACGACGCGGAACACGGTGCGAAAGCCGTGCTGCGAAGCCGGGGTGCTTTGTTGGGATGTGCTGGACATGGCTGTCTCTCGGTCTGCCGGGCGTGGTCGCGCGGCATGTTGTCGATCGTGTCAGCCATGGCGGAGGGTGGAACAGCGGCAGGCGTCGCCATGACTGCGGATGCCGTTGTATGCATCGGCCTGTCGATGGCGTGAAGTGTGCGCAATGACGCTGTCATTCCCCTGTCAGGAGCCTTTCAATTCCCTATCAAATGCTGAAGAAAACCTGTCAATGCGCAAGCGCTGGTGCGCGGATGCAAGGCGCATCGCGCCGGGTCAGGGGCGTTTGAAGCGCGCGCTGACCACCAGGCCGGAGTTCGGGGTGGGGCGGTTGGCCAGGATCAGGCGGCCGCCGTTGCGTTGCAGGATGCGGTTGACGATCGACATGCCCAGCCCGGCGCCCTTGGCTTCGCTGCGTGCGCTGTCGAGCCGGTAGAACGGCCGGGTCAGCAGCGACAGCTGCTCGTCCGGCACGCCCGGGCCGTTGTCGGCCACCACCAGCACGGCCTCCTTGTCTTCCACGCGCGTGGAGATTTCCACGTCGGCCATGCCGGATTCCTCGTCCTTGGCATAGCGGCGCGCGTTCTCCACGAGGTTGTCGAGAATCCGCTGGATCTCCATGCGGTTGGCCACCGCCATCACCGGGCCGTTCGCGCGCACGTGCACACGCACGTCGTCATGGGCCGCGTAGACGCCGACCGACTCCTGTACCAGCACGGACAGGTCCACCGGTTCCACCACTTCCTGGCCGGGCCGCGCGTAGTTCAGGAACTGGCCGATGATGGCATCCATCTGTTCGATGTCGGCGATCATGGCGTCGCGCGTGCCGCTGTCCACCGGCGACATCTCGGTCTCCAGCCGCAGCCGCGTGAGCGGGGTGCGCAGATCATGCGAGATGCCGGCCAGCATGACCGCGCGATCGTCGTCCAGCTGGCGCAGGTCACGCACCATCTGGTTGAAGCTGCGGTTGGCCTGGGCCACTTCGCTGGCGCCCTGTTCGCGCAGGGGCGGCGCCTCGCCGCCCGAACCAATCAGCCGGGCAGCGTTGGCCAGCCGCTTGAGCGGGTAGTTCACGCGCGCCGTGATGAAGGCCGCGCCGATGATCGACAGCAGCAGCGCGGCGATACTCCACCAGAGCCACTGGATGCCGGGCACACGCTCGAAGCGCTCGGGGCTGATGGCCACCCAGTAGTCGTCGCCTTCGATCTCGAAGCTGACCCACACGCCGGGAATGTCGTTGACCGTGGTGGCAAGCACCGTGTCCTCGCCCAGCCGGCTGCGGATTTCCTGTTGCACGAGCTGGGTCAGGAACGGGTTGGCCTTGGGCGCGGCGAAATCGTCGTCCTTTTCGCGCGGATAGACCTTGATGCCTTCGTTCTGCACCAGGTCCAGCAGCAGGAACCGTCGCCGTGCCGGGTCGGAATAGAGCAGGGCCGCGCGGGTGAGCTTGACCACGCTGACCACCTGCATGGCGATCTGCTGGGCGCGCGGCGCGCGTTCGAAGAGCCGGTAGCTCTGGAACCAGATACCCAGCGAGATCGCCAGCAAAAGGGCGATCAGCATGAAGGTTCGCCAGAACAGCGAACCGAAGAACCGCGTTGCGGTACGGCCGAGGGCGGTCGCCACGATGCTGCCTGTGCGCGACCGGAATTACTTCACGCCATCGGGGATGAAGACGTAGCCCAGGCCCCACACCGTCTGGATGAAGCGCGGGTTGCTCGGATCGGGCTCGATCAGCTTGCGCAGGCGCGAGATCTGTACGTCCAGGCTGCGGTCGAAGACTTCGTACTCGCGGCCACGCGCCATTTCCATCAGCTTCTCGCGCGAGAGCGGCTGGCGCGGATGGCGCGCGAACACCTTGAGCACCGAGAACTCGCCCGTGGTGAGCGTGATTTCCTCGTCGTTCTTGGTCAGCGTACGCGTGGCCAGATTCAGCACGAAGTCGCCGAACGCGAAGGTCTCGGGCGTTTCGGAGGGGGCGCCCGGTACTTCGGCGGGGCCCTTGCGGCGCAGCACGGCGTGAATGCGCGCGATCAGTTCGCGCGGGTTGAACGGCTTGGGCAGGTAGTCGTCGGCGCCCATTTCCAGGCCGACGATGCGGTCGACGTCCTCGCCCTTGGCGGTCAGCATGATGATCGGGGTCTGGTCGTTGGCGCCGCGCAGGCGACGGCAGATGGAGAGACCATCCTCGCCCGGCATCATCAGGTCCAGCACCAGCAGGTCGAATCGCTCGCGCAGCCAGAGCTTGTTCATGGCGGTGGCGTTTTCGGCCACGAGTACCGTGAAGCCCTGCTCGCCAAGGTAGCGGCGCAGCAGGTCGCGCAGGCGCGGGTCGTCATCCACGACGAGAATCTTGTGGCTGGTATTTTCCATGGCGGTATCTTAGCGACTATCGCTTTCGCTCAAAATGGCTTAACAAAACGTTACATACTTTACCCCGTGGTATGGCGGCGTGCACCTTTTGTGCAATTACACTCCGCAAACCGTTTTCCGAGGCCTGGTTCTTCCAGCGGAAATATCACGGTTACCACGGGACTCGAGCAACCCGGACGCGACACACGGGGCACCTGCCTGCTGGTCAAACGTCCGCATGCCGAGGCCCAGCCCCCGGTGGTAAAAAGCGCCCGCCGGAGGTTTGAGTCGAAACCGCCATTATCCAATGAAAGTGAAGCAAAACCGGCACGGGCAAACCCTGCGTCGCACGCTCCGTGCGCGAGTGGCCTGGCTTGCCGGCATGTCCCTGCTGATGGCCGTGGTCGCCCCCACGGCGTACGCCCAGTCGGCGGGCATGGCGCATCTGCTTCACCCGAAGGCCCAGCCACAGGGCGGGCAGGGCGGCAACCCACCCCAGCCGGACCGTGGCAGGCCGCCGCCGCGACGCGGCGACCGTACCGAAACCGAACGCGACATGGCCGAGCGCGCCACGCGCCAGGGCCAGCGGGGCGGCAACCAGAAGCTGTCGCCCGACGAGCGCAAGACGCTGCGCAAGAATCTCTACGACATCGGCCGCGAGATGTACCAGGGCGGCTGATCAGCCCGCCGGCCGGAAATGGCGCAGGAAGTCGACGAATACCTCGGCCGCCTGCTGGGCGTCTTCCACCGTGATCGTCTCCAGCGGATTGTGGCTGATGCCGCCGTTCCCGCACCGCACGAACAGCATGGCCACATCGGTGATCCGCTGCATCATCATGGCGTCGTGGCCGGCGCCTGACGGCAGTTCGAACGCCTCCAGCCCGCGCTTGCGCAGCACCGCGGCAAACTGATCCATCAGCCAGCGCGCGCACGGCGCGTTGTTGACCGGCGTGACCCGCTCCACGCTGACCTGAAGCGCCCGCCGCTGGGCAATCTGCTCGATGCCGGCCACGATGTCGGCAATGGCGGCTTCGCGAATGCCGTCTTCGCCCGCGCGAATATCCATCGAAAACACGCACGCCGCCGGAATCACGTTGCTCGATCCATTGGGCACCTGCAACTGGCCCACCGTGCCAACCAGCGTTGGCACCTGCCCGCAGCGTTGTTCCACCAGCAGGATCATTTCGGCCGCGCCGGTGGCGGCGTCGCGGCGCATGTCCATCGGCGTGGTGCCGGCGTGGCTGGCCAGGCCTTCCACGCGCACCTGAAAGCGGCTGCTGCCGGCAATCTGGGTGACGATGCCCAGCGGCAGGCCACGGTTGAGCAGCACCGGCCCCTGTTCGATATGGACTTCGACGAAGCCGGCCAGCGTGGCCGGGTTGACGGCCGCGGCGCGCAGCGCGTCGAGGCTGCCCGCGCCCGGAAAGCCCGCGGCGGCCAGCGCCTCGCGCATCGACACGCCATCGGTGTCCACCCGCTCCAGCAGCGTCGGATCGAAGCGCCCGGCCAGCACGCTGCTGGCCAGGAAACTGGTCTTGAAGCGCAACCCTTCTTCTTCGGCAAACGCCACCACCTCCAGGTGATAGGGCAGGCGGATGCCGGCATCGCGCAGCGCCCCCACCACGGCCACGGGCAGCAGGATGCCAAGCCGCCCGTCATAGCGGCCGCCGTTGCGCACCGTATCGAAGTGCGAGCCGGTCATCAGCACCTGCGGGTCCGGCTCGGCCGGGTCGGCGGCGTAGCGGCCGATCACGTTGCCAATGGCGTCGATGCGCACGGCCATGCCGGCATCTTCCATCCAGCGCGCCAACTGGGCCTGGGCCTGGTTGTGGGCGGGCGTCAGGAAGGCACAGGTCAGGCCGCCTTCCATATCGGAAAACCGGGCCAGGGCGGCGGCGCGATCGAGAATCAGCTGGCCAAGGGAGGGCGAGGCAGGGGTCATGGCTTCAATAGATCAGGGCTACAACGAAGAAAACGCAGGCGAACCGAGGCGGTCAGCCGTTCCGGAGCCAGGTTTTCCAGGCCAGCCAGAGCTTGCGCAGCGGCGTCAGCCCGATGCGCTGGTTCAGCACCTGGAACTGGCTGGCTTCGATTTCATCGAGCAGCGCGTGCTGGATGGCGGCCAGCGCTAGCATCGCGCGCTGGGCGCGGCGGTCGGCGCGCGGCAGCAGCGCCAGCGCCTCCTGGTACAGCGCGCGCGCCTGGGCGGCCTGGTCTTGCATCATCGCGACAAACTGCGGCGAGTGGCGCGACTGCATGATGTCGGCGGCCGTCACCTCGAAGCGCTGCAACGTATCCACGGGAATATAGATGCGGCTCTGGCGGGCGTCGTGGCCCACCTCGCGCACGATGCGGATGCGCATCAGCGACAGGCCGAGCTTTTCCGCCGATTCCAGCGTGCGTGGGTCTGATACCCCCAGCAGCCGTGCCGCCAGCTTGCCCAGCGTGCCGCCGACGAGCCGGCAATAGCGTCCGAGCGCCGCCTCGTCGAAATAGCGCGACTGGGCGAGGTCCATCTCGGTGCCGTCGAGCACCTGCGTCATCTCGGCCTGCGGCAGGCTGGCCAGATAGGGCTGCAGCGCCAGGCTGACCGGGTGATTGGGGCTGCCCTCGAACAGGCGGCGCAGTTCCGCGCGCCACCAGTCCAGGCGTTGCAGGGCGACGCCAGCGTCATGATCCTCGTGGACGATGGCGTCGAGTTCGATGCGCCACGCGTGCAGCGCGGTCAGCGCGCGGCGGCGTTCGGCGGGAAGCAGCAGGCTGCTGTAATGGAAACTGGAACCGGCCTTGGCGGCCTTGTCCTGGCAATACTGATCGGGCGTCACGCCAATCTCTTCATGGTGGGGCGGGGCGCCGGAGGTGTGGGGGTGGCGCCGAAGCGGCGAATTGTAACATCGGCGCAACGCCGGGCAGGCTCCACGCCGAGCCGGCCGCGCCCGCCGCGCGGCGTTTTGTCGCGCCATACGACCGTTCGTCATCCGGCGTTTGACGCACTCCGTGGCGGTTCGCTATATTACTGACCGAAAAGTTATTTATTTCCCGCCGCCGGTGTCTCACAATCGGCGGACGCGCCGACGAGGCATCCGCCAAGAGATGCCAGCAAGACTGCCCGATTCCCGTGGTATCGGGCGTCCGCCTCCTTCCTTTCCACCGACTCAAGACGCTTGTCCATGCCAGTGCCATACGCCGGGCCGGAAGTTGCGGCCGCTGAAATTGAGGTCCCATCGAAGCCGCGTCACGCGGCGCGGCGTGCCTGCGCGCCAACGGCCCGGTCCGTGCTTGGGCTGCTGGCCCTGGCCGGATGCCTGGCGCTGGCCGGGTGCGGCAAGAAGGCGGAGCCGGTGGAGGAGGTGCGGCCGGTGCGCCTGCTGCAACTGAGCCCGGTGGCCGGCAAGACCGCGTTCGAGTTCTCGGGGGAAGTGCGGCCGCGCATCGAGTCACGGCTGGGCTTCCGCGTGGGCGGCAAGATTGCCGCCCGGCTGGTGGACGTGGGCGCCAGCGTGCGCAAGGGCCAGCCGCTGGCCCGGCTGGATCCCACCGACCTGGCGCTGGCCGAATCGGGCGCGCGCGCGCAGTTCGACGCGGCCAGGACCGATCGCGACCTCGCGGCGGCCGACCTGAAGCGCTACAAGGAACTGGCGGCCCGCAACTTCATCAGTGCCGCCGAACTCAATCGCCGCCAGGCCACCTTCGATTCGGCGGCCTCGCGGCTTGACCAGGCGCAAGCCAACCTGCGCAACCAGTCCAACCAGACCGGCTACGCGGTACTGACCGCCGATGCCGACGGCGTGGTCACCGCCGTCGACACCGAAGTGGGCCAGGTCGTCACGCCGGGGCAGCCCGTCATCCGGGTGGCCCAGACCGCCGAGAAGGAAGTGGCCATCGGCCTGCCCGAAGACCAGGTGGACATGCTGCGCGGCATCACCGAGGTGTCGATCCATACCTGGTCTGACCCGGGCCGCGCGCTGCCGGGCCGCGTACGCGAGATTTCGGCGGCGGCCGATCCGGTCACGCGTACCTATCCCACGCGGGTCAGCATTCCGAATCCGCCTGCCGACCTGCGCATCGGCATGACCGCCGCCGTGACGTTCACGCGCACGAGCAGCGCCGGCGCCATCCGCATTCCGCTGACGGCGCTGCTGCAGGACAAGGGCAGCAGCCACGTGTGGATCTACCAGCCCGGGCAGGGCGGCAGCGGCACGGTCAGCAGCGTGGCGGTCACGCTGGGCGAGGCGCAGGGCAACCTGATCGAAGTGCGTCAGGGCCTGGCGCCGGGGCAGACCATCGTCACCGCCGGCGTGCATCTGCTCAAGGCGGGCCAGAAGGTCAAGCCGATGCAGAGCGTGGCGCCGGCCCAGCCGGCCTCCACCCCCGGCGCGCAGATCGGCGCGCTCGACCGTCGCCTGGGCTGAGGACGGCGCATGGAACACTCGCGCTTCAACCTGTCGCGCTGGGCCCTGGAGCACCAGCCGCTCACGCGCTATCTGCTGGTCGTGCTGCTGCTGGGCGGCCTGCTGGCGTTCTTCCAGCTTGGCCAGGACGAAGATCCGCCGTTCACGTTCCGCGTGATGGTGGTGCAGGCGTTCTGGCCGGGCGCCACGGCCGAGCAGATCGCCGTGCAGGTCACCGACAAGATCGAGCGGCAGCTTCAGGAAGTGCCGTACGCCGACAAGATCCGCAGCTTTTCCAAGCCGGGCGAGACCACCGTGATCTTCCAGCTGGCCGACAACTCGCCGGCCAAGGATACGGCGCAGATCTGGTACACGGTGCGCAAGAAGATCGGCGATATTCAGCAGACGCTGCCGCAGGGCGTGCGCGGGCCGTTCTTCAACGACGAGTTCGGCGACGTCTACGGCTCCATCTACGCGCTCTCGGCCGACGGCTTCAGCTACAAGGAGCTGCGCGAGTACGCCGACCTGGTGCGCCAGGAGCTGCTGCGCATCCCGGCCGTGGCCAAGGTCACGCTGCTGGGCCTGCAGGACGAGAAGCTCTACATCGAGTTCAACCAGACGCGGTTTGCCCAGTTGGGGCTGGACATCAACGCCATCGCCAACCAGATTTCGGAGCAGAACAACCCCACCGGCAGCGGCGTGCTGGTTACGCCTACCGACAACCTCCAGGTGCGCGTGACGGGCCAGCTGGGCGACGTGGCCGACCTGCAGAACCTGGTGCTGCGCGGCCCCAACGGCATCGCCAACATCCGCCTGGGCGACATCGCGCACGTCTACCGCGCCTACGTGGATCCCCCCGTCAGCAAGATGCGCTTCAACGGCAAGGAGGTGATCGGCCTGGGCATCTCGATGGAGAAGGGCGGCGACATCATCGCGCTGGGCCAGGAACTGCGCCGCGTCACCGACGGGATGCGGGGCCAGCTGCCGGTAGGCATCGAGATGGACCAGGTGCAGGACCAGCCCCAGGCCGTCAAGCGCAGCGTGGGCGAGTTCGTGCACGTGCTGATCGAGGCCGTGGTGATCGTGCTGGGCGTGAGCTTCGTGGCGCTGGGGCTCCACACCAGGCCGCTGCGGCTGGACGTGCGGCCCGGGCTGGTGGTGGCGCTGACCATTCCGCTGGTGCTGGCCGTGACGTTCCTGTTCATGAACATCTTCGGCATCGGACTGCACAAGATATCGCTGGGCGCGCTGATCATCGCGCTCGGGCTGCTGGTCGACGACGCCATCATTGCCGTGGAAATGATGGTGCGCAAGCTGGAGGAGGGCTTCTCGAAGATGGAGGCGGCCACCTTCGCGTACACCTCCACGGCCATGCCGATGCTGACTGGCACGCTGATCACGGCGGCGGGCTTCCTGCCCGTGGGGCTGGCGCGCTCCACGGTGGGCGAGTACACCTTCGCCATCTTTGCCGTGACGGCGCTGGCGCTGGTGCTGTCATGGCTGGCGGCGGTCTATTTCACGCCATACCTGGGCTACCTGATCCTGAAGAACCGTACCCATGACGGCGGCCAGCACGAGGTGTTCGATACGCCGTTCTACGCGCGCTTCCGCAAGCTCGTGAACTGGTGCGTGACATGGCGCAAGACGGTGATCGTGATCACCCTGGCGGCGTTCGCGCTGGGCCTGCTCGCGTTCAAGTACGTCGAGAAGCAGTTCTTCCCGGACTCCAGCCGGCCCGAGCTGATGGTGGAGCTGTGGATGCCAGAAGGCACGAGCTATGCCGAGACCGAGGCGGTGACCCGGCGCTTCGAGGCCGCCATGCGCACCGACCAGGCGGTGCAGAGCGTGACATCGTTCGTCGGGATCGGCGCGCCGCGCTTCTATCTGCCGCTGGACCAGATCTTCCCGCAGCCGAACGTGGCGCAGGCCATCGTGATGCCGGTGACCGTGGAGGCGCGCGACGCGCTGCGCAAGCGCATCGAGCGCGTGCTGGCGGCCGACTTCCCGCAATTGCGCGGCCGCGTGAAGCTGCTGCCCAATGGGCCGCCGGTGCCGTATCCGGTGCAGTTCCGCGTGATCGGCCCGGACGCCGCAGGCGTGCGCAAGGCCGCCGACCAGGTGCGCAAGGTGATGGCCGACAACCCGAACACGGTGGGCGTCAACGACAACTGGAACGAGAACGTCAAGATGCTGCGCCTGGAGCTTGATCAGGACAAGGCCCGCGCGCTGGGCGTGACTACCAATGCGATCGCCCGCGCCACGCAGGCGGTGCTGACCGGCGTGCCGGTAGGCCAGTACCGCGATGCCGACAAGCTGATCGACATCATCATGCGCACCCCGCGCAGCGAGCGCGACACGATGTCGGACCTGAACAACGTGCTGGTACCCACCAGCACCGGCCGCGCCGTGCCGCTGACCCAGGTGGCGCGCGTGACGCTGCAGTCTGAGCCCGGCGTGATCTGGCGCGAGAACCGCGACTTCGGCATCACGGTGCAGTCGGACGTGGTCGACGGCATCCAGGGGCCGACGGTGACCGCGCAGATCAATCCGAAGCTCGATGCCATCCGCGCGTCGCTGCCGCCGGGCTACCGCATCACGATTGCCGGCGCCGAGGAGGAGAGCGGCAAGGCCGGCAAGTCGATTGCGGCCCAGCTGCCGCTGTGCATCTTCCTGATCTTTACGCTGCTGATGCTGCAACTGCACAGCTTCTCGCGCGCCGTGATGGTGTTCCTGACCGGGCCGCTGGGCCTGATCGGCGCCGCCGCCACGCTGCTGCTGTTGCGCGCGCCGATGGGATTTGTCGCGCAGCTGGGCATTACGGCGCTGCTGGGCATGATCATCCGCAACTCGGTGATCCTGGTGGATCAGATCGAGCAGGATATCCGCGCGGGGCTGCCACCCTGGGAGGCCATCGTGGAATCGGCGGTGCGCCGCTTCCGGCCGATCATCCTGACTGCCGCGGCGGCGGTGCTGGCGATGATCCCGCTTTCGCGCTCCACGTTCTGGGGGCCGATGGCGGTGGCGATCATGGGCGGCCTGGTGGTGGCCACGGTGCTGACGCTGCTGTTCCTGCCGGCGCTCTACGCCACGTGGTTCCGGGTGAAGCCACCTGGTGACGAGCGCGGCGTGCTGAGCCACTAAGGCGCGCCAGGCTAGGGCCGGCGCTTCTTCCAGTCGTAGTCGGGCGGCGGGTCGGCCGCGCCCGGCTTGCCTACCGCGTTCGGGTTCTCGGAGCACAGCGTGACGAAGCTGACCGCTTCGCCGGCAAACTGGCGCCGCCGCAGCGCTTCGGCGAACTGCAGCGCATCGCGCAGCGCGTCGCCGGGGAACGACTGCGCGTGGGGCGCCAGGCCTTCGGCCGTGGCTTCGGTCCAGTAGATCATGTACATGATGCGTCGGCGATGGCGGCCGCGGGCTACTCGGCCAGTTCGAAGACCACGTCCTGGGCGCCTTCCCACAGCACCTTGGTGCCCAGCGCGCGCAGGTTTTCCTTGCCTTCGACGATGGTCAGGAAATGGTTGCCCGCCAGTTGCCCCATCTTGCTGGCGAAGCAGCAGCTGCCATAGGCCAGGATGATCTCGGTCTCGCTGTAGCCGCCCGGGTAGAACAGGATGTCGCCCACGGACGGGTGGCTCGTATGGTTCTCGAAGCCGACGCCGAGCTTGAACTCGCCCAGCGGAATCCAGCAGCCTTCGCCGCTCCAGCGCACATGGATCAGCTTTTGCCGGTACGGCAGCAGCTTCATGAAGGCTGCCACCGTGTCGGGAGCGTCGGGGTGCGTCTCGGCGATGAAGGTCTGGCCGGCGGCGGTAATGCGGAGTCGGGTCATGGAAAGGTTCCTGTCGGTATGTGCGCCGCTGCCGTCATGCAGCGGCGCCGGGCCCACGCGTGCGGGCCCATCTTATGCCAATCCGGCTCAGGCCAGCGCGGTCATCAGCGTCTCGGCCAACGCTATCAGGCTCCGGTCGCTGCCCTTCGGTCCCAGCAGCGAAATGCCCAGCGGGGCGCCGGCGCGGCCCGACAGCGGCAGGTTCAGCTGCGGAAAGCCGGATAGCGGCGTCAGGCACAGCGTATGCGCGGCGGCCATCCGGTAGTCTTCGAGCGACTCCATCGGCGTGGAGCGCAGCGGGGCGATGTCGGGCATGGTGGGCAGCACCAGCACGCCGTCGTGGCCGAGCAGCCGTTCCAGATGCGCGGTGAATTCGCGGCGGATGGCGCTGGACTGCTCGAACTGCGCGGCGGTCACGCCCTTGCTGAACGCGAAGCGGCCGGCCACGTCGGGCCCAAGCTGCAGGCCATAGTTCTCGATCAGCGCGCCCTGGGCCTGCCACGCCTCCCACCCCTGCACGTAGCGGAACGCCCAGTACAGGTCCGACAGCGGGCGGTCGGCCACGTCGACGGGGGTGCCTGCGCCCAGCACGGCCTCGATGCGGGCCACCGTGGGCGCCAGCGCCTCGCGGGCCTCGGGCGTGGGCAGCGGCAGGAGGTCGGCAGCCAGCAGCAGCCGGGGCCGGGCGGGCAGCGGATCGCCGTCGGCGCCCAGCAGCACATCGGCCACGCGGGCAAAGGTGCCAATGTCACGTGCGAAGAACCCGCAGGTATCGAGCGTGGGGCACAGCGGCAGGCACTGCTGCAGCGAGATGCGGCCGTGCGACGGGCGGATGCCGAACAGCCCGCAGTGGCTGGCCGGGGCCCGGACCGAGCCGCCGGTGTCGGTGCCGAGCGCGAAATCGCTGAGACGGTTCGAGACGGCGGAGGCCGAGCCCGACGACGAGCCGCCGGTGATGCGGTCGGGCGCCGCGCCGTTGTACGGGCCGCCGTAGTGATGGTTCTGCCCGTTCATCGAGAATGCCATTTCATCGGTATGGACCTTGCCGACAAATGTGGCGCCGGCGTCCAGCAGCTTCTGCACGGTCGGCGCCGTCTCGGTCTTGATGCCCGAGCGCGCCAGCACATGGGGGTTGCCGCCGCCGGTGGGGTAGCCGGCCACGTCGAACAGGTCCTTGACCGCGAAGGTCAGGCCGCGCAGCGGGCCGCTGGCCGCGTTGGGCACGGGGGCGTCGGGGTAGGGCAGGAAGGCGCGGGCCGGATGGGTCGCCAGGCTCATGGTGTTCGGTTTCCTTGTTCCAGGGGGATGCAATAGCTTAGGCCGCGCACTCGCTGTCGGCCATGCGGGATACCAGCACGCAGCTCACGTGGTGGCCGTTGCCCAGCGCCACCGCCGGCGGCACTTCGGCCAGGCAGGCGGGGCTGGCGTGCGGGCAGCGCGGCGCGAACGTGCAGCCGGGCGGCAGCGCGGCCAGGTCGGGCGGCGCGCCGCCAATCGTCTGCAGGCGCTGGCCACGGTCCATGCCGTGCTGGCGGCTTTGCAGCAGGGCGATGGTGTACGGGTGCCGCGCCTCGCGCATCAGCGTACGGATGGGGCCTTCCTCGACGATGCGCCCGCCGTACATCACCGCCACGCGGTCGGCAATCTCCACGGCGGCGCCGATGTCGTGGGTCACGAAGATGATCGACAGGCCCAGTTCGCGTTGCAGCTCGCGCAACAGGATCAGCACCTGGATCTGCACCGTGGCGTCGAGCGCGGTGGTCGGTTCGTCGGCCAGCAGGATGCGCGGCTGGGCCGAGAGCGCCAGCGCGATCATCGCGCGTTGCCGCATGCCGCCGGACATCTCGTGCGGGTAGGCGGCGAGCCGGCGCTCCGGGCTGGGAATGCGCACGGCTTCGAGCGCCTTGAGCGCCAGCGCGCGGGCCTCGGCCCGCGACACCTTGCGGTGTGTGCGGATGCATTCCTCGATCTGCTGGCCGATGGTGTACACAGGGTCCAGCGCAAGCAGCGGCTCCTGGAACACCATGGCGACGGTGCCGCCGCGCAGGCGCGCCAGCGCGCGCTTGTCGAGCTTGAGCACCTCGGCGCCGTCCACGACGATATCGCCGGTCATGGTGGTGCGGCGCGGTGGGTGCAGCCGCATCAGCGCGCGCAGCGTCACGCTCTTGCCGGAACCCGACTCCCCGATCAGCGCGACGGCCTCGCCCGGCGCCACATCGAGCGAGACGCCGTTCACGGCCTGGATGGTCTTGCCGCCGCCCGCGAACGTCACCCGCAGGTCGCGTACGGAAATGGCGGGGGTAGTGGAGTGTGTGGAGGAGTGTGTGGACATCGTCGATCTCCCGCGAGTTCAGGGCGTGGCCGCGTGCAAGCCGGGCGCCAGGCGGCGCAGCGGCAGCGAATGGCCGCCGTCGGGCATCGCCATCAGGCACGACACCGGATGCCCGGCCAGCTGGTCCGACAGCACCGGCGAGCGGCGTTCGCACACCGGTTCGGCGCGCGCGCAGCGCGGATGAAAGCTGCAGCCCGGCGGCGGATTGATGGGGTTGGGCGGGTCGCCGGCCAGCGGCGCGGCCAGTGTGCGGTGATCGGGATCCATCGACGGCATCGAGGCCAGCAGCGCCCGCGTGTACGGGTGCGCCGGGTTGGCATAGACCTGCTCGGTGTCGCCAACTTCCACGACCTTGCCCAGGTACATCACCATCACCCGATCGCACAGGTAGCGAATCACGTTGAGGTCGTGGCTGATGAAAACGTAGGTGAGGTCGAACTCGGCCTTGAGGTCGAGCAGCAGGTTCAGTACCTGCGCTTCCACAGACTTGTCCAGCGCCGACACCGCCTCGTCCAGGATCACCAGCCGTGGCCGCAAGGCCAGGGCCCGGGCGATATTGACGCGCTGGCGCTGGCCGCCCGACAGCTCGTGCGGATACCGGCCGGCGAAGCGCCGGGGCTCCAGGCCCACGCGTTCCAGCAGGTAGCGAGCCCGCTCGGTGGCTTCCTTCGCGGGCACGCCGTGCACGCGCGGCGTGAAGGCGATCGATTCCTCGATGGTCAGGCGCGGGTTCAGCGACGAATAGCTGTCCTGGAACACCATCTGCACCTGGCTGCGGAACGCCTTCATCGGCAACTGGGGCGAGCCCACGCCCTGGGCGTCGAAGATCAGTTCGCCGCTGTCCTGGGGTGTCAACTGCATCAGCAGGCGCGCGGTGGTGGACTTGCCGCAGCCCGATTCGCCCACCACGCCCAGTGTTTCGCCTTTGAGCACGTCGAAGCTGACGCCGTCGACGGCGCGCACCACGCCGCCCGGACGGAACGGCACCGGCGACTTCAGCGGAAAGTGCTTGACCAGGTCGCGGGCGATGACCAGCGGCTGGGCCGGGCCGCCCACATCGGCGGCCGCATGCGAAGCTGGGGTCCCGTTCATGCTCACTCCTTGATTTCCATGGCCGAACGGATGCCGTCGGCCAGCAGGTTGAACGAGATCGAGGTCAGGAAGATCATCGCGCCGGGCAGCGCCGCCACCCAGGGCTGGGTGTAGATCGCGGTGCGCAGCGTGTTGAGCATCAGGCCCCACTCCGGCTCGGGCGGCTTGACGCCGAGACCCAGGAACGAGAGGCCCGAGGCCAGGATCATCGACACGGAGATCAGGCTCGTGGCGTACACAAAGATCGGACCCAGCACGTTGTTCAGCACATGCGCGCGCACGATGGTCAGCGACGACGCGCCGGAGGCCCGCGCCGCATCAACGAATTCCCGGTTGCGCACCTGCGTGGTGACGCTCTCGGCCACCCGCACGATCTGGGGCACGAACACGATGGTCAGCGACAGCAGCGCATTGCCCACCCCCGCGCCCAGCGTGCCGGACAGCGCGATGGCCAGCAGCACCGACGGGAACGCGTAGAGGATGTCGGTCACGCGCATGATCAGCGTGTTGGTCCAGCCGCCCGCGTAGCCGGCCACGATGCCGATGGCGCTGCCGATCACGAATGCCAGCAGCACGGGCGTGATGCCCATGAACAGCGACAGCCGCGCGCCCAGCATCAGGCGCGACAGCATGTCGCGGCCCAGTTCGTCGGTGCCGAGCGGATAGCCCGCGAAGCCGATCGGCTTCAGGCGCTTGAGGATCGACGAGGCATATGGGTCGGCCGGCATCAGCACCGGGGCAAACACCGCCATCAGGATCAGCGCCAGCAGGATCAGCGCCGCCAGCATCGCCAGCCGGTTGCGCAGCAGCCGGCGGCCCACGGTGGTCCAGTAGCCGGGCGAGCGCTCGACCGTCAGCGCGGCCACGGCCTTGTTCATCGTCATGTCCATGGCTGGCTCCTCAGGTCCGTTGGATGCGCGGGTCGAACAGCGTCTGCAGCGCATCGACCAGCAGGTTCAGCAGCACGAAGAACACGGCCAGCACCAGGATCGTGCCTTGCAGCAGCGGAAAATCGCGCTGGAAGATCGCGGCATTGAGCAGGAAGCCGGTGCCGGGCCACGAGAACACGGTCTCGATCAGGATCGAGCCGCCCAGCAGGTAGCCGAGCTGCAGCCCCATCACCGACAGCGCCGTAGGCGCCACGTTCTTCACCACGTGGCGGAACACGGCGACGTCCGACAGCCCGCGTGCGCGCAGGCCGACGATGAACTCGTTCGACAGGATCTCTGCCACCAGCGCCCGCACCGTGCGCGCCACGATGCCCATCGGAATCACCGACATGGTCACCGCCGGCAGCAGCATGTACTGGATGTGCTCCCAGTCCCAGGCCCAATCGTTCGACCCGCCCGGGCCCGCGCCGGTGGCCGGCAGCCAGCCCAGCACCACCGAGAACGCGATCACCAGCACCATGCCCAGCCAGTAGTGCGGAATGCTGACGCCGAGCACCGACAGGAACGAGGCGATACGGTCGGGCACGGAGTCGCGCAGGTAGCCGGCCACGAAGCCGAACAGGCAGCCGAAGGTGAAGCCGATCAGCGTGGCCACGGTGGCCAGACGGATCGAATTGACGACGGCCTGCGACACCTCCGCCATCACGGGCCGGTTAGTGGCGATCGACGTGCCCAGGTCGCTATGCAGCGCCCGCGTCAGCCAGTGCAGGAATTGCTCCAGGAACGGTTTGTCGAAGCCGTACAGGGCCGTCAGCTGGCGCCGCAGGTCTTCGGAAGCATCGGGTGGCAGCACCGAGACGAGCGGGTCGCCCGGTGCGATATGAACCAGCGAGAAGCAGAGCAGGGCGACCCCAAGCAGGATCGGCAACGCATACACGATGCGGCGGAGCAGGTAAGTCATGGTCTGTGGCCGGCTTGTGGGGAAGGCAGGAACATCGCGGGGCGGCGCCTCGTTCCCGAATCGGGAAGCGGGAGCGCGGCGCCGGCCCGGGGCAACGCGGCTCGCTTAGTCCATCGACATCGTGGCAATGTCGATGAACCAGCTCTGCGGCTGCACCACGCCCTTGACCTTCTTGGAGATCGCGCGCGGGCCCACGTCGTGGGCGATCAGCACGAACGGCGATTCCTCGACGATGCGGGCGTGCAGCTTGGCCAGCGCGGCGTCGCGGTCTTTTTCACCGAACGACGTGCGGGCCGTCTCGATCAGCTTGTCGAACTCGGCATTGCCGAAGTAGCCCCAGTTGTTCGAGACCGGCGGCTGGGTCTTGGTGCTGACGAAGCGCACCATGGCGAAGAACGGGTCCATGGCCGCGAAGCTCACGTTGATCGCGTTGGTGCCGTGGGCGCTGGCGTCCTTGGCGCCAATGCGCCAGTTCGTGAACAGCGTGTTCCACTCCACCACGTCGAAATCGACGTCGAAGTAGCACTCCTTGAGGTTCTGCTGCACGTATTCGTTCATCGGCAACGGCTGCATCTGGCCCGAGCCCGAGGCCGACACCTGCACCTTGACCTTGACCGGCTTGGCGGCCGAGAAGCCGGCTTCGGTCATCAGCTTGCGCGCGGCGGCCGGGTCGTACTTGATGTCGAACTTCGGGTTGCCCCACCACGGGTTGCCCGACTCGACGATGCCCTTGGCCTCGGCCATGTAGCCGCCCAGCAGCGTTTTCAGGCCGGCGCGGTTCACGCACAGGTTGGCGGCCTGGCGCACGCGCTTGTCGAGCCACGGCGAGTTCGGCGCGAACGACAGCTGCCACGGCCACATATGCGGCTGCGTGTTGGCATACACCTCGAAGCCGCGGCTCTTGATCTGCGCGATGGCATCGGGCGCGGGCGCCTCGATCCAGTCCACCTGGCCCGACAGCAGCGCGGCGGTGCGCGCGTTCGCTTCCGGCATCGGCACCATCACGACCTTGTCGATCTTCGGCACGCGCTTGCTGTCCCAGTACGTGGCATTCCTGGCCAGCTCCAGGCGCTCGCGCGGCACGAACTTCGTCATCTTGAACGGGCCGGTGCCGGCGGCGTCGGCGGCGAACGCCACCCAGGCCTGCTTGGTGCGCTCGGCGGGGTCCGTGACCGAAGCCGGCACGGCCGCGAGCTTCTTCTCCCATTGCGTGGGCGAGGCCATGAACAGGTTCGAGACGTTGTAGGGCAGGAACGAGTCCGGCTCGGACGTCACCAGCTCCACCGTCAGGTCGTCGATCTTCTTCGCGCTGCGCAGCGTGGGCATGCGCGAGGCCGTCACGCCTACCTGGCTGGGGTCGAACTGCTTCGCGCCCTTGTCGAGCACCTTGTTGACGTTCCACACCACGGCGTCGGCGTTGAACGGCGAGCCATCGTGGAACTTCACGCCGGGACGCAGCTTGAACGTCCACTTGGTCTTGTCCTTCTCGTCGACCTTCCATTCGGTGGCCAGCCCCGCCACCAGCAGGCTCGGGCCATTGCTCTTCGACAAGTCCCACGCGGTCAGCGCGTCGTACATCGGGATGCCCGTGAAGCGGTTGCCTTCGAAGCCCTGGTCGGGCTGGCCCAGCGTACGCGGAATGTCGGCGGCCGTCATGCCGATGCGCAGCACCTTGTCGGCCATGGCGGCGCCGGGCAGGGCCAGCAGCGTGAGCGCCACGGCGGCGGAAGCGGTGCGGGCAACAGCGCGGAGAGTCTTGGAGGGGGTCACTGGCAGGGCTCCTGAGGGTGGAAAGGGAGGGCAGGCAAGCTGCGGGATTCGACGAAGCAGGGTCTAGCAAGTGATGTGCCAGTGGCCATGCACCATCGACGGATCAGCGGTGCCGTGGTGTGCTGATGGTCTGCTTCTTGCTCGCCCGCTACGACGATGTTCACTCAACGCAGACCGCACAGACATGGATCCGACATTCACTCCCCGCATCAATGGCGCCCGCTTGTGGCAATCGCTGATGGACCTTGGCGCCATCGGCGCCACGCCCAAGGGCGGCGTGTGCCGCATCGCGCTGACCGACGATGACCGCAAGGGCCGCGACCTGGTGGTGCAGTGGTGCCGCGAGGCGGGCCTCGACGTGCGCGTGGACGAGATCGGCAACGTCTTCGCGCGCCGCGCCGGCACCGACCCCGATGCCCCGGCCGTGGCCACGGGCAGCCATATCGATACACAGCCCTCGGGCGGCAAGTTCGACGGCAACTTCGGGGTGCTGGCCGGGCTGGAAGTCATGCGCACGCTCAACGACCTGGGCATTGCCACGCGCGCGCCGCTGGAGGTGGCGTTCTGGACCAACGAGGAGGGCACGCGCTTCACGCCGGTGATGATGGGCTCGGGCGTGTTCGCCGGCGTGTTCGACGCGGACTTCGCCCACGCGCAGCGCGACCGCGAAGGCATCAGCGTGGGCGAAGCACTCGACGCCATTGGCTACCGCGGCACGCAGCCCGCCGGCACGGTGCCGGGCGGCATGTACGCGGCCTATTTCGAGGCCCACATCGAGCAGGGGCCGGTGCTGGAAGCGGCCGGGCTGCCGATTGGCGTGGTCACCGGCGCGCTGGGGCAGCAGTGGTACGACGTGACGGTGACCGGCCAGGACGCCCACGCCGGGCCCACGCCGCTGGCGCTGCGGCACGACGCGCTGCTGGCGTCGGCACGCATGATCGAGGCCGTCAACCGCATCGCGCGCGACGAAGCGCCGCACGGCCGCGGCACGGTTGGCTTCGTCGAGGTCACGCCGAACTCGCGCAACGTGATTCCGGGGCGCGTGGATTTCTCGGTGGATTTCCGCAACCTGTCGCAAGACGGCCTGGATCGCATGGACGCGGCGATGCGCGCTGCGTTCGCCGGCATTGCCGAGGCCGCAGCGGTGGCCGTGACGGTACGGCAGGTGGTGAAGTTCGAGCCGTGCCTGTTCGCGCCGGCCTGCGTGGAGAGCGTGCGGCGCGCGGCCACGGCCCTGGGCTTGCCGCATATGGAGGTGGTGAGCGGGGCCGGGCATGACGCGGTGTACGTGGCGCAGCGCGCGCCGGCGGGCATGATCTTCGTGCCGTGCAAGGACGGCATCAGCCACAACGAACTGGAAGATGCGCTGCCGGAGCACATCGAGGCCGGCGCCAACGTGCTGCTGCGGGCGATGCTGGAGCAGGCGCGCTAAGGCGCGGTAAGGCGCCGGGCGGCCAGCGTTGCACCACGATGGCCGCTATTGCACCAAGGTATGGACAAGCGCACAACCATCGCCCCAGCTGAGTTCGATGGCCGGGTGGCACGGGCAGGTCTGGCAGGGCAACGAGAAGGCGGGTCGCGGGCCGCGCCGCATGGCTTTTTGCCGATTTAGGTGTTAACCCCTAGCTTGTCGCGGGTTGTGCGCAGTGAAATATCACACTAGTATCACAACAACTTCAATCACCGCCGGTGACCCGGCTCGTGACCCGTGGCCAATCCCATCCGCCTGGTCGGCAGTGCCGACACGCCGCCCGCCGCACCCACGCCCGCCCAGAGCGGCGCAGCCCTGCGGGAGCAGGCCTACACCGAAATCAAGCGCCGCATCATCGCGTGCGAGTTCCGTCCCGGCGAGCCGCTGAACGAGGCGCAGGTGGCCGCGCTGCTGGGCCTGGGACGCACGCCGGTGCACCAGGCGCTGCACCGGCTGGAAGTGGAAGGGCTGGTGTCGATCCTGCCGCGCAAGGGCGTGCTGGTCACGCCGCTGTCGCTGAACGAGGTGCTCGACATGATCGAGGTGCGCGCCACCAACGAGGTGTTGTGCGCGTCGCTGGCCTGCGAGCGCGGGCACGACAGCGATTTCAAGGCGATGCGCGAGATCGTCGACCGATCGCCCGAACTGATCGCCCGCCGCGATATTCCCGCGCTGGCCTCGCTGGACCTGAAATTCCACACCGCGATGTCGGCCGCGTCGCGCAACCGCGTGCTGGCCGAACTGCTGCGCGGCCTGCACGAGAAGCAGGCGCGCTTCTGGTTCCTGTCGCTGTCCGACCCCCAGCACCTCGAGAACGTCTACCAGGAACACCTGGAGATCGTCGACGCGCTGGAGCGGCGCGACGTGCCGGCCGTGCGCGAGGCCATCCGCGAACACATTGACGAATTCCGGAAGAACATCATCCGGACCCTCTGACCCGAAATCATCCCCTCGTAACAGGTAGCAAAGCCATGCCGACACTGCATCTCCAGGTAGCCGGCGGGGGCGCACTCGCCCTCGACATCGAACGACTGATCATCGCCGGCTGGACCGGCCGCGACAAGGACGCCGTCCAGCATCACATCGACGAGCTCCAGGCCATCGGCGTGAAGCCGCCCGCCACCGTGCCCACGTTCTACCCGCTGGCCGCACAGCTGCTGACGACCGCCGACGTACTCGAAGTGCCGCGCGACGATTCGTCCGGCGAAACCGAGTTCGTGCTGCTGCAGGGTGCCGACGCGCTCTACGTCGGCATCGGCTCGGACCACACCGACCGCAAGGTCGAAGCCTACGACGTGACCGTCTCCAAGCAGATGTGCGCCAAGCCGATGGGGCGCAACGTGTGGCGCTTCGACGAGGTGGCCGACCACTGGGACGTGCTGGAAATGCGCTGCTGGCGCGTGCGCGATGGTCAGCGCGCGCTGTACCAGGAAGGCAAGGTCACGCGCCTGCTGGACCCGCGCGACCTGATCGAACGCCTGACCGGCGAAGCGCAGCTGCCGCCGGGCACCGCGATGTTCTGTGGCACCCAGGCCGTGATCGGCGAGATGGGCCACGGCGAAGAATTCGAAGTGGAATTGCATGACCCCGTCCTGAACCGCAGCCTGCGCCACGCCTATCGCGTGGAGACGCTGGCCGTTGCCGAGTGAGATTGCCATGACAGCCCCGACCATCGCCGAACTGGCCGCCGCGCTCGCGGCCGGCCGTACCACCAGCGTTGCCCTGACCGAGCACGCGCTGGCCAATATCGACCGTCACATGCAGGCAGGTGGCGTGGCGTTCATGAGCGTGGACGCCGATGGCGCGCTGGCGCAGGCCCGCGCCGCCGACCAGGCCCGCGCCGCCGGCTACGTGGCGTCGCCGCTGGCCGGCCTGCCGGTATCGATCAAGGATCTGTTCGACATCCGCGGGCAGGTGACGCGCGCCGGCTCGAGGGCGCTTGGCGGCGGCGCGCCCGCCCAGGCCGATGCCCCGGCCGTGGCGCGGCTGCGCGCCGCCGGTGCGGTGCTGATCGGGCGCACCAATATGAGCGAGTTCGCGTTTTCGGGCCTGGGCCTGAACCCGCACTACGGCACGCCGCGCACGCCGTTCGATCCGGCGCGCATCAGTGGCGGCTCGACGTCGGGCGGGGCGGTCAGCGTGGCCGGCCAGATGGCCGTGGCCGCGCTGGGCACCGACACCGGCGGGTCCATCCGTATTCCGTCCGCGTTTTGCGGGCTGACCGGCTTCAAGCCCACCGCGCGCCGCGTGCCGCTCGATGGCGCCGTGCCGCTCTCGACCTCGCTGGACTCGGCGGGGCCGCTGGCGCGCTCGGTGGCGTGCTGCGCCGCCGTGGACGCCGTGCTCAGCGGCGAGACGCTGGACACGCGTGCCGCCGACCTGCGCGGCCTGCGCTTCCATGTCACGCGCGATTTCTTGTTCGACGGCGTGGACGCGGAAGTGGCCCAGGCATTCGAAGCCTCGCTGGCGAAGCTGTCGGCCCAGGGCGCGCAGATCGTCGAGTTCGCATTCCCTGAACTGCGCCGCCTGCCCGAGATCAACGCCGCCGGCGGCCTCACCGCCGCCGAGGCTTGGACGTGGCACCGCGAACTGCTGCAAGCCAAGGGCGACCAGTACGACCAGCGCGTGGCCCAACGCATCCGCCGCGGCGAGAAGCTGACGGCCGCCGACTACATCGTGCTGCTGGGCGAACGCCGTGCGATGCAGCAGCGCGCCGCCGTGCTGCTGCGCGACGCCGATGCCTGGCTGATGCCGTCCGTGGCCGTGCGCCCGCCGCGCCTGGACGCGCTGGAGCGCGACGAGGACTTCTTCGCCACCAACGGCCTGGTGCTGCGCAACCCGAGCGTCATCAACTTCCTCGACGGCTGCGCCACGTCGCTGCCGATGGGCGAAGGCATGGGGCTGGGCGTGTGCGGCCTGCATGGCAGCGATGCCCGCGTGCTGCAGGTATCGGCCGCCATCGAGCGCGGATTGGCGCAGTAACCCGCGTCGTAACCCGCGTCGTAACCCGCGTCGTAATCACGTCGTAATCACGTTGTAACTGCGCCGAACCCCGGCGCAATGCAGTTTCCGCAGTACCGGCCGGATTCCCACGGCCCGCCGCCACGCGCCAGCACAGCGCCAAGCGAGAGGACGCCGCCAACGTAGCGGCGTCCCGCCAACCACACCCAAGGAGTAGTCACCGATGTCTTCCGTGATGACCGGCGCCCCTGGCGCCCTGGACAACCTGCCGCCCGCGCAACTGGCGCAGCAGCGCAACGAGGCGTACCGCAAGATCACCGTCCGCCTGATTCCGTTCCTCGTCTTCCTCTTCATCCTGGCCTGGATCGACCGCGTCAACGTGGGCTTCGCCAAGCTTCAGATGCTGCAGGACCTGCAGTTCAGCGAAGCCGTGTACGGCCTGGGCGCCGGCATCTTCTTCATCGGCTACTTCCTGTTCGAGGTGCCGAGCAACCTGCTGCTGGAGAAGATCGGCGCCCGCAAGACGCTGGCGCGCATCACCATCCTCTGGGGCCTGGCCTCGATGGCGATGATCTTCGTGAAGACGCCGGGCCAGTTCTACGCGCTGCGCTTCCTGCTCGGCATTTTCGAGGCGGGCTTCTTCCCGGGCGTGGTGCTGTACCTGACGTACTGGTTCCCGGCCGCCCGCCGCGCGCGCATCAACGGGCTGTTCATGACGTCGTTCGCCATTGCGGGGGTGATTGGCGGGCCGCTGGCCGGCTTCATCATGAGCGCGATGGACGGCGTGGATGGTCTGGCCAACTGGCAGTGGCTGTTCGTGATCGAAGGCATTCCGTCGGTGCTGGCCGGCGTAGCCGTGCTGATGTACCTGCCGGAAAAGCCGGTCAACGCAAAGTGGCTGTCGGAGCAGGAGCAGGCGCTGGTTACGCGCGATATCGAGAACGAGGCGCGCGATCCGGCCAAGCATTCGGCGCTCAAGGACGCATTTGCCAATTCCCGGGTGTGGCTCTGCGCGGCAATCTATTTCTGCGTGGTCAGCGGCAACGCGACGATCGCCTTCTGGTCGCCGTCGATCATCAAGGAACTCGGCGTGCAGGGCAACCTGCAGATCGGCCTGGTCTCGGCCATCCCGTTCGTGGCCGGCACGATCGCCATGGTGCTGAACGGCATCCACTCCGACCGCACCGGCGAGCGCCGCATGCACTGCGCGCTGGCCACGCTGCTGGCCGCCGTGGGCCTGACCCTGACCGGCTTCTTCCTGCACAGCGCCGTGCTGGCCCTGGTGGCGCTGACGCTGGCGTCAGTCGGCATCCTGGCCGCCTTCCCGGTGTTCTGGTCGCTGCCGTCGGCATTCCTGGCCGGCACCGCAGCCGCCGGCGGCATCGCCCTGATCAACTCGATCGGCAACCTGGCCGGCTTCGTGGCGCCGTACATGATCGGCTGGTTCAAGACCACCACCGGCCAACTGGCCTCCGGCCTGTACTTCGTGGCCGCACTGGAAGCCTGCGCCACGGTGCTGGTCATCGCGTTCATCCGCGCCCGCCAGTAATTTCCGGCGGCGCGGCCCGGCGAGCGTGGCAAGTGAGCGGTGGCAAGGCGGCAGGGCGGCAGGGGGCTGGATTCCCTGTTCGCCTTGCGCTACAATCCGCTTCCTTATTGCGCCGCAGGCCGAAGTTGCGCCGGCGGCACGAACCGGATTCCGGCGCGCCACGCGCCCCGAGCAAGCCAGAAAGATGGAAAAGGCGGGCAGTTCCAGCCGCCTTTTTTGCTTTGTGAGAATGGCTCGGCAGTAATCCGGCTCCAGGACTGCGAGGGTGGCGAAATTGGTAGACGCACCAGGTTTAGGTCCTGACGCCAGCAATGGTGTAGGGGTTCGAGTCCCCTCCCTCGCACCAACCCCCCTTTTTGTTGCGTAGTCGCAACTTTTCCACTCCACGCCATTCGACGGCACTAAACGCCGCAAAGCCAAGCCCAGCAAGGGATGGCGGGTGTTTTCGTTCCTTGTCGCCAAGCAATCGGTGGCACTTCCCGGCACTGTAAGATCACCCCGCGCTCCCCGAAATTTCCCCGCGAACTCCCCGCGGATTCGGCTATGGCATCCATCCAAAAAGTGACGAACGGTTGGCGAGCGCAGATCAATGTCAAGGGCGCCCGGGACGACAGGACCTTTTCGACGAAAATGTTGGCCCAGGAATGGGCGGTGAAGCGTGAAGCCGAACTCCGGTCGATCGACGGTGGCCAGGGCAGCAAAACCCACACCGTCGGCGACGTCCTCGATGACTACCAGCGGAAAATCAGCCCGACCAAGCGGGGCGCACGGTGGGAGAAGCTTCGGCTCGACCTCATCGGCCGCAAGAAGATCCAGGGGTATCCGTTTCGCGACATTTTGCTGGTGAACCTGAGGCCGGCCCACATCGCCGCCTGGCGCGATGCCAGACTGCGTGACGGTGTGGCCGGGTCGTCTGTCTCCCGCGAAATGTCCTTGCTGTCGCACGCCTTGGAGGTGGCGCGCAGCGAATGGGGCTGGCTGGTGACGAATCCAATGAAAGAGGTGCGCCGACCGCCCGACAGCCCCCCACGCGACCGCTTGGTTCCCCAGGCGGAGATCGACGCAGTGCTGATCGCCCTGGGCTACATCGAAGGCATGCCGGTCGTGCGGGCTTCCCAGCGCGTTGCCGTGGCGTTCCTGTTTGCGCTGGAAACGGCCATGCGGTCCGGCGAGATCCTGGGATTGACCAGCTTCACGGTGAACTTCGGCACGCGGGTGGCGCGATTGCCACTCACGAAGAATGGCCTGGCCAGAGACGTGCCGTTGTCGACCCGCGCCATCGAGCTGCTGAGTATGCTGCCGGCGGTGGACGAGGGTGCGCCACTGTTTAACCTGGTGCCGGCTAGCCGCGACGCGCTGTTCCGCAAGGCCAGAAACAAGGCCTGCGTCGCCGACCTGACGTTCCATGACACGCGGCATGAAGCCATCACGCGCCTGGCGAAGAAGTTGCAGCCGCTGGATCTGGCCCGCATGACGGGTCATACCAACCTGCAGGAGCTGATGACTTACTACAACGAGTCGGCGTCCAGCATCGCGCAGCGCCTGGGCTGACACCGCAGGCGCTGCGGCGCGTTGTCAGTCCGCCTTGCGCGGACGGCCACGCGGCTGATCCCTGTATGACTCGGCCCAGGCCAAGACCTCCAACGCCTTCCAGCGAGGCTGCGCCCTGGCCGGGGCGCTGCCGCCCGACTGCACGGACGGAATCCGGATCGCCTTAGGAAAATCAGGCAGCGTGACAATCCGCTCCCGCACCACCTTGGGCGAGCGCACCAGGAACTCGGCAATCCGGTCCACATCCCACAGCGCCACGCTAACCGGCAACGCTGGCCGCACGTGATCGGCCACGGCGGCGGCGATGCGTTCGATCAGATCGCCGTCATTCATCCCGCGCTCCATCGATGCGCGCGTGGACGGCGCGCCACCGGGGGGCATTGTCGCCGTAATTGTGCTGGTCCTCTACTGCTAGCGTCACCTCTAACAACTCCCGCCGCGTACACATCCGCTGGATCTCGTCCGTCAGGTTCAGCGCCCGCCCGATCGCGCGAAACTCATCGCCGGTCACGCCGAGCCGCCCATGCCTGCGGAACCGCTTCCCGACCTCGGTAATCGCCGCCACAGCCGCGTCCATCGCCTCCCGCAGCTCGCGGTTCTCCGTGAAATGCCGGGCGGCGGCAAGCTGGCCCACGTTGATGCGGAAGCCCAGCGTGTACCACGCCGCCTCCGTCGCGGTGCCATCCAGGATCTTGCTCAGCTCGACATGTGGCACGAGCTGCAGATCCACCTCCGCCTTGCCGCTGAAGCGATAGCAGACCGGCAACCGCCTATCCCGCGCCCCGTGCGCGCGACGGTTCTTTCGATGTTTGCTGGCTGGCATGGTGTCACTCCTCGATGTCGCCAGCGGCGCGGCGCTTCAAATCAACGGAAGAAGTACGCTGCGACCTGCGCTGATCGCGCGCGGCCATGGCGCAGGCTGCTGCGGCCACCGTGCGGCGCAGCAGATCAGACATGGCGTCGAACGGCGTGGCCATGCGCAGCGCCTGGTGCGTGCGGCGCAATTGCGCCTCGGTGACGCGTGGCTTAGGCATGCTGGCCTCCGCGTCGGATGAAGCCATCCCACACGCCACGCGCGTAGCAAACCGTGAAGAACAGGCTCACCACGAACATGCCGGGCTCGCCCGTGGCCATGGTCAGGCCCAGCCAGGCCGGCTGGCCCGCCAGGCCGATCAGCGCTGCCCACCGCGCCCGGCGGGCGCCGGCGTTGAACAGGTACACGGAGGCGAGGGCGGTGGCCACCATCCAGACATTGAGCAGGGCGTACATCAGGCAGCCCTCCCGATGGCACGGGCGCGGCAGAAGCGCGGCGGCTCGGTGAGGCGGTCCAGCGCACGCAGCTGGGCATCCAGTCGCGTGCGGGCCAGGGCGGCAAATTCCAGGCGCACGCCATCGTGGAAAACGATGCAGACGCGGTAGGCGGTCATCGATGCCGCAGAGCAAACGGAGAAAGTAACGTCGGTCATGCTCAAGCTCCTGTGTTGCCCGAGCGATCCTCGAACACCCAGCACTTCACAGTGCTCGGGCGCTTCGGCAGATGCAGATGCTCGGCGTTGTAGCGCGCATTGATCGCGCTGTTGACCACCCGCAGATCGATGAACTTGCGGTGCCGCGATGTCTTGAGCACGCGCTTCAGTTCGGTCAGCGGGGGAAGGGACAGGCGGCGGTCGTTGGCCACCTGTTCGAAATGACGCAGGCTGATGGCGATCAGGCCGGCGCCACGTGCGTGGTTCAGCAGCGCCTGTTCGTCGTCGGCAGACTCGATGTGGTCGTACAGTTCCCAGAATTCCTGCACCAGCGCGTGATCGGCGTTGATGGCCTGGTGCCGCTCCACGGCCATGTTCACCAGCTGCCGCTGCGCGGCGTCGCGGTACTCGGCCGGCAGCGGCAGCACGATGGGCAGGCAGTCGACCATCGCCATGATTTGGGCGTGATTCTTCGCCAGGCGCTGGTTGGTCACCCCAGGGTTGCGGAACAGCACGTCCTGGTAGTGCGCCGCGCGCTCGACAAAGCGCGCCAGGATTTCCTTCTCCTTCAGGATGGCCGACAGCAGGAAGCCAGACACGTCCTTGATCGGCATCTGTTCCAGCGCGCGCGCCGCCACGAAGGTGTCGGTGTTCTGGCCAGCGCGGTCGAAGTACAGGTGGACGATCCGCTGCAGGATGGCGTCGCTGGCGTTGACGTCCGCGTTCTGGCTGATGACCACGCTGCCCCGGAACGGGGATTCGTCCGTCTCATTGCCTGAGTTCTTCACGCCTCGCGAGCGCGAGCTGCGGCCGTTGTAGGCGGTCTTGAGCTCGTTCCAGTCGAACCCCTTGACCTTGGCGCCATCGTCGCCGCGATCCGCCTCGATCATCACCACGGGCAGGTTCGAAACCTGGGAGAAGTTTCGCGCGCGCGCCGCGATCGACGCCTTCGACGGATCGAACCCTTCGTAGTCCCGCCGGCCGCACAGCTTCCACAGAAACTCGATCAGCGTCGATTTGCCGGCCCCCGGCTCGCCCACCACCTCCAGGAACGGGTAGCTCTTGTGCTTGATGCCGTCGCCTTCGCGAATCTGCTCAACGAACAGTGAGCCGAGCCAGAAGGCGAGGGCGACGATGGCCTTGGCGCCAAACGCGTGCCACAGCGTCTCCAGCCAGCCATGCCGGAACGCTTTCAGATCCGTGTTCAGCGCCAGGCCGGCCGAGCCGAGGATGCTCTTGATCGACAGCCGCCCGACGTCGAAGAAGTCTTCGTCGTTGAGCGTGTAGAGCTTGCCGTCCTTCACCGCCACGTCGGAATACACGTAGCAGCCGTTCTCGCGCGTGTACCCCACGAAGTTGATCGTCTGCACGCTCTTGATGCGGTGCATCTGCTCCTTCAGGTACGCGTCGAGCTGCCCGTTCGAGCCCGTGTAGAAGGCGCCCGGCGCCACCGCCAGCAGCCGCTTCTTGAACTCGCTGGCCGACGCCACCTGGGCACTGGTGAACGTGTTCTTGGTCGGCTTGGTGTCGTGCGGAAAGGCCACGCGGAAGTAGTACCAGGCCTCGTCGGTGGCCGCGTTCGCCTGGTAGTACAGGACGGTAGGCAGACACGTCGCGATGTTCGTGACCACGCCGGCCTTGAGCATCGCCTCGTCGCGGATCTCGTCCTCTTCCATGTCGCCGTGCGCGCTGCGCACCGCATCCATTTCGCGTGTGAGAGCGTCCAGATCCACCTTGAACCAGTAGAGCTTGCTGTCGAAGTCGAACGCAAACTGGCTCATGCTGGTGCGGCCGTAGATCAGCCGCGCCTTCTCCGCTGCAGAGGGCGCCGCCAGCAGGGCGCCCAGGTAGCGGTACTCGGCGATGTCCTGCTCGGCCAGCTTGCCCACCTGGTGCAGGTCGTTCCAGTCGCGCTTCTTCGAGCCTGCCTGCTTGGGCACGGCGATGGTGGCTTCCCAACCTTCCTCGCGGCTGCGCTTGAGCCACTGCCTGGCGAACTGCGTGCCGGCCTTGTCGGCGTCCAGCGCCCACACGAGCTTCGGGCGAGGCTTGCCATTGGCCGCGCACTGCTCGGCCAGGCCGGCCAGCGCCAGCCGCGGATAGTTTGTGCTCGACATCGCGGCCACGGCTGGAATGCCGTGATGCAGCAGCGCGATGCTGTCGAAGATGCCCTCTGTCACCCACAACTCATCCGCATGCAGGTTGTCCAGGCTAGGCGGCTGCCACCACATGCCGCCATAGCCGCCGTGGAACGTGGCCTTGCGGTCGCCGAAGCGGTGCAGCTGGTCGATGATCCGTTCCCAGCAGACGCCGGGCGCCAGCGGAAAGCGGACTGTGGCGCTGCCGATCTTGAGCTCATGGCTGTAGTAGCTCTCCTGCGTGTACCAGTCACCGACCATCGCCAGGTCGAAGCCACGACCGTCGCGCATGTAGGCGTCCGCCGATGCCTTCGGGTTCTCGGCCGAGGGCTGGAACCGATCCGACCAACTCTCGAACAGATCGGCGTACAGATCCTTGATGTGCAGCTCCGCGCCGCAGTGGTTCAGCCGATTGCAGCGGATCACCCACGGCGCATCGCCAAACGCCCACAGCGTCTGCTTGCCGCACGACGGGCACTGTCCGGCCTCCAGCTTCTCGCCGCCGCGCTTCTGCTTGAACGCGTAGTCCCGAAGCAGGCGGCTGGTGACTTCGCTATGCAGTGTTGGGTTCATGGATCGTCCGGCAAAAGGAATCCCGCACGCCCCGAAACAGGGGCGTGAGAGAAAGACTCGGAAAGGGAAGGGGGGCTAGGCCGCTAGGTCTGCAGCAGGTCGAGTTGCCGCACGTCCTGCGTGCCGCGCACCTTGCCCTGCGGCAGATACGCCTTGGGGTTGGGCATCATGCTCGGCGCGATGGTGTGCACCGCGGAGAGCAGCATCTTGCAGGTGTACGCGCACTCCACGTTCGGACACTGCGCGTAGATCTCACGCGAATGCAGAGAGACCGCGCGGCTGGTGCGGATGTGCAGGCGGGTTTCGCAGTGGGGGCAGGCCATTTTCATTGCGCGCCCCTCCGCATCGATGATGTGGTCGAGCTTGGATCCCGCTCATACGCGGCAAGCCCTTCGAGAAGAACCAGTCGCGCCAGACTCGATAGCGAGCGGTTCTCCGTGAGCGCTAGTCGCTCGAGTTGCGCACGCTCCGTAGAGAGCAGACGCATGCTGACTGGCTTGTCCTTCAGCACCCCCCGCGGGGCGCGCGAAACCGGCGTTTTCTCACGAGACATGGCGGATATACTCTGTGTGAAAGTTAGCGTTGCACAACTTGAGTATCTAACCAAATGGTTCGTTTTTTCAATGACTACAACCAATTTGAAATGCAGTTTCGGAGAACGGCTATGTGAGGAACGGAAGCGGGCGGGACTCACCCAGGCGGCATTCGCCGCGCTGGGCGGCGTGACATCCAAAACGCAGGTTCTTTATGAAAAGTCGGAGCGCATTCCCGATGCTTGCTACTTGGCAGCCATCGCAAACGAAGGCTTCGACGTGATGTACATCCTCGTCGCGCAACGGACAGCCGAGACCTTGTCGGTGGAGGACAGCGCGCTCCTGACCGGCTATCGCAACCTCGACCAGAAGGCGCGCAATGGCATCTTGGCGCTGCTCAGCGGCATGCAGCCCGAGCCGGTGCGACGTGTGACTGTGCGCGGCGATGTCGGACAGTTCGTCGATGGTGACCTGCACACTTCCGCGCCGCTTACCATCAACATGCCGAAGAGGCGGAAAAACTGACGTGCCTCGGGGCTCGTCGAAAACGAGGCGCCCGCCACGACGAGCGCCGAAGGGTTAGGGGTTGGCCGTAGTCGTCTTTTCTTTTTTGGGAATGCAATGAAGAAACGCGATGTGTTGGTTGACGGAGATGTAGGTCAGGTCGTGGTCGCGTCGAAGGTCGTGTACCACGCAGGCAGCGGGGCAGGTCAGGCCAGCAACGCCATCAATATGGGCCGGTCGTCGGAGCGCGCACACACCGCCGCAACGGATGGAAGTAGATCCTCGGGAGCGTGTAGTAAATGCGCTGCCGTGGCGCAACGCTTCCGCCGGCTCAAGCTTGCAGTAGCACTCGCCACCGCCGCCGTGTGCGGCGCGTTGCTGGCGACGGTACGAAGCCATTTCGCCGACGCTGCATCCGCGCCGCCGATCGCGAGCCAGTGCCATTTCGACGGACGGCAGTACTCCGCCGGAAGCATCGTCAAGATGTCAGACGGCCTCGCCCGCGAGTGCCTGGAGGCAGCCGGCGGCAGAGCCCTCAAATGGTCAGAGCTTTCGCTGCGGCCGATTTAACCGATCCGAAGACGGTCGATCAGAGATATCACCCCCAAGTCGCCCCCATAGTTTCAAGCGCCCCCCAATCGGAGTGGCGTCCATGGCGTTATGCCAGGGACAACATCCGGACGCATTTGCCTGCTGCTTTCAAAAGCGCGGCTAGCACGCGTCGCAAATTGGAGGACGTTTCGAATGGCCTTGCTCAACTGCAGCGAATGCAACAAAGAGATCTCCGATCAGGCACGCACCTGCCCCCATTGCGGAGTCAAAAAGAGATCGAGGATTCGAGACGTACTGTTGGGTGTCGTCGCCGCCATCGTCGCCGTTGGAATCTTGGCGGAGTGTGTGAGTGGCTCGGAGGAAAAGGATGCGTCAAAGCAGAGCGAACCGGCGAATAGTGCAAAAGCGCACCTCCCTGCCACTTCAAAAACAATCGGTCGCAGTACCGACGATGTCATGGGAAAGCTCGCTGCAATCGAACGTTCATCGAGTGTTCCCCTGAGGGATGGATCACCACGCGAATCCATCCGGATAGGCAAGTATGTGAGATTGGAGGCGATCGGCGAGCCTTCCAATCTGACTCAATACTCGCTGATGTTCGGTCTAGCGAGCGACGACAAAGTGGGCGCTATAGAGACTGCACTGTTTGTCGCAACAGTTCTGGGTAACACGTTTCCCACTTGGGGCGTGAAGCCCGGTGATGACACCCCGGAACACTGGGTGACAAAAGCCACGAGCCAACTTGGCGTGAATATAGAGCGCAACAAAGATGACCCCGAACCTGTGATTTTGGAGCGCGATGGCCTTCGCATTGAGTATTCTGTAACGCCCGCACTCGGATTGTTCTTCCTCACAGTGAAGCCACAGGCACGTTAGGTCCAGTATCCCCCGCGTTTGGGGGACTTGCGTCGGGGCTGGAATCTTGCTTGCCTATCGTCTGTCTTTGGGACTGTTGCTCTTGCGCCTAACCGGAAGTGACAACGTATCGGAACCTGATCAAAATTGCGTCCGAACTCCTACTGACTGCAATGAGATCCAGCCTCCTACTGATTCCTGTCCTGCTATTGGGCGCCTGCGCCTCCCGCATTGAATACCAGGCTACGGCTGTCAACAATCCACAGGCCATCGTGGAGCGAGTGTTGTACGAACAGCCAGACAAGAAGCGTCCGGAGTCGGTCGTCGTTACCGATCGCTATGTCGAATTCGGGAGAGGAGCCACGGCCGTGTCGACGCCCGGCTTTAACTCCGTGACCACCACAGCCATACGAAAAGGCACGAGGATTTACTACAGATCGGTCGCGGAGACGCGCCTATACCAAAAGAATAGATGGTTCGTGGTCGAACCCCGGTCGTCTGGTGGTCGAACCCTGGCCCAGGTGTATGTCGAGGAAGAGCAGAATGCGAAGCGACTGATCGACGCCCTTGCGACTCTCAAAGAGCGTGCGCCGGAGGGGGAGTAGGGAGCGGGCAACTTTGCGCGGTAGGCGAGTGGATGAGTCCCTTATGGCGGGCAATCCGTCACCACCTGCCGCTATCTGGTGGACGGTGGCCCGGGCATCCCATGCTCGTAGGGACAACAGTTTTTGCTGGGAACGTCGTAAACATGTCTGATGGATGGGTGTGTTTCTCGAGGGTCATGGCAACGAAAGCCTGCATCGGTGCCACGCGGGCACAAAATTGCAGCGCAAGTTGAACACTTACAGGGAAGGTAACCGCAGCATGTTTGATTTCAAGAATGCAGGTAAAGACGAGCTCAAAGCTGAGTACAACCGCATTGCTCGCGAGATAGGGGACGATCAGTTCTTCACAAAGAAGGAACTGAACCACCTCCCTGAGATCCTGATGAATGGTGAGCAGGTACTAGCCTTCACTTCCGGCCTGATGGATGGGAACACCTGGCTTATCGTCTTGACCGACCACCGCGTACTGTTTCTGGACAAGGGTTTGATTTACGGTCTGAAGCAGGTGTCAATTGGTCTTGAGAAGATCAATTCTGTGTCCGGTAGCACGGGCCTCATGTTTGGAGAGATCCGAATCGAAGACGGTGCCAGCGAGCGGATCATCAAGAATGTTTGGAAGAAGACTGTAGTCGCCTTCACGAACAAGGTACGCGACGCACTTCATGCGCAACGCAAACCGGCGTTGCCTGCTGCAGCAGCCCCGGCCGTCGCTGCCGACGACGTCGTTTCCAAATTGGAACGCCTCGCATCGTTGAAAGAGCGAGGCATTCTGACCGACGCTGAATTCGCCGATCAGAAGGCAAAAATTCTTGCCTCGGCCTAATTGGGGCAGGAGCAGCTATCGAGTGCTGTTCACTACTGTGCTGACACGCAGTCGGGTCGTGGCGTTGGCATGATAGGTCGGCTCGATCTCGCAACCCACCCTTCGGTGAACGAGTTACTTCGCCGCGACCAGCTGGCCGGACTGGCAGGCTGCTGCTGAAACGGGGCGTGGCTGGTGCGCTAACACTAGTTCACGCCGCCTCGTCTTTTCCGTTTCTTGCACCGCGCCAAATGCGCATTGTTGTGCCTGGCAAACCAGGATTTGCTTCACGGCGACAACGAAGCCGTGACACAATATGGCATCAACTAGCAGAGATTGTCGCCATCGCTCATGACGCAAGGCAATGTATGCGCATTCTGTACCCTTCCAGCGGCACGCATCAGAGGCGAAAACGAGCATGCAATCTGGTTGCATGACGGATTTCCGATTTCACCCGGGCACAGCCTGATCGTTCCAAAGCGGCATGTTGGTTCGTTCTTCGATGTGACAACCGAAGAGCGGCAGGCCCTGCTCGCACTCCTTGATGATGTTCGCGGTTGCCTTGTGTCGCAGTTTCAACCCGACGGCTTCAATATCGGAATCAACGACGGTCCGGCGGCTGGGCAGACGGTGCCGCATTTGCACATACACCTGATTCCGAGATACACGGGCGATAGAGCTGACCCGCGCGGAGGGGTGCGCTGGATCATTCCAGAAAAGGCGGACTATTGGACCCGGTAAGTGGTGAGCGCAGAGGTGCGCCGTCCGCCGAGGCACAGCTTTCCTTTCTGGCGAAGATCCAGCGTCTGTTCGCGGAAGGCGATTTCACGGCAACATACAAATTCGCGTTGCTTGTCGCCCTTTCTGACTTGGCTGTCGAACTGGGCGCGGACGATGGCAGTGAACTCGTTCTAAGCATTCGGCAGATCGGCCATCGCTTCATCGAACTGTACTGGACCCATGCTTCACCTTACCAGGTCGAAGTGGGAGAAGTTCAGGCCGGCGTACTTTCACAGAACCTGGGCAGCCAGGCTGTGGTCGTGTCGGCTCTTGCAGCTTTCCGCGCCCGTAGCGCGGCGAACAGCCCACAAGCTGCGCTGACGGATCCGGGGTACCCCGGACTCTTGCGCCTCGTTTCCCAGGCAGTTTCTGCCCAGCCAATCAACTACCTTCAGAACTTTGGTGGAGCTACTGACGAGTTTTTGTTTGAGCGCGCAGGGGCGGGGAAGATCAGACTAAAGCAAGGTGTCGCCTACTGCCTGCGACGTTTTCAGCCTCTGGTGCAGCAAGTTGCCCGGTCGCAGTGGATAGCTCATATCAAAGCAAACAACAGAAATCAGGATCTGCTGGGCGGCAAGGATGACCTGGAGGCTTTCCTTTTTCTCAGTTCGCGCCGATCTCTCAAAGCTCTTGGTGAGCGGCTCCGGGAGATTGATGGACCGGTCTGCTTCTATTGCCGCTCTGGAATCGCGACGGCGGATGTCGATCATTTCATTCCTTTCTCGCTATATCCGCGCGATTTGGTGCACAACTTTGTGCTTGCGCATCCGGCATGCAACCGGAGTAAGTCAGCCATGCTGGCCGGAAAAGTTCATCTCGAGCGATGGCTCACTCGGTTGAATCTTCATGCTGAAGGGTTGTCGAGAATCGGCGGGGAAATAGGTTTCGTGACCGAACCAGAATCATGCCAGCATGTAGCAGCGTGGGCGTACTTGAATGGACATGCCAGTGGCGCGTCAGCGTGGATCGATCGCAACAAGCTGGAGGCGATCAGCCGTCAATATCTTGAATGCTTCGATCAGTCGATTAGGGGCTCATCGGAGCGTGCATTCCCCGTTTCAACCACTCCCGAAATCAATCCCCCGGACGAAATGTCATCGTGAGCTCCGAAGGCGCCTTACCGTCTTCGCCGCGCGGCAGCGGACTCGATCGCTCGATGGCACGTAGCACGGCGCTATCCCAGACGGTATCTCCACTCGACTTCGTCAGTTGTACCGAGAGCAAGCTGCCGTCCTGTGCCATTCGAACTGTCACCACAGCGGACGGATTTCCTTCCACGGCGTGGTCGAGCATGAGGTTGGGCGCCACGCGGCGGCGTATGCGATCGGCGTAGGCAAGCGTGTCCACTCCACTCTGCGCACGGCCGCCGGCAAGCTCCTGCAGGTGAGCGAGTTCGGAGTGACGCGCCGTGCTGCTGTTCGAACGCGGACAGACCGTTTGTGCGAGCTGGTCGGCCACGGTATCGGGATAAATGGTCTGATTCTGACCGTGTAGCTCGGCGCCATCGACTCGATTCCCCTTGCTGTCAAAAAATGCGATCGACTTCAAGCTGATCGAAGATGACCAGCAGCTGATCGTATGAGCCGTGACGATCGACGTATAGCGCTTGCCCTTGGGGGACTTGCCGGACTTCGTCTCGCGTATGAATACGGTCCGATCGCTTCCGGTCGTCTGTACCCGCTCAGTGTTCCACGAGCGGGTGTCATCAATGGGCTCCCAGCCAGCGTGCGCGACGGAAGCGGAGGCGGCGCCGATGGCGAATACGGCGAGGATCTTGGCTGCCAGTTTCATTTTGTTGCTCCTGCAAACACCATTCAAGATAGGTTTGATGCGGAGCCCCGGCTTTGCCCCGGCCGCCCGGGAGTTTGCATTTCGCGCCATGTGACGTTAGAGCTCTCTGTGTGCTAATCGCCAAGATCGGCAGCCTTGACCTCCATGTCCAGCGCTGACGTGTAGCCGCCATCCGATATGTTGTGCGTGACAGTGATAATGGTCCACTTCGTGCCGTCGATTTGACGCTTCCACCCCCTCACCACCGCCCGCAACTCCGGAAACACCTCCGGCCGCCCGCGCGCGAGCGTGATGCGGAACGTCGCCGCCCCGCGCTGGATCCGCTGCCATTCCGCCCGGGCCGCGCGCTCGGCGTTGGCCTTGGTGGCGTAGGTGTGGCGCAGCACCTTGACGTTGTCGGGGTTCGCGTTCGCCAGGACGTCGCCGGCTGTCGTCTTCCCTTCAGCCTGGTCGCCTGACGCGGGCGTGGCGGTTGCCGCGACGGCGTTGGCGGCATCGACCACCACTTCTCCCTTCACCGCCTGGCGGGTGTCCTGGTAGTACGCCTTCACGCCGTTGTAGTTCTCCCGATCGGCGACGGCGAAGCTGTGGGTGTCGCCGCTGGAGCGCGTGATCTCGATGGTTGGCAGGGCGATACCGGACGCGCTCTGCGCTGCGCCGGCGCGGATGAACAGCAGCTTGCCCTGCTTCACGGTGGCGATGGCGTCGTGGTCGGTTCCCAGGCGCGTCAGGAAGTTGGCGTCGGATTCGCCCGTCTGGTCGATGTGGTCGATGACCAGGTCGGCGAGGGCGGGTGCGATGGCGGCCGTCAGCTGATGCCGCGCGGCGATGCCCCGGACGATGGCGCCCAGGGTCTGGCAGCTGAACGACTGCTCCCTGCGCGCCGTGAGGCCGCTGGCCAGGTCGGCGCTGCGGGCGCGGATGGTCAGGCGGTCTGGCGGGCCGGTGTGCTCCAGCTCGTCGATCTTGAAGGTGCCCTTGTCGATGACGCCGGAATCCTGCCAGCCCAGGGCCAGCGCGATGGAGGCGCCTTTCTCCGGCAGATCCAGCATGCCGTCGGCGTCGTCCAGCTCGATGTCGAGCTGGTCCGCTTCGAAGCCGCGATTGTCGGTGAGCGTCAGCGAAATGAGCCGCCCCTTGAACCTGCCGGTGATGTCGTTCACGCCCTGGGTCAGCCGATAGACGGGCACGGCCGCGGTGCCGGCTCTTCCGTGGGAAAGCGAGGCTGGATCCATGGCGCCTACAGGTTGGGAAGCGTGCCGGCCAGCGCGCCCACGGCGCCGCCGCCGGCGACGTCGTCGAACGGGCCGTCCACGCGCGTCAGGCGCAGTGCAAACTCGATGCGACGGGCCTTGCCATCGCGGAAGAAGAGGGTGCGCGTGACAGATAGCGTGTCGAGCTCGAACATGCCGTAGAACCGACCCGTGCCCTCGATCAGCACATACGGCTGCCCGGTGTCGCCCATCTGGCGCAGCAGCTCGATGGTGTTGTCGCCGCCGCTCAGCTCGGGCAGCAGCACGCCAGACAAGTTCACCGTTTCGTCGTCCAGCCCGGTGAACTGGCGCGACGGCCGCCGGCCCACGCGGTTGTTCGACGGGTGGCGCCAACCGATCTGCTGCTGGAATTCCTGGTAGGGCGCCGTCTCCAGGGCGAAGACGAACATGCCGAGGGCCATCATCATGGGTCAGTCCCGGTCGGTGAGCCGCGAGCGGCTGCGGGCCGCGCGCTGGGCTTCCAGGCGCTCGATGCGCTCGGCAACCAGGCGCGCGATCAGCTGCTCGTCGGCGCCGGCCGACGGGTGGATGTGGATGACAACCGGAGTCGCGGCCGCAGGCTGCGCGACGGCCGCCGTGCGGGCGGGCGATGCGATCGGCGGTCGGCTGTCGATGCGAACCGCCGCAGCAGCCTGGCCGGCCCCTATGGCCAGCCCGGCGCCGATGGCCGCCACGCTCCCAGCCACACGCGATACGACGCCGAGCGGGCCGTTTTGCCCTCGTGCGAGCCCCTGTTCCAGCCCCAGCATGGTGAAGCCGCCCAGCTGGGCGAACACGCGGCTGGGCGAGCGGATGCCGAGCTTCTCCTTGAACCAGCCCACCACGCTGTCACCTACCGAGGAAATCGCCTGGCGCACGTCAGCCATGCGGCTCGCGATACCCTGGACCAGGCCCTGCAGCAGATTGGCGCCGAAGTCGCTGAATTTCTCCGGCAGGTCGACGCCGAACCAGCGCAGCACTGGTGCCACCAGGGTGTAGAGCGCGCCCATCAGCGACCAGTCGGCGATCAGTTTCAGGATGCCGCCGAAGCCACCGTCGAACGCCGTGGTCACCTGCTTCCAGAGGCCCAGGAAGAACGCCTTGATCGGTTCCCAGTACTTGATGATCAGGAACGCCGCCATGGCGATGGCGGTGACGGCCAGGCCGATGGGGTTCATCAGCATCGCACGCCCCACGATGTTGAAGATCTTCATCAGGACATTGAAGGCGGTGGCCAGCCGGGCGACCATCCCGGCGCCGCCGGCAAACTGGATGCCCAGCATCTGAAGGCCGTAGCGCACGATGACAAGAGGGCCAAGCGCGGCGGCGAACGCCAGCGTCAGGCCGCCGAGGGCCGTCAGCAGCACGCCGACGGCCGCCGTGCCCTTGATCAGCCAGCCCACCAGCCGGGGGTTGGCTTGGGCGAAGGCATTGAAGCGTTCGATCAACCCGCCAACGGTATCCATGAGGCTCACCAGCGCGGAGCGCAGTACTTCACCACCGGCGCTGCTGGTATTGAAAATCTGGTTCTGCAGCCGCAGCCAGCGTGCGGACAGGGTGTCCTGCCGGGCGGCGAACTCGCGTGACATCGAGCCCTGTGCATCGGCGCCGTTGGCCAGGGCGATCTGGCGGCGCAGCTCGTCGGGCTTGTCCACAAGCTTGGCGAGCGTGTCGGAGTGCTCCATGCCTGCCAGCTCGACCATCACGCCGATCCGCTTCTCGCTGGGTAGTTTCCGTATGGCCTCGATGACCTTGAAGAGCGTGCCGGTGGCGTCGGTAGCCATCCCTTTCTGGATCTCGGCCGAGGACAGACCGATTTCGGCAACGGCAGACTGGAAGCGCTTCGTGCCCTTCTCGGCAGCCGCAAACTTCTGCGTGATCGCGTTGATCGCGGTACCAGCCGTCTCGGTGCGCTCGCCCAGGGTGAGCAGGGTGGAGGCGAGGGCCGCGGCGTTCTTTTCCGACATGGCCACGCCCGCCAGCACGCCAGACGTGCGATTCAGCACGTTGATGATGTCGTTGCCCTTGCTGATAGCGTTGTCGTCGAGGTAGTTGATGGTGTCGGCCAGGCCCGAGATCGCGGTGGTCTCGATCCGGAAATTCTTGGCAACCTTGCCCATGCTCTCGGCAATCTCGTCGGGCACGGCATCGAAGGCGTTGGCCATCATCGCCACGGTACGGGTGTACGCGATCAGCTCGTGACGCGGCACCTCCATGCGGGCGCCGGCCGTGACCATTTCGGCGATCTGCGCGGTGGGGACTGGTAGCTCCTCGCCCAGCGCCCGGATCTGGCGGGCCAAGTCGTAGTAGACGGCCGTCAGCTTGCCGCCCTCGTCGCGCGCACCCGCTACCTGGCGGGCGACGCCAAGCATTGCGTCTTCGAAGCTGACGTAGTCCTTGACGGACTTTGAGATGGGGGCCAGAACCACGCCGCCGGCGGCGGCCGTAGATGCGCCGGCATTGAGCATGGCGTTCCGCGTGGCCATGCCTTTCTGGTAGCGCGCGTGGGCGGCGGCCATCTGGCGGTTTCGCTCGGCAATTACCTTGAGCTGCGCGTCCTGCTTTGCAAGCGACGCCGTCGTCGCCGCGATCTTGTCGCGCAGATCTCCTTGCCCTCGCCGTAGCGTCTGGGTGCTGATGCCCGCCGCACTTAGGCGCTCCGTGACGGCGGCCAGGCTGCGCTGCAGTTCCTTGCCCCGTTTGCCGAGTTCGTCGGCTTCGCGATCGGCCTGACTGAGCGCGCGGGACATCGCCGCGGTGGGCTTCTTGGCAGCGTCCATTTGCTGCCCCAGGGCCTTGACGCGTTCCTGCGCCTTATGGAGAGCGCTTCCGGCAATCGCTGCGTCCTTCGACAGCTTCCGGAAACTCTCGGTGTCTGCCTGCACCCGCTGGAGTTCCTTGAGCTGATCGCGGCTCGCCTTTACCGTCTTCGCCAGTTTGTTGCTGTTCCCCACGATCGCCTTGAACGGACGCGTCACCCGGTCCACAGCCTGCAGCACGACTTCCAGCTTGAGATTGCGAGGGGTGCTCATTCGTCCGTTCCGCTACGTTCGTAGGCGCGCTCGCGCCACTCCATCAGTTCGGCAACCCCCATGGCGTACATCACCTCCGGCGGCCAGTGGAAGATCACTGCAACGTCGGCGATGGCGTGCTCGATGCGGTCGGGTAGCTTTCCTCCCTGGCCGACTTCGGCAGCAAAAAATTCGTCACCGCCGTGCCCAGCTGCATCAGGTCGGCGGGGTCCATCTGGCTGACGTCGTGCTGGGTCAGCGTCGGGGCGGTAATGCGTGGCAGCACCAGGTGCAGCGCGGAGACGTCCATGCGCAGCAGGTCGACCAGGCTGCAGCCGCGCAGCTCGCCGGAGCCCGGCTTGCGGACCTGGATCTTGGAGATGCGCTGTTCGCCGCGCTGGATGGGTTGGTCGAGGTCGATGTTGGTGGTGGCCGGTTGGTTCATGGTTCCGTGAAATCAGAGGGGAGGGTGGGATAGCTCTTGTCGGTGCGCTTACAGGCCCATCGCGCGGCGCTGGCCCGCCAGGCGGTCGACGCCGAAGACGACTTCGATGAAGTTCAAGTGGTCGATTTCGCACCACACTTCACCGTTGACCGTCAGCTTGTAGTAGCTGATGGAGGACTTGACCTTGAACTGGCTGTTGTCGCCGACCTTGGCGCCGCCCATGTCCAGCTCGGTGTGGCGGCCACGGATGACGATCTCGACGGAATCCACGCCTTCCTCGCTATCCCGCTGGTAGGCGCCAGCGAAGCGCAGCAGCACGCCGTCGACGGTGGTGATACCCCACGCCTTGAAGACTTCGCGCATCAGCCCGCCGTAGGCGGCTTCCACCTCCATCTTCTCGTTGCCGAGGTCGATGTCGACCGGGCCGTTCATGCCGCCGGCACGGTATTCCTCCAGCTTGCGTGTGAGCTTCGGCAGCGTGAATTCCTCGCATTCGCCGACGTAGCTCACGCCATCGTGGAAGACGTTGTAGTTCTTGAGTTTGCGTGGCATTGCCATGGTCTGTCCCTTCGATTGATGGCTGGGCGCGGGCTCACGCCGTGATGGCGCGGGCGAACTGCATCAGGTAGCGGTCGGTAATGCGCTGGCGCATGGTCAGGTTCTCCAGCGGAGGCACGGGCGTGTAGTCATAGTCGATGGCCAGGCCGCCACCCTTCAGCGTGTCCTTGGTGTTGACGGTGCTGTCGAACCACGCTTCGCCGCCCAGCAGGTAGCCGTTGCGCGTGAGGTTGCGCATCTTGCCGTTGATGCCTTCCAGGATGTCAGTCACCAGCGACGGCGTCATCGGCAGGTCCATCGCCCAGGCATGCGCCTCGGCCATGGTGTCGGCCAGCACCTGGGCGGTGCGCGTGTAGTTCTCGAACGCGAACAGCGGATCCGCGCTACAGGTACGCGAGCCCCAGAAGCGGAAGCCCTGGAAGTTGACCAGCGTGGTCACTTCGTTCCGGTTCAGATAGCCCGCGTCCGTGGCCGGGTCCTGCAGATCCCAGAACACGTCCTTGGACAGGCCTGTGACGCCGTTAACGGTGACGTTCGACAGCGTCTTGTGCCAGCCCACCTCGTTGTCCAGCTTGGCGCGCAGGCCCAGCGCCCGCGCCGTGGCCCACAGCGTCGATTCCGAACTGGTGACGGTGTTCCAGCCGACGAAATCGGGCCAGATCGTCATCAGCTCGCGCTGGCCGAAGTTGTCCCGGTAGGCAACGGCTTCTTCCTTCGTCTGGCACTCGAACGCGGAGATGTAGGCGAAGGCGCGCAGCTTCTGCGCCACGCCGGCCAGTTCGGTGGCCACCGCCAGGCTGTCCAGGCCGGGAATGCCCAGGATGCGCGGTGTGATGCCCAGGCGGTTCTTCGCCGACAACAGCGCCTTCATGCCCGTGAAGCGGCCGTCGGCGTCGGTGCCGCCGATCAGATTGCTGGTGGTTTCCTCGTCGGTGGCTCCCTTGGCCACCCGGACGACGACCGTCAGCGGGTTCGCCTGGTCGGTAATGGCGTCGAGCGTCGGCGCCAGCGTGCCCTTGTCGCCAGCCTTGCCCAGCGACGCCATGGGGTTGGTCAGCAAGACCGGCCGGTTCAGCGGGAAAACGGTCGCGTCGGCGTCGTCGGCAACGCAGACGACCCCAGGCACGGCGGTCTCGATGGTGCGGATAGGGCGGGTGCCTTCGTTGATTTCGATGACACGAACGCCGTGGTGATAGCCAGTTGGCATGCAGTCCTCCGGGGATGGCCACGTGATGGCGGGATCGTCCGGAAAGGATGCTGCGTACGCGCGAGGGTGTCGCGCGTGGGGTGTTGTCAGGTCTGTTTGGACAACAGCGAACCTTCTACGGTAGGTGCTGAATAAATGGTTGGGCAAGCCACGCGGAGGTGGGGTGTCCGGGGTATGGGCTTTGGTGGAGAGTCTTGCGCGCGGTTATCAAAACAAGAATTCGAAAATGGGAGGGAGCCAGAATGCGATCGATAACATGTGCGATGTTAGCGATGACATGCGTAGTTTCGGGGTGTCAGACGGCGTTAGTCAGCAGCCGGGTCGAAGAGAAATCCAAGGTTGCGCCAAACGGGTTGATGTACCGGCTTCCCACGAAGCAGTTCGACCTGGCCGTAACCTACGAACTTGTGAGCTGCGCACCAACCGCGGACGGAACAGTCGAGCTCGGCGCGAAGGTGACAGGCACGGTCGCCGAGAGGGTCGTTGGGGACGACAAACAGACCTACTTTTTGGACTACAACGAACTCGACGCCTGGACAAAGGTTAGTCAGGTGGAAATCGGAGTGACCGACACGGGGTTACTGACGTCGATAAATTCTTCGATGACGGATCAAACCGGGCCCATTATTGCTAACGCGGGTGCCGCTACGTTTAATGTTCTGAGAGCTGCTGCGTTGACGAGTGTGACGGGTGGCGTGGGTACGCTCATGCCGCTCCGTCTTCAGCAACCAGTTCCAAGTTCGTTTCTATCGTCCGGGGTTGTATTACCCGACGACACGGTAAGCGGCGCCGACAAGAGCAAAGCAACGCAGGGCGCAGTACCGCGGGCCAGGAAAAAGGGGCCAAAGGTAGAGAGAATCGAGCCGACGAACCCACTCGAAGCCCTCTGTGAGACGTTTAAAAGAGCGAGGCAGGATTATCTCGACGCGGGCAAGGCGGCGAAGACTGCGGCGACGTTTGCGAAGGCGCGGACTGATGATCTTGATACTTTGACCCGACGTACTGCTCTTCATGCGCAGCTCAAGGAGGACCTGTCGTTCTACAAGCAATACGGCACGCCAGCGCAAATCAAGGCAGCGACAGAGGCAGTCGCCACGTCGGCACGATCGCTCGCGGATGCTCAGGCAATCGTGGAGGCATCAAAACTGGCCGATGCTGACCTCGAGAAGAAGAACAAAGCTGTTGCTGATGCCAAGGCCAAGCTGTTCATCGATAACGCCATCACATTCTCACCAAGCCGTGGTGATGAATGTAAGGACGAGCGGTTGCAGTTCGTGGGAATCAATGCTTTGTTCGATCCAAGCATCTTCCCGTGCTCAAATTCGGACCAGAAAAACTGTGTCGCCTTACCGACGGTGAGGATCGCTGCAAAGCCGGTGGCTGGATACGCTGCTGAGTCCGTTGGTTTCAAGGACGGGAAAGTTGGCTTGGCGTATCGGCTACCGGCGAGCGCGGAACTGACTGCTACGGCGAATCCAGGCGGCAATGAGTTTGTCTTCCTGAAGCAGCTCGTGCAGGTTCCTCAGTACGGCCATGTTGCTTCACTGGACCTTTCAAACGGGGCCTTTGCGGACAATATGCTGAAGATCACCTTCAGTGCCAACGGGGCACCTACACAGTTGACGTTCTCTTCAAAGTCACAAGGGGAGGCCGCTTCGAAGGCCGCAGCTCAAACTGCGCAATCGTACTTTGACTTCGCGAAGGGCAAACAGCAGGACAAGATTGACGCTGCAAAGACGCAAATTGGCCTGGACAAGGATCGCGCCAGTGCCAACGCCGCCATTGCTACCGACAACTTGACTACGCTCCGTCAGATCCAGCAGTTGCAGGCGCTCGCGAACGGTTCTTCGAGCGAGGCCACAAACCAGCTGGATGCCTTGAATCACCAGCGCGACATGCTGGAGGCTCAGCTCAAGATCCTTGCCTTGCAAAAGCAGATCAACGATGCGAAGGCCAGCCTGGCGGCGCCGTCGGGGCAATAGAGCAGACGTGCATAGAGCCGGTCAGCCGCGCACCGGCTGGTAGGCTCCCCGGCCGCCCAGCCTGACGGCCCAGTACATCAACCAGCGCACCAGCTTCGAGACCCCCAGCACCCCCATCGCCTCTCGAAACGTCCTGTCCGCATACGCCTTGCTGCCGATCGCATTCGCATACAGGTAGTCATGGATGATGGCGGCCTTGGCCCAGCGACCGTGCGGCGGGAATAGTGCCCACAGCAGCCGCGGGACGCTGGCCAGATCTGTGATGGTGCCGGCGGGCACGCGGATCACGTCGGCGCTGGGGTATTCGCCGACGTGGTACTCGAAGGTGGCCAGCAACTGCCAGCGGTAGTTGTCGAGCATTCGCAGGTCGGCGGGACGGGTGAAGCTGGACATGGCCGTCAACGAAGCAGGGAAGTGACGGCATCCTCGGCGGCGCGCATCTGGGTATCGAGAACGGCGTCGATCTCTGCCGTGGTGGCCGCAGCGCGGATGCCGGTGCGCGCGTCGTCGCGCAGGCGCTCTGCCAGGCCCACAACCTTCGCATAGGCTTCCGACTTTGCACGGACAGACTTGGCCCATGCGTGCCTAGCGGCATCGTCATCCAGGCCCGCGCCGGAGAGGAATTGCGCGCCGGCAGGCGACAACGTGCCGCCCGAGGGGATGGCTGCGGCCGTGTCGAGCTTGAGCGTCCAGGTGTCCTTTTCGACTTGGGTAGGGTTGCCCGCGAGCATCTGTACGGTCTCGGCGTGGTATTCGTCCACGCGCTTCAGCGCGTTCTCGCGAGCGTTTGCCAAGGCAATAGCTGCCAGCTCGGGATCGACAACATAGGTCGTGCCATCCCAACGAAGTGAGGCGTCAAAGGGGCGGGCGCTGCCGCCTCCGGCGCGAAACGCCTGGTAGCGAAGCCACTCTTCGTTCAACGGATCCTGGGGAATCACCTCTCCCGCTGCAACGATGCCCGGCATGCCGAGGCCGTCAAATGACGGCAATTCCATGTAGATGGTGTCCATATCAATAAATTTTTCTCGCGATGAAGCCGAAGCGCGCGAAGGGCGTTGTCGCGCCTCGGAAGCGCTGAATGTTGTATCGCCCGGCCGGTGGCACGAACGAAAAGCTGGCCGTTGCCCTTTCGGAGTAGACCCGTATCAGAAATGGCGGAGCTTGAAAGCCCCGCCCTGTCTCAGAGGGACAAACCACGTCGCCCGTATCGGCGCTGCCGGCGGCGATTCTGGCCGTACATCGGTGAAAGCGGAAGGTCACGTTGGATCCGATGTCGATGTCATCGATGGCGGGCCACACCAGATAGGCGCCCCGCGTGAGGTGTACGTATGGCGTGTGGAGCCCGAGTTCGGTTACCGTGGAAACCACAGCGATGACATCCGACGCGGCGCTGCTGGAATCAGGGAAGGTCGCGTGCCAGCGCCACGGAGACCAGGCATTGTTGAACAGGCTCCGAGAGGCCAATGCTCCTTCCCTTGTCTGACATATCTGCGATACGTGATCTTTGCTCTCGCGCCACACTTTCAAGAGCCCGTATTCGCTTGGCGCGTTCGCCGTTCGTGACGATGCGTAGAAATACTCGCCCGGCGTCACGAGTACGTTCAGATCCCCCTCGACCTCGTTGGTCGCGGAAAGATCTGCGCCGATCCCGGCGGCGGTGCCCTCCTGCCTCGTCAACATGTCTCCCAGGCGGTAGTCCACGTATGACCTGTGAGCGACTTCCGTCAGCATGTTTTCAACGTATTCCCGAGTGGCCAGCACGACCGTCGGATCCACCTTGAGCTCCAGTTTCAGCCCTTCGTTGGGGATGATGACCATCCTCACACGCTGCGTTCTAGCCGAGCCCTCCGCGAGCAGGGGCTTGTAGGTCTCTGGGCAGTTGCCGTAGTAGCACAAGGTGCCATCCTGGTCGAACAGGCCGAGCTCGCGGATCCACCATCCCCCAACTTCTGGTGCGAGGATTTGCTCTGCGATGTACTGGCCGGGGCTGTCCTCGTCGGGCGAAAGGAGGTTGATGGCGTCGCGATGCTTCTCATTGACCAGCGCGTCACGATCAGAGTCCGGCACGGGCAGGGCGCCGCCGCCATCGCCTACGGCCATCTCGGTGAGCGTGATTGGCAGCCCCAGCGACATAGCATCGGCTATTTTCTTGCTACCCGCTTTGGTCGGCACTACGTAGAAATCTGGCATGGCGTTATTGGGAAATGGTCAGGGTGTCAATGACGTGCAGCGCGCCGCTGACCGCGATGCGCGAAGAGGTCGTCAAGGAAGGGGCAGGGGGCGGATACACGGTGACGACATCGCCAAAGTAGGCCGCCGCCGAAATGGCATGCGTACCGGATGAGGCGACGCCGATGGCGACGCTGGCGAGATGCCGGGAGAGCGGCTTGACGTCGTCAACCAGGCGCTCGACGGTGACCAGCGTTTCCTCGGTCGCGCCGGTCTTGCCGGCCTCGAGATCCAGGTGGAACGTGCCGCGCTGGCCTTCTGGCTGCGTCTCGTACCAGGCCACGACCCGCACTTGGAACCCCAGCGGCTCGATGGCGCGGCGAATGGCGCTCACGGTGCCCTTGCGTTGGTGCACAACGAAGGACGATTCAATCACCGCACGCTTGGTCGCTTCGCGCCAGTTGGCATCCCAGCGGTCGACCGAGCGTTCAAAGGCGAGAAAGGGCAGGACTTCGGCGGGGCAGGTGCTGGCGCTGGCGATATCTTGAATGGGAACGGGGATCTCGGCGATGCATGCGCCGGTCTCGGCCAGCCGGCGTTCAAGCTCGGTGGCGTTCGGCGGCAGCAGGTTACTCACGCGCGCCTCCGTCCACGATGATCACCGTTTCGCAGTAGCCCGCCTCGGCGGCATCGAGCGCCACGTCCTCGGCCGGCAGTCGGATCTCCACGCGCGACACGCCCTCGGCGAACAGCGCGTTATTGATGGCCGAGCGATCGATATCGCGGCCCAGGCGGCGGCTGGTCTTCCGGTATGCATCGACGCGCCGGCGGGCTTCGGCGAGCACCAGCTCGCGCTCCGGGCCGCTGGTCCTGGTGTAGACCGTGGCCTCGATGGCATACCGCGTGATGCGCGCTGGTTGGACCGTCACGCGGTCCGCCAGCGGGCGTACGTCCTCGTCGCTCAAGGCGTTGTCGACGTTGTCGAGCACGTCCTGGGCAACGCTGCCGTCGCCATCGATGCCGAGCATGGTGATCACCACCTCGCAGGGCGCAGGGCTGATGGCGCTGACATCGGCAATCCGGCCGTCTGCGCTGCGAGCATGGAACTGGTACGCCGCACGCGGGCCGGCAGTGGAGAGCGCTTCGAAGGCAAGCTGGACGCGCTCACGCAGCGCATCGTCGTCTTCCATGATGGCCGGCGTCGGCGGTGTGGCGTTCAGGTCGGCCGGCCGGACCACCAGACGCCGGACGTTGTAGTTCGCCGCGATGTGCTCCAGGTCGCCGCGCCTGGCGAAGGCGAGCATGCGCGCCCGCGCCGCGTCGTTGATGCGCTGGCGAAGCGTGATTTCGAGATAGGCGTTCTCCTGCAGCAGCTTGAGCGTGGGCTCGGATTCGAGCTCCAGCGTCCTGGCCACGGCGGCGCGCTGGGCCGGTGGGTGGAGGCTGACGAAGCGTGCCTTGCGCCTGGCCAGGATGGTTTCGTAGTCGAGCGTCTCGACCACATCCGGGGCGGGCAGGCGGGATAGATCGATCGGCGCGGTCATCGCGTTTCCTCGCGTACGGGTATCGACAGCCGGCCGAGCGCGCTGCTGCGGGCGCCATCGATGCGGTCGGCGTCGATGTCCACCACCATCGCGCCTTCACCGTCTATGCCGAACGCCGCAGCGTTGACCTCGACGCGGGGCTCCCACCGGACGATGGCCGCGACGGCCGCGGACATGACGCGCAGCCGCGTAACGTCGTTCATCGGCTGGTCGACCAGCAGCGGCACGTCGGAGCCGTAGCTGCGACGCATGACGCGCGTGCCCACGGGCGTGGTGAGGATGTCGCGGAATGACTGCCGGATGTGCTGCAGGTCGGAAATGACGCCGCCGGTGATGCGGTCAAGGCCCACGTAAGTCATCGCGTGCCCTCCGTCCAATCGCCCCCGCGCCGGACGCCGCCGTGGCCGTGGTCGTCGAGCACCACGCCGTTGGAGGACAGCCTTCCACCCGAATGGGTGATGTCGCCCTGGATGGCGTTGCCGTTGACACCAGCCTGGCCGGATATCCCGTTCTGGAACGTCAACAGTCCGTGCACGACCACGTCGCCGTCGAACGTGGTGTTGGGGCACTGCACCAGGACACTGGTCGCCGCCTCAATGATGACCTGGCGAACGCCGTTAACCGTTAGGGCGCCTGATGCGTGGTTGTAGCTGGTGGACGCGCCGTCCGGGTACAGCGTGACGGTCTCGTCCGGGCTGTGGCTGGGCGTGTCGTTGGCGTCGGAAGGAATGCCGCAGAGCACGATCCCGTTACGGAGGTCGCCACTGGGGCAGAACAGCAGAACCTGCTCGCCGATGGTCGGCGGGCTCCAGGTGCGCGTTGCGCCGGCGCGACGCTCGGCCCAGGGTAGCCAGTCGGTATTCAGTCCGCCCGATCTGATCCGGACGCGCGATGGTTTGCCGTGGCGGATCTCGGCGACAGTGCCGGTACGTACAACGATGCCGATGAGGCGAAGAATTTCAGCGAGGTCCATGACCGCCAAGCGTGCCTTGGGCGCGCGGGGAGGTCATTGGGTTTTGGTTGTAAGCGAGGGCGGCACAACGCTTTCTTGTTCCGATGCTGTCATGGTTATAAGGTATTTCTAGTTATGATTAGAATAAAATCAATTGCGATTGGATTAATTAATTGGAGTCCCGCATTGAGGATGTTGCTGATGGCTGTTTTGCCTTTAGTGGGTGCGGGAGTGCTGGGCGTGTTGAGTGAATATGCGACGTACAATTACGCCATATTTTATGGGTTCAGGCCGTCGTTTGAAGGTGTTCCCTACTTGAAGGCTGCTGTAACATTCATTAGTTTTGCCTTTTTATTTTTCGGGGCATTCATATTTATTTCTATTGTGTTGGTAATAAGGTGGTATGCATCTCAAGCTGCTCTTGTAACTAGATTCGGTAATTTTATGACCCGAAAAATCGGGGCGAGCGAACGCGGCCGGAAGTTTCTAGAGAAGTACCCCTATGTGTTTGCAGATGCTAGAACAACTCTTCAACATCTTCTCTCTAAACCATCTTGGTTTGTGAAATGTTTCTCCGTGATTTTTTGTGCGCTGAGCTTGATTATTTTCTATTTCATATGCGATGCGAACTTTGCGAGCGAGAGTGTTGGGTTCAAAATTCGCTTGAGCATCCTCAGTACCATACTATTCTTGGCATTGCTCTCTAGCATAATATGGAAGGGGCTGGTTTGGTTGTGCGCATCGCTTGGGTCTGTTTTAAGCGTGGTGACGGCGCTGGTGTTGATGTTTAACCCTCCCGTGTATGCAAACTTTCTCAGAATTGTGGGCTATGGTGGTGGTATGCCGATAAAGATAATGAGTGGCGATGAAAATGCACGCGTAGTTGCGGAAGGGTATCTTCTTCTGCGAACCACAGATTCATTGCTCATTTTTGATGAGGGAACCAGAACAATTTCGGAATACACGAAAGAATCCAAGATGCAACTATCACACCCAGCCGGTGGATTGGGAAACCTACCGTTCTCGCTACCCAACTAGCTCATCTTTGCTCTGCGACCGCGGCGCAGGTGTTGTTAGGTCTCCAGATTGAACAGAAGCGTATCCGCAAGCGCCTCCAAATCCCCCTCCCCGAACCCCAACAACTCCCGCCTCGCATACCGCACCTCAAGGTTGCCGACCCTGTTCACCCGGTCGCGCAACCCAAACTGGTGCACAGCCGCCACCCTGCTCGCGTAGCCGGCGAACGCCACCACCGCGCTGTTCGCGTCCGACCTGGCCTTCATCACCCGCGCCATCCGCAGGCGCGCGAACATCTTTCGTCTGACTTTCCCGGCGCGTTGCCGCAGTCGGGGCTTCCTTGGCTCGTAGGGCGTGCCATCCGGATTCCGTTGCTCGGCGATTCGTGCTGACTGGCGGCGCCGTAGCTCGGTCACCACCGCCCGCATCAGCGCGCGCCGCTGGCGGGTGTCCAGCTTGTGCAGCAGGGCGCCGGCCCAGGCGGTGAGGTCGTCCAGGTCGTTCATGGCGCGGGCAGTTTCCAGCCGGCGGGATCGTCGTAGGGGTCCGCCGGTTCGGCGGCGTGATTGATGGCGTAGCGGCCGTCTTCGACGTTGACGATCACCCGCTCGGTCAGCGGCAGCTTCACCAGCAGGTCGACACAGTCGTGGTTCAGCACGTCCGTTTCGAACTTGAACCCGTCCACGCGTTTGTCGGGGTTGGTGAAGAGCTCCGCCTGGTTCTCGCGCAGCCAGGCGAGCACGGGTACGGTGATGGCGTTGGCGCTGTCGGCGAAGTCGGTGACCAGTACGGCCAGGGTGTACTGGTACTCGAAGGACAGCGTCTTGGCGCCGGTGGCCACCACGCGGCCTTCCTCGACGGAGAGGTGCAATTTGTCCGGGTGGCGCTGCAGGTCGGGCACGGCGGCGGTGATGGCGGCGCGCAGCTCGGCGGGCTTTCTCATGGGGTGGACTCGCCGATGATGGTTGCGCCCTGGGCGCGCAGGAGGTCCTGGAGGGCGGTCAGTTGCGCGGCGTTGAGGTGGCCGGTGGTGTAGTTGTCGGCGACGGTTGCGGCGACGCCAGAGAGCGGAATGCCTGCGGTGGCCGCATCAGCGCCTCCGGGATCCGGATCTGGCAGGTTGGCACCGGTGGCGGCGGCGTCGTGCAGGCGGACAAAGCCGACAGGCACAGTGCAGGCAGCGTCAGCTTCAACGGTGACATGGCGCGGTATCTCCTTGATGATGGTTTCGCCCTTGACGTGGATGGTCTTGACGCGGTCGACGTAGCGGATGACCTCGACCACGCCGGTGTCAGTGCTGCCGAGCTGGGCGCGGAGCGAGGCAACCAGTTCCTCGGCGTGCGCGGCGCGGCGCTGGGCCGCGCGATATCGCTCGGTCAGCCAGGCGCCGGCGCTGGCGGTGCTGCCCAGGGCCAGCAGAACCGCCAGCGCGGCGAGCAGGGTGCGTCTCATGCTGGCATCCCCTGGGCGGCGGCTTCCTCGGCCTCGTAGCGGGCGCAGGCGCGGGCCAGCCGCACGTCGTAGAGCTTGTCCTTGTAGGCCGGGCCGTTGTAGCCGCTGGCGAAGGCAGACCAACGCCGGCGCTTCAGCGCCCGGTGCAGAGCGGTGTCGGCCTCGACGAAGCGCACGAACGCGTCGAGCTGCTCGGCTTCGCCGCAGCGCATGGCGTCGGCAAAGTCGTGGACGCTGGGGTAGCCCAGCCGCTCCCAGTGGTAGCCCATGATCTGGAACATGCCCCAGCTGGCCGATGCCAGCGCGCAGGCCCGGTCGATTGCCGCCGCGCGCGCCAGGCGCATGTGTTCCGCAGCCTTGCCCATGTAGCCGCCGCGCCTGGCATTGACGATGTTCGGGTACTGGCGCGCCAGGACGTCGGCGTCCTGGCCCATGGCGCGGATCTGCCGGTACATGATGTGTCGCTCGAACAGGATCACGGGCCGCCCGTCCGGCAGGAAACCGGGGCCGCGGCTTTCCACCTCGTTCACGGCGCGTAGGGTTGCCAGCGGCACCTCCAGCCGCTCGGCGGCGCGTTGCAGATCTGCGGCGCCGAGCTGGCCTGGCTGGCGGCCATCCAGTTGCAGGGCCAGCAGCGTCTTGGGTCCGGCCAGGCCATCGACGACCAGGCCGTAACGCGACTGCGCCGCACGCACAGCCGCGAAGGTATCGGCGTCGAACTCGGCCGTCAGTTCGATACGCGCGCCGCGCATGCGCAGCAGCCGCTGCAGCTCGCGCACCGCGGCGCCCACGTCATCGCGTCGCAGTATGGTCATGGCGGGGTCTCCGGAGCAGGCGCAGCAGGAAGGATTCGGCATCATCGGCACGGTCGGTACCGTCCAGCCCGGTGACGCGGAACAGCTCGACCACGTTGCCGCGCACGGCGTAGATGGCCAGGCAGAGCACGGCGGTAATGCCGTTGAGCGCGAGCAGCGCCCACTCGTAGCGGCCGAATAGCACGCCGATGGCGACGGTGCCGGTCAGCACGATCATCGCGTAGGCCAGCCGGCAGGCCCACGGGCGGTGGACGCCGCCGGCGCGGCGAAACAGCAGCAGCCGGACGGCGATCAGCGCGCACAGCAGCGCCTGGAGCATGAACAGAGTCTTCATTTGCCACTCCTTTCCTGTTGACCACGAATCAGGGACATCAACCGGTCGCTGCGATCGGCGAGGCGGATCATCGCCAGCAGCAGCTTCACCAGCACGGCCGAGGCCACCAGCGCGCCCACGCCGTGGCTGACCTCGGTGTCCGAGGGCAGCAGGCGGGCCAGCAGCGAGGCGGCCAGCGGGGCCGTCAGGCAGCCCATGACGATCGAAAGCAGCAGGAAGGCGACTTTCTTGCCGGTGGAGAGCTCGTCGGCGTTCAACGCGAACACCGCCGCGCCGGCGAAGGCGCCCAGCACGGTGGCGGCGTCGACGCCTGGCAGCAGCGAGACGGCGCCCACGCCGGTCACCGCGATGGCGGCGGTGGAGCTGGTGGAGATCGGTTCAGCCATATGGATCCTTGTGTCAGTCCCACAGCTGGACGCGCTTGACGTCGGCCTGCGGTGGAAGGTCAGGCAGGTCGACGACCGTGCCGTGAGGAAGGACCGGGCCGAGATCGGCCAGGCCCCGGTTCGCTTCGAGCACCGCCTCAGTGATGCCGGCGGTCTGGCCGTAGACGCGATGGCAGATGGCGTCCACGGTGTCTCCCTGCATGGCGATCACGCGCATCAGATCAACTCCACGGTGCAGCGATGGCGGCCCACGATGTCGCTGATGGCCCAGCGCGCGTCGCGTCGAAGGTCGTCCACGGCCTGCATCAGCGCCTCGGCCTTGCGGTCGCCGGCGGCGGTGGCGTCGTAGTCCCGGTACCGCTCGATCAGGCCGGCGCGGGCCTCGCAATACACGGCGCGCAGGTAGCGGTGCACGGTGGCGGGCTTGCCGTCGATCGGCGGGCTCGGAACCGCGTCGAGCGTGGCGTGGCCGGCTGCCTGCTGGGCCGCGCGCCATGCCGAGAGGTCGTCGTTGACCGACAGCATTGCCTCCACCAAGGCGGCGCGCAGGCGCTCGGCCGTTACCGTGCCGTCCTGGCGCATGGCTGCGGCGGCGATGCTGATGTCGACGTTCGGGAAGAAGCCGTCGTTGTGGATCCGGCTTGGTTCAGTGGGCGCTGGCGCGGCGGCAAGGAAGGAGGACATGGCGGTGCGGGCTCGGTGGACGGCGGGCAGGCGGTGGACGGGGTGGCTGCGGACGCGGCGCGAGGCCTGGCCGGAGACACCCCGTGCCGCCTGGTGCGCGGGGTCACGCTCGGGGTCAGCCGCTGTCACCGCCGGCGGGCGGCGCGGCGTCGGCTGCGTTCCGGATCTCGCGCTCGAGGCGCTCGATGTCTTTCTTCACGCCGGCTTTCTCGTGCAGCGCCAGCGCGCGCTGCAGATGGGCGAGGGCGGCGTGCCGGGCGGGCTGCTTTTGCTCGCCTGGCAGGGTGGGTATCCGCGTCAGGCCGCTGTAGCCCAGCGCCTTGTGCAGCTTGGCCCGCACTTCGTCGGGCATGTCCTCGGCCTCCACGAGCTCCGATACCTCGGCCAGGGCGTCGATGTCGACCGGCTGGCCCGCTTCGGCGGCCTTGATGGCCATCGTCGCGTATTCCTCGGCGATCAGGCAGGCGGTGGTGCGCTGGTACTGGTCGGGCATCACCAGGCGGTGACGGATGGCGTAGCTGGCCAGGGGTAGGGCGGCCGCAAAGTCACCCACGTCGATGTGCCAGACCATGAGGGTCATGAGCACTTCGTCCTGGATGCCGGTGTCGGCCTGCAGCACGCCGTCGATCCAGGCCGCGTATTCCGGCAGCATCGAGCGTTTGGCGTCGGCCTTGCGCTCGATCGACTGGATCAGCTTCAGCGCGCGCCGGTGCTCGGCCAGCTGCGCCAGCATCAGCTCGTAGCCGGTGGCGTGGCGCAGCGGGTTGGCGGCCTCGGCCTCAGCGGCGGCCAGCGCGGCCGTGGCGCGGAGGAAGTGCTGGCGGGCGGGGCTGGTCATGCGTCGACCACCTCGATGTTCTCGGCCATCGCCACGCATTCGTAGTCCTCCACGACGTACGCGTCGTTGCTCGATTCGTAGTTCTCGATGCGGTCGCGCTTGGCGTTGTCGACGATGGTGCGGCGGCGGCTGCCCTCCTGCCAGTAGATGGAGAGGTTGTCCAGCCGCGTGACCAGCAGGGCGTCTGGCAGGAAGTAGGGCACGCGCACGGCCGGCAGGTTGCCGATGCGCTTCTGGCTGACGATGACGTCGGCCGCCAGCTTCTGCGTGGGGTCGCGGTCGCGGTTCAGCAGCGGGAAATACTTGTCGGCCAGCAGCTTGCGGCCGCAGATCACGACTAGGTCGGGGTCCTCGGCGTACCACGGGGCGATCAGGTTGTTGCACAGGTCGAAGACCAGGGCGTCGAGGCTGGCGTAGTCGCGGGCGGCGTTGCTGTCGGCCCCGCCCACCACGATCTTGTCGGCGGCCTTCGCGCCCGCCATGACGCGTTCCTTCGCCTGCTTGCGCAGGTGCTCCAGCCAGCCGGTGTTCACGTCCTGCAGCATCGGGTTGGCCTTGCGGTCGGAGGTTGCCGCCCGCCGCACGCCGTGGAAGCCGATCATGATGCGGTCCAGTGCCTGGCGGCGCAGGATGGCGTCGCGCAGGCGCGTCTGGAAATCCGCGAACTTGGCCCAGGTGTCCAGCCGCTGGTAGGTGATGTGGGTGTCCGAGTCGGTCTTCTCGCAGCGGTACTTGCGGTCGTCGAGCGTGGCCAGGTCGGTGGTCTGGCGCTCGTGCTTCGTGGTGTCCGTGGTGCTGGCCACCGGGCCGGCGACGCCGAGGCCGACCTTCTCGCCTTCCTGCTCGGGCACGCCGACGATGTTGATGCGCGAGAGGAATTCGCTGGTTTCCTGCACGCGGGTTTCCAGCCTCTGCTGGACGCTGGGCAGCACGTTGAACTTGCGGTCGACGCGCTCCACGCCGTTCAGTTCGGCGACGCGTTGTTCGTAGGCCGCGTAGAGGCGGCGGGTTTCGTTGCGCATGGTGTGTGGGCTCCGGGATGGAAGGGCGGGCTCGTGCCGGCTCAGCAGTCGGTGGCAGCGGCGGTGCTGCCGTCGCCGCCCGTGGCGGGTGGGCGGCGGGTGTAGGCCTCGGTCGACTCCAGCGCCGTTTTCAGGGCGGAGAACGCCGCGTGGTCTTTCTGCTGGTCCGCCTGGATGGCATCGACGCGGCTGGCGATCGACTCCAGCGCCTCGGTGACCTTGGTGAAGCTCTGGCCCATCTGCTTGATCTCGCCGGCCAGTACCTGGACGGCTTCGTGTGTATCTGCGTGCTGTGCAGTGCTGCCTGCCTCGGCCTTGTCTTGCCGCGCGAACAGGCGCTTGATGGAGGCGGCCAGGCCGTTGGCGGGCGGCGTCTGGGTGTCGGGCTCGCTGGCGGCGAAGTCGAGATCGACCTCCACGGCTTCGGAGAAAAGGTTGTTCGGATCCTGCTTGCGGTCGGCCAGCGGGTTGACCTTGGCGCTGGCGCTGAACCGCAGCATCTCGCAGCCCAGGCTGGCGGGGTTGTCGGTGATGGCCAGGCCGGTGAGGTAGGCCTCGCCGGTATCCGCGAAATCGGGGTTCACCTCCATCGAGCAGAAGATTTTCTGCCGGGCCTTGGTGAGCGACACGAGCTCGGCGGTGGGATCGAGCTGGGCGAACAGGCGCATCTTGCCTTGCTGCTCTTCGGCCTTCAGCGCGACGACGTCGCCGTAGGCCTGGAACATGCCGCGCGGGTCGATGCCACGGATGTGTTCGAGGTTGATGCGGGCGCCGTAAGTTTGCGGGTCGTATGCGGCGGCCATCTGCAGGAGCATCTGGCGGTCGATCACGCGGCCGTCGCTGGTGGCGCCTTCGGTGGCGATGCGGAAGAACTTCGGTTTGCTGCCGGCCATGCGGTCCTCTTCGGTGTGGTTCGGTAGTGCAGCCATGTTGGGCAGGCAGGCTCGCGCGGGCAACGGGATGCTGATGTTGCGGCGACGGTGACAACACCGGCGGCGTGGCACGCGCACGCGCGACCGGTAGCGTGGCGGCATGCCTACGCTTCCTCCGATTGCCTCGCATCCGTTCGATCCTGAAATGGAGCCTCGGCGCATTGCGCGCGCGCTCTACTGGCAGGGCTATCGCGTGGCGCGCATTGCCGAGATGCTGCGCATCAAGCCGCCGACGGTGCACAGCTGGAAGCGCCGGGAGGGCTGGGACAAGGCCGACGTCGTTGACCGGGTGGGCACCAGCATCGAGGCGCGCATGGCGCTGCTGGTGGCCAAGGAGCACAAGGAAGGGAAGGACTACAAGGAGATCGACCTGCTCGGACGGCAGATCGAGCGCCTGGCGCGCGTGCGGCGCTACGAGGCCAGCGGCAACGAGGTGGACCTGAACCCGAAGGTGGCCAACCGGAACAAGGGGGCGCGGCGCAAGCCGGAGCGCAACGCCGTTACCGAGGACGAGCAGGCGCAGCTGGTAGAGGCGTTCCAGGATTCGCTGTTTCCGTACCAGCGGGCGTGGTACGAGGCGGGCACGGTGGAGCGGATCCGCAACATCCTCAAGAGCCGGCAGATCGGGGCGACCTGGTACTTCGCGCGGGAAGCGTTCATCGACGCGCTGACCAGCGGGCGCAACCAGATCTTCCTCTCGGCCAGCAAGGCGCAGGCGCACGTCTTCAAGCAATACATCGTCCAGTTCGCGAAGGATGCGGCGGACGTGGAGCTGAAGGGCGACCCGATCGTGCTACCCAACGGCGCAACGCTGTACTTCCTGGGCACGAACGCGCGCACGGCGCAGAGCTACCACGGCAACCTGTACCTGGACGAGTACTTCTGGATCCAGCGCTTCCAGGAGCTGCGCAAGGTGGCTTCCGGGATGGCCATCCACGCGAAATGGCGGCAGACGTATTTTTCGACGCCGTCGAGCCTGGCGCACGAGGCGTACCCGTTCTGGTCGGGCGCGCTGTTCAATCGCGGGCGGAAGAAGGAAGACCACATCCGCGTGGACGTGAGCCATGCCAGCCTGCGCGACGGCCGGCGCTGCGCCGACGGGCAGTGGCGGCAGATCGTCACCGTCGAGGATGCGATGGCGGGCGGCTGCAACCTGTTCGACATCGAGCAGCTACGGCGCGAGTACAGCGACGCGGACTTCGAGAACCTGCTGCTGTGCGGCTTCATCGACGATACGGCGTCGGTGTTCCCGTTGTCGATGCTGATGCGCTGCATGGTCGATAGCTGGGAGGTGTGGCCGGACGTGCGGCACTGGTCGCCGCGCCCGTTCGGCAATCGCGAGGTGTGGGTGGGCTATGACCCGAACGGGGGAGGCGGCGACAGCGCGGCGCTGGTGGTGGTTGCGCCGCCGCTCGCGCCTGGCGGCAAGTTCCGCGTGCTGGAGAAACACCAGTTCCGCGGCATCGACTACGAGGCGCAGGCCGATGCCATCCGGCGCGTGTGCGACAGGTACAACGTAGCGTACATCGGCATTGACCGGACGGGCATTGGCGATGCCGTGTTACAGCTTGTCAGCAAGTTCCGGCCCGACGCGCGGGGCTTCCAGTACACGGTGGACGTGAAGATCGGCCTGGTGCTGAAGGCGCATGACGTGATCAGCAAGGGCCGGCTGGAGTTCGACGCGGGGTGGACGGACTTCGCCGCGTCTTTCATGTCGATCCGCAAGACCACCACGGCCGCCGGCGGGCGCGTGACCTACCAGGCCGGGCGGTCGGAAGAAACCAGTCACGCGGATCTGGCCTGGGCATGCATGCACGCCATCGCCCATGAGCCGTTGGAGGGCGTGACCACAACCAATACGAGCATTATGGAGCTGTCATGAATGAGCAGGCGAGGGTGGAAGCGTTCACGTTTGGCGACCCGGTGGCGGTGCTGGATCGGCGAGAGCTGCTGGACTATGTGGAGTGCCTGCGCGTGGGCGACTGGTTCGAGCCGCCGATGCCCTGGGACGGCCTGGCGCGCACGTTCCGGGCGGCGGTGCACAACAGCTCGCCGATCTACGTGAAGCGGAACATCCTGGTGTCGACGTTCATCCCGCACAAGCTGCTGTCGCGGTCGGCATTCGCGCGCTGGGTGCAGGATTTTCTGGTGTTCGGCAACGGATACCTGGAGCGACGGGACAACGTGCTGGGCCGGCCCGTGGCGCTGGAGCCGGCGCTGGCCAAGTACGTGCGGCGCGGGACCGTGCTGGATCGCTATTTTTTCGTGCAGGGGGCACAAGATGTGCACCAGTTCAAGCCTGGCAGCGTGTTCCACCTGATGGAGCCGGACATCAACCAGGAGGTGTATGGACTGCCCGAATACCTGTCGGCGCTGAACGCGACCTGGCTGAACGAGTCAGCAACGCTGTTCCGTCGGCGGTATTACAAGAACGGGAGCCACGCGGGTTTCATCCTGTACATGACCGACGCGGCGCAGAAACAGGAAGACGTGGACGCGTTGCGCGAGGCGCTGAAGAACAGCAAGGGTCCGGGGAATTTCCGGAACTTGTTCATGTACGCGCCGAACGGCAAGAAGGATGGGATTCAGCTCATTCCAGTGTCCGAGGTGGCGGCGAAAGATGAGTTCTGGAACGTGAAGAACGTTACGCGGGATGATCAGCTTGCCGCGCATAGGGTGCCGCCGCAGTTGATGGGGATTATTCCTTCGAATACTGGCGGGTTCGGGGATGCTGAGAAGGCGGCTCTCGTTTTCGCTAGAAACGAAGTGAAGCCGCTGCAGGAGCGGCTTTCGGAGGTGAATGAGTGGGTGGGGAGCGAGATTGTCCGCTTTCAGCCCTATGGGCTTGGCAATGCAGATGCGAGATAGAGGCATTGCAATATCGAACAACGCTTAGCTTTGTCGGTAATGTGCCGATATGTCTATATTGAGATCAATTCGGCACTTGAGCGATGGGCGCAGATAACGATATCGAACGAGAGAAACTCGCCATGGAGAGGCAAAAGCTGGCGCTTGGTGAGCGCCAGTACGGATTGGAGGAACGGAAATTTGGGTTGTTGAAATGGACATATCGCATTGATATCGTTGCGAAGCTGCTGCTCCCTGCTGGCGTATTGGCCCTTGCCTTTGTCACTTATCAAAGCAATGACTTGGCTGCCAAGAACCGACTGCAGTTCGATCGCGACGTGCGGGAGAGCGAGGTCGTACTCAAGGAGAGGGAACTGGGTCTGCGGCAAGTGGACTCGAATCGCGCGCAGGAGACGCGCATATCCGCATTTATTCAACAGAACTATGCCCTCATTATTTCCCGAGATACTGACGCGGAAGCGAAGGCGATTAAGCTGGCTAGGGCTGTACTGAGTGAGGAGGCTTTGGTGCGTGATGCCATCTCAAAGATTCAAGCGCTGCGTAGTCAGCCCGCGATCATTCAGGTAGCTACGACGCCGGTTGCCTCGGCAAACGCATTTCTCGATGCTGGCAAGGCTGCCTTGAGGCGCGGCGAGATGCCGCTAGCGCTACAGCATTTTTCCAACGCCATAGCGCTTGACCAGAACAATGCGAGTGCGTGGAATAGTAAGGCATACGCGGAAATGCGACTTGGCGACAATCAGTCAGCGTTTGCAAGCATCTCGACGGCCGTCAGATTAAATCCGGCGGATCAACTTGTTCGTCGCAACATTGTTCTGAACGTTACAAAGATCCTTTGTTCGCAGCAGCGCGGAGAGGAGGCAGTTTCGTATCTGAACACCATGGCCAGCGTTGTGACGGGTGTTGGGGAGGCCGCGAGAAACGATGGTGAACTGACTTCCAGGTGTCACTTCACTTGGAGTTAGTCTGAAACCTGGAGATATGTCAGTGCACGTTGCGCGCGATGAAGTAGGTTGCAGCGACCAGCGCTGCGCCAAGCGAGGAGACAAACGTCACGAGTCGCCACGTCTGTGCCGACATCTCTCGATGGAGATCCCCTTTGGTTGCGGTCGCGTCTAGCCGCACCTCAATTTTGATGAGGCGGTCCTTGATCTCGACGACGGCGTGTTCCAGTTTGGCGACTCGGGCATCCATGTCACCATTATACGGCGGACCGCCGTTTCCGGTATTGCTGTGGCCTGCGAACTCGGGGCGCAGTTTCTGAAGTTTCTCCTCGATGCTACGCACGTTCGACATCGCCCTCCACCTGCCTCGTTGATTCGGAGAGGATTCTCTCCAGCTGTTCGGCTATGCTCATCTTCGCCGCGGATTCGTCATCCGCAGGCTCGCCATCAGGGCCGGCTGTCCTAATTTCGGTGACTAATTGAAGTGCATAATTGCGCACTTCAATTAGTAGATAAAAATAGGCTCTCTGAAAGCCTGGTTGTAGTCCAGCGATAGCTGCCTTCATCACTTGCGCTTCGTCTACACGGGGTGGGTCTTCCATCTGTTCCGTCTCGTCCTGCGTGCCATCGAGCAAGGTTCGGCTGACGGCTGGGTCGGCAGGCATCAGGCAAAAGGCTCATTCGAGTTGCGCATAAAGCATTCCATTCGAGCTCAATTCACCCCGCAGCGCCTTGTTGCACCGCAAGCTCGGTGTCGTCTAGGTCAGAAAAAGGGCATCCGCCCATCCAGGGCGCCGGCGCGCCATCGGGACCCCGCCACGCCGGCGCGCTTTGTCGGGTAGTTTTTATGCTTGCAGCCCACTGCTACCTCAGCGCGCCAGCGCCGCGGCCGATGGCTCGCATCCAGGTGCAGCGTTGAGTGCTTTTCTATGCGCCTCGGCAACGAAAGGAGTGGACCCGCTATCGGCTACGCATGGTGGCGCTTCCAACGGGCACAGATCAACACTGCCTGTGCCGTCTGCGATGGTTGGGAACGAGTTAGAAAATCAGCGCGGGGTCGGGAGCCGGCTAACCTTGTTAACCTTCCAGTCAAACCACTGGTAAGTCTTTGATTTTAAAGGGTTGGGAGGTTAGCTTGCAAAGGTAACCTGAGATAACCTCGCGAGTTACTTCCCGCTAAGTCATTGATTTCGAAAGGAAGGAGGCTGAGAGAAAGTTATCTACTCAAAAGGCAATATGGTTAGCTCAGGGTTAGCTCGATGTTACCTTTTGTGCCGCGCCCGCTATCCCTTGTCTGGCAATGCTTTGCGGGCATTCTCGCTTTACTTGGTTAGCGAAGTTATCCGCTTCCGGAGTCCCCGCGATCTTTTTTCCAAGGCTGATTTGGCACTGTACGTTTATACAGTATCCACCTCAAACAGAGCTCCGTAGCGGAAGAAACAACCTCACGCTGTACCGCTAGGGCGAACTGGCGGTTCGGTGGAAGCAAATCCGCTGGCATCCGTGGGGGCCGAATCCCCCAGAAATCCCCCGAAATTGGGTCAATACCCTTGCTTCTTATGGGATTACGTTTCCCCTCCCTCGCACCAAGTTATCTTTTCCGCACTTTCTCGCATACCCCCACAAATCCCCGCAAACGCCGGTCCCACAAGGGCTAGCGGGCATTTGTGCGTCCGCACATAGCCCTCATTTCCCCACAAACAATCACATATAGTTCCGCCCGCGCCCCCCAAAAATCCCCCACGGAGCCCCCAGCTACCGACTCAACTGAAGTCGTCCCGCTCCTGAACCTTCCCGTCCGGGCCATAGATGACGAGTTCTACCCGGTCTTGCCTGGCCTTTTCCCTGGCTGCCGCGATGGCTTCTTCCTGGGATGGGTAGTGGGAGGTGGCGCCGTCCGTGCCTTCCACCTCGACGGCCCAGCCGTTCTTCTCCGTGGGCACCACCAGAATGTTGTCGGCCATGATGCATCTCCTCGTTGCTATTCGATGTACCAGTCTCCAACCGCGCGGTGTGCGGGCGGTATCGGGCAGTCTCCTACAGCGCTCTGTGCTCCGCGCCGCATACCGTGGCGTACTTCTGTAGGATCCTCGCAGTGATGCGAATTTTCGAGCCAATTCGGTGCCGCGCCTGACGCCTTTCCACTTTCGCCTGTTGTTTTCCCTCTGCGCTTTTGCCGTGCTGGTCTTGGCACTGCTGCCGCCGGGCGTGCCTGAACCCACCACGGGATGGGACAAGACCAACCACCTGCTGGCATTTGGGGTGTTGGCGATGCTGGGGGTGCGTGCCTGGCCGGGACGGGTTTGGCCGGTGGCCGTCGCGCTGATCGGCTACGGTGGGTTGATCGAGTTCCTGCAGTCGCTGACTTCCTATCGCGAACCGGCGTGGCTCGACGTGCTGGCCGATGCGCTGGGCATCGCCGTCGGGCTGATGCTCAGTTATCGAGCGATTCGAGCGTGAAGGTGGCGCCGCCGTCCTGGCCAAGCAGTTCCACCAGTTTCGGCATCGCTTCCTGCAGTTCGGCCTTCAGCGTCCAGGGCGGGTTGACCACGAACATGCCGCTGCCGTGCAGGCCCAGCCCGCCTTCCACGGGGTGCTTGACGGTCAGCGCCACGTGCAGCCAGCTCTTGAGCGGCAGCCGCTTCAGTTGCGCGGGCAACTGGACGGATTCTCGCCGCTGCACTTCCGGATACCAGATCGCATACATGCCGGTGGCAAACCGCTCCAGGCCGGCTTTCAGGGTATCGACGGTGCGCGCGTAGTCCTGCTTGTCTTCGTACGAGGGGTCGATCAGCACCAGCGCGCGGCGCGGCGGGGGCGGCAGGATGGCCTTGATGCCATTGAAGCCGTCGCCGTCATAGAGCATGACCTTGCGTCCCGCGCCGCGGAAGTTGTCGCGCAGCACCTGGATCTCGGTGGTGTGCAGCTCGAACAGCCGCAGGCGGTCGGGCTCGCGCAGCATCTGCCAGGCCAGCCATGGCGAACCGGGGTAGTGCTTCAGGTTGCCGTCCTCGTTCAGTTCGCGCACCTGGTCCAGATAGGCGTCGAGCAGCGCAGGCATCGGCTGGCCGGCGGCGGCTGCGCGCCAGAGCGGGCCGATGCCGGTTTCGAACTCCGATTTCTTCTGCGCGTAGGCGTGGTCCAACGCGTACAGCCCGGCGCCCGCGTGGGTGTCGACATACCAGAACGGCTTGTCCTTCTGCGTCAGGTAGTCCAGCAACTGGACGACGACGGCGTGCTTGAGGACATCGGCATGATTGCCGGCGTGGAAGGCGTGACGATAACTGAGCATGGCAAGGCGGATGACGGCGCGCAAACTTCGGCCACATAAGGCCTGGCGGGCAGGGTGCGCGAAGGGCGCTATGCTACCATCCGCCGCCATTTCCGGCCGTATTTCCCCGTCACCATGTCGCGAGCCATCGAGCCTGCTGCGCCCATCCTGTCCGATGAGGGCATTCCATATTCCCCGCGCTACGACGATGTCTACCACAGCACCGCGGGCGGGCTGGAGCAGGCGCAGCACGTTTTCCTTGGCGGTAACGGCCTGCCCGGCAACTGGGCTGGGCGCGAGCAGTTCGTCATCGTGGAAACCGGGTTCGGGCAAGGCCTGAACTTCCTGGTGACGTGGCAGGCGTGGTGCAACGATCCGCAGCGCTGCCGGCGTCTGCATTTCGTTTCGGTTGAAAAGCATCCGTTCACGCGCGACGGCCTGGCGCAGTTGCACGCCGCGCTCGGCGACCTCGTGCCGCTGGCGACACAGCTTCAGCGGGAGTGGCCAGACGCGTTGCCGGGACTCCATCGGCTGACATTCGAGGGCGGCGCGGTCACGTTGACGCTGGCATTCGGCGACGTGGAAACGATGCTGCCGAAGCTGGTGGCTGGCGCCGACGCCTTCTATCTGGACGGATTCTCGCCGGCGCGTAACGCCGAAATGTGGTCAGACCCGGTGTTCCGCGGCCTGGCCCGGCTGGCGCGCAAGGGGGCCACACTGGCCACCTATACGGCGGCCGGCTTTGTGCGCCGCGGCTTGCAGGCCGTCGGTTTCGAAGTCAGCAAGGTGCCCGGGTTTGGCGGCAAGCGCGATATGACCGTGGCGCGTTTTGCCCCGGCCTGGAAGAACCGCCGCCATGCGCCGCCCGATGCGGCGCGCTGGCCAGAGCGCCACGCCATTGTGATCGGTGCCGGGCTGGCCGGTTGCGCGGTGACGGAAAGGCTGGCCGCGCGCGGCTGGCGCGTCACGCTGTTCGACGCTCATGACGGGCCGGCGCGCGAGACGTCGAGCCATCATGCGGCGGCGATGCATGCCCACGTTTCTGCCGACGACAGCCTGCTGTCGCGGTTGTCGCGCGCCGGTAACCTCCACGCGCTGCGTGCGTGGCGTGCGCTGGCCGAAGCGGGGCACCCGGTGGGCTGGCATCCAAGCGGTGTGCTGCAAATTGGCGAGGACGACGCCGAAAACGTCGCGCAACGGGCTGCGCTCGCCGCATTGGGGTTTCCCGAATCCTTCGTGCGCTGGATGTCTGCCGAAGAGGCGGCGGCGCGGCATGGCGCCACGGTGCCGCGCGGGGGGCTCTGGTTTGGGCAGGGCGGGTGGGTGGCGCCGCCTGATATCTGTCTCGCGCAACTGGCGGCTGCGGGCATCCAGGTGGACACCCGGTTCGGCTGTCGGGTGGAGGCCATCGAACGCGTGGAAGACGCCTGGCACGTGAAAAGTGCCGCCGGCGCAGTGCTTGCCAGCGCACCGGTGCTGGTACTGGCAAACGCGCACGAAGCCGGGCGCCTGGTGCCCGAGCGCTTCCTGGCGCTGCGGCGCGTGCGTGGGCAATTGACCGATCTCGATGCGGCCCGACTGGACGCGCTGGGGGGCTGGCCAGATTGCGTGGTAACCGGCGGCGGTTACCTGCTGCCGCGCGGCGCTCAGGGCGGCGCGCGCGTGGGTTCCAGCTACGCGCCGGACGAGGGGCCGTTGACCGAGAGCACCGACGTGCACGCGGAAAACCTGGGCCGCCTGGCGTCGCTGCTGCCCGACCGTGCCGGCCTGCTGGCGAAGGTCGATCCCGCAACGCTTCACGGCTTCGTGGGGGTGCGGACAGTCACGTACAACCGGTTGCCGCTGATCGGCCGGCTGCCGGACGAAACGCAGGCGTTGGCGCGGGCCGGAGCGCTGCGGGGCGCGCATCTGCGGGACGTGCCGCGCATGCCAGGCCTGTACGCGGCACTTGCTTATGCGTCGCGCGGCCTCACATGGGCTGCACTCGGCGCGGAACTGATCGCCTGCCAGCTCGAGGGCGAACCGCTGCCCGTCGAATCTGACCTGGCAGACGCCATCGATCCCGCCCGGCTTCTGCTGCGGGCCCTGCGTCACGGCCTGGCGGTGGCGGGGTCCGATCCTGAGCCGGATCAGGATTGACTAGGGTAAAAACTGCCGGAAGCGAACCAAAACCGTGCGATAATCCGCGTTTTCCGTTTGCGCGGAGAACCCCCGCCCGCGAGCTTCCGCCGCGCCAGGCGGCGGCGGGAGCGCAGGCGGTTGCGCTGACAACAACTATTTCTGGATTGGATTAACGACCATGTCGAACGTCATTGAAAACCTCGGCAAGCTGGACCGCAAGGTAACCCTGGCTATCCCCAAGGCTGAAGTGCAGAAGGAAACCCAGGAGCGCCTGGTTCGCCTGTCGAAGACCGTGAAGATGTCCGGTTTCCGCCCGGGCAAGGTGCCGATGAAGATGGTCGAGAAGCAATACGGCCAGCAGGTGGAATTCGAAGTGCGTTTCGACAAGGCCGCACGCAAGTTCTTCGACATCACCCAGGCACAGGACGTGAAGGTGGCCGGTCAGCCGAAGTTCGACATCAAGACCGAAGGCGTGGCCGACGATGAACTGGCTTTCGAAGCCACGTTCGAGGTGTATCCGGAAGTCAAGATCGGCGACCTGGCTGCTGCCGAAGTGACCCGTACCAAGACCGAGATCGGCGACGCCGAGATCGACAAGACTGTCGACATCCTGCGCAAGCAGCGCGTGCACTTCCACCATCGCGGTGAAGCCGGCGCCCATGGCGACGGTGGCAGCGATGCGGCCGCCCAGAACGGCGACCGCGTGACGGTGGACTTCGTCGGCAAGATCGAGGGCGTGGAATTCGCCGGCGGCAAGGCCGAAGACTTCGTGTACGTGCTGGGCGAAGGCCGCATGCTGCCGGAATTCGAGCAAGCCACGCTGGGCCTGAAGGAAGGCGAGAGCAAGACGTTCCCGCTGACGTTCCCCGAGGACTACCACGGCAAGGAAGTGGCCGGCAAGACCGCCGACTTCACGATCACGCTGAAGAAGGTGGAGTGGGCGCACCTGCCGGAAGTGGACGACGCATTCGCCAAGTCGCTCGGCATCGCCGACGGCAGCGTGGAAAAGATGCGCGCCGACATCCGTGAAAACCTGGAGCGCGAAGTCAAGCGCCGCACGCACGCCATGCTGAAGGACGAGGTCATGGAAGCGCTGCTGAAGGTGAGCGAACTGGACGTGCCGAAGGCCCTGATCGAGCAGGACCAGGAACGCCTGGTCGAAATGGCTCGTCGCGACCTCGAGCAACGTGGCATGCCCAACGCCAAGGACATGCCGATTCCGGCCGAGATGTTCGCCCAGCAAGCCGAGCGCCGCGTGAAGCTGGGCCTGATCCTGGCCGAAATCGTCAAGGCTAACGGTCTGGAAGCCAAGCCGGACCAGGTCAAGGCCGAAATCGAGGACTTCGCCAAGAGCTACGAAGACCCGAAGGAAGTCATGCGCTGGTACTACGGTGACCAGCAACGCCTGGCCGAGATGGAAGCCTACGTGCTCGAAAACAACGTGGTAAATTTCGTGTGCGACAAGGCCAAGGTTTCGGACAAGTCGGTGTCGTTCGAAGAACTCACCGCCGCTCCCGCACAAGCCTGAGGTCGGGCACGACCGGACGCCGCATGAATGTGATGCGGCACCGGTCGACGTCAACCGGCCTCGCGCGCTGGCCGGCTGACGCCATTCCTGAATATCTGGAGAACCTGCATGACCCGCAATGATTTGCTTGATCGTCTCGCCACCACGCAGGCTTCCGCCCTGGAGACCCAGGGTCTCGGACTGGTGCCGATGGTCGTCGAGCAGTCCGGCCGGGGCGAGCGCGCGTATGACATCTACTCGCGCCTGCTCAAGGAACGCGTCATCTTCATGGTGGGCGAGGTCAATGACCAGACCGCCAACCTGGTGGTGGCCCAGCTGCTGTTCCTGGAGAGCGAGAACCCGGACAAGGACGTATCGCTGTACATCAATTCGCCCGGCGGCTCGGTTTCGGCCGGTCTGGCGATCTACGACACGATGCAGTTCATCAAGCCCGACGTGCAGACGCTCTGCATGGGCATGGCCGCAAGCATGGGTGCATTCCTGCTGGCTGCCGGTGCCAAGGGCAAGCGCAGCGCGCTGCCGAACTCGCGCATCATGATTCACCAGCCGCTCGGCGGTGCCCGTGGCCAGGCCTCGGACATCGAGATCCAGGCACGCGAGATCCTGTACCTGCGCGAGCGCCTGAACAGCATCCTGTCCGAAGTCACGGGGCAGCCGGTCGAGAAGATTGCCCGCGACACCGATCGCGACAACTTCATGAGCGGCGACCAGGCGGTGGACTACGGTCTGATCGACAAGGTGATTACCCGCCGGGGTTGAAATCTGGCCGGTGTGTCGGCACATCGGTCCGGACGCGCTCCAGTCGGAAGTGTCCGGGCGGTGACCGGCAAGACCGGTCACCTGCCGCATGGGTCTCTCGTCATGCTGAATGACGGAGGCTACACCGGAACGAGGCCGTGTGCCTCGTTTTTGCGTTTTGCCCCACATGCAGGGGATGCCGCCGACTGCGCCAATTGTTTTGGCGTATGATGCGTTTAATGCGTTTCCCGCCCGGACATTTCTGGCGGGAACCTCACTGCTAATGTGACTGATTCCTATGGCGGACAAAAAAGGTTCATCCAGCGAGAAGCTTCTGTATTGCTCGTTCTGCGGCAAGAGCCAGCACGAGGTCAAGAAGCTCATCGCGGGCCCGTCGGTGTTCATTTGCGACGAATGCATCGACCTGTGCAACGAGATCATCCGTGACGAGGCCGCCGCGACCGACAAGGACGCCGCCGCAGTCACGCGCTCGGATCTGCCCACGCCCCACGAAATCCGCGAAAGCCTCGACCAATACGTCATTGGTCAGGAACAGGCCAAGAAGATCCTGGCTGTGGCGGTGTACAACCACTACAAGCGACTCAAGCACCTCGGCATGAAGGACGACGTCGAGCTCTCGAAGAGCAACATCCTGCTGATCGGGCCTACCGGCTCGGGCAAGACGCTGCTCGCGCAGACGCTGGCGCGCCTGCTGAACGTGCCGTTCGTGATCGCCGACGCCACCACGCTGACGGAAGCCGGCTACGTGGGTGAAGACGTCGAGAACATCATCCAGAAGCTGCTGCAGAACTGCAATTACGAGGTGGAGAAGGCCCAGCGCGGCATTGTCTACATCGACGAAATCGACAAGATTTCGCGCAAGTCTGACAACCCGTCGATCACGCGCGACGTGTCCGGCGAGGGCGTGCAGCAGGCCCTGCTGAAGCTGATCGAGGGCACGATGGCCTCGGTGCCGCCGCAAGGTGGCCGCAAGCACCCCAACCAGGATTTCCTGCAGGTGGATACCACCAACATCCTGTTTATCTGCGGCGGTGCGTTCGATGGCCTGGAAAAGGTCATCATGCAGCGGTCGGACAAGACCGGTATCGGTTTTGACGCGCAGGTGCAGAGCAAGGAAGAGCGCGAGGTCAGCGAGGTGTTGCCCCAGACCGAGCCGGAAGACCTGATCAAGTTCGGCCTGATTCCGGAACTCATCGGGCGTCTGCCGGTGGTAGCGACCCTGGCCAAGCTCGATGAAGCGGCGCTGATGCAGATCCTGGTCGAGCCGAAGAATGCGCTTGTGAAGCAATACCAGAAGCTGCTGGCCATGGAAGGCGTGGAACTGGAGATTCGTCCGGCTGCGCTGACCGCGATTGCGCGCAAAGCCATCCGCCGCAAGACTGGCGCCCGTGGCCTGCGTTCGATCCTCGAACAGTCGCTGATGGATGTCATGTATGACCTGCCGAACTACAAGGGCGTGCAGAAGGTCGTGATCGACGAAAACACGATCACGGGCGACGCACCGCCGCTGCTGATGTACGAAGAGCAGCAGCCGAAAGTGGCAGGCTCCAACTGAGAGAGATTCCACTGACGCTCGACGGCCTGGGCCTGCGTGGCCCATACCATGCTGGCGAATATTTCAAGCTGCCGTTCGCTGGAAAGCGAGCGGCTTTTTTTCTTCAATTCCACAAACGAACGGGAGCAAACGCGGGTATGCTGTTTCAGAGTGGGTCGCAAGTGCGGTATGCGTCATGTTTGTCTGCGCGGGGAATTGTTGATGGGTATCTTGCAATCGATTCCCGCGACCCTATTTACGCCTTAAATGACTGACTGGGGAAAATGATGTCCGGAACACAACTCCTCCCGGCTGAGCCGATTCGCCTGCCACTGTTGCCGTTGCGCGACGTGGTGGTGTTTCCGCACATGGTGATCCCGCTGTTTGTGGGACGCCCGAAGTCCATCAAGGCGCTTGAGACTGCGATGGAGTCGGGCAAGAGCATCATGCTCGTGGCACAGAAGACGGCCGCCAAAGACGAACCGACCGCCGAAGACCTCTACGAGGTTGGTTGCATCGCGAATATCCTGCAAATGCTGAAGCTGCCCGACGGCACCGTGAAGGTGCTGGTGGAAGGTACGCAGCGTGCGAACATTTCCGAGGTGAGCGAGGACGATTCGCACTTCATGTGCGAAGCCGTGCCCGTGCCGCCCGCACCGGTTGAATCGGCCGAAACCGAGGCCCTGCGCCGCGCGATCGTGTCGCAATTTGACCAGTACGTAAAGCTCAACAAGAAAATTCCGCCGGAGATCCTGACGTCGCTGTCGGGTATCGACGAGGCTGGCCGCCTGGCCGACACCATCGCTGCGCATCTGCCGATCAAGCTCGAGCAGAAGCAGAAGATCCTGGAAATGGTGAAGGTGACCGAGCGCCTGGAGAGCCTGCTGTCGCAGCTCGAGGGCGAGATCGACATCCTGCAGGTGGAAAAGCGCATCCGTGGCCGCGTCAAGCGCCAGATGGAGAAGTCGCAGCGCGAGTACTACCTGAACGAGCAGGTCAAGGCGATCCAGAAGGAGCTTGGCGAGGGCGAGGAAGGTGCCGACCTTGAGGAACTGGACAAGCGCATCAAGGCTGCCCGCATGCCCAAGGAGGCCAAGAAGAAGGCCGACGCCGAGTTCAAGAAGCTCAAGCTGATGTCGCCGATGTCGGCCGAGGCCACCGTCGTGCGCAACTACATCGACACGCTGGTCAACCTGCCGTGGCGCAAGAAGAGCAAGGTCAACAACGACCTGGCCAACGCCGAGCGCGTGCTGGACGAAGATCACTATGGCCTGGAAAAGGTCAAGGAACGCATCCTCGAATATCTTGCCGTGCAACAGCGCGTGGACAAGGTGAAGGCGCCGATCCTGTGCCTGGTCGGGCCGCCGGGCGTGGGCAAGACCTCGCTGGGGCAGTCGGTGGCACGCGCCACGAACCGCAAGTTCGTGCGCATGGCACTGGGTGGGGTGCGCGACGAGGCCGAGATCCGTGGCCACCGCCGTACCTACATCGGTTCGATGCCGGGCAAGATCCTGCAGAGCCTGTCCAAGGTCGGCGTACGCAATCCGCTCTTCCTGCTCGATGAAATCGACAAGATGGGCATGGATTTCCGTGGCGACCCGTCGTCGGCGCTGCTCGAGGTGCTGGACCCGGAACAGAACCACACGTTCCAGGACCACTACATCGAAGTGGACTTCGATCTGTCGGATGTGATGTTCGTGGCGACGTCGAATTCGCTGAACATTCCGCCGCCGCTGCTGGACCGCATGGAAGTGATCCGCCTCTCGGGCTATACCGAGGACGAGAAGGTAAACATCGCCACGCGCTACCTGCTGCCCAAGCAGATTCGCAACAACGGCCTGAAGCAGGGCGAGATCGACGTCACCGAAGCGGCAATCCGCGACATCATCCGTTACTACACGCGTGAAGCGGGTGTGCGTTCGCTGGAACGCGAGGTGTCGAAGATCGCGCGCAAGGTGGTGAAGCTGCTGCTGCTGAAGAAGGAGTCTGGCGCGGTCAAGGTGGATTCCGAGAACCTCGACAAATTCCTCGGCGTGCGCAAGTACGACTTCGGCCTGGCCAACAAGGAAAACCAGGTGGGCCAGGTGACCGGTCTGGCGTGGACGGAGGTGGGTGGCGATCTGCTGACCATCGAAGCCGCGATCATGCCGGGCAAGGGCAACATCTCGCGCACCGGTTCGCTGGGCGACGTGATGAAGGAGTCCGTGGAAGCCGCGCGTTCGGTGGTGCGTTCGCGGGCACGTCGCCTGGGCGTTGCCGATGAGATGTTCGAGAAGCGCGACATCCACATCCACGTGCCTGAAGGTGCCACGCCGAAGGACGGCCCGTCTGCGGGTATCGCGATGACGACGGTGCTGGTGTCGGTGCTGACCGGTATTCCGGTGCGTGCCGATGTGGCGATGACCGGGGAGATCACGCTGCGCGGCGAAGTGCTGCCGATCGGTGGCCTCAAGGAGAAGCTGCTGGCTGCCCATCGTGGCGGTATCAAGCTGGCGCTGATCCCCGAGGAGAACGTGAAGGACCTGGCGGATATCCCCGACAACGTCAAGAACGCCATCGAGATCGTGCCGGTGCGCTGGATCGACAAGGTGCTGGAACTGGCCCTGGAGCGCAAGCCCGAGGCGCTGCCCGAGGAAGACGCCAAGCCTGCCGATGTGGCAGACAAGGCGGCCGCCCAGGTGGAGCGTATTCATCACTGACCGGCTGACGTTGCCGCAGTGCTGAGTGAAAACGCCGCAGGATGAAAGTCCTGCGGCGTTTCTGTTTTTGCGCGATGGGAGGCGGGCAGGACATCGCCGAAAAATCTTGCGATCAGCGCTTGGCAAATCGAAAAGTCTCGTATTACAATCGCGGCCTCGCAACGCAAACAGCGGCACTTTGGCAGCAACCGCCGAATCGTGCGAAGCGGGATTACCCTGCAGGCAAATGGCTTGCGTGGTCCATGTGGGTGCTTAGCTCAGCTGGTAGAGCGGCGCCCTTACAAGGCGTAGGTCGGGGGTTCGAACCCCTCAGCACCCACCACACTGGATCGCGGCGAGCGCACTTGTCTGACGAAGGGACCCTTCAGGAGTGGTAGTTCAGTTGGTTAGAATACCGGCCTGTCACGCCGGGGGTCGCGGGTTCGAGCCCCGTCCACTCCGCCAAATAAAAACACCCGCGTCAGCGGGTTTTTTTATTTGCGCCGCGCGCATACGCCGTGCAGCGGATGTCATACGCGCGAGGCGCGAAAAAACGCGCGCCGGCGCAGGACTCTGACGCAACACCATCTTCCGGCACATATTCCGCAAGTCTGCGGCACCGCTCCTGCTAGAATCGCAAAGTTTGACAGTCGGCCCAAGGCCCAACCCTTTAACCCGAACAGCATGCTTGATTTCGTACGCAACAACCGGCGCCTGATGCTTTTGCTGCTGCTGGTGCTTGTCTTCCCGTCGTTCGTGTTCTTCGGCGTCGAAAGCTATTCGCGCTTCATGGACAGCTCGCACGACGCTGCCAAGGTCGATGGCCGAGCCATTACCACGCAGGAAATCGACAACGTGGTACGGGACCAGAGCGAGCGCATGCGCCAGATGCTGGGCAACAACTATGACCCGCGCATGTTCGAAGGCCCTGCCGCGCGCCAGTCCGTGCTGGACCAGCTCATCCTGCAGCGCGTGGTGGCCGATGCCACCGCGAAGAAGCACCTGACCGTTTCGAACGAGCAAGTGCGCCAGGCCATCGAGAATATCCCGGCCATCGCACAACTGCGCGGCGCGGACGGCAAGTTCGACGACAAGGCCTACGTACAGCTGCTGGCCCAGCAGGGCATGACGCCGGAGCAGCTCGACGCGCGCATGCGATTCGAGCTGTCGACGCAGCAGCTGGGCGGTGCCGTCGGTACCACTGCATTCGTGCCGAAGTCGCTGCTGGACCGATTGATCGCCATCCGTGACCAGCAGCGCGATGTGCAGGCGCTGGTCATCAAGGCGGCCGATTTCACGTCGAAGGTCACGCCGGATGCCGCGGCGCTGAAGGCCTACTACGAAAGCCATCTGTCGAGCTACACCTCGCCGGAGCAGGCCAAGGTCGAGTACGTGGTGCTGTCGGGCGATGCGCTGGCGGCCAGCCAGACCGTAACGCCCGAGGAGCTGAAGTCCTACTACGACAGCAATGTCCAGCGCTTCCGCACGGAGGAACAACGCCGCGCGAGCCACATCCTCATCACCGTGGCGAAGGACGCGAAGGAAGCCGATCGCAAGGCCGCGAAGGACAAGGCCGAGAAGCTGCTGGAAGACGTTCGCAAGCACCCCGAAACCTTTGCCGACGTGGCGAAGAAGAACTCGCAGGATCCGGGTTCGGCGGCACAGGGCGGCGACCTGGGCTTCATGGGTCGTGGCGCGCTGGTCAAGCCGTTTGAAGATGCCATGTACGCGCTCAAGGACGGCCAGATCAGCGATCTGGTGGAGACGGACTACGGCTACCACATCATCAAGCTGACCGGCATCAAGCCGGCGGCCACGCAGCCGCTGGAGGCCGTGCGTCCGGAACTGGAGGCCGAGCTGAAGAAGCAACTGGCCGCGAAGAAGTATGCAGAGCAGGCCGATGCATTCGGCAACACTGTCTACGAACAGTCGGACAGCCTGAAGCCGGCGGCCGACAAGTTCAAGCTGACGATCCTGACCGCCGACAACGTGACGCGCCAGCCGAACCCGGCCCTGGGCAAGGACAATCCGCTCAACAACGAGAAGGTGCTCAAGGCACTGTTCAGCGACGACGCCATCAAGAACAAGCGCAATACCGAGGCCGTGCAGGTGGGTCCCACGACGCTGGTGGCGGCGCGCATCGTCGACTATCGCCCGGCTGCGGCGCGCAAGTTTGAAGACGTGGAAGCCCAGGTGCGTCAGGCCTACATCGCCCAACAGGCCGCCGAACTGGCGCGCAAGGATGGCGAGGCAAAGCTGGAAGCCCTGAAGAAGGCCGACAGCGCGGCTGGTTTCGGTCCGATGATGACGGTGTCGCGCGCCAAGGCCGATGGTGTGCCGCCGAAGGGTGTCGACGCCATCATGCGTGCCGATGCCACGAAACTGCCGTCGGTGGTTGGCGTGGACCTGGGCAGCGAAGGCTATGCGATCTATCGCATTACCAAGGTGGGCACGCCGGCCCAGGCCAACGCTGGCCAGCGTGACGCCGATGCCCAGCAGCTGAGCCAGCTGGCAGGCCAGAGCGAACTGGCGGCGTACTACGAGGCGCTGAAGGCCCAGGCGAAGGTGAAGATCCTGCGTCCTGCCAAGGCTGAAGATGCCGCGCCGGCCAGCGAGGCCGCAGCGAAGTGATGCAGTGTTGATCGGATGCGCAGCCTGTCAGAGGCGCATCCGGGACAAGAGGAGAAGCCCTTGCGGTAGCAACCGCAGGGGCTTTTTTCATGGCGAGGCCGGCGAGTATCCAGGCTGTCTGGCCAGTAGTGCCGCCTCAGCTCGTCCGGGCCGACGCCTTGAGCAACGGTTTCAGGGCCGGCCAAACGTTGTCCAGCAGTGTGGCCTGTGCGGCCGAGGTGGGGTGGATGCGGTCGTCCTGGAACCACTCGGGCCGCGTCACGACGTTGTCGAGAAAGAATGGCACGAGCTGGGTGCGATATTCCTTGGCCACCTTCGGGAACAGGGCGAAGAAACGCTCGGTATAGTCCACGCCGTAGTTCGGTGGGATGCGCATGCCGACCAGTACCACCTGGGCCTTGGCCTTCTGCGCGTCGGTGACGATGCCGCGCAGGTTGGTTTCGGTCGACTGCAGCGACAGGCCGCGCAGCGCGTCGTTGGCGCCAAGCTCCACCACCACCACCGCCGGCTTGTGCCGCTTGAGCAGGTCGGGCAGGCGGGTCTTGCCGCCGATCGTGGTTTCGCCGCTGATGCTGGCGTTCACGACGCTATAATCGAACCGCTCGCGGCGCAGGCGCTCCTGCAGCAGGCTGGCCCATCCGGTGCCGCGCGCAATGCCATATTCGGCCGACAGGCTGTCGCCCAGCACCAGTACCACAGGCTTGGCGGGCGCGCTGCCTTGCGCCAGGGCTGGCAAGGGCAGCAGTGAACCGAATCCGGCGATCGCGGTCGCACAACCAGCCGCCAGCAGTTTCCGGCGTCCAATGTTTTCAATCCTCTCGCGCATGTCTTCTTCCATTCTCGCTGTCGAGTCACTCGGAAAGACCGTAGCCGACACGACGGGTTCGCTGACGATTTTGCATGACGTCTCGTTTTCCGTCACGGCCGGCGAGACGCTGGCCATCGTTGGCGCCTCCGGTTCGGGCAAATCCACACTGCTGGGACTGCTGGCCGGCCTAGACCTGCCCAGCACCGGCGCGGTGCGCCTGCACGGCCAGGACCTGTTCCAGCTAAACGAAGACCAGCGCGCAGCGTTGCGCGGCCGCCATGTCGGCTTTGTCTTCCAGTCGTTCCAGCTGGTGGGCCACCTGACGGCGCTCGAAAACGTGATGTTGCCGTTGGAACTGCGCGGCGAGACCGCGCAGGTACGCGAACGGGCCACCGAAATGCTCGAGCGCGTGGGGCTCGGCAAGCGGTTGGGTCACTATCCGCGCACGTTGTCGGGCGGCGAGCAGCAGCGCGTGGCGCTGGCACGCGCCTTTGTGGCCAGGCCGGACATCCTCTTCGCCGACGAGCCCACCGGCAGCCTCGATACGGCCACCGGTGAAGCCGTGATCGCGCTGATGTTCGAACTCAACCGCGATGCCGGCTCCACGCTGGTGCTGGTTACGCATGATCGCTCGGTGGCGGCGCGCTGTGGCCGCATCCTGACCATCGATGCCGGCCGCGTGGCCAGCGATGAGTTGATGGGAACCGAAGTCTGAGGCGGACGGCCCGGCGTGATCCGCCGCGCGCGGATCAGCCGCGTGCCAGGACGTTGCGGGCGCGGGCAATCAGCGCGGCCGTCGAGGCATCGTGGGTGGCCTGCCCATGGCCGGTCAGTTCCTGCTCGATGGGGCGGGCCAGGATCTTGCCAAGCTCCACGCCCCACTGATCGAACGAATTGATATTCCACACCACGCCCTGCACGAAGGTGCGGTGCTCGTACAGCGCGATCAGCGCGCCCAGTACGTGCGGCGTCAGATCTTCCATCAGCAGGGTGTTGCTGGGGCGGTTGCCTTCGAAGACCATGTGCGGAATGCGCGCTTCGTCGGTCACGCCAGCGGCGCGCAGTTCTTCCGCGCTGCGCCCGCGCATCAGCGCCTCGGCCTGCGCAAAGCAGTTGGCCAGCAGCTTGGCGTGATGCCCCGGCATGGCGCGCGGCGGCACCAGCGGCGCTACGAAATCCACGGGCACGATCTGCGAGCCCTGGTGGATCATCTGGAAATAGGCGTGCTGGCCATTGGTGCCGGCCGTGCCCCAGACTACTGGCGCGGTGTCCACATGCACCGGGTCGCCATTGAGCTGCACCGCCTTGCCGTTGCTCTCCATTTCCAGCTGCTGCAGGAACGCCGGGAACAGTTCCAGCGACGTCGAATAGGGCGCCATGCAACTGGTGGGCATGCCAAACAGGTTGCGATACCAGATGCCGAGCATGCCCATTACCACGGGCATGTTGCGCGCGAGCGGTGCGGTGCGGAAGTGGTCGTCCATGGCCCGGCCGCCCAGCAGCAGGTCCTCGAACGCGTCGAAGCCGATGGCCAGGGCAATGGCGAGGCCCACCGACGACCATAGCGAGAAGCGTCCGCCAATCCAGTCCCAGAACTCGAACATGTTGGCCGGGTCGATGCCGAACTTGACCACGGCCTCGCGGTTGGTCGACACGGCCACGAAATGGCGCGCCAGCTGGTTCTCGGCCACGCCATGGCGCAGGAACCACTCGCGCATGCTGCAGGCGTTGGCCATGGTTTCCAGCGTCGTGAACGTCTTCGAGCAGACGATCACGAGCGTGCGGGCCGGGTCCAGCCGCACCAGCGTTTCGGCCAGCTCGGTGCCGTCGACATTCGACACGAAGTGCATGCGCGGGCCGCGCGGGTCGGCCAGATGTGCCAGCGCGCGGCACACCATGCGCGGCCCCAGGTCGGAGCCGCCGATGCCGATGTTGACGATGTCGGTAATGGTCTGGCCGCTGAAGCCGGTCCACGCGCCGGTGCGCACCCGGGCCGCGAAGTCGCGCATGCGGTGCAGCACGTCATGGATGCCGGGCATGACCGAATGGCCGTCCACCTTGAAGGGGGCATCGGGCAGCGCGCGCAGGGCCACGTGCAGCGCGGCGCGGTCTTCGGTCGTGTTGATATGCTCGCCCGCGAACATCGCATCGCGGCGCTGCGTCACGCCGGCTTCCTCGGCCAGCTTCATCAGCAGCGCGAAGGTTTCGAACGTGATGCGGTTCTTCGAGAAATCGAGGTACAGGCCGGCGGCTTCCAGCGAGAAGTCTTCGACCCGGCGGGCGGCCTCGGCTTCGGCAAACCACTGCTGCATCGGCACATGGCGGATGGCATCGTAATGTTGGCGAAGGGCGGTCCAGGCGTGGAATTCAGTCGGCATGCGGTCTTCTGGAAATCAGGAAATACGCCCGCTGCGGCGGGCTCGAGCGCAAGTATATCGTCCTAATGTGATGCCAAAAGCCAGAAGTGGCAGCAAAAAGTAACGGCGCTTGCGGTATCGGAAAACCTTAGCAGGCGATGGCCCCGGCCCGTATCGGGTATTGTCCGACGCGGGCGTCGGGTTTGTGCGCCAGCGTACGCAGCGTCAAGCCGGCGCCATGCTTTTGCGAAACCCTACGCCCGATATCGCCTCAGCGCTGGAGCCGTGCCGCCAGCCGCCGCAGCACTGGCTCGCCGCCGGCCACGCAGACGCCACCCGCGCAGATCACCGCAATGCCAAGTGCCGTGGTCCAGTCAGGCAGGTGGCCAAAGGCGAAATAGCCGACCACGGTGGCCGAGAAGATCTGCAGGTAGAGGAACGGGCTCAGGAAGGAGGCATCGGCGTACTGGAAGGCACGGATCACGAAGTAGTGGCCGAGCGAGCCGGTCAGGCCGGCCGACAGCAGCAGCGCGCACTGCGCAGGCGTGGGCATGACCTGGAACCAGAAGAACGGCACCAGCAACGTTGTCAGTACCGCGCCGGTCACGCCGCTCTGGATCAGCGTGGTCATCGGGGCATCGTGCGCGGCAATACGCCGCGTGAGCATCTGCAGCAGCGCAAACAGCAAGGCGGAAAGCAGGCCCAGCGCCACGCCGCCGGCATCGAGTTCGCCGCCGGGCCGCACCACCACCAGCATGCCCGCGAAGCCGATGCCCACCCCGATCCAGCGCGTCCAGCGTGCGTGCACGCCGGGACGCTCGCCCAGCAGCCACGGCGACAGCGCCACGACGATCAACGGGGCGCAGAAGTTCAGCGCGGTGGCGGTGGCCAGCGGCATCAGCTTCAGCACGCTGAAGAACACTAGCGTCGAGGCCAGCATCAGCGCGCCACGCAGCCATTGCAGCCTTGGCACGGCAGGGCGCGATTGCTGCCGCCAGCGCGCTGGCCCGATCAGCAGGAAGATGGCCACTACATGCCCGAGGTAGCGGACCCATGCCACCGCCACCACGGGCAGGCCTTGCTGGGTCAGCGTCTTGCCGGTGGCATCGAGCAGGCTCAGGATCCATTGGCCGATGACGAGCAGGGCGATGCCGGTCAGCAGCCGCCGGCGCGCCTGATCGTTGCCTTCGCCGTCGGCGCCGCCGTTCAGTGTCGCGGCCTGCGTCATGCCGCGCCGCCTTGCAGCAGCGCGTTGAAGATCGCGCGGGCGGGCGGATAAAGCTCGCTCGCGGTCAGTCCGGCCGGGCCCACACCGGCATCGACCAGGCGGTCGGCCGCGCGGCCGTGGATCCAGACGGCGGCACGGGACGCAGCCAGGGGAGGCATGCCTTGCGCGAGCAGGGCGCCGATCATGCCGGCCAGCACGTCGCCCGTGCCGGCCGTGGAGAGCGCCGCATTGCCCGTGGGATTGATCGTGACCGGTTCGTCTTGTGCCGTGGCGATGATCGTGCCCGAGCCCTTGAGCACCACGGTGGCCTGCCAGCGCGTGGCGAGCGCGCGCGCCGCGGCCAGGCGATCGCGCTGCACGTCGGCCACGCTGCTGCCGAGCAGGCGCGCCGCTTCCAGCGGATGGGGCGTGATCACGCAGTGCAGGCCAGCGTCGATCAACTGCTGGCCTAACGGCGCATCGGCAGCCAGCAGGTTCAGCGCATCGGCATCCAGCACCATCGGCAGGGGCGGTTCGGCGTTGGCGCAGACCTCGATCAACTGCGCCAGTTGTGTGCGCACAGCCGTGCCGCTGCCCATGCCGGGGCCCACCACGAAGGCCGACATGGCGTCGAGCGCCAGTTCCGCCACCGGATGCAGCATCAGTTCCGGGTGCACGGGATCGATGGCCGGCGCCGGCTGTGCCAGAAAGCCCACGTGCACGCGCCCGGCGCCGAGATGCAGGGCCGCGCGCGCACCGAGCAGCGGCGCGCCGGTCATGCCGTGGTTGCCGCCGATCACCGCCAGGTTGCCGAAGCGGCCCTTGTTGGCGGCATGTTCGCGGCGCGGCAGCGCGTGCACGAAGCTGGCCGGCTGGTTGACGATGGCGACGGGGCGCTCGGCGGACGGATCGTCCAGGCCAAGCATGGCGATATCGACCGCGCCCGCGCAGTCGCGGCCGTCCAGCGTCAGCAGGCCCGGCTTCGCGCCAAGGAAGGTCAGCGTGCGCCGGGCTCGCACCGCAGGCTGGCCGGCGCCGGTGTCGGCGAACAGGCCGCTCGGGATGTCGAGCGCGTAGACGGGCAGGTGCGAGGCATTGAGATGGGCGATCCAGCGCGCCACGTGGCCGTCGGCGGGGCGGTTCAGGCCGATGCCGAGCAGGCCGTCGACCACGGCCACGCAGCCCGTGGGCCACGGTGGCAGGGCGGCAGCGGGATCGGGCAGCATGGCCAGCAGCGGCACCCCGGCGGTGCGCGCCTCTAGCCATGCGCGCGCGGCATCGGCCGGCAACTGGTCGGGTTCGGCAACGAGCCAAGCCTCGACCAGGCGCCCAGCCTGGTGCAGGTGGGTGGCCGCCACCAGCGCGTCGCCGCCATTGTTGCCACGCCCGGCCAGGAACAGGATGCGGCCGCTGGGCACGTGCTGATCGATCCAGCCGGCCGCCGCCGCGCCAGCGCGAGACATCAGCGTGAACGGCGGCGTGGCATCGAGCCCGGCCTGTTCGATGCGGCGAATCGTGGCAACGTCGTACAGCGGCGTCGGCCCGGCGCCGGCAGGGTCCAGCGAAGTCCAGGCGGCAGCGGGGTCCGTGGGTGCAGCGGGTGCGGCAGCTGCGGCGGGCGCGGCGGTGGGGGGCACGGCGGTGTTCATGGTGTGGTCAGGCGTTGGCCAGCCGGTAGCGCGCGGGGGTCAGTCCCTCCATGTCGACGTCGGGGCCGTCACCGAGGCCGGCACTGGCGGCGATCTGGTCTGCGGCAATTTTGCCCGATCCGCAGCTCATCGCCCAGCCCGTCGAGCCGTGGCCCAGGTTCAGGAACAGGCCCGGTACGCGCGTGGCGCCGATCAGCGGCGGCCCGTCGGGCAGCATCGGCCGGGCGCCAGCCCAGAGCGTGGCTTCCTGATAGTGGCCGGCCACCGGGAACCAGTCGCGCGCCACCTTGATCAGCGTATTGAGCGCGGCGGGCCGCAAGTCCAGCCGCCGCGAGCCCAGCTCGGCCGTGCCCGCCACGCGCAGCCGGTTGCCCATGCGCGTGATGGCCACCTTGAACGATTCGTCCATCAGTGCGCCCAGCGGTGCCTGCAGTTCGTCGCGCACCATGACGGTGGCCGAGTAACCTTTGACCGGATAGAGCGGCACGCGTAGCCCCAGTGGCCGCAGCAGGGCGGCGCTGTTGGCCCCGGCGGCCACCAGTACCCGGTCGGCGGTCAGGGTCTCGGGCGCGGCACCGCGCCGCGTGGGCGCCAGTTCGACGGTCAGGGCGCCGGCGCCGTTGGCCGTGCCAGTGCGCAGCCGCGCCACATCGGTCTGGAAGCGGAACTGCACGCCGGCGGCCTCGGCATGCTGGTGCAGGCGACGTACGAACATGGGGCAGTTGCCCGATTCATCCTCGGGCAGATGCAGGCCGCCAGCCAGCGGCGTGTCTTCGGTGAGTCCGGGTTCGATGCGCCGGCAGCCCGCCGCGTCCACCAGCTGGTGCGGCACCTTGCTTTCGCGCAGCAGCGCCAGTGCCGGCGCGGCGAGGTCCAGGTCGCGTTGCGTGCGGAACAACTGCAGGTAGCCGCGCGACTGCTCGTAATCGATCTCGAGTTCCGCCCGCAACTGGTGCAGGCAGGTACGGCTGTAGAACGCCAGGCGCTGCATGCGCAGCTTGTTGGCGCGATAGCGCTCGCCATCGCATTCGCGCAGCCAGCGCGCAATCCAGCGCCACATGGCGGGGTCGGCGCTGGGGCGGAACAGCACCGGTGACTCGCGCTGGAACAAGCCGCGCAAGATCTTGCCCGGCATGCCGGGCGCTGCCCAGGGTGTCACATAGCCTGGCGCGATCACGCCGGCGTTGCCAAAGCTCGCTTCCTGCGCGGGCGCGGCACGCCGCTCCAGGACGGTGACGGCAAAGCCGGCCTGGCGCAGGTACCAGGCCGAGCAGACGCCGATGGCGCCGGCGCCAATGACGATGACATGCATCCGGGCGGCAACTCCCTTGCGAATGACTGCGTTACTTGAGTTCCTTCGCCATCACCACGTCGGGCAGCCAGGTGACCACGGACGGCCACACGGTGATGATGCCGATGGCCACCACCATCATCATGAAGAAGGGCAGCGACACGCGCGCTATGTAGTTGCTGTCCTTGCCGGTCATGCTCTGCAGCACGAAGAGGTTGAACCCGACCGGCGGCGTCACCTCCGCAATCTCCACCAGCAGCACGATGAAGATGCCGAACCATACCAGATCGAAGCCGGCGGCCTGCACCATCGGCAGCACGGTGGCCGTGGTCAGCGCGATCATCGAGATGCCGTCGAGCGCGGTGCCCAGCACGATGTAGATCACCGTCAGCACCGCGATCAGCGCCCACGGCGACAGGTGCAGCGCGGCCACCCATTCGGCCAGGGCGCGGGGGATGCCCGTGAAGCTCATCGTCACCGACAGGAACGACGTGGCGCCGAGCACGAACATGATCATCGCCGTCAGCCGGGTGGCCGACATCAGGCTCTCCCAGAACGCCCGGCGCGTGAGCGAGCCGCCGGCCCAGGCCAGGCCCAGCGACGCCACCACGCCATAGGCGGCCGCCTCGGTGGCGGTGGAGTAGCCCGCCATCATGATCCAGGTGATGAACGCGATCAGGATGATGCAGGGCATCAGCTGGCGGATCGACGCCATGCGCGCGCGCCAGCCGAAGGTCTCGGCGGACGGGGTCTTGCTCGGGTTCATCAGCGCCCAGACCACGATATAGCCCGAGAACAGCAGCATCAGCAGCAGGCCCGGCAGGAAGCCGGCCAGGAACACGCGGATGATCGACACATCGGCCGACACCGCATAGACCACCATCGTGATCGACGGCGGAATCAGAATGCCGAGCGTGCCCGCGCACGACAGCGACCCGAGCGTGATGCGCTCGTCGTAGCCGCGCCGGGTCAGTTCGGGCAGGGCGGACTTGGCGATGGTTGCGCAGGTGGCCGCCGACGAACCCGAGACCGAGCCGAAGATGCCGCAGCCAAGGATGTTCACGTGCATCAGGCGGCCAGGCAGCCAGTTCAGCCACGGCGACAGGCCGTTGAACATCTGCTCGGAAAGCTTGGTGCGGAACAGGATCTCGCCCATCCACACGAACAGCGGCAGCGACGCCAGCGTGTATGACGCGCTCGACGACCACCAGGCGTTGGCCAGGTTGACGAGCGCATCGTGGTCGGAAAAGACCACCAGGCCCACCCAGGACGTGACGGCGATGGCCACCGGAATCCAGGCGCCAATGGCCAGGAACACGATCATGACCAGCAGCAGGATCAGGGCAACGAGTACGGTGCTCATCAGATGGTCTCCCCGAAATCGCCGGCGGCCAGCTTGGCTTCCTGCGCCAGCTGGTAGCGCGGCTTCTGCCGGCGCACCACGCGCAGCCATTCGTCGGCAACCGCCAGCAGGAAGCCCATGGCGCCCAGCACGGCGAAGCTCTGCGGTATCCACAGCGGAATCACGATCTGGCCTTGCGAGACATCGCCGATGTCCCAGCTTTGCCAGGCGAAGGTGCCCAGCGCCCAGGCGGCGTAGCCCGCGAAGACCAGGCAGATGGTGAGCGAGGCCACTTCCAGCAGCCAGCGCCGGCGGGGACCGGCCGCTTCAAGCAGCATCTCCACGCGCACGATGCCGCCGTGCTGGAAGGTCTGCCCCAGCACCAGGAACGCCGAGGCGGCGCAGAGCCAGGCGACGATGTCGTCGCCGCCTTTCAGGACGATCAGGGTTTCGCGGGAGATGGACATCGCGATCATGACGATGCAGACGGCCAGGATGCAAAGGGCGCCGAGGGCGGCGAACAGATCAAGCAGATGGTCGAGCCAGCGCTTGCGCGGGACGGGGGCTTCCATGGAGATGACAGGCTACCTGTAGTACTGCGAACGACACGGAACTGGCGCGGCGCGGATACCCCGGGGCATCCGCGTCGTGCCGGTGGGGCAAGACGGCGGGTGGCAAGCTGGCTGGCTGCCAGCCTGGTTGCCTACTTGCGTATTTGCCTACTTGCCTACTTGCGATAGGCGTCGAGAATGGCCTTGCCGTCGTCACCGGCGCTCTTGGCCCAGTCATTCACCATGACCTCGCCCACCTTCTGCATGTCGGCCTTGAGCTGCGGCGAAGGCGGTGCCACGGTCATGCCGTTCTTGGAAAGCGTGGCCAGGTACTCCTTGGTCTTCTGCTCCGAGACCTGCCAGCCGCGCTTTTCGGCATCGGCCACGGCCTTGAGCAGGGCGTCTTGCGTCGGCTTGTCCAAGGCATTGAAGGCCTTCTTGCTGACCACGAGCATGTTCTTCGGCAGCCAGGCGTCGGCGGTGTAGAAGTATTTGACCGACTCCCACACCTTGGTGTCGACGCCCGTGGCGCCCGACGACATGAACGAGTTGACCGTGCCCGTGGCCAGCGCCTGGGCCAGGTCGGCGGCCTGGATCGTTACCGGCTGCGCGCTCACCAATTCGGCGATCTTCGACGTGGCGGGGTTGTAGGCGCGCCATTTCAGGCCCTTCATGTCGGCGGCGCTGTTGATCGGCTTGTTGGCGTAGATGCCTTGCGGCGGCCAGGCCACGGCATAGAGCAGCTTCATGCCCTGGCGGTCGAGCACCTTGTCGGTGACAGGCTTCGAAGCCTGCCACAGCCGGTATGAATCGGCATAGCTGGTGGCCAGGAACGGCACGGCGTCTACCCCGAAGACCGGGTTCTCGTTGGCCAGCAGCGACATCAGGATTTCGCCCATCTGCACCTGGCCGGTCTGCACGCCGCGCTTGATCTCGTTGGCCTTGAGCAGCGAGCCATTGGGATGGATGACGATCTTGAGCTTGCCGCCGGTGGCCTTTTCCACGTCGTTCGCCATCTGCTGCAGGTTTTCGGTGTGGAGGTTGGTGGCCGGGTAACCGGTAGGCAGATCCCATTTCGTATCCGCCCGTGCCGCCGTGGCGGCCAGCAGCAGTGCCGCCGCCGCGACTGCCATTGCCTTGACTCGCATCTCGATCTCTCCTGGTGTTGCGCATGGGCGCCTGCCCGACTGCGCGGGTTTGGACTACCTGGAACTGCCGCCGCACCATGTGCGCAATGTCTGCTACATGGGCGGTACTGCGGTCATGGCACGCGATCTGGCTCGGTCGGCGGGCAATGACGGATAAACAGCGGTGACGATGCAAGTGCCGTGCCGGCCCGTTCGGCAGACCGATGCGCACTTCAGGTGCCTGAAGCGTAGCAAAGAGCAATAGGCGCCGACAGATAGGGATGGTCTGGATGTCGCAGACCGGCGAATTCCCTGTGCCGAAGCGGGAAACGAGGCTGCATGGGGCCGGCGCGAGGGTGGCGCGAGGGTGGCGCGTCGTGCGCGGCGGTCGTTCTGATCGGAGACAGATTGCCATCATTTCGCTGCGAAATGCCGATAAACTGTGGCCAACAGTGCGCCATCAGCCGGCGGGCGCCGAACAATTTCGCGCAGGATTTCGCAAGAAAGGAGAGCTGTTTTCATGGCACGCAAGCCCGTTCAGGTTCCGTCAGTCGATGTCTCGTCCGATGTGTCGGGGGCCAACGCAACCCCGCGCGCGCCACTCACGCGTGCTTCGGGCGTCAATATTGTGTCGTCCGCGCACCTCGTATCGGTGCGCAGCCCGGAACTGTCGGAGTTCGAATTCGGCCTGAACACGGCGTACAACGCCTACAGCCGGTGGGTGGTGCGCTGCATGGGTGCGGCCGGCGTGCGCGATCTGACCTTTCTCGACGTGCTGGTGCTGCACCATGTGAACCACCGGGGTCGGGCCAAGCGCCTGGCCGACATCTGCTTCGTGCTCAATGTCGAAGACACCCACCTGGTCACCTATTCGCTGAAAAAGCTGGTCGGGCTCGGGCTGGTGGCCGGCGAGCGGGTAGGCAAGGAAGCAACCTATGCCACCACGGCCGCTGGCACAGAGGCCTGTGCCCGGTATCGCGAAATCCGCGAACAGTGCCTGACGAGCAATTTCACCGAAGGTAGCGACGAAAACGTCGAGATTGGCGAGCTGGCGCGGCTGCTGCGGGTGCTGACCGGCCTCTACGAACAGGCGGCGCGCTCGGCTACCTCGCTTTGAGACGTTGCGGCGCCGCGTAGCCGGCGCGGCGGTTGTCCATTGCGGCGGCCTCCCGGGCTGATTTCGAGACCCTGGCAGGGCGCACGATGCGGCACCGGGCTGCCGCGACGTCCGATTTTCCGGCAAGTGTCCGCCGCGGTCTCATTGCGCAATGCAAAAAGCGGCCGCCAACAAGGTACAATAGCGGTTTTCCGACAGCCGGCATTCCATTCAGCAGTGCCGGTGGCCGCTTAGCCCCACCTCCACGCCTTCTGACCGTACCGATCATGGCGCATTTCTCGTGCTTCCCTGGCGCCTTGGCGCTTTCTGCTTTCCGTCAGCAACGCCTGCTTGCCGCGCTTCAACAAGTCGACGCCGATATTGAATCCGTGCACGGCCAGTTCGTGCATTTCGTCGATTCGGACACGCCGCTGTCCGCCGAGGACCAGACGCGCATTGGCGCCATGCTGACCTATGGCGCGCCGTTCACGTCCCAGGCCGAGGGCGACCGTTTCGTGGTGATTCCGCGCTTCGGCACCATTTCGCCCTGGGCCAGCAAGGCCACCGATATCGCGCACAACTGCGGCCTGACGCACGTGCACCGCATTGAGCGCGGCATCGAGATCACCGTGATCTGCAAGAAGGGGCTGCTGCGCGGGCGCAAGACGCTCGACGCCGGCACGCGCGCCGCCGTGGCCGCGCACCTGTTCGACCGCATGACCGAAACCGTGGTGGCCACGCGCGACGAAGCGGCTGGCCTGTTCCAGGAACTGCCGGCCAAGCCGCTGCAGTTCATCGACATCGCCGCGGGCCGCAGCGCGCTGGTGGACGCCAATACGGCCATGGGCCTGGCGCTGTCGGACGACGAGATCGACTACCTGCTGGAAAACTACGGCAAGCTGGGCCGTAATCCGACCGACGTGGAACTGATGATGTTCGCGCAGGCCAACAGCGAGCATTGCCGCCACAAGATCTTCAACGCCACGTGGACCATCGACGGCGTGACGCAGGACAAGTCGCTGTTCGCGATGATCCGCAACACGCACCAGCTGAATCCGCAGGGCTCGATCGTGGCCTATTCGGACAACTCCGCCGTGATGGAAGGCGATGTGGCCGAGCGCTGGTACCCGCGCGGCGACGCGCAGCAGTATGGCCGCCACGAGGCGCTGACCCATACGCTGATGAAGGTGGAGACGCACAACCACCCGACCGCCATCTCGCCGTTCCCGGGCGCTTCGACAGGCGCCGGCGGCGAAATCCGCGACGAAGGTGCCACGGGCCGTGGCGCCAAGCCCAAGGCCGGCCTGACGGGCTTCACGGTGTCGAACCTGATGCTGCCCGACGCCGTCGAGCCGTGGGAAAACGCCCGTGACGCCGCGCAGCCGGTGGCGCATCGCAATCCGGACGACAAGCCCGGCGTGACCGGCAAGCCGGACCGTATTGCATCGCCGCTGCAGATCATGATCGACGGCCCGCTGGGCGGCGCCGCGTTCAACAACGAATTCGGCCGCGCCAACCTGGGCGGCTACTTCCGCGTGTACGAGCAGAACGTGGGCGGCACCGTGCGCGGCTATCACAAGCCGATCATGATCGCCGGCGGCATCGGCAACATCGACGCCGGCCACACGCACAAGAATCCGCTGCCGGCCGGCACGCTGCTGATCCAGCTGGGCGGCCCGGGCATGCGCATCGGCATGGGCGGCGGCGCCGCCAGCTCGATGGCTACCGGTACCAACACGGCCGACCTGGACTTCGATTCGGTGCAGCGTGGCAACCCCGAAATGGAGCGCCGCGCACAGGAAGTGATCAACGCCTGCTGGCAGCTGGGTGACGCCAACCCGATCCTGTCGATCCACGACGTGGGCGCGGGCGGCATCTCGAACGCGTTCCCGGAACTGGTGGACGGCGCCGACCGTGGTGCACGCTTCGACCTGCGCCAGGTGCACCTGGAAGAGTCGGGCCTGTCGCCGGCCGAGATCTGGTGCAATGAGTCGCAGGAACGTTACGTGCTAGCCATCGCGCCGAACGAACTGCCGCGCTTCCAGGCTATGTGCGAGCGTGAACGCGCACCGTTCGCGGTGGTGGGCATCGCCACGGAAGAGAAGCAATTGCAACTGGTGGACGCTCAGGTGGACGCCGCGCTGAAGGAGCACCGCGCCGTCGATATGCCGATGGACGTGCTGCTCGGCAAGCCGCCGCGCATGCACCGCGATGTGCAGCGCGTGCAGCAGGAACTGCCGCCGGTCGACGTGACCGGCATTTCGCTGGAGCAGGCCGTGCGCGACGTGCTGCGTCACCCGACCGTCGCCAGCAAGTCGTTCCTGATCACGATCGGCGACCGTACCGTGGGCGGCATGAACGCGCGTGACCAGATGGTGGGTCCGTGGCAGGTACCGGTGGCCGACGTGGCCGTGACCACGCTCGACTACAAGGGTCGCGCCGGCGAAGCCATGACGATGGGCGAGCGCACGCCGCTGGCCGTGATCAACGCCCCGGCTTCGGGCCGCATGGCGATTGGCGAGGCGCTGACCAACCTGGCGGCTGCCCCGGTCAAGGATCTGAACAAGGTCAAGCTGTCGGCCAACTGGATGGCGGCCTGCGGGGTGTCCGGCGAGGACGCCAAGCTGTATGACACGGTGCACGCGGTGGGCATGGAACTGTGCCCGGCGCTCGGCATCAGCATTCCGGTGGGCAAGGATTCGCTGTCGATGCGCACCAAGTGGTCGGACGCCGATGGCGACAAGGAAGTGGTTGCGCCGGTCTCGCTGATCATTTCGGCGTTCGCGGCCGTCGACGACGTCAACAAGACCCTGACGCCGCAACTGCGCACCGACCTGGGCGAGAGCGTGCTGATCGCGATCGATCTGGGCCGCGCGAAAAATCGCATGGGCGGCAGCATCCTGGCGCAGGTGTCGCAGCAGGTTGGCGACAGCGCGCCGGACGTCGACAGCCCCGAAGACCTGAAGCAGTTCTTCAACGTCATCCAGCGCCTGAACCGGGAAGGCAAGCTGCTGGCCTACCACGATCGCTCGGATGGCGGTTTCCTGGCTACCGTGGCGGAAATGGCGTTCGCGGGCCACGCCGGCGTGTCGCTGAACGTCGACATGCTCGCGCTGGATCCGAACCAGGAACAGGACTACGGCGACGCCAAGAACTGGGCGCAGCAGGTGGCCGAGCGTCGTAACGACCAGACGCTGCGCGCGCTGTTCTCCGAGGAACTCGGTGCGGTGATCCAGGTGCGTGCGCAAGAGCGCGACGAAGTGTTCGGCATCCTGCGCGAGGCGGGTTTGTCGGCATGCAGCCACGTGATCGGCAAGCCGAACACGACGGACCAGATCGAGATCTATCGCGATGCGAAGAAGGTGTTTGGCGCGGATCGTGCCGAACTCCAGCAGAACTGGACCGAGGTGAGCTGGCGCATCGCGCGCCTGCGCGACAACCCGGCCTGCGCCGATAGCGAATACGCAAGCGTGCTGGACGCCGCCGACCCCGGCATCAGCCCGGTGCTAACGTTCGATCCGGCCGAGGACATTGCCGCACCGTTCATCGCGACGGGCAGCCGTCCGCGCGTGGCGATCCTGCGCGAGCAAGGGGTCAATTCGCAAATCGAAATGGCCTACAGCATGGACCTGGCCGGTTTCGATACGGTTGACGTGCACATGAGCGACCTGATTGCCGGCCGCGCCAGCCTGGCCGATTTCAAGGGTTTCGTGGCCTGCGGCGGATTCAGCTACGGCGACGTGCTCGGTGCGGGCGAAGGCTGGGCCAAGACGATCCTGTTCAACGGCCAGATGGCCGAGCAGTTCGCGGCATTCTTCAACCGCCAGGACACCTTTGCCCTGGGCGTGTGCAATGGCTGCCAGATGCTTAGCAACCTGGCCCCGATCATCCCGGGTGCCGGCGCCTGGCCGAAGTTCACGCGTAACCAGTCGGAGCAGTACGAAGCCCGCTTTGTGACCGTGGAAGTCCAGTCGTCGCCGTCCGTGTTCTTCGCGGGCATGGAAGGCAGCCGCATTCCCATCGCCGTGGCGCATGGTGAAGGTTTCGCCGACTTCTCGCAGCAGGGTGACATCGACAAGGTCAACGTGGCGCTGCGCTTCGTCGACAACCGTGGCCAGGTGACGCAGGCTTACCCGCTGAACCCGAACGGCTCGCCGCAAGGTATTACCTCGGTGACCACGGTGGATGGCCGCTTTACCGCACTGATGCCGCACCCGGAGCGTGTATTCCGCACGGCCACGATGAGCTGGGCGCCCGATGCCTGGAAGGACATCGCCGACGGCGGCAGCCCGTGGATGCGCATGTTCCGCAACGCACGCAAATGGGTCGCGTAAGCTGACCCGCAGCCTGGCAAGAGACGCCCGCCGATTCATCGTGCGGGCGTTTTTCTTTGGTGGAAGTTATCGACCGGTGGCCAAAAGCCAAATGCAAGTAATGAAAGTCAATGCAGTGTAGGCGACGAAGATTCTCTCGGCGCGTTTCATAATTCTGCATTGATAGTCGTCATCCTCAAAAAAACGGGTGAGAAATTTGTTCATCTGAAACTCCGCGGTCAACACCGGCAAGGGTAAATTTCAACTGGCATTTGCAATCCAGCCCATATGGGCGAGGGCGGACGCTCCGCCGCTCATGCAACTCAGAAACACGGAGCTGCGCAGTATCCGGTTTGCCTCCAAGGGATTGCGTCGACTTCTGGGATAGGCGTCCATGGCGCCGAGCAACACCAGGACGGAACAGGCAACGATAAGCAGGACATGGAATCCAAGGAGTATCCATGCACCCAGCCGCGCGCCATCCGCCTGGTCAATCCAGCACGCAAGGCCATAACAGGCGCTGGCGCTAAGCGGAATGGCCGCCCACAGTAACTGGCCATCCTGAATCGAGCGCCGGACGATGCCGTTGCCGCGTGCACGCGAAAACACCGCCACCTTGGCAAACGGCAGTAGCGCAAATGGCGCCAGCAGTGGTATCGCCACGTTGAAGACGAACCAGCCGAACGATTCGGATACGCTTGCCATGTCGCTCCTGGAAAGAAACCGTTGGGAAAGCGCTGTGCAGGAAGGGCGATAAGTGCCTTTCGTGTTCGCAGCGCACAGATCCTAGGTTTCTCCAGTGGGCGTGCCAAGAGGGGTAATGTGAACTTGTGTTTCCGCAGCCGAGTGGATTGCGTCAGGTCATGAGAAAGATCTCAAACCACAACGGGGCTGGGCAAATCCGGCTGATTTTGAGGCGCATCGGCGGCCGACTGCTGCGGCTCCGCCTGCGGGGCGCGCAGCCGTTCGCTCCAGGGCAGGTACCGCGAATAGAGCAGGCGCATGCGGTCCGAGCCGGGCGGTACGGGAATTTCGCCGCGCACTTCCATGAACGCGATGGTGGCCTGCAGCACTTTCGATTGCGCGTAGCGGTCACGCGCGGGCAGGTGCGGGTGCAGTTCGCGCCAGCGTCCGCCGGTGCATTCGATATGGGGCATGCCCAGCGCGCAATAGACCACTCCGCTGGAGTAGAGGTGCCACATATACCAGTAGCCGCTCGTCACACCCATACCTTGCATCCTCCGCTTGCCGGGGCGTTGCCGGCCGATCCAGGGTTCGTCGAATCGTCAGATATTACTGAGGGTGGCGGGGCGATGGAACCCATCAACTGCACGAGAGTGTGACGGAGCGCGCCAAACGGCACGCCAAAGCAAAAACCGGCGCCTGGGCGCCGGTTTCGTCGTGCAGATGCCAGCGGCTTACTGGATCTTTGCCTTGTCCTTGAGGGACTTCATCATCGCCTGGAACTGCTCGCGCTGCCAGGCCTGGTCGCCCATCAGCATCTGCTGCAGCTGAGGCTTCACTTCCTCGAACGTCGGGATCTTGGCGTCGCGCACGTCCACCAGTTCGATGATGTGCCAGCCAAACTGGGTCTTGACCGGCGTATCGGTCATCTGGCCCTTCTTGAGCCCGGTCATCGCGGCCGAGAACTCGGGCACGTAGCTGCTGCTGTTGGCCCAGTCCAGATCGCCACCGTTGGTAGCGGAGCCGGTGTCCTTCGACGATGCTTTGGCCATGTCCTCGAACTTGGCGCCGCCCTTGATCTTGGCGATGATCGCCTTGGCGTCAGCTTCCTTTTCCACGAGGATGTGGCGGGCGTGGTATTCCTTGCCGTTGCCGAACTGGCTCTTGATCTTGTCGTATTGCTTGCGCAGCTCGTCGTCGCTGGCGCCATGCGTACGGACGTAGTCCTCGAAGACCGCGCCGGCCAGCACGTTCAGACGGGCCTGCTCGAGTTGGTCCTGAATGTCGTCGCGTTGCAGGATGCCGCGCTTGCTGGCTTCCTGCAGCAGCAGTTCCCGGTCGATCAGCATGCCGCGGGCACGGTCGCGCAGTTCGGGCGTGGCGGGCTGGCCAGTGCCGGCGATCAGCTTGTCCACCTTGGCCGACGGGATGGGCTTGCCATTCACAACGGCGGCGTTCTGGGCGAACGCGGGCAGGCTGCCAGCAGCAAGCACAGCCGCCAGGCTGAACGAGAGGACGGTGGTCTTCATGGGGTCAGGTCTGAGAGTTGCGTGAAGCGCGTCGCGTCATGCTTCGCGGGATTGATATTCTTGGTCGGTGTAGGCGCTGACCGCCAGCGCATGTATTTGCGAGGGGAACAGATCGCGCAGCGCATCATACACCATACGATGGCGCGTCACGCGCGAATGGCCGGCGAACCGGTCGCTGACGATCAGGACGTTGTAATGGCCCCCGCCAGACGCCGCACCGGCATGGCCGGCATGGGCCGCGCTGTCGTCGTGCACGTGCAGGTGGGAGGGGGAGAGCGCAGCACGTAGCAACGTCTCGATGGTGGCGGGATCGGCTGCCATCCGGGAATCCTTGAATGAACGGGTGATGGGTGCGGGCGAGGGGAGTGCCGGCGAAATCCGGTTACTCCGAGCGGCCTTCCTGCGACGGCGTTTCCTGGATGTGCCGCGACAGCCAGATGCTCTGGATCACGATGAACACGAGCATCAGTCCCATGCTGCCGAACAGCTTGAAGTTGACCCAGGTGTCGGTGGAAAACTGAAAGGCGACGTACAGGTTCAGCACGCCCATGACGGCGAAGAATGCGGCCCACGCCGCGTTCAGGCGGCCCCACATCGGTTCCGGCAGCGTGACCTGTTTTTCCATCATGGCGCGGATCAGGTTCTTGCGCCAGCCGACGACCGACCCGATCAGCGTCACGGCGAACAGCCAGTACAGCACCGTGGGCTTCCATTTGATGAACGTTTCGTTGTGCAGCACGATGGTTGCGCCGCCAAACACGCCGATGATCAGCAGGCTGACCCATTGCATCGGTTCCACCTTGCCATGGCGAATGCGCACCCACGCAATCTGCAGCACGGTCGCCACGATGGCCACGGCCGTTGCCGGGTAAATGCCGAACAGCTTGAAGGCAACGAAAAACAGGATGACCGGGAACAGGTCGAAAAGAAATTTCATGCGGACGAAGTCAAATGAGCAGACCCGCCGGGGGGGAGGGCCTGCTGGCGATCCGCCAGGCGGATCGGACGTGGCAACCGGTGTGCGGGTGGCGTCACCCGCGATCGGCCGGATCGCGATCGTCGAATTTTAGCGCAGCCGAGTTGATGCAATAGCGCAAGCCGGTTGGGGCGGGGCCGTCCTCGAAGACATGGCCCAGATGGCTGTCGCATTCCTTGCATCGCACTTCCACGCGCGTCATGCCGTGGGTGTGGTCAACGTGCTCGGCGATGACCTCGCCGTTGATAGGCCGGAAGTAGCTCGGCCAGCCGCAGCCCGCGTCGAATTTGGTGGACGATTCGAACAGCGGCGTGCCGCAACCCACGCAGTGGTAGATGCCCTGGTCCCAGTGGTCCCAGTAGCGCCCCGTGAACGGGCGCTCGGTGGCGGCTTCCCGCGCAACGCGATACTCGATATCGGACAACTGGTCACGCCATTCGGCGTCGGTCTTGGTCGTGGTCATCTTGTTTCCTTTGTGGTGTCGCGCGGCGTTCGTGCGGCTTTCGGATTTGCCCGATTTGCCCGGATTTGTCCGGTCACGACGAACAGCTTACTTCCAGCCCCGAGGCCCAGTCGGGCGGCAGCGCCGCATAGTGTTCCGCTTCGGGCTGTTCGTCGAATGGCTTCGACAGCACGGCCAGCAGGCGGTCCACTTCGGAAAAGTCCTTGTCGCGGGCGGCACGGATCGCGGTTTCGGCCAGGTGGTTCCGGAGCACGTATTTCGGGTTGACTTGCAGCATTGCAACCCTGCGTGCGGCGTCGTCCGGTTGCTCGGCCTGGAGGCGGGCGCGGTATTCGGCCGCCCAGGCATCCCAGGCGGCGCGGTCCAGAAACAGGTCGCGCACGGGCGCGTCGGATGCCGCATCCTGCGACCCCACCTGGGCAAGGTTGCGCCAGAACAGCGTGTAGTCCACCCGGTTGGCGTGCATGACGCGGAACAGGTTGGTCATCAGCGTTTCGTCCTGATCGTGTTCTGTGCGCAGGCCAAGCTTGGCGCGATAGTGCCGGAAGAACGCCGCGGCATAGCGGTCGCGGAACGGGTCCAGCGCCTCGCGCGCGGCCTCGATGGCGGCCTCCTTGGCGGCTTCGGCATCGGCCGCCGTGGTGTCGCGCCACAGCGGCAGCAGTGCCTGGGCAAGGCAGTGCAGGTTCCAGAACGCGATCTGCGGCTGCTGGCTATACGCGTAGCGGCCCTGCTGGTCGGAATGGTTGCAGATGTGGTTGGCGTCGAACGCGTCGAGGAATCCGAACGGGCCGTAGTCGATCGTCAGGCCGAGAATCGACATGTTGTCGGTGTTCATCACGCCGTGGCAGAAACCCACGGCCTGCCAGTGCGCCACCATGTCGGCGGTGCGCAGCGACACCTCGCGCAGCAGCGCCTGGTAGGGGCTGGCGGCGTCGCGGCAGGCCGGATAGAAGCGGTCGATCACGAAATCGGCCAGCTGCTTCAGCGAGGCATGGTCTTCACGCGCCGCGAAATGCTCGAAGTGGCCAAAGCGGATGAAGCTCGGCGCCAGGCGCGTGACCACGGCCGAGGTTTCGATGGTCTCGCGCCGCACCGGCGCATCGGAGCCGATGATGGCCAGCGCGCGCGTCGTGGGCACGCCCAGCGCGTGCATGGCTTCTGAACACAGGTATTCCCGGATCGACGAGCGCAGCACCGCGCGGCCATCGGCCATGCGCGAGTACGGTGTCAGGCCGGCGCCCTTGAGCTGGATTTCCCACGGGCCATCGGGCCGCTGTGCCTCCGCCAGCCGGATTGCGCGCCCATCGCCGAGTTGGCCGGCCCATACGCCGAACTGATGGCCCGAATAGACCGTGGCCAGTGGGTCGGCCCAGTCGGGCACCGCGTTGCCTACGAAGGTGTCGACGAAAGCCGGATCCTGCGCAGCCTGGCGCAGGCCCTCGGCATCCCAGCCCAGCAGGCCCGCGGCGGACGGCGCCACGCTGACTACATAGGGCGAAGGCAGCGGGGTCGGCGCCAGCCGTGTGAAGAAGCGTTCGCCGAGCGCCGCCATGCCAGGCGTTGTGACGAAGGGCACGGCGCAAGCGGTGCGCGGGAGGGCTTGGCTGGAATCAGTGGGCATCGAACGGAGGCGGTTAGCAGGTTCTGTGGGTATCAGCCGCATGCCCTGAACCAGCGCGCATAGACGGCGTGCATGACGCTAGGGGAAAACGACATATTGAGACACTTCGGGGCTCGCAGTATTGTACTTGCACCGGTTTTCCCCTGCCGGCCAAGGGTTGTCCGCTGCTCGTAGACCAGTCAAAAAACGACGCATATGGTGGACATCAATCCCGTGCATGGCAGGTCCGCGTCTGGGTTTCAGAGAGAGTCCCCTTACGCGTCAGTCCACCAACTCATCAACAAGTTTCTTCATTTTTTGTCGATGCTTTTGCAGGGTGTGGGTTTATCGGCCAAAAATAAGAACGGTTGTTCGTTTTTCTATCGAACCAAGGAGACCGTTTCATGGCATTGATGGGTCAAATGATGAGCGCGCCGCTGCTCATTTCCTCCCTCATCAAGCACGCCGCGCGTTACTACGGCAGCACCGAAATCGTCTCGCGGCGAACCGAGGGCGACCTCCACCGCTATACGTATCGCGATTGCGAACTGCGCGCACGCAAGGTGGCGCAGGCGCTGGAAGCACTGGGCGTGGGGCAGGGAGACCGCGTGGGCACGCTGGCCTGGAACGGCTACCGCCACCTGGAAATCTATTACGGCGTGTCCGGCATGGGCGCCGTCTGCCATACGGTCAATCCGCGCCTGTTCCCGGAACAGATCGCCTATATCGTCAACCACGCCGAAGACCGCTTCATCTTCTTCGATGCCACCTTCCTGCCGCTGGTGGAAGGCGTGGCGCCGCACTGCCCGAACGTGAAGGGCTGGATCATGATGAGCGATCGCGCCCACATGCCGGCCGAGTCGAAGGTAGACCTGCTGTGCTACGAGGACCTGATCGACGCCCACGACGGCAACTACGCCTGGCCGGAACTCGACGAGAACCAGGCGTCTAGCCTGTGCTACACCTCGGGTACCACGGGCAACCCGAAAGGCGCGCTGTATTCGCACCGCTCCACGGTGCTGCATTCGTATGCCTCGGCACTGCCCGACGCGCTCGGCTGTTCGGCCAAGGACGTGATTCTGCCCGTGGTGCCGATGTTCCACGTCAATGCCTGGGGGCTGCCGTATTCGGTGCCGCTGGTGGGCGCCAAGCTGGTGTTCCCCGGCGCGAAGCTGGATGGCGCATCGCTCTATGAGCTGTTCGAGCAGGAGGGCGTCACGTTCTCGGCCGGGGTGCCCACGGTGTGGCTGGGCCTGCTGCAGTACGTGCAGTCGAACAAGCTCAAGTTCTCCACGTTCCGGCGCACCGTGATTGGCGGGTCGGCCGCACCGCCGGCGATGATCCGCGCACTCGAGGCGCTGGATGTGGAGGTGATCCACGCCTGGGGCATGACCGAGATGTCGCCGCTGGGCACCTCGTGCAAGCTGCTGGCGCGGCACAAGGACCTGCCCGAGGAGGCGCGCCACAAGATCCTGGAGAAGCAGGGCCGGGTGATCTATGGCGTGGACATGAAGATCGTGGACGGCGAGGGCCTGGAACTGCCGTGGGACGGCAAGGCCTTTGGCGACCTGCTGGTGCGCGGGCCGTGGGTGATCGACCATTACTACCGCAACGACAACAACCCGCTGGTCGATGGCTGGTTCCCCACGGGCGACGTGGCCACCATCGACGAAGAGGGCTATATGCAGATCACGGACCGCAGCAAGGACGTGATCAAGTCGGGCGGCGAGTGGATTTCGTCGATCGACGTGGAGAACGTGGCGGCGTCCCACCCGGCGGTGCACATGGCCGCCTGCATCTCGGCCTATCACCCGAAGTGGGACGAACGCCCGCTGCTGGTGGTGGTGAAGCGGCCGAACATGGACGTGACACGCGAGGAGCTGCTGGCCTTCTTCGAAGGCAAGGTGGCCAAGTGGTGGATTCCCGATGACGTGGCCTTCGTGACCGAGATTCCGCTGACGGCCACCGGCAAGATGCAGAAGCTCAGGCTGCGCGAGCAGTTCAAGGAATACCGGCTGCCCACCGCCTGACGCGCGCAGGCAACGATTCGCCAACCAGGCAGCAATCAGGCAGCAAGCAGGCATTTGCGGGTAGCCCTTTCCCCGGGGCGCCACGCAGACGCGGCCGCCCGCGCGAGGAGGGTGCGTACGGCCGCCATTCGCCAACGACAATAGGAGACAGGCATGATGAAGTTGCGTCCGCTGGTAAGAGGTGTGGCTGCAGTAGTTGCGCTGGGATCCGCGCTGGCATCGGGCGCCGCGGCGGCCGATACCGTGAAGATCGCCTTCATCGATCCGCTGTCGGGCCTGATGGCACCGGTGGGCCAGAACCAGCTCAAGAGCTGGCAGTACGTGGCCGAGGTGGCCAACCAGAAGGCCTGGGCCGGGGCCCACAAGTTCGAGGTGGTGGGCTTCGACAACAAGCTGAGCCCGCAGGAAAGCCTGACCATCCTCAAGCAGGCGGTGGACCAGAACATCCGCTACATCGTGCAGGGCAATGGCTCGTCGGTGGGCCTGGCGCTGGAAGACGCGGTGGCCAAGCACAACGAGCGCAACCCCGGCAAGGAAATCGTCTACCTGAACTACGCCGCGGTGGACCCGGACATGACCAACAGCAAATGCAGCTACTGGCATTTCCGGCTCGACGCCAACTCCGACATGAAGATGGAGGCCCTGACCACGTATCTGGCCAAGGACCCCAACGTCAAGAAGGTGTACCTGATCAACCAGAACTATTCGTTCGGCCACCAGGTGGCGCGCGCGGCCAAGGATTACCTGAAGCGCAAGCGGCCTGACATCCAGATCGTGGGCGAAGACCTGCACCCGCTGGCGCAGGTGAAGGATTTCGCACCGTATGCGGCCAAGATCAAGGCGTCGGGCGCCGATACCGTGATCACCGGCAACTGGGGCAGCGACCTCGCGCTGCTGATCAAGGCGGGCAAGGACGCCGGCCTGCCGGTGGACTACTACACCTATTACGCCGCCACCACTGGCGTGCCGACGGCCATGGGCGCGGCCGGCGCCGAGCACGTCAAGTACGTGGGCTACTACAACCCGAACAACGCCACCTTCCGCGGCGCGGACATCGTCGAGGGCTACAAGAAGAAGTACAACGACGATTTCTACGTGATGGCGTCGTACACGGGCATTGCCATGCTGGCCAAGGCCATGAAGGACAGCGGCTCCACCGATCCGGTGAAGGTGGCCAAGGCACTTGAGGGCATCAAGGTGGAGAGCATGAACGGCAGCGTGGAAATGCGTGCCTCCGACCACCAGGCGCAGCAGCCGCTGGTGGTGGCCACGTGGACCAAGGTCAACGGCAAGGACATCAAGTACGACCAGGAAAACACCGGCTATGGCTGGAAGACCAACGCCGCGCTCGACCAGTTCGTGGCGGCCCAGCCTACCTCGTGCCAGATGAAGCGGCCGGGCAGCGGCAGCTGACGCGCGGCAGGGCGTGGCAAGGGGTTCCCACAACGCGCGGGAACCCCTGACAATATGGCTTTTGCCGGGTCAGGTTCCGGCTCCGGGAACCACCCCCTGAGGACTTGCCGTGGAATTCTTCGTCATCTCGCTATTGAACGGCATCAGCTACGGCTTGCTGCTGTTCATGCTGTCATCGGGGCTCACGCTGATCTTCAGCATGATGGGCGTGCTGAACTTCGCGCACGCCAGCTTCTATATGCTGGGCGCCTACTTCGCGTACACCATCGCCACCAAGATCGGTTTCTGGCCGGCGCTGATCGTGGCGCCGCTGCTCGTGGCCGGGGCGGGCGCCATCGTGGAGCGGTTCGGCCTGCGCACCGTCCACAAGTTTGGCCATGTGGCCGAACTGCTGTTCACGTTCGGGCTGGCCTACCTGATCGAAGAGGGCGTCAAGCTCGTCTGGGGCCTGGCGGCGGTGCCGTACCGGATTCCCGCCGAACTCGACGGCCCGCTGTTCACCGTGTTCACCTCGTCGTTCCCCAAGTACCGCGCGTTCATGATGCTGGTGTCGCTGGGCATGCTGGTGGCCATCTACCTGGTGCTGACGCGCACGCGGATCGGCCTGGTGATCCAGGCCGCGCTGACCCACCCCGAAATGGTCGAGGCGCTGGGTCACAACGTGCCGCGCGTGTTCATGCTGGTATTTGGCGGCGGCGCGGCGCTGGCCGGGCTGGCCGGCGTGATCGGCGGCAACGCCTTTGTCACCGAGCCGTCGATGGCGGCGGCCGTGGGGTCCATCGTCTTCGTGGTGGCGGTGGTGGGTGGCATGGGCTCGCTGGTGGGCGCCTTCATCGCCTCGATACTGATTGGTGTGCTGCAGACCTTTGCGGTCACCATCGACGCCTCGCTGGCTGGATTGTTCGCCAGTTTTGGCATGGCCGTTACCGATGACACGCCATTCCGCTCGCTATGGAAGCTGACCGTGGCCCAGGTGGCGCCGGTGCTGCCGTACCTGCTGATGGTGGTGATGCTGATCTTCCGCCCGCGCGGACTCATGGGCACCCGGGAGAGCTGAGCGATGGAGTCGACAACGATGCAACAAAGCTCCGGCCAGGTGGTAACGGGCCGCACGCTGCGCTACCGCCCGCTGAACCTTGCGCGCTGGTTCATCTGGAGCGCCACGGCGCTGGTCATGCTGGTGATGCCGCTGATCTTCACCGGCGGCTTCGCGGTGACGCTGATGTCGCAGATGGGCATCATGATCATCTTTGCGCTGTCCTACAACATGCTGCTCGGACAGACCGGCATGCTGTCGTTCGGGCACGCGGTGTATTCGGGGCTGGGCGCCTTCATCGCGGTGCATGTGCTGAACATGGTCGGCGCGGGCAAGGTCTGGCTGCCGGTTTCGATGCTGCCACTGGTGGGCGGGCTGGCCGGCGCCTTCTTCGGCGTGCTGTTCGGCTACGTGACCACCAAGAAGTCTGGCACCACGTTCGCGATGATCACGATGGGCATTGGCGAAATGGTGTTTGCCAGTTCGCTGATGTTCCCCGATTTCTTTGGCGGGGAGGGCGGTATTTCCACCAACCGTGTGGTGGGCGATTCGTTCCTCGGCATCACCTTCGGCCCGGGCCGGCAGGTCTACTACCTGATCGCGATCTGGTGCTTCGTGTCGATGGTGGCCATGTATGCCTGGACGCAGACACCGTTGGGGCGCATTGCCAACGCCGTGCGCGACAACCCCGAGCGCGTGGAATTCATCGGCTACAACACCCAGCGCGTGCGCTACCTGGTGCTGATTCTCTCGGCGTTCTTCGCCGGCATCTCGGGGGCGCTGTCGGCCATCAACTTCGAGATCGTGTCGGCCGAGAACGTCAGCGCGGTGCGCTCGGGCGGGGTGCTGCTGGCCGCTTTCATCGGCGGCGCGGGCGTCTTCTTCGGCCCCGTGATCGGTGCCATCGTGTTCATGCTGTTCGCGGTGGCGCTGTCTGACCTGACCAAGGCCTGGCTGCTGTACCTGGGGCTGTTCTTCGTGATGATGGTGATGTTCGTGCCCGGCGGTATTGCCAGCCTGCTACTGATGCAGCTGCCGTTGCTGGCCAGGAAGCAGTTCGGACGCATGCTGCCCTCGTACGCGCAGGCCGGCCTGGCGGGCCTGGTGCTGCTGCTGGCGATGATCCTGACCGTGGAAATGATCTACAAGGTGCAGGTGGACAGTGCCAACGGCACCGCCATGAGCCTGCTGGGCGTCGGCTTCGACGCGGGAACCGCGCCGCCCTGGATCGTGGCGGCGGCACTCTGGGCCCTGGGCTATGCGGCGTGGCGCTGGACGCGTGCGAAGGTGCGCGCGGAGCTGGATGCCATTCAGGCGGAAACGGGAGGTCTGGCATGATGGCCGCACTTGAACTTTCGGATGTTCGCAAACGGTTCGGCCAGACCGAGATCATTCGGGGCGTCACGCTGACAGTGGGCAAGGGCGAGCGTCACGCGCTGATCGGGCCGAACGGGGCCGGCAAGTCCACCACCTTCAACCTGATCTCGGGACGCTTCGCGCCGACGTCGGGCACGGTCAAGCTCAACGGGCAGAGTATCGCGGGCATGCGCCCGTTCGAAATCAACCGCATGGGGTTGTCGCGCAGCTTCCAGATCACGAACATCTTCCACCGGCTGTCGGTGTTCGAAAACCTGCGTTGCGCCGTGCTGTGGTCGCTGGGCTACCGGTATTCGTTCTGGCATCGGCTGTCGGCCCTGCGCGATGCGAAGGCGCGCGCCGAGGAAGTGCTGGAACTGATTGGCATGCAGCACCGGCGCAACTCGCAGGCGGGGCTGCTGACCTATGCCGAGCAGCGCGCGCTGGAAATCGGCATCACGATCGCGGGCGGCGCGGAGGTGATATTGCTGGACGAACCCACGGCTGGCATGAGCCGCTCGGAATCGGACCACGCCGTGGAACTGATCCGCAAGGTGACGGTGGGCAAGACGCTGGTCATGGTGGAGCACGACATGAGCGTGGTGTTCGGCCTGGCCGACCGGATCTCGGTGCTGGTCTACGGCGAGGTGATTGCCACGGACACGCCCGAGGCCATCCGCAACAACCGCCGTGTCAAGGAAGCGTACCTGGGCACGTCGCTGGACGAACCCGCTGCGGAAGGAGCCCACGCATGAGCCAGCCCATGCTCGAAGTCACTGGCCTGCACGCCTACTACGGCAAGAGCCACATCCTGCATGGCGTGGACGCCCATATCGGCGAGGGCGAGATTGTCGCGCTGCTGGGCCGCAACGGCGTGGGTCGCTCGACCATGGCCAAGGCCATCCTCGGCATGGTCAAGGCCGAAGGGTCGGTGCGGTTCCGCGGCGAGGAGGTGCTCGGGCGACGCACGTTCGAGATTGCCCACGCCGGCATTGGCTACGTGCCCGAGAACCGCGATATCTTCCCGACGCTGACCGTGCGGCAGAACCTGCTGCTGGGCGAGAAGCGCAATCCCCGCCAGCAGAAGCCGCGCTGGACGGTGGAGGACATGTATCGCATGTTCCCGCGCCTGAAGGAGCGCGAGAACACGTCGGCCGGCGTGCTTTCCGGCGGCGAGCAGCAGATGCTGACGCTGTGCCGCACGCTGATGGGCGACCCCGACCTGATCCTGATCGACGAGCCCACGGAAGGCCTGGCGCCGATGATCGTCACGTTGGTCGGCGACTTCCTCAAGACGCTCAAGGAACGCGGCGTGTCGGTGCTGCTGATCGAGCAAAAGCTGGCCATTGCGCTGGACATTTCGCAGCGCGTCTACGTGATGGGCCACGGCCACATCGTCTTCGAGGGCACACCAGCCGAACTGAAGACCAACGCGCAGATCCGCAAGGAGTGGCTGGAGGTGTGAGGGGACTACGCGCGCGGCCAGAACGCATGCACTAGCCCGAAGACCGTCATGGCAAGAAACGGCGAGCACCAGAGCCCCCGGCGCTCGTCTAGCGGTCCGGGAAGCGCCATTGCCGCGAAGGCAGGCAACGAAGTCGTCAGATAGGCGAGGATCGGCCAGAAATACTCGTCGTGAAGGCCTGCGATCAGATGGCGAACCATCGCCTGTGCCACCACCAGGGCCAGCGTAGCAACGACAATCCTCGCAAGACGCTCAGTAGCAGACCCGTAGCTCGATGTTCTTGCCATATTTGATGAAGGTGTCGACGAAGTCCGTCATGCTGGAGGTCAGGTCGATGCACCCGGCCGATGCCGGCACCGAGCCTCCGTGAATGGAAAAACTGTCTCTGCCAAAAATATCGGGCGCTTGCGCGTTTGGCCTTGCTGGTCGTCAAGAGTCCAAAGACTGGATCAACCCTTCCTCCCAATCTCGAACGGCATGTCCTCATAAGCGATGATGCGTGTCTTGCGGGTCAGCCGGTAGCCGAGCCATAGCGCCAGGAACACGGGCACGCCGATATAGGTGCCCACGATCTCTTGCCAGCGCCCTGGAATATCGGCGAAGGCCTGATAGTTCTGGCCGGCGACGATTACCAGGCACAGCACGCCTGCAAAGATCGGGCCGAACGGATAGAGCGGAGACCGGTAGGTGAGGTCGGTGACCTGGTATCCCTGCGCGAGCAGGCCCTTGCGGAACCGGTAGTGACTGATGGCAATGCCAAACCACGCGAAAAAGCCGGTCATGGCCGACGTGTTCAGCAGCCACAGGTACACCGCTTTGTCGCCGAACAGCGAACTGAAGAAGCACAGCGCACCGACGGCCGTGGTGACCAGCAGCGCGTTGAACGGCACGCCATTGCGCGTGAGCTTGCTGAATGCCCGTGGCGCGCGGCCGCTGACGGCCAGGCCGTAGAGGATGCGCGTGGAGACATACATGCTCGACGTGCCGGCCGACAGCAGCGCGGTAAGGATCACCGCGTTCATCAATCCCGCCGCCAGGGCCAGCCCGGCGTGCCGGAACACCAGTGCGAACGGACTGACGCCGACATCGGTCACGTCATTGCGCAGCAGATTGGGATCGGTATAGGGAATCAGTACCCCGATGATCAGGATGGCCAGCACGTAGAACAGCAGGATGCGCCAGAACGTCTGCCGAATGGCGCGGGGAATCGTGCGCGACGGGTCGGCGGCCTCGCCGGCGGCCACGCCGACCGTCTCGGTGCCCAGGAACGAGAACCCGGCGATCATCGCTACCGCGAACATGCCTGGCAACCCGCCGACAAATGGCGCCTCGCCCAGCGTGAAGTTATGCCAGCCCGATTGCGGGCCGCCCTTGAGAATGCCGAAGATCATCAGCACGCCCACGCCCAGGAACACCACGACGGTCACGATCTTGATCAGCGCGAACCAGTATTCCGCCTCGCCGAAACCCCGCACCGAGAAGGCGTTCAGCGCGAACATCAGCGCCAGGAAGCCGGCGCTCCAGTAGACGCCGGGCACGTCGGGGAACCAGTACTGCATCACCAGCTGTGCCGCGGTCAGCTCCACGGCGATGGTCACCGCCAGGCTGAACCAGTAGTTCCAGCCCAGCGCGAAGCCGAAGCCCTCGTCCACGTACAGCGCGCTGTAGGTGACGAACGAACCTGCCACGGGCATGTGTACCGCCAGTTCGCCCAGGCTGGTCATCAGGCAGTAGACCATCAGGCCAATCAGGCAGTAGGCCAGCAGGGCGCCGCCCGGACCGGACTGTGCGATGGAGGCGCCCGAGGCCACGAACAGGCCGGTGCCAATGGCGCCGCCGAGCGCGATCATCGTCAGGTGGCGCGCCTTGAGTTTGCGGTGCAGATCGTCGTGCTCGACGGCGGGATGCTGGTGCGGCCGCGCGTCGGTGGGGGTGTGGGATTGAGGGTGGGAGGACATCTGGGGTCGCCGGGTCGTTGGGGACGGAGTCGCCTGCTGAATCAGCCTCGTGGGCCAGGGCCGGCGCCATCCCGAAAAAACGAAAAGGCGCGAGTCTACAGCGTCATTTCTAGTCGATTGGAGGTCAACGTCAAACATTTACGTTTGCGCGTGCAGATTCGTCTGCGAAGTGACTCAAGACGCATAACCCGAACGATTTTGGTCGCGCGCGTACGGGTTCCCCCTGAGGGATTCCCGACCGTTCGAGGAACAACATGAACGCCGGAAAAGGCCGGCATGAAGGGCGCGCATGGCGCGGATTCCATGGCCAAAAATTGAAATTGAACGACCGTGCTATTTTGTGTATGCTTGTTCCGCTTTCGAGCCCCGGGGCTTGTGGCACAAGGGATTGCGGGGAGTTGCGCGCGCCAGGGGCGTGGCGGGCTCCGCGATCCTGGCAGGACGCAGAGCAATAACTGCATTCGAGAATTCGAATCCCGAGACAACCCATGAGCCCCTAGGACGAACGAAGGGCTCGCAGCTACCAAAGGAACGCGTATGACAGCGCAGTATCAGGTACAGGACGGCGTAGCCGTTATCACGCTCGACAATCCCCCGGTCAACGGGCTCGGTCACAGCACCCGGCTGGGCATCGTCGAAGGCTTGAGCCGTGCGCTGGACGATGCCGCCGTCAAGGCCGTCGTCATTACCGGTGCTGGCAAGGCGTTCTCGGGCGGCGCCGACATCCGTGAATTCAATACTCCCAAGGCCACGCAGGAGCCGACGCTCCACTCGGTGATCCGTGCGCTGGAAGCCTCGACCAAGCCGGTGGTGGCCGCGATCCACTCCGTGGCCATGGGCGGCGGCCTGGAACTGGCCCTGGGCTGCAACTACCGCGTGGCCGCCAAGGGCGCGCAGATCGCGCTGCCGGAAGTCAAGCTGGGCCTGCTGCCCGGCGCCGGCGGCACGCAGCGCCTGCCGCGCCTGATTGGCCTGGAGCACGCGCTGAACATGATCGTGTCCGGCACGGCCATCCCGTCGGAGAAGTTCGCTGGTTCGAAGCTGTTCGACGAAGTTGTCGATGGCGACGTGCTGCCGGCAGCCGTCAAGTTTGCGCAGAACGTGGCCGCCGCGCCGGGACCGTACCCCAAGGTGCGCGACCTGAAGGTGCGTCATGAAAACGCCGAGGGCTTCCTGGCCTTCGCGCGCAACACCGTGGCCGCCGTGGCCAAGAACTTCCCGGCACCGTCGAAGTGCGTGGACGCCGTGGCCGCCTCGCTCAAGCCGTTCGAAGCCGGCCTGAAGGAAGAGCGCGAAGGCTTCATGTACCTGGTGGGCACGCCGGAGTCGCGCGCGCTGCGTCATGCGTTCTTCGGCGAGCGCGCCGCCAGCAAGATCCCCGACGTGCCGGAAGGCACGCCGGTGCGCAAGATCGAGCGCGTGGCCGTGATCGGCGCGGGCACGATGGGCGGCGGCATCACCATGAACTTCCTGAACGCCGGCATTCCCGTGACGATGCTGGAAATGAAGCAGGAAGCGCTGGATCGCGGCGTGGCCACGATCCGCAAGAACTACGAGAACAGCGCCAAGAAGGGCAAGCTGACGCAGGAGAAGGTCGAGCAGCGCATGGGCCTGCTGACCACCACGATGTCCTATGACGAGATCAAGGACGCGGACATGGTCATCGAGGCCGTGTTCGAGGAAATGGGCGTCAAGGAAACGGTCTTCAAGAAGCTGGACGAAGTGATGAAGGACGGCGCCATCCTGGCCTCCAACACGTCCACGCTCGACGTGAACAAGATTGCCGCGTTCACGAAGCGTCCGCAGGATGTGGTCGGCATGCACTTCTTCAGCCCGGCCAACGTGATGAAGCTGCTGGAAGTGGTGCGTGGCGAGAAGACCGGCAAGGACGTGCTGGCCACCGTCATGCAGATCGGCAAGAAGATCAAGAAGACGGCCGTGGTGTCGGGCGTCTGCGACGGCTTCATCGGCAACCGCATGATCGAACAGTACAGCCGCCAGGCCGGCTACCTGCTGGACGAAGGCGCGCTGCCCGAGCAAGTCGACAAGGCCATCGAGAAGTTTGGCTTTGCGATGGGCCCGTTCCGCATGGGCGACCTGGCCGGCAACGACATCGGCTGGGCCATCCGCAAGCGCCGCGCCGTGGACAAGCCGGACATCCAGTACTCGAAGACTGCCGACAAGCTGTGCGAGATGGGCCGCTTCGGCCAGAAGACCGGCGCCGGCTGGTACGACTACAAGGCGGGCGACCGCAAGCCGTACCCGAACGCCCAGGTCAACGAAATGATCGTCGAGCATTCGAAGGAACTCGGTATCACGCGCCGCAAGATCTCCGATGAGGAAATCGTCGAGCGCCTGGTGTTCGCGCTGGTCAACGAAGGCGCGAAGATCCTGGAAGAGGGCATTGCCTCGAAGGCGTCGGACATCGACATGGTCTACCTGACCGGCTACGGCTTCCCGCTGTTCCGCGGTGGCCCGATGCTCTACGCAGACCAGGTTGGCCTGTTCAACGTGGCCCAGGCCATGAAGCGCTACGCCAAGGGGTATCACGGCGAGGCGTGGAACGTGGCCCCGCTGCTGCAGAAGCTGGCCGACGAAGGCAAGGGCTTCAACGGCTGAGACACCAGGGCGTGAGCAAACAGGAACAGGGAAACCATGGCTGACGGCGCGCAGGACTTTCTGCTGGTGATCGACGTGCAGAACGACTTCATGCCCGGTGGCGCGCTGGCCGTGCCGCGTGGCAACGAAGTCGTGCCCGTGATCAACCGGCTGGCGCAGGCCTTCGACCACGTGGTGCTGACGCAGGACTGGCATCCCGCCGGCCATGCGTCGTTCGCCACCAGCCATGCTGGCCGTGAGCCATTCCAGACCACCATGCTGCCGTATGGCGAGCAGGTGCTGTGGCCCGACCACTGCGTGCAGGACACACCGGGCGCCGCGCTGCATGCGGACCTTCATGTCCCGCACGCACGGTTGCTGATCCGCAAGGGTCACCATGCCGGCGTGGACAGCTACAGCGCGTTTCTGGAAGCGGATCGCACCACGCAGACCGGGCTGGCCGGATACCTGCGCGAGCACGGCGTGCGCCGCGTGGTCTGCGTGGGGCTGGCAACCGACTACTGCGTGGCCTGGAGCGCGCTCGATGCGCGCGCGGCGGGCTTCGAGGCGGTGGTCGTGGAAGACGCCTGCCGGGCGATCGACCTGAACGGCTCGCTCGCGGCGGCGTGGCGGAACCTGGCAGCGGCCGGCGTGCAACGCACGACGTCCGCGCAGTGGTTGCCCGGCGCCAACGGCCACAATCCCTGGCTTCCCGAATCCTGACGTCTCACGCCGCCTTATCGAATATTTCCGCGAACACATCGCGACACCAAGATACCGAGGAGCAACACATGAACGAGGCAGTCATCGTATCCACGGCGCGTACTGCGCTGGCCAAGAGCTGGAAGGGCGCTTTCAACATGACCCATGGCGCCACCCTGGGCGGTCACGCCGTCCAGCACGCCATCGCCCGCGCCAAGATCGAGGCGGGTGAAGTGGAAGACGTGCTGATGGGCTGTGCCAACCCCGAAGGCGCCACCGGCGCCAACATCGCGCGCCAGATCGCCCTGCGCGCCGGCTGCCCGGTAACCGTGCCCGGCGCCACCGTGAACCGCTTCTGCTCGTCGGGCCTGCAGACCATCGCCATGGCCGCGCAGCGCGTGATTGCCGACGAAGGCGACATCTTCGTGGCCGGCGGCGTGGAGTCGATCTCGTGCGTGCAGCAGGAGATGAACCGCCACATGATCCAGGAAAGCTGGCTCAACAAGAACAAGCCGGAAATCTACTGGAGCATGCTGCAGACCGCCGAGAACGTGGCCAAGCGCTACAACATCTCGAAGGAGCGCCAGGACGAGTACGGCGTGCAGAGCCAGCTGCGTGCCGCGGCGGCCCTGGAAGCCGGCAAGTTCAAGGACGAGATCGTACCGATGACGGTGCTGGCGGGCGTGGCCGACAAGGCGACGGGCCAGCTGATGACCAAGGAAGTGACGATCGACGCCGACGAAGGCATCCGCGCGGATACCACGCTGGAAGGTGTGTCGAAGATCCGCACGGCCATGCCCGGTGGCGTGATCACGGCCGGCAATGCGTCGCAGTTCTCGGACGGCGCATCGGCTGCCGTGGTGATGAACGCCCGCGTGGCGGCCGCCAAGGGCCTGCAGCCGCTGGGCGTGTTCCGTGGCTTTGCCGTGGCCGGCTGCGAACCCGATGAAATGGGTATCGGCCCGGTGTTCGCGGTGCCGAAGCTGCTCAAGAAGACGGGCCTGAAGGTCGAGGACATCGGCCTGTGGGAGCTGAACGAGGCGTTCGCGGTGCAGGTGCTGTACTGCGCCGACAAGCTCGGTATTCCGATGGACCGCCTGAACGTCAACGGTGGCGCCATCGCCGTGGGCCACCCGTACGGGGTGTCCGGCGCGCGTCTGGTTGGCCATGCGCTGATCGAAGGCAAGCGTCGCGGCGTCAAGTACGTCGTGGTGACGATGTGCATCGGCGGCGGCCAGGGCGCCGCTGGTCTGTTCGAAGTGCTGTAAGGCTTCAATCCGGCATGTTGTCTCCCCTCTCCCATGCAATGGGAGAGGGGCCGGGGGAGAGGGTGCAGTGGTTCAAAGTGCGAAATCGCGAATTGGACCACGTTGCCCTCTCCGCCAACCCCCCCTCCCGCGTGCGGGAGCGGGGAGCTACCCCCCACACGCACACCGAAGGCCACGCTGCCCTTCGTTTCAGCCCGGAGCCTCGCATTCCATGTCGCTGATTCTTTCCCGTCGTGATCTCAATTTCGTGCTGTACGAATGGCTCAAGGCCGAGTCACTGACGCAGATCCCCCGTTTTGCAGATCATTCGCGCGAGACCTTCGACGCCGCGCTCGATACCTGCGAGAAAATCGCCACCGACCTGTTCGCGCCCCATAACAAGAAGAGCGACGCGCACGAACCGCATTTCGACGGCGAGACCGTCACGATCATTCCCGAAGTCAAGACCGCGCTGAAGGCCTTCTGCGAAGCCGGGCTGATGGCCGCCGGCCAGGACTACGAGTATGGCGGCATGCAGCTGCCGGTGACGCTGGAGAAGGCCGCGTTTGCGTACTTCAAGGCCGCCAACGTGGGAACCAGCTCGTACCCGTTCCTGACCATCGGCAATTCGAACCTGTTGCTGACGCACGGCACGTCGAAGCAGATCGACACCTTCGTGCGTCCCGAGCTGGAAGGCCGTTTCTTCGGCACGATGTGCCTGTCCGAGCCGCAGGCCGGCTCGTCGCTGTCCGATGTCACCACGCGTGCCGACTACGACGGCGAGTCGCCGCTGGGGCAGCAGTACCGGCTGCGCGGCAACAAGATGTGGATCTCGGCCGGCGAGCACGAGCTGTCGGACAACATCGTCCATCTGGTGCTGGCCAAGATTCCCGGCCCCGACGGCAAGCTGATTCCGGGCGTGAAAGGCATCTCGCTGTTCATCGTGCCGAAGTACCTGGTCAACGAGGACGGCTCGCTCGGCGAACACAACGACGTGGTGCTGGCTGGCCTGAACCACAAGATGGGCTATCGCGGTACCACCAACTGCCTGCTGAATTTCGGCGAAGGCATGAAGTACCGGCCCGCCGGCAAGGCCGGTGCAATTGGTTACCTGGTGGGCGAGCCGCACAAGGGCCTGGCCTGCATGTTCCACATGATGAACGAGGCCCGCATCGGCGTGGGCCTGGGCGCCGTGGCGCTTGGCTACACCGGCTATCTGCACGCGCTGGACTACGCGCGCAACCGTCCGCAGGGTCGCCCGGTCGGCCCGCAGGGCAAGGATCCGGCCAGCCCGCAAGTCAAGCTGGTGGAGCATGCCGATGTGCGGCGCATGCTGCTGGCGCAGAAGAGCTACGTCGAGGGCGGACTGGCGCTGAACCTGTATTGCGCGCGGCTGGTGGACGACGAGCACGCGGCGAAGGCTGCCGGCGAGGCCGCCACGCAGCGTGAACTGTCGCTGCTGCTCGATATCCTGACGCCCATCGCCAAGAGCTGGCCGTCGCAGTGGTGCCTGGAAGCCAACAACCTGGCCATCCAGGTGCACGGCGGCTATGGCTATACGCGCGAGTACAACGTCGAGCAGTTCTATCGCGACAACCGCCTGAACCCGATTCACGAGGGCACGCACGGCATCCAGGGCCTGGATCTGCTCGGGCGCAAGGTCGTGATGCAGGACGGCGCGGCGTTCCAGTTGCTGGGCAAGCGCGTGCAGGCCACCTGCGCGCAGGCAGCCGCCAGTGGCGACGCAACGCTGGCCGGGCAGGCTCGCGCGCTCGGCGCCGCTGCGGCGCGGCTGGCCGAGGTCACGCAGACGCTGTGGTCGGCGGGCGATGCCAATGTGACGCTGGCCAACGCCTCGATCTATCTGGAGGCGTTCGGACACATCGTGGTGTCGTGGATCTGGCTGGAGCAGGCGCTGGTGGCGCAGGCGGCGCTGTCCGGTGCGGCGGGTGCGGCTGGTGCGACTGGCGAGGACGCCGACTTCTACCGTGGCAAGCTCGCGGCGGCAGCCTATTTCTTCCGCTTCGAATTGCCAAAGGTGTATCCGCAACTCGACCTGCTGGCCTCGCTGGACCGCACCACGCTCGATATGCAGGACGCCTGGTTCTGAGCCGGGCGCCGACAACAAAGATACGGAGACAAGCATGAAAACCATCCAGCAACTGTTCGACCTCACGGGCCGCACCGCGCTGATCACGGGCGGCTCGCGCGGCCTGGGCCTGCAGATTGCCGAGGCGCTGGGCGAGCAGGGCGCACGCGTGGTGCTGTCGGCACGCAAGGCCGACGAGCTGCAATCGGCGCAGGCGCACCTGAAGGCGCGCGGCATCGAGGCGGAGTGGATTGCCGCCGATGGCTCCCGGGAAGAAGAGATCGCCCGGCTGGCGGACGAGGCGCTGGCCAGGCTCGGCCACGTCGACATCCTGGTCAACAACGCCGGCGCTACCTGGGGCGCACCCGCCGAGGATCATCCGGTGGAAGCGTGGGACAAGGTGATGAATCTCAATATCCGTGGCCTGTTCCTGCTGTCGCAGCGCATCGGCAAGCTGTCGATGATCCCGCGCCGCCATGGGCGCATCATCAATGTGGCGTCGATCGCCGGCCTGAGCGGCAATCCGCCGGGCTCGATGGAAACCATCGCCTACAACACGTCGAAGGGCGCGGTGGTCAACTTCACGCGCACGCTGGCCGGCGAATGGGGCGAGCACAACATCACGGTCAACGCGCTGGCGCCGGGCTTCTTCCCGTCGAAGATGACGCAGGGCTCGCTGGCGCGCCTGGGCGTGGACAAGATGTGCGAAGGCGTGCCGCTGCACCGCCTGGGCGACGACGAAGACCTGAAGGGTGCCGCGCTGCTGTTTGCGTCAGATGCCGGCAAGCACATCACGGGGCAGATCCTGGCGGTGGATGGCGGCGTCAGCGCGGTTTGATACAGGGAGAGAGGGCATTGCGGATCAAATTGCGGCCATCGCATCTTGATTCGCTTGCCCTCTCCCCCAAGCCCTCTCCCGCGTGCGGGAGAGGGGAGCAATAAAGCCGGGCGCATAATGTTCGCCACGAGAATTTCAAAGCCCCCATCATGACCCAACGCCAACTCACCATCCCATTCCTCGCCGATCTCGGCGTGCTGTGCAACTACATGGAAGGCGGCCGCAGCGAGATCGAGCTCGATCTGCAAAAGCGCCACCAGAACAGTTGGGACATGGCGCACGGCGGCGTGATCATGACGCTGCTGGACGTGGCCATGGCCATCGCGGGCCGCTCCGCCGACGCCGAAGGGCGCGGCGTGGTTACCATCGAGATGAAGACAAGCTTCATGGCACCCGGCCGCGGCAAGCTCACGGCACGCGGCCAGACCGTGCATCGCACGTCGACGATGGTGTTCTGCGAAGGCGAGATCGTCGACGCGGACGGCAAGATCGTCTCGAAGGCATCCGGAACGTTCAAATACATCAAGCGCATGCCACCGAAGCGGGAGTCCGGCGCGGCCGATTCGGGCGCCGACGGTTGATCCCGTTGCGCCAGCAGTTGCCCAGTTGTCCTTTCCATCAGTCAAGACAAGCGAAGGAACCCAACATGTCGAAGCAAACCTACAAGCGCATTGTTCTGGCGTCGCGTCCCACGGCCGCCGTCACCCCCGACAACTTCCGGCTCGAAGAAGTGCAGGTGCCCGATCTGGCCGACGGCCAGGTTATGGTGCGCAACCATTTCCTGTCGCTGGACCCGTACATGCGCGGCCGCATGGGCGAAGGCAAGTCGTATGCCGATCCGCAGCCGCTCGACGCGGTGATGATCGGCGGCACGGTTGGCGAGGTGGTCGCCAGCAAGAATCCGAAGTGGAATGTCGGCGACAAGGTCGTGGGCATGTTCGGCTGGCAGGAAATTGGCGTCACCGACGGCAGTGGCATGCAAAAGGTCGATACCACGCATATCCCGCTGTCGGCCTACCTGGGTTCGGTCGGCATGCCCGGCGTGACCGCCTGGTATGGCCTGAACAAGATCATCGCGCCGAAGGCCGGTGAAACCATCGTGGTCAGCGCGGCCTCGGGCGCGGTGGGCAGCGTGGTGGGCCAGCTGGCCAAGCTGGCCGGCTGCTACGTGGTGGGCGTGGCCGGCGGCCAGGACAAGTGCGACTACGTGACCCGCGAGCTCGGCTTTGACGCCTGCGTGGACTACAAGGCCGCCAAGGATGCCAAGGAACTCTACGCGATGGTCAAGGCCGTGACGCCGAAGGGCGTGGATGGCTACTTCGAGAACGTCGGCGGCGATATCCTCGACGTGGTGCTGTCGCGCCTGAATCCGTTCGCGCGCATCGCCGTGTGCGGCCTGATTGCCGGCTACGACGGCCAGGACATGCCGATCCGCAACCCGCGCGCCATCCTGGTCTCGCGCTGCAAGATCGAAGGCTTCATCGTGTCCGAGCACATGGAGGTCTGGCCGCAGGCGCTCAAGGAGCTGGGCGGCTATGTGGCGCAAGGCAAGATCAAGTTCCGCGAGAGCATTGCCGAAGGCCTGGCCAGCGCGCCGGAAGCCTTCATGGGCCTGCTCAAGGGCCGTAACTTCGGCAAGCAGCTCGTGAAGCTGATCTGAACGGCGCCGCGCCTTCCCCACAAACGATAAGGAGACAGCCATGAACGCCCCGCAAACCGCTGCAGACAAGGACGACATCGCGGCGGGCCTGTCCGAAGAGGTCAAGGCCCGCTACCGCAACCTTCCGCGCCCGCCCAAGTTCGAGACGGCGGCGCAGGAGCGCCTGCATCGCAAACAGCGGCTGGCGGCCGCGTTCCGGCTGTTCTCGAAGTTCGGTTTCGACGAAGGCGTGGCGGGCCATATCACGGCGCGCGACCCCGAATTCACCGACACGTTCTGGGTCAACCCGTTCGGCGTGCATTTCAGCCAGGTGAAGGTGTCGAACCTGATTCGCTGCGACCACCATGGCAACGTGGTGGAGGGCGACTATCCGGTCAACGCCGCGGCCTTCGCCATCCATTCGCGCGTGCATCAGACGCGAGAAGACGCCGTGGCTGCCGCCCATTCGCACAGCACCCATGGCCGCGCGTGGTCCACGCTGGGCCGCAAGCTCGATCCGCTGACCCAGGACGTCTGCGCGTTCTACAACGATCACGCACTCTATGACGACTTTGGCGGCGTGGTGGTGGAACTCGACGAAGGGCAGCGCATCGCCAACGCGCTGGGGCCGCACAAGGCCGCGATCCTGCAGAACCACGGGCTGCTGACAGTGGGCAAGACCGTGGACGAGGCAGCGTGGTGGTTCATCACGATGGAACGCTCGTGCCAGGTGCAGATCCTGGCCGAGTCCGCCGCCGCGCGTACCGGCGAAGCGCCGAAGCAGATCAGCGACGCGGCGGCCCGCCAGGCCTACTCCATCGTGGGCACGGCCCAGGCCGGCTGGTTCCAGTTCCAGCCTTTATACGCACGTATTGTTAAAGAACAGCCGGATCTGCTCGATTAAGTAGGAGTCGTAATCCTCGAACTCCTACTTGAAAGGTCAAGATGCCCGACATCATCCTTCATCAATACGCAACGTCGCCGTTCTCCGAGAAAGTGCGGCTCGTGCTGGGCGCCAAGGGGCTGTCCTGGTGCGCGGTGGAGATTCCGCCGATCATGCCCAAGCCCGACCTCACGGCACTGACCGGCGGCTATCGCCGCACGCCGGTCATGCAGATCGGCGCCGATATCTATTGCGATACGGCGTTGATCTGCGCCGTGCTGGACGGGCTGGCCCCCAATCCGCCGCTGTATCCGGCGGCGCAATCGGCCCAGGCGCGCATCATGGCCGCCTGGATCGACAGCGCGCTCTTTACCGCCACAGTTACCTACGCGATGCAGCCGGCGGGCGTGCAGGCGATGTTGTCGCACCTGTCGCCAGGCCAGATCCAGGCCTTCATGGCCGACCGCAAGGCGATGCGCGGCGACACCAACGCGCTGCGCATGCCGCTGCCCGAGGCGGCCGTCATGCTGCACGACACGTTCGCGCAGTTGCAGGAACAGTTTGCCGCCGGCGTGCAGCACGTGGCCGGACCCGAACTGTCGATTGCCGATTTCTCGCTGTTCCACTGCATCTGGTTCATTCGTCGCGCCCCGGCGCTGGCGGCGTTGCTCGACGGCTACCCGCTGGTCAAGACCTGGTTCGCACGCATGCAGGCGTACGGGCATGGCAAGTTGCGCGTGATCCCGGCCGAATCGGCCATCGCCGACGCCCATGACCACGACCCCCTGCCGCATGACCCCACCATCCTGCCCGGCGGCGGCTTCGCGGCCGGCGACGCGGTGACCGTTACGCCCACCGACTACGCGAAAGACCCAGTGTCCGGCGTGCTGCTGACGCTGACCGGGCAAGTGGTCACCATCCGCCGGCAGGATCTGCGGGCAGGGGCCGTCAACGTCCATTTCCCGCGCCAGAACTACCACGTCCAGGCGGCGGGCTGAGGTATTGCCGGGCTTTACCCCTCCGCAAGCACGGGAGGGGGCATCACAACACCACAGCACAAGCGCACAAGCGCATAAGCGCACAAGCGCACAGCATGCGAAAACGGAGGAGACACCCATGAAGCAGTTCGAAGCCAAGGTAGCCGTCATCACTGGCGGGGCATCGGGTTTCGGCAAGGAGTTTGCCCGCCTCGGCGCGCAACGGGGCATGAAGCTGGTGCTGGCCGATGTTCAGGAAGACGTGCTCGACGCCACCGTGGCGGAGTTCAAGGCCCAGGGCGCGCAGGTCATCGGCCTGCGCACCGACGTTTCCAGGGCTGAACAGGTGCAGGCACTGGCAGACGCCGCCATGACGGCCTTCGGCGAGGTCAACCTCGTGTTCAACAACGCCGGCGTGGGGGCGGGCGGCTTCGTCTGGGAAAACACCGAGAAAGACTGGGAGTGGGTGCTCGGCGTCAACCTGTACGGCGTGATCCACGGCGTGCGCATCTTCACGCCGCTGATGCTGGAAGCCGCCAAGCAGGATCCGTCGTTCCAGGGCCATATCGTCAACACGGCCTCGATGGCCGGCTTGCTGAATCCGCCGGCCATGGGCGTCTACAACGTGTCGAAGCACGCGGTGGTGTCGCTGACCGAGACGCTGTACCACGACCTCGGCCTGGTCACCGAACAGGTGCGTTGCTCGGTACTGTGCCCGTACTTCGTGCCAACCGGCATCAGCCAGTCGCACCGGAACCGGCCCGCCGGGCTCGTCAACGAGGCCCCGCCCACGCGTTCGCAGATGGTGTCGCAGGCGCTGTCTGACAAGGCAGTGAGTTCGGGCAAGGTCACGGCCGCCGACGTGGCGCAACTGACTTTCGACGCCGTCCGCGACGAAAGCTTCTATATTTATTCGCACCCACAGGCCCTGGCCGCGGTGCAACAGCGCATGGAGAGCATCGTCAGGCAGAGCAACCCGGGCGATGCGTTCGGCGACAAGCCCGAAGTGCGCGCCGGCCTGGTGGCCGCGCTGCGCGGCTGACCTGGCCACTTTCTTGCATCGCAACCGAGGAGACCTGTGATGGCAGAAATGGCCAGGGAGACCATGATGACCGCGCCCGCCGTGATTCACCACCTGCAGTTCGCCAACCTGCCAAACGGCACGCGGCTGCATTACGCCAGCGCGGGCGAACCGGGCAAGCCGCTGATCCTGTTCGTGCACGGCTTTCCGGAATTCTGGTACGCGTGGGAGCGCCAGCTGGCCGAGTTCGGCCAGACCCATTTCGCGGTGGCGCCGGACCTGCGCGGCTTCAACCTGTCGAGCAAGCCCGCCGCGCCGGACGCCTACAAGCCGAAGCTGCTGGTGGAAGACCTGGTGCAGCTGATTCGCGTGCTGGGGTACGAGCGCTGCACGATCGTGGCGCATGACTGGGGCGGGGCGGTCTGCTGGAATCTGGCCGCGCAGTTCCCGGACCTGATCGAGCGCTTCGTCATCATCAACTCGCCGCACCCGTACCTGTTTGCCCGGGCGCTGTCGGGCGATTCCGCGCAGCAGCAGGCGTCGGCGTACATGAACTGGCTGCGCAAGCCGGGTTCCGAGCAGGCGCTGGCGGCCAACGACTTCGCGCTGCTGGAAAAGATGCTGACCGGCGAGGCCGGTGCCGTGCCCGCGTGGTTCACGGAAGAGACCCGGGCCAAGTACCACGCGGCATGGTCGGCGCCCGGCGACGAGGGCTCGCATCCGCTGACCGGCGGGGTGAACTACTACCGCGCCACACCCATGCATCCGCCCGCCACGGGCGAGACCGCGCCCGATATCTCGCGGCTCGATCCCGCGATGTTCGTCATCCGTGTGCCGACGCTGGTGATCTGGGGCGAGAACGACCGGGCGTTGCCGAAAACGCTGGTCGACGGGCTCGATGCATTCGTGCCTGACCTGCGGCTCGAACGCATTCCCGAAGGTACGCACTGGATCATCCACGAGCAGCCCGAGCGGATCAACATGCTGATCCGCAGCGCGCTGCCGTAATGCCACCGGAACGCCATCACGGGCCACGCGCTCAGGTCAGCCGCTGGCGATAGAGCCTGAAGTTCTCGTCGTCGAAGCAGACGAAGGTCACCTGCTCGATCGAGGGCGCGCGGGCCAGCGCCTCGCGCACCGCCGCGATGGCGATATCGACGGCGCGCTCGCGCGGAAAGCCGTAGATGCCGGTGCTGATGTTCGGGAAGGCGATGGTGCGCAGGTTGTGGTCCGCCGCCAGGCGGATGCTGTTGCGATAGGCGCTGCCGAGCTCGGCATCCTCGTTCTGGGTGCCGCCGTGCCACACCGGGCCCACGGCGTGTATCACGTATGGGGCGGGCAGCAGGCCGCCCGTCGTGATGACCGCCTCGCCGGTGGGGCAGCCGCCTTGCGCGTCGCGGATGGCCCGGCACGCCGCCATGATGGCTGGCCCGCCGGCGCCATGAATGGCGCCGTCCACGCCCCCGCCGCCAAGCAGCCCGCTGTTGGCGGCATTGACGATTGCATCCACTTCCATCCGCGTGATATCCCCGTGCACAACCTGCAAGTGTTCGCCTGTCATGGTGTCTCCTGGTCTGATGGGGCTCGATAGGGCTCGATAGGGCTCGTTTAGGCTTCCTGGGTCTTGTTGGATCTTGCCGGATCTTGGCGGGCTGCCGGTGCCGCACCATGCGCGACACCCTTCCAGCATAGGCTGCAAACGTGCTGTTGGCAGCATGGCCGGTGATCGCGCAAAAGGTGCAGCAAGCGCACTGTTGAGGGTTAATTCGTACTGCTGGCCGCACCGAAGGCTGGCATGATACGGAAATCGAACGACCGTTCACAATTCGAACCGCTGCTTCCGGTATGCCCCTGGTCGGTCCCGGTCTAAGATGACCGATTGCCCGACGTCGATTGTCAATATGTCCGCTCAGCCTTCTCCGTCCGTTGCCGGTTTGCCCGCCCAGCCGCTCGACCCCCAGGTCGCGCAGCTGCTGGAGCTGATTGCGCGCGCCAAACGGCCGGCCATCCACACGATGGCGCCGGCGGACGCCAAGATCGGCTACGAAAAGAGCGCGCCGATCCTCGACCTGTCGCCGGCGCCCGTACATGCGGTGGAGGATTTTACGGTCGCTGCGCGCGATGGCTACGACATTCCGGTGCGGCTCTACGCGCCGCGCGAAGCCAGCTGGGCCGAGCCGCTGCCGCTGCTGGTCTATTTCCACGGTGGCGGTTTCACGGTGGGCAGCATCCATTCGCACGATCCGCTGTGCCGCGTGTTCTGCAATGGCGCCGAATGCCTGGTGCTGTCGGTGAACTACCGGCTCGGCCCGGACTGGAAGTTCCCGACCGCCGCCAATGACGCGTTCGACGTGATGCACTGGGTGTTTGCCGAAGCGGCACGCCTGGGGGCAGACCCGGCGCGCATCGCGCTCGGTGGCGACAGCGCCGGCGGCACGCTGGCAGCGGCCTGCGCCATCGCGGCGCGCAACGCTGGCCTGGCGCCCGTGCTGCAGATGCTGATCTACCCCGGCACCAGCGCCCGCCAGCACACCCCGTCGCACCGCGCGCTGGCCGACGGCTATCTGCTGACGGCGGACATGATCCAGTGGTTCTTCGCCCAGTACCTGGACCAGGAAGCCAGCCGTGACGACTGGCGCTTTGCGCCGCTCGATGGCGGCGGGCAGGGCGCCGACGTGCGCGGGGTTTGCCCGGCCTGGATCGCGGTGGCCGGTTACGACCCATTGCACGACGAAGGCGTGGCCTATGCCGCCAAGCTGCAGGCCGCCGGGGTACGGGCGACGCTGGCAGACTACCCCACCATGATTCACGATTTCTTCAAGCTCGGACGCTTCATCCACGCGGTGGCCGCGGCCCATGCCGACGCCGTGGCGGCCCTGCGGGAGGCGTTCCAGACGTAGCGCATACTGATTCCGGCTCGACCCCCTCATAACAACCGGGGCGGCCAGCAACTGTTTCATGCTTTATCGAAGTCGCAACAGTGCATTTTCGCAGCAGAAGGAGACAACACTCATGCAACGCCGCCACTTTTTGGCCCAGGTGGGCCTGATCGCCGCCACGGCCGCAGCCGGACTCGCAGCCCTGCCGGCACACGCCCAGGCGGACAAATTCCCGAACCGCCCGATTCGCCTGGTCATCGGCTACACGGCCGGCGGTTCCACCGACATTCCGTTCCGCGTGCTGGCCGACAACGCCTCGAAGATCCTGGGCCAGCCCGTGATCGTCGAGAACAAGCCCGGTGCCGGCGGCGTGCTGCCGGCGCAGATGATGCAGACCACCGCGCCGGACGGCTACACGCTGGCCCAGGTGGCCATGCCCGTGTACCGCCTGCCGTACACCACCAAGATCAACTGGGACCCGGTCAAGGACCTGAGCTACGTCATCAACCTGGCCGGCTACTCGTTCGGCCTGGTGGTGCCGGCCGATTCGCCGATCAAGACGATGCAGGACTACATCGCCTACGCGAAGGCCAACCCGGGCAAGCTGACCTATGGTTCGCCCGGCTCGATGACCACGCTGCACCTGACCATGGAAGACCTGGCCATGCGCCAGGGCGTGCAGTTCTCGCACATTCCCTACAAGGGCAACTCCGAATCGATGCAGGCGCTGCTGGGCGGCCACGTGATGTCGGTGGCCGACACGCCGGCCTGGGCGCAATACGTGGAGCAGGGCAAGCTGCGCCTGCTGTCGACGTGGGGCGACAAGCGCTCGGCACGCTTCCCGAACGTGCCGACGCTGAAGGAACTTGGCATGGGCATCGTGCAGACCTCGCCGTTCGGCCTGGTGGCGCCAAAGGGCACCGACCCGGCCATCGTCAAGAAGCTGCATGACGCGTTCAAGCAAGCCATGGAAATGCCGAACTACCGCGAATCGCTGGCCAAGTTCGACATGGAGCCGTACTACATGAGCAGCAGCCAGTACGCGTCGTTCGCGGCCGATACGGTCAAGCGCGAGCGCGCCATCATCGAGAAGCTGGGGCTGGCCAAGCCGCAGTAAGCGTGACAACGGACGGGGCGCTTCCACGGAGCGCCCCGTTTTTCATTGGAGAGCCGCATGGCCAAAGAGGAGTTCCGCCACAGCGTGCCGCTGCGCGTGCGCTGGGCCGAGGTGGATCCGCAGTCGATCGTCTTCAACGCGCACTACCTGACGTACTGCGACATCTGCGTGACCGAATACTGGCGCGCGGTGGGCATCCGCTATCCCGAAGACGTGCTGCACGCGCATGGCGTGGACATCTACGTGGTGAAGTCAACGCTGGAATACCACGCGTCGGCCCGCTTCGACGACATGCTCGAGATCCGCGGCCGCATGGCGCGGCTGGGACGCTCCAGCATGCTGTTCCGCGTGGAAATGTATCGCGGGGAGGAACACCTGATCACCGGGGAAATCGTCTACGTCTGCGCCGATCCGGCAACCCAGAAGTCGGCCCCGATTCCTGCGCAGGTGAGGGAGACGATCGATGCGTGGGAGGTGGTGAAGCCGGCGGGTTGAGAGCGGGGAGCATACCGGCAGCTTGGCTCATCTCCCCTCTCCCGCACGGCGGGAGAGGGGCCGGGGGAGAGGGCAAACGCCTCACCCCCGGCGATATCACACGATCAAAGCGCGATGCCCGCATCCTCCGCATACGCGCGAATCACGTCGTCGAAGCTCGCATCGCTGACGAAGCCCAGTTCCAGCGCACGCGACGCATCCCAAGCCGCCGGCCAGGTGCCGACGATCTTCTCGATGCGTTCCTCGCGTTGCCAGGTCACGCGATTGGCCACCGCGTCGCCGGCCACGCGGCGCAGCGCGTCCACCATCTGCGCGGCCGTCACCGACAGCCCCGGCAGATTCACCACGCGGCGGTTGCCGAGACGCGCGCCGTCCAGTTCGATGCCATTGACCAGTGCCTGCACCGCGCCACGCGGCGACAGCAGCCAGAGCCCGGTTTCCGGGGCCACCGGGCAGTTGGCGCCTTCGCCTGCCAACGGCTCGCGGATGATGCCGCTGGCGAACGACGACGCCGCGGCGTTCGGCTTGCCAGGACGCACGCTGATCGTCGGCAGCCGCAGCACGCGGCCATCCACAAAACCCTTGCGGCTGTAGTCCGACAGCAGCAGTTCGCCGATGGCCTTCTGGGCGCCGTACGACGATTGCGGATTGAGCGCGGTGTCGTCCTGCACCACCGGCGGCAGCTTGCCGCCATAGACGGCCACCGAACTCGTGAACACCACGCGCGGCACGTGTCCGAGCTGGCGGCAGGTTTCCAGCAGCGCGCGCGATGCGTCCAGGTTCACGCGCATGCCGAGGTCGAAGTCGGCTTCGGCCTGCCCGCTGACCACGGCGGCCAGGTGGAAGATCGCGCCGGTCTGCTTGTCGATGGCGCGCGCCAGCACGTCGGGGTCCGACAGGTCGCCGGTCACCACGCGCACGCGGCTGTCGTCGATCTGCGGCGCAACCACGTCGAGCAGCGTCAGCGTGTCGATTGGTACGGCGCTGCCGTCCAGATCCAGCGTGCCGCGCTTGAGCAGCAGGCGGGCCAGTTGCAGGCCCAGGAAACCGGCGCCGCCGGTAATCAGTACATTCATGGTGGCTTCCAATCCGTAATTAGCGCTTCAGGTAGGGCTTGAGCCAGCCCAGTCCCGCAGACGTGCCGGCGCGCGGCCGGTATTCGCAACCGATCCAGCCCGTGTAGCCGAGCCGGTCGATCACGTCGAACAGGTACGGGTAGTTCAGTTCGCCGAGGTCGGGTTCATGCCGCTCGGGCACGCCGGCAATCTGGATGTGGCCGATGCCGGCGAAGTCGCGCTCCAGCTTCTTCGCGATATCGCCTTCCACGATCTGGCAGTGGTAGCAGTCGAACTGCACCTTCAGGTTGGCCGCGCCCACCTGCTGGCAAATGGCCTGGCCGTCGTCCTGCCGGTTCAGGAAGTAGCCCGGCATGTCGCGCGTGTTGATCGGCTCGATCAGCACCGTGATGCCATGCGCGGCGGCCGAGGCGGCGGCGTAGCCGAGGTTCTCGAGGTATACCGCGCGGCAGCGCGCGCGGTCGGCGTCGGCGGGCACCAGGCCAGCCATCACGTGCACGCGGTCGTTGCCAATCACCGCGGCGTATTCCAGGGCCTTGGCAAAGGCGTTGCGGAATTCGGTCTCGCGGCCCGGCAGGGCGGCCATGCCGCGCTCGCCGGCTGCCCAGTCACCGGGCGGCGCGTTGAACAGGGCCTGGGTCAGGCCATGGTCGTCGAGCCGCTTGCGGATCTCGGCAGCCGGATGGTCGTACGGGAACAGGTACTCCACGGCCTGGAAGCCGTCCGCCGCGGCGGCGGCAAAGCGGTCCAGGAACTCGTGCTCCGTGTACATCATCGAGAGGTTCGCGGCAAAGCGCGGCATGTCAGGTCTCCTAGAACAACGTGTACGGCAGGTTCGATATCAGCGGTTGACCAGCTTCGCCGGGGTCAGCCAGACCAGCAGCGCGCCCACGACCAGGATCGCAGACAGCACGTACATCGGCAATTGCGTGCTCTGGGTCAGGTCCTTCAGTGCCCCCACCATGTAGGGCGACACGAAGCCCGCCAGGTTGCCCACCGAGTTGACCACGGCGATGCCCGATGCAGCGGCAACGCCGGTCAGGAACGAGGTCGGCAACGACCAGAACAGCGGCGCGCAGGTCAGCACGCCGGCGGCGGCCAGCGACAGCGCTGCGATGGCCACCGTCGTATTGTGGGTGAACGACGCCGCAATCGCAAAGCCGGTAGCACCCATCAGCGCCGGCACGATCAGGTGCCAGCGGCGCTCGCGGCGCGCATCGGCGCTGTGGCCCAGGATGTTCATGACCACGATCGCGCACAGGAACGGGATGGCCGACAGCAGGCCGATGTTGAAGTTGCCGGTCACGCCGCTGGCCTTGACCAGCGTCGGCATCCAGAACGTCAGCGCGTACTGGCCGGTGACGAAGCAGAAGTAGATCAGGCACATCCACCACACGCGGCGGTCGCTGAACACAGCGCCCAGCGAGTGCACATTGCGCTGGCCGCTGGCCGTGGCAGCCGCACTGGCGGCGCGCTCGTCTTCCTCGATATTGCGCTTGAGGACGCGCTTCTCGTCGTTGCTGAGCCACGGCGCCTTGTCGATGCCGTCGCGCAGCACGAACACCGTGACCACGCCGATCACAAAGGCGGGCAGCGCCTCGATGAAGAACATCCATTGCCAGCCGGCCCAGCCGTGCGTGTCGTGGAAGGCGTCCATGATCCAGCCCGACAGCGGGTTGCCGAACATGCCGGCCACCGGAATGCCCGACATGAACAGCGCAATCATCTTGGCGCGGCGGTGCGACGGATACCAGTACGTCAGGTACAGGATCACGCCCGGGTAGAAGCCAGCTTCGGCCAGGCCCAGCAGGAAGCGCATGATGTAGAACTGCGTGGGCGTCTGCACGAACACGAACGCGGCGGAGATGATGCCCCACGTGATCATGATCCGCGCAATCCACACGCGCGCGCCGATGCGGTGCATCAGCAGGTTGCTGGGCACCTCGAACAGGAAGTAGCCGATGAAGAACAGCCCGGCGCCCAGGCCGAACACGGTTTCCGAAAACTGCAGGTCCTGCGCCATCTGCAGCTTGGCGAAGCCCACGTTTACGCGGTCGAGATAGGCGATCACGTAGCACAGCATCAGGAACGGCATGATGCGCCAGAACACCTTGTTATAGGCGCTCTTCTCGATGGCCTGGTCGGCGTTTAGCCGGGCGTCGGCAGCAGGGGTCCCCGCCGCGGGGTTGGATGCGGTCATTTGATAGTCTCCTTGGTCATGAACCGGCTGAGGGTGGTCTCCCTCTCCCGCCTGGGCGGGAGAGGGTTGGGGAGAGGGCGGGGCGTTGTTATTCGTTGTCGCCTGTGCAGGCGCTCGCCCTCTCCGCCGACCCCTCTCCCGCCAGGCGGGAGAGGGGGAGAAACAAGATGTCAGTCGATGGTCACCACTTCGCCTTGAACGTGTCGCGCAGTTCGGCCAGCGCGTCTTCGTCGAGCGGCGCGGGCTTGTCGCGCAGCATCATCCAGAGCTTTGCGGTTTCCTCCAGTTCCTCCAGCGCGTAGGCTGCGCGCGACACGCTGTCTTCCCACACCACCGGCCCCAGGCGCGCCAGCAGCACGCCGCGCACGTCGTTGGCCAGTTGCGCCACGCGCGCGGCCACGGCCGGGTCGCCGGGGCGGTGGTACGGAATCAGCGGGATGTGGCCAACCTTCATCACGTAGTACGGCGTGATGGGCGGCAGCACGTCGTCGGGCTGCCAGACGCCGGCCAGCGTCAGCGCCACGAGGTGGGTGGAGTGGGTGTGCACCACGCCATGCGCGTTCGGGTTGTTGTCGTAGACGCAGCGGTGCAGTGCCAGCGTCTTCGACGGTTTGTCACCGGACACCCACGTGCCGTCGGTGGCCACCTTGGCCACCCGGGCCGGGTCCAGCGTGCCCAGGCAGGCGTCGGTGGGCGTGATGAGCCAGCCGTCGTCGAGCCGCGCGCTGATGTTGCCGGCCGTGCCGACCGTGTAGCCGCGCTGGAACAGGCTGGCGCCCACGCGGCAGATTTCCTCGCGCAGGGCGTTCTCGTGATGACTCATTGCGCCGCTCCCAGCGCGTGCAGCGCCTCGTCGAAGAAATTCTCGCCGCCGAAGTTGCCGGACTTCAGTGCCAGGGCCAGCGGCGCGTCGTCCAGCGTGACCGTGGCCGGCACGCCCGGGGCGATCTGGCGGCCAATGCGCAGCGACTGCACACCCAGCGCCTGCACCACGGCACCCGAGGTTTCGCCACCCGCCACCACGAAGCGCCGCGTGCCGCGCGCCTTCAGGCCGGCCGCGATGCAGGCCAGCGCGTGCTCCACCAGTTCGCCCGCGCGTGCCACGCCAAGCTCGGCCTGCACGGCCTTGACCTGCTCGGGCTGGGCGGTGGCATAGAGCAGCACCGGTTGGTCGTGCTCGCGTGCAAACGCCAGCGCTTCGTCCACCACGGCTTCGCCGCGCGCCAGGCGCAGCGGATCGATACGCAGGGCAGGGCGCTGCGCGGCAATCCAGTGGGCCACCTGGCCGTTGGTGGCGCGCGACGCGCTGCCGGCCAGCACCACACCGGGGCCGTCCACGGCCGGTACCTCGGCCGCGTCGGTGCGCGCCGGCAGCAGGCCGGCGCGGCGGAAGTTCTCGGGCAGGCCCAGGGCAATGCCCGAGCCGCCGGTAATCAGCGGCAGGGCGGCGCAGCCTTCGCCCAGGGCAAAGAGGTCTGCGTCGGAGATCGCATCGGCAATGGCCAGCTTCACGCCGTCCTGGCGCAGCCCGTCGATGCGCGCGCGCACGGCCTCGGCGCCCTTGGCCACGGTGTCGTAGCGCAGCAGGCCCACCTTGGCCTGGCTCTGGCGCTGCAGCACGCGCACCAGGCTGGCGTCGGTCATCGGCGTGAGCGGATGGTGCTCCATGCCGGACTCATTGAGCAGCGCGTCGGCCACGAACAGGTGGCCGCGGAAGATCGTACGGCCGTTCTCGGGGAAGGCCGGGCAGGCGATGGTGAAATCGCTGCCCAGCGCCTGGAGCAGGGCCTCGGCCACCGGGCCGATATTGCCGGCGTCCGTGGAATCGAACGTCGAGCAGTACTTGAACACGAACTGGCGGCAACCCTGTTCGCGCAGCCATGTGAGCGCTGCCAGCGATTGCGCCACGGCATCGGCGGCCGGAATCGTGCGCGACTTCAGCGCCACGACGATGGCGTCGGCTTCCACGGCCGAGGTCGGCACGCCAATGGTCTGCACGGTGCGCATGCCATTGCGCACCAGCGTGTTGGCCAGGTCGGTGGCGCCGGTGAAATCGTCGGCGATGCAGCCGAGCAGGGGACGGTTGGTCGTCATCGGCTTACTCCTTCGCCGTCTTGCCGGCCGGCAGTTCGATGCCCGGGAAGATCTTGATCACGGCGGAGTCGTCTTCGCCGCCATGGCCGGCGGTGGACGCCATCATGAACATCTGGTGCGCGGCGGCCGAGAGCGGCAGCGGGAATTTGCTGGTGCGCGCGGTGTCGAGCACCATGCCGAGATCCTTCACGAAGATGTCGACGGCAGAGAGCGGCGTGTAGTCGCCCGCCAGGATGTGCGGCACGCGGTTCTCGAACATCCAGGAGTTGCCGGCGCTATGCGTGATCACGTCATAGAGCGCGTCCGGGTCCACCCCTTCGCGCAGGCCCAGTGCCATGGCTTCGGCCGCGGCGGCGATGTGCACGCCGGCCAGCAACTGGTTGATGATCTTGACCTTGGAGCCCGCGCCGTGGGCATCGCCCAGCCGGTACACCTTGCCGGCGATGGCGGCCAGCACGTCTTCGGCCAGCGCGTACGCGTTGGCCGGACCCGACGTCATCATCGTCATCTCGCCGCTGGCCGCGCGCGCGGCACCGCCCGAGACCGGTGCGTCGAGCATCAGCAGGCCCTGCGCGGCCAGGCGCTTGCCCAGCGCCTCGGCAAAGCCGGGGGGCACGGTAGCGCTGGCAATCACGAGCTTGCCCGCCGCCATCCGTGACGCGGCGCCCTGTTCGCCGAACAGTACGGCCTCGGTCTGCGCGGCGTTGACCACCAGCGTGAGCACCACGTCGCAACGCTCGCCCAACTCGGCCGGGCTGCCGCACGGCACGCCGCCGGCATCGGCGAAGCGGCGCAACACCTCTTCGCGCAGGTCGCACGCATGCACCTTGAAGCCTGCGCGCAGCAGCGATTGCGCCACGCCATAGCCCATCGCGCCCAAGCCGATGACGCCAATATTCCTGGACATGAAAAGTCTCCTGAAAACGGATCAGTGCGACAGACCGGACGGCTGGCCGTCGGCGGCGGAATCATCCTCGCCCAACTGCGCAAGCCGGCGCGCCGCGTTGTACATGTGGTTCTGCGCCGCGTTGCGTGCGGCATCGGGGTCGCCCGCGCGAATGGCGGCGACGATGGCCTGGTGCTCCTCGCGTACCTGGCGCGAAAAATCCTCGCGGCGCGCCTCGTTGGTACGGGTCACACGCGTCGCGGTTTCCAGGTACTGGCTCAGGAACGCCAGTGTCTTGAGGAAATAGGGGTTGCCGGTGGCCTCGGCGATGGCGCGGTGGAAGCCCACGTCGGCCTCGACGCCATCGCCGCCCGACGCCACCTCGGCGTCGATGCGGGCCAGCGCGGCGTCGATGCCGGCCATGGCCGCGTCCGTGCGCCGCCGCGCGGCCTGGGCGGCCACCTCGGCCTCGATGGAGCGACGCAGTTCCACGATCTGTAGCACCGATTCCAGCGTACCCACGTCGGTGTAGTCGATGCGCAGCGGGCGGATGCCGGCCTGCTCGGTCACGAACACGCCGCTGCCCTGGCGCGATTCGACAAGGCCCTCATACTTGAGCCGCGCGATGGCCTCGCGGATCACGGTGCGGCTCACGCCAAACTCCTCGGAGAGCACCGCTTCGGTCGGCAGCTTGGCGCCGCGCGGGAACGCGCCGCCTTCGATCTTTTCGAGCAGTTGCTCGGCCACGCTGTCGGTCAGCGCCCGGGCGGGAATCTTCTGGAACATCGTCATGACATCATCGGGTAGTCAGGTCATCATACAAATTTCACCAAAGGATGGCAGGGGGGTAATCCCTAGGATGGTGCCAGACTGGCCGATAATCGCACCGCACGGCCTGCGAAGTTGACGCCGGCAGGCGTATGATTGCGCCTCTCTTCAGACTTTCGCTTCCGTACGCACCATGTCCGATACCACCCATTCCGTCCTTGTCTGCCAGTGGGATGACGCCCGCGAGCGCGCCCGCGCCATTCGCTTCAGCGTGTTCGTGGAAGAGCAGGGGGTGCCGGTGGAACTGGAATGGGACGACATGGACGCGCCGAGCTGGCACGCGCTAGCCTTTGCGGCAGACGGCACGCCGGTGGCCACGGGCCGGCTGCTGCCAGACGGCCATATCGGCCGCATGGCGGTACTGAAGGTGGCGCGCGGCACCGGCATGGGTGCCCGCGTGCTCGACGCCCTGATGGCCAAGGCAGTGGAACTGGGCTACGGCGAACTGATCCTCAATGCCCAGACCCACGCGGCGCCGTTCTACGCGCGCGTGGGCTTCGAGCAGGTGGGGGAGGAATTCGAGGAGGCGGGCATCCCGCACGTGGAAATGCGCAAGCGGATTGCCGCCTGAGCGCTCGCCACGGGATGCCTTCGCCTAGCGGGGAGCCTGCAGCGTGCCGGTGTCGCGGGCCAGTTTCAGCTGACCTTGGTAGGTGACCTCGCCGGTCTGGCCTTCGGCGTCGAAGCTGCGCTCGACGAAATCGAAACGCCCGTCATGGCGCACGCGCAGCACGGTGCTGGCGCGGGTGCCGTAGTGCGGCGAACGGATGAACGCCGACGACAGCAGCTTTTCCCATTCGGGCGCCACGCCCGTACTCGGCAGTTCCCAGTCGGGCGCCTGCTTCTCGTCGGCCAGCATCTGCAGATAGGGGTCCGGGCTCGATCCGAGCTGTCCCCGATCGGCCGCCAACACCTCGCATAGCGCGCCCACGCGGCTGCGCACCTTGGGCCACGGGGTATCGAGCAACGCGTTCGACAGGCCGTAGAGGCCAGGCTTGAGCTTTTGCGGCTGGCGCGACTTCGAGCGGTTGCTGTACCACCAGAGGTCGTGCAGGTCGCTGGCCAGCAGGTTGAACCCGTTGTAGGCGCCCGGCGCGCGGGCCAGGTCATGCAGGTACTCGTCCGGCGACTGGTTGCCGCGCAGGAAATGCGACACCAGTTCGCCGCGCGAGCGTGCATCGGTGCGTTTTTCGGACGGGGCGCGGTAGTTGGTCAGCGCGGCAAAGCGCGCGCGGGAGTCGTCCGGCCATTCGGGCGATGCGGCGTTGGCAATACCCATCCAGGTGCCGGCATCGCCAATCACTTCCGCCAGGTCGCGGCCGCCCAGCACTTCGGGGGCGTCCTGCCACCAGTGCGCGGCCGCCGCCGGGCGGGCATAGAATTCGTCGCGGTTGCCGGCAACCACCAGGGCATAGTCCGGGTGCGATTGCCATGCCACCAATATCAGACACATGGGGCTTCCTTTGTGCTGCGTCAGAGCACGTCGAGGTCGACGAACCGTTCGCTCATCCGCTCACCGCTGATCCAGTGCGCCAACCCGCTCTGGCGCCACAACCCGTCGAGGGTGGCGTCGAACGCGGGCGGCACATCGGCATAACTCTCCATCCACGTCTGCAGGCCGGCCCGGGTCTCGGGCCTGCGCATCAGCGTACCACCAATCCCCGTCGCCTCGGCGACCGTTTCCATCCAGCGGTGCCAGTGCGGCAGCGCCTCGGCGGCGTGCGTATCCGGCACCTTGAAATAGACGTACAGATGATCGCTCATGACGGCGTTCCCGTGGCGTTCAACCGGCCGCTTCGGCCTCGTTCGGCAGCGGCACTTCGTACGGCAGCGCACGCGTGGCCACGGCTGATCCATTGGCGGCGCCCAGGTGCAGCGCACCAGCAGCCGCGTCGATCTTCAGCTCGGCCAGGCCATCCCAGCCGCCCTGCGGCGCGGCGGCCGCGTTGACGATCATGCCGCACGGCTGCTCCGGATCTTCGGGGCGGAAAATCTCGGTGGCCGCCGCCGGCACCTCGCCTTCGCCATGCACGCGCCACATGCGGCGCTTCAGCGTGCCGCGATACTGGCTGCGCGCCACCACTTCCTGGCCCGGATAGCAGCCCTTGCGGAAGTTCACGCCGCCGATCAACTCGTAGTTGATCATCTGCGGCACGAATTGTTCCTGCGTGGCGGTGCCGATGCGCGGGATGCCGGCGCCGATGTCCAGCCAGTCCCAGAACGCGGGGTCCACATTCGCCAGGGTGGCGCCCAGCGCCTGTTGCAGTGCGGCAGCCCGCTCGGCGCCGGCCACCACCTGCCAGCGCGGCAGGCCTTCGGCGTCGGCCAGGCGGATCACGCTTGCGCCGTCGGCATGGGCCACGGCCAGCGGCGCGTGCGGCGCGGGCAGGCCGGCCTGCTGCAGTGCGGCTTCGGCAGCGGGGCCGGCCACGCCCAGCACGCGGTGCGTGGCGGACGCGTCCGACAGCTTGGCCTTTGCGCGCAGCACGAACATGGACAAGCGTTTCTGGATGGCGGGCTGGATGTCGGCCGACAGTTGCAGCACGATGCCGTCGGCATCGCGCCACATCAGGAAGCTGGCCATCAGGCGGCCCTTGGGCGAGCAGTAGCCAGCCAGCCGGGCCGCGTCGGACGACAGGTCTTCCACGGCATTGGTGAGCTGGCTGTGCAGGAAGGTGGCGGCATCGTCGCCAGCCACGCGGATCAGGCCGAGCCCGGCGGGCGCGGTCACGATACCGGCCTGGTTCAGGGCGACGAGGCTGTCGGCGGGTGTCGGGAAATCAGAGGCGGACATGCAGACGGTCCTGGAAATCAGAAAGTTCTGTGAATTGGGGGCGCAACGCGGGATCACAACGGGCCAGTGCGCGGCGGCACGTAACGCTCGGTGACACATCGGCCACAAGGCTCCCGGTATTATATGGGGCTGTCGCCATTCCGACCGGCCGTGCCGATGATCCCGTCCCGCCGGCGGGGGCATGGCGGCCCGTCCATACCATTCCTACATGAAACGTCTGTTCCTGCGCCTGGTGGGGGTCCTGCTCGTCTTTGCGATGGCCGCCGCCGGCGGCTTCGCCTGGTGGGCCTATCAACCGCTCGGGTTGTCGGCGTCCCCCGTCGAAGTCATCATCAAGCCCAATTCCGGGGTGGCCAGCGTTGGCCGCCAGATCCAGCGCGGGGGCGTGGCCATGGACCCGCGCCTGTTCCAGCTGCTGGCCCGCATTACCGGCCATGGCGGCGACCTCAAGGCCGGCGGCTACCAGTTCGAGACCGGCGTCACGCCGCTCGACGTGATCGACAAGCTGGCCCGCGGCGATGTCACGCACTTCGTGGTCACCGTGATCGAGGGCTGGGAATTCCGCAAGATGCGCGCGGCCGTGGACGCCAATCCGGCCTTGAAGCACGACACGCTGGGCATGTCCGATGCCGATCTGATGAAGGCCATCGGCGCGGCCGAGCCGTCGCCCGAGGGCCTGTTCTTCCCCGATACCTACCTGTTCGCGCGCGGCAGCAGCGACGTGGAACTGTACCGCCACGCCTACCGGGCCATGCAGAAGCGGCTGAACGACGCCTGGGCGGCGCGCGCGCCGGACCTGCCGTACAAGACGCCGTACGAGGCGCTGGTGATGGCGTCGATCGTCGAGAAGGAGACCGGGCAGGCGGCGGAGCGGTCGATGATCGCGGCCGTGTTCGTGAACCGCCTGCGCAAGAACATGATGCTGCAGACCGATCCGACCGTGATCTACGGCATCGGGCCGGCCTTCGACGGCAACCTGCGCAAGAAGGATCTGCAGACCGACACCCCGTACAATACGTACACCCGTACCGGCCTGCCGCCGACGCCGATTGCGCTGCCGGGCCTGGCCTCGCTGGCCGCGGCCACCACGCCGGCACCCAGCGACGCGCTGTATTTCGTGGCGCGTGGCGACGGCAGCAGCCATTTTTCCCATTCACTCCCCGAACACAATCGCGCGGTCGACAAGTACCAGCGCGGAAAGCCCTGATTTCATGCGCGGCAGATTCATTACCTTCGAAGGCATCGACGGCGCTGGCAAGAGCACCCATATCGAATGGGTGGCCCAGCACCTGCGCGCACGCGCGACCGTGGTCACCACGCGCGAGCCCGGCGGCACGCCGCTGGGCGAAGACCTGCGCGGCCTGCTGCTGCACCGCAAGATGGACCTTGAAACGGAGGCGCTGCTGATGTTCGCGGCGCGCCGCGAGCATATTGCCGAAGTGATCGAGCCGGCGCTGGCGCGGGGCGACTGGGTCATCTCCGACCGCTTCACCGATGCCACCTTCGCCTACCAGGGCGGCGGTCGCGGCTTGCCGCGCGCGCGGCTGGAGGTGCTGGAGCAGTGGGTGCAGGGCGACCTGCAGCCCGACCTGACGCTGCTGTTCGACGTGCCGCTGGAAACGGCGGCCGAGCGTCTGGCCGGCGCCCGTGAGCCGGACAAGTTCGAGGCCGAATCGCGCGCCTTCTTCGCGCGCACGCGGGACGAATACCTGCGCCGGGCCGCCGAAGCGCCGCAGCGCTTCCGGGTGATCGACGCCACGCGCTCGATCGACGAGATTCGCGTGACGCTCGAGGAAATCCTCGCAAACCTCTGATTTCATACCGCTATACGCGCGCCGTGATGGACTTGGCACGTGCTCCGAAGATACATGAGCCCGGCGCGCTAACTGACTGATTCCGCATGCTTTATCCCTGGCAACGAGAAGACTGGCAACGGCTGGCGGCACTGCGCGACAGGCTGCCCCATGCGCTGCTGCTGCACGGGCAGCAAGGCATCGGCAAGCGCGACCTTGCGCTGCATTTTGCGCAGGGCCTGCTGTGCGAAACCCCGCTGCCGGACGGCCAGCCTTGCAACCACTGTGGCGCCTGCCACTGGTTCGGCCAGGGCAACCACCCCGATTTCACCGTGGTGCGGCCGGAGGCAGTGGCCGCCCAGGAAGGCGCGGGCGATGGGGAGGGCGATGGCGAATCGGGCGGCAGCAGCAAGAAAAAGGCGCCCAGCAAGATCATCCGCATGGAGCAGGTGCGGGCGCTGATCGAGGCGGTGGGCGTCGGCACGCACCGCGCCGGCTTGCGCGTGGTGGTGGTGTACCCGCTCGATGCCCTGCAGACCGAAGGCGCCAACGCGCTGCTCAAGACGCTGGAGGAGCCGCCGCCGTCCACCGTGTTCCTGCTGGTGACCGACCGGATCGACCGGGTGCTGCCCACGATCCTGTCGCGCTGCCGCCAGTTCTCGGTGGAGCGGCCCACCACGGCCGCCGCGCTGGACTGGCTGCGGGGCCAGGGCGTGGCCGATGTCGAAGCCCAACTGGCGCTGGCGGGCGGATCGCCGCTGACCGCGCTGCATGCCGCCGAGGCCGAGGAACAGCCGCTGCAGCGCTGGCTGGTGGGCCAGCTTGGCGCCGGCCAGGCCTTCGATGCGCTGGCGGCGGCCGAACAGTTGCAGAAGCTGCCGGTGCCGGCGGTGCTGGGCGTGCTGCAACGCTGGACCTTCGACCTGCTGGCGCTGCGGCTTGGGACGGGCGTGGTGCGCTATTTCCCGAAGGAGCAGGCGGCGTTGCAGCGTTGCGCCGGGGCCACCGATGCGCACCGGCTGCAGGGGTTTGCGGCACGGCTGGTGAACCACCGCCGCAGCGAGAATCACCCGCTGGCGGCGCGGCTGGTGATGGAGTCGGTCTTCCTCGACTATCGGCAACTGTTCCGCTAGCGCATCAAACCAGGCGCTAACGCGCAACAACGGCAACCGGCCGGCGGCACAAAGACATAGGCATGGGCAGGCGCCCGTGGTAAAAGTCGAGCCACGCAGTTCCCATATCCAATAGCCCGCAACAAGCGGGCAACCATTTTTTGGGGTCAATCATGAATGCACCAGTCACCATGCCGCCACGTGCGGCGGCCACACCACCGAGCCCGGCCATGCCGGCCCCCGGGGGCGCGCCGCAGCGGCCCAACGTCCTGTCGCTGTCGATCAAGGATCAGGCTGGCCTGTATGCCGCCTATATGCCGTTTCTGACGCGTGGCGGCATTTTCGTGCCGTCGAACCGGCCATTCCGGCTGGGCGAGCAGGTGTTCCTGGTGCTGTCGTTGCTGGACCGGCCCCAGAAGTATCAGGTGCAGGGCACCGTAGCCTGGATCACGCCGGCGGGCACGCCGATGAAGACGCCGGGCGTGGGGGTGCATCTGCCCGACGACGAGAATGGCCGCTCGCTCAAGCGGGCGGTGGAGGAGCTGCTCGGCAAGGCCGTGGAATCGGGCCGGCCGACGCAGACCCTGTAACGCGAGATATCACGCGAAGTCTGCTTCGCAAGTAATTGAATTTATGAGTCAACCTGCTTTTTCCGTGCGTCTGGCGACGCGTGATGACCTGCCGGGCATCGTCGATATCTACAACAGCACGGTGCCGTCGCGCATGGTCACGGCGGATACGGAGCCGGTCTCCGTGGCGTCACGCGAAGCGTGGTTCGACGCACACCAGCCGTCGCGGCGCCCGCTCTGGGTCTGCGAGACCGCCGATGGCCGCATGGCCGGCTGGGTCAGCTTCTCGGACTTCTACGGCCGCCCGGCCTATGGCGCCACGGCCGAGGTCTCGATCTACCTGCACGAGGGGTTTCGTGGCCAGGGGCTGGGCCGCTTCCTGCTGGACCAGGCCATCGCGCACGCGCCCAAGGTCAACGTGAATACGCTGCTCGGTTTCATCTTTGGCCACAACGCGCCGAGCCTGGCCCTGTTCGAGCGCCACGGCTTTTCGCGCTGGGGCGACCTGCCGCGCGTGGCAGTGCTCGACGGCGTGGAACGCGACCTCGTGATCCTGGGCCGCCGCCTCGACTGACCGCCACGGATTGCCCATGTTCGTAGATTCCCATTGCCATATCGATTTTCCGGAACTGGCGCAGCGTCTGCCCCAGTTGCTGGAAAACATGCAGGCCAACCAGGTCAGCCATGCCCTGTGCATCTCGGTGACCCTGGAAGACTTTCCGCGCGTGCTGGCGCTGGCCGAGCAGCACCCGAACCTCTATGCCTCCGTGGGCGTGCACCCCGACTACGAGGAAGACGCCGAGGAGCCGACGCTGGAGCGGCTGGTGACGCTGTCCGCCCACCCGCGGGTGGTGGGCACCGGCGAGACCGGGCTGGATTACTACCGCCTGAACGGCCGCAGCGTGGCGGACATGGAGTGGCAGCGCGAGCGCTTTCGCACCCATATCCGCGCCGCGCGCCAGACCGGCAAGCCGCTGATCATCCATACGCGTTCGTCGGCGGACGACACGATCCGCCTGATGCGCGAGGAAAACGCGCGCGAGGCCGGCGGCGTGATGCACTGCTTCACCGAGACCTGGGACATTGCCAAGCAGGCGCTCGATGAAGGCTTCTACATCTCGTTCTCGGGCATCGTCACGTTCAAGAGCGCGGCCGACCTGCAGGAGACGGCGAAGAAGGTGCCGCTCGACCGCATGCTGATCGAGACCGACTCGCCGTACCTGGCACCGGTGCCATACCGTGGCAAGACCAATGAGCCGGCCTGGGTGCGCCACGTGGGCGAGTTCATCGCCCAGTTGCGCGGCGAGCCCGTGGCGCACGTGGCGGCGCAGACGACGGAGAATTTCTTCCGTCTTTTCAAGCACATCGATAGGAATGCTCATGCTTGAGATGAAGATTCGACGCCTGGTGGCGGCCATGGTTGTGGCCGGCGGCATGGCCATGACGGGCTGCGCCCTGGTGCATGCGGCCCCGGCCGACGACATGCGCAAGGCGGTGGAATTCGACGACGCCAACACCGTGCAGAAGCTGCTGGCCAAGGGCGTGGACCCGAACCTGGTGGATAGCCGTGGCAATCCGATGCTGGTGGTGGCGCTGCGCGAGAAATCCACCAAGGCGGCTGCGGCGCTGATCAAGGCCAAGAACATCGATCTCGACAAGACCAACCCGGCCGGCGAGAACGCGCTGATGCTGGCGGCGCTCAATGGCCAACTCGACATGGTCAAGCTGATGGTCGATGGCGAGGAAGCCGAGGTGAACAAGAAGGGCTGGGCGCCGCTGCACTATGCGGCGACCAACGGGCACAACGACGTGGTCAAGTACCTGGTGGATCACGCCGCCTATATCGACGCCGAAAGCCCGAACGGCACCACGCCGCTGATGATGGCGGCGCGCGGCGGCCATATCGAAACCGTGAAGCTGCTGCTGGACGAGGGCGCCGACATGCGCCTGAAGAACCAGCAGGGCATGACGGTCATCGACTTTGCCGAGCAGTACAACCAGAAGGAAATTGGCGACGGCCTGAAGTCGCGCTGGCAGAAGCTGTACGGCAACGTGCCGCCGGCCGCGCCGAAGCCCAAGCCTTACGTGCCGCCCAACGGCCAGCCGCAGCCCAGGCCTTACTGATCCAGGAGCGGGCCCGCTCAGGGCGGGCCGCCGCCCTCACGGAAAATCGCGCTCCGAAATGGTCATCGAGCGCGAGGTGCCGCCCGGCACCCCGTACAGCTTGAAGATATTACGGTTGGCGCTGGTGCCGGCCGCCTCGCGGATTTCCGCCAGCTCGAAGCGCTCGGAGCGGAAGATCTCGCCACTGTCCAGGCTCTGGTAGCGCAGGTCGTAGGCGCCGGGCGAAATGTTCTCCATCGTGAACGACGAGCCGCTGCGCACGAAACTCGTGCGTACGGGCAGCGGCGAATTGCCATCCACGGCCACCAGTTTCAGCAGGACGTCCGACAGGCTCCCCGAATTGTCCACCGTCAGCGTCGATAGCCCGTTGGCGTTCAGGACCGGATAGCCGGGCAGGTAGCCCGAATGATCGGGCCACGGCATGCCGCGCGGCGTCATGGCCGGGCGGGCATATCTGCCTTCGCGCGCCGACGGGCCGGCGCCGGGCGTGACCGCCTTTGCCAGCGCCTGCGCGGTACTGGCGGCGGCGGGTTTGGCATCGCCGGAAACTGCCGATGCCTCGCTCATGCTCGACCAGTCTCCCAGCAGTACCACGATGACCACGCCGATGGCCGCGTAGAGCGCAAACGAGCCAGCCTTGGGCAGCGGCGTGGCGGGACCATCCTCCCTGCGCGCGGCGCGGGCCGGGCGGCTGGGACGCGTCCGGCGCGGACGCGGCGGCGCATCGGTGGCCGGCTCGGCCTCGTGGCTGTCGGCCTGCGGGCCTGGCCGGCTGGCGGGGCGGGGTGGCTGCTGGCGCGCCTGCGCCGCGCGCCGCTGGGCCTGGGCCTGGGCAGCGGCTGCCGCGCGTTGCGCGTAGGCCTGCCGCTGCTGCCGGTCGCGTTCAAGTTTTTCCTGCGTGACGATCCATTGGTCGTGCTCGGCGCGCCGTTCGGGGTCGCGCAGCACTTCATAGGCGGCGTTGAGCAACCGCATGACGCGGTTGGCTTCCTCGCTGTCGGCGTGCCGGTCAGGGTGGTATTTCTGGCTCAAGGACTTGTACGCGGCCCGGATCACTTCCTGTGGCGCGTCGCGCGAAACCTTGAGGTTGTCGTAGTGGGTGTGCATCAGGCGAAAAGACGCAATAGCGGTGGTCGACAACAGCTAACGGCAAGCCGCCGGAAATTTCAAGCCTGTGCACGCATGTGCCGGGGCGGCGCTTCAAGTTTCGCGCCGTGAGGGGTGCCCGTCTGCGGGGTGGCGAACAAAGAAGAAGGGCGCCGCGCGGCCGTGGCTGCTCGTTTGCGCCGTTTTTTTTCTCCCCTCTCCCGCCTGCGGGAGAGGGGCCGGGGGAGAGGGTTTGGCGGTGCAAACTACCAATGTCGCGTCTTGACTGGCTCGCCCTCTCCCCCAACCCCTCTCCCACAAGTGGGAGAGGGGAGCCAGGTTTTAGCACGCCATCGTCACAGTCCGTCGGCCAGCCGGGCCAGGCCGGCCCGGATATCGTGTGGGCTCAGGGCGCCGTAGGCAAACAGGATGCCGGGGCGTGGCGCTTGTGCGGCGAACATGCCCGAGATGCCGCCCAGGCCCACCGAGGCCCGGGCCGCGCGGGCGATGAAGTCGGCTTCGTCCACGCCGGCGGCCAGCGTGGCCACCAGGTGCAGGCCTGCGGTGGACGGCAGCGGCGTCAGCCAGCGCGACAGCCGGGTCTCGATGCCGTCCAGCAGCGCCGTGCGGCGCGCCGCGTATTCCTTGTGCATGCGCCGCAGGTGCTTCGAGAAGTAGCCGTCCAGCATGAACTTGGCCAGCGCGGTCTGCGTCATGGTGCAGCTATGCCAGTCCGATGCCTGCTTGGCGCGGCGTACCGCCCCGGTCAGCGGGACGGGCGGAATCACGTAGCCCACCCGCAGTTCCGGGAAGATGGTCTTCGAGAAGGTGCCGACGTAGGCCACTACCCCGGCGTGGTCGAGGCCCTTGAGCGACTCCATCGGCCGACCCTCGAAGCGGAACTCCCCGTCGTAGTCGTCCTCGATGACCAGCGCGCCGTGGCGCTGCGCCCAGTCGAGCAGGGCGAGGCGGCGGTCGAGCGCCATCGGCATGCCCAGCGGGAACTGGTGCGAGGGCGTGACGTAGATCACCCGGGTCTCGGCGGGCAGCAGGTCCACCATCAGGCCGCCGGCATCCACCGGCACATGCGCCACGCGCGCGCCCATGGCCTGGAAGATGGTGCGGGCCGGCGCATAGCCGGGGTCTTCCATCGCCACCACGTCACCAGGACGCAACACCGTGCGGGCCAGCAGGTTGATGGCCTGCTGCGCGCCCTGGGTCATGATCACTTCTTCCCAACTGCTGACCACCGCGCGGCTGTAGGCCAGGTAGCGCGAGACGGCCAGCCGCAGGTCGCGCTCGCCGGCGGGGTCGTGATAGCCGCCCCGGCCGCGCGCCTGGAGGCGCAGCGCGTGGTTGACGCAGCGGCGCCACTGGTCGAACGGAAACAGTTGCTTGTCGGTGACGCCGAACACGAAATCGTAGGCCGACGGCTCGCCGGCGACGGCCGCCTGCACCGTTTCGGCGGGCGTGTGCCAGATGGCGTTGACGGACTGCAGCGTGGGCGCCGGCAACCGCGCCGACGCCGGCGTGAGCCGGGTCAGTTCCTCGGCCACGAAGGTACCGTCGCCGGTACGCGAGCGCAGGTAGCCCTCGGCGATCAGCCGTTCGAACACATCGAGCGTGGTCTTGCGCGACACGCCCAGCTGCGTAGCCAGTTCGCGCGTGGAGGGTAGCCGTTCGCCCGGCGCCAGCCGGCCTTCCAGCACGCCGGCGCGCAGCTGCCGGTAGATCTGGCCAGCCAGGCCCTGGCGGCCATCAAGGGTCAAATGGACATTCATGGTTCGGGGGCGCCGGCAACCGCTGGCAGGCAAGTGGCAGGCAAGTGGCAGGTGGAAGCAGGCCGGGGCGCCAGACCGCATCGGTTGGCTACCTGTGCCGACTCCGGATGCGCTGAATTCTAGTAACCGACCCCGCGCCTGGCAGTTGCACTTAAGTATGATTGCCGCGATTTTATTTAAGTTGTATTCCTTATGCAACTTTACGGTGGTCACCCGAAATTCCCCGAAAGTGGCTATGTGCCGTGCGCGGTCATCGGTCGTACTCTCCGCTCGAAACGTGCGTTCGAACGCGGGTTTCGATGCGTTTGCGCGTGCATTCGCACCTTTGCAGCCGCCTTCGGCCCCCTTCAGCCCCCTCGATGTCCGCCTCGCTCGCGAGCCTGCCATGAATACCGTTGCCATCCTGTTGTCGGCATTCCTGCTCTCCGTCTTCGCCCTCGGGGCGTTCATCTGGAGCATGCAGAAAGGCTTTTTCGATACCTCCCCGGCCGCCGCGCGGGTAATCTTCGGCGCTGCCGAAACGGGCCACCCCGAGGACCCGGCCGCCGCGCAGGCCGGGCTGGCCGATCCGTCGCGAGAGGCCGCGGACCGGTCTTCGGCCCCGGTCGTCTTCCTGTTCCTGTGCTGCGCCATGGTCTGGCTCGTGGTGGCTTCTGCCGCCGGGCTCACGGCATCGATCAAGCTGCACGAGCCCGACCTGCTGGCGTCGGTGCCGTGGCTGACGTTCGGCCGCATCCGCACCATCCACTTGAACGCCGTGGCCTATGGCTGGGCGCCGATGGCGGGCCTGGGCATCGCCATGTTCATGCTGCCGCGCCTGCTGCGCACGGAGCTGGTGGGCGGGCGCTGGGCGGCGCTCGGTGCGGCGCTGTGGAATGCCGGGCTGATCGCGGGCATCGGCAGTATCGGCGCCGGTATTTCCGATGGTCTCGAGTGGCTGGAAATTCCATGGCAGGTCGACATCCTGTTCGTGATCGGCGGCGCCTTCGTCGGCTTTCCGCTGGTGCTGACGCTGCTGAACCGCAAGGTGGACCACCTCTACGTGTCGGTCTGGTACATGGGCTGCGCGCTGTTCTGGTTCCCGGTGCTGTTCCTGGTGGCGAACTTCCCGGGCCTGCATTTCGGCGTGGAGCAGGCCACCATGAACTGGTGGTTCGGCCACAACGTGCTGGGGTTGTTCTACACGCCGCTGGCGCTGGCCTCGATCTACTACTTCCTGCCCAAGGTCATCGGGCAGCCGGTGCGCTCATATGGGCTGTCGCTGCTGGGGTTCTGGGCGCTGGCGTTCTTCTATGGCCAGGTGGGCGGCCATCACCTGGTGGGCGGGCCGGTGCCGGGCTGGCTGATCACGCTGTCGGTGGTGCAGAGCATGATGATGCTGATTCCGGTGATCGCGTTCTCGATCAACCAGCACCAGACGCTGCGCGGCAATTTCCGCCGGCTGATCGATTCGCCAACGCTGCGCTTCGTTACCTTCGGCGGCATGATGTACACGCTCAGCTCGATCCAGGGCTCGTTCGAGGCGCTGCGCGCGGTCAACCGCGTGGCGCACTTCACGCACTACACCGTGGCGCATGCCCACCTGGGGCTCTACGCGTTCGTGAGCTTCGCGTTCTTCGGGGCCATCTACTTCATCGTGCCGCGCATCACGGGCCGCGAATGGCCGTATCGCTGGCTGATCTATTTCCACTTCTGGCTGGCGGTGGGCGGCATCGGCGTGTACTTCGTCAGCCTGACCATCGGCGGCTGGCTGCAGGGGCTGGCCATGCTCGACGCGGCGCGCCCGTTCATGGACTCTGTGCTGCTGACCGTGCCGTACCTGAAGGCCCGTTCGCTGGGGGGGATGATGATGCTGGTCAGCCACCTGTGCTTCGTGGCCAATTTCGTCTGCGTGATCCTGGGCCTGGGCCCCAATCGTGACCGTCCGGCGCTGTTTCACCAGGGCCGCAACCCTGCTCAGGGAGTTTGAATCGTGAATAACGAAAGCGTCCTGTTGGCGGGCGGCATGACGATGCTGGCGCTGGCAACCAGCGCGCTGGTGGTGGTGCCGTACCTGCAACTGCACGATGTGAAACCGACCGAGGGCGTGAAGCCCTATACCGCGTCGCAACTGCGCGGACGCGAAGTCTATATCGCCAACGGCTGCATCTACTGCCATTCGCAGCAGCCGCGCGACAGCAGCTTCGCGCCCGACGCCAAGCGTGGCTGGGGCCGCGCGGCCGTGGCCGGCGACTACTACTACGACAAGCCGCACCTGCTGGGCACCATGCGCACCGGGCCGGACCTCATGAACATCGGCGTGCGCCAGCCCAGCGCCGACTGGCACCTGGGCCACCTGTACCAGCCGCGCGCCTACGTCAGCGGCAGCATCATGCCGAGCTATCCGTTCCTGTTCGACGTCAAGGACGCGCCGGAAGCGGGCGAGAAAGCCGTGGCGCTGCCGCCCGGCTATGCGCCCGTCGGCAAGGTCGTGGTGCCCACCGGCGCCGCGCTGGACCTGGTGGCCTACCTGCAGTCGCTGAACCGGACCGGCGCCGTACTGCCGGCGCCGGATGGCGCGGCCAGGCCGTGAGCGGGCGGAGACCGAGATGAGCGATCTGCAAAACAGCAATCACGACGGGCGCGACAGGCTTGACGGCACGCACAATGGCATGGCCGGTGACAATCGCCAGGCCGCCGCCGCCCGGGCCCGCGAGTACGAGGACCCGCACGAGAACCGCATGCCGATTCCGCGCTACGTGCTGGTGATGGTGGCCGTGCTGGTGGCGTGGGGCGCGTGGTACATCGCCACGGCGCCGATCGACCAGCCATCCGCGCTGGGCGACCGCCGCACCGTGGCCGACCTGCAGGGCAAGCCGAAGTCCGCCACCAGCGCCGTGGATGGCGCCGCGGTCTTCCAGAGCCGCTGTGTGGCTTGCCACCAGGCCAACGGACGGGGGCTGCCCGGCGTATTTCCGCCGCTGGCCGGCTCGGAATGGGTGACCGGCCAGGACGCGCGCGCGGCGCGCATTGTGCTGCGCGGCGTGACCGGCAAGCTCACCGTCAAGGGCACCGCCTACAACGGCGCCATGCCGGCGTTCGCCGACCAGCTCAACGATGCCGAGGTGGCCGCCGTGCTGACCCACGTGCGCAGCCAGTGGGGCAACAGCGCACCGCCGGTGACGGCGGAAACCGTGGCGGCGGCGCGTGCCGACACCGCCGCCATGAAAGCGCCATTCGATGGCGACGCCGCGCTCGCATCGCCCGGCGGCTAGCGTCGGGCCCTGGCTGGCACTGGCCGGCGTGCTGGCGCTCGGCGCGGCGGCGCTCTGGCAGCTTACGTACGGGCTGAGCGCCTGGACGCTGGACCAGCGGCGCGAAGTCCGCATGGCCAGCCACGCGCTGCGCCTGCCGGCCATCGACGTGCAAAACCAGCACGGCCAGCCGCTGCGGCTGTTCGGCCCGGCGGACGGCGCCGGGGCCGACGCGCCAAGCCTGTCGGCCGCGTCCGCCATGCCCGACGTCTATCTGGTCGATTTCATCTACACGCGCTGCCCCACGGTGTGCCGGGCGCTGGGCGCGGAATTCGCGCAACTGTCTGGCCAGCGCGATGCCGACGGCATGGCCGGCCGCATCGCGCTGGTCTCGCTGTCGTTCGATCCGCGTGACGCTGTCAGCGACCTGCTGGGCTACGCCAACACCTACCGGGCCCGCGCGCCGGGCTGGCAGGTGACGGCCGCGCAGTCCGAAGACGCGATGCGTGGCCTGCTGCATGACGCCGATGTGATCGCCATTCCCGACGGCCTGGGCGGCTTCGAGCACAACGGCGGCCTGCACGTGGTGGATGCGCGCGGGCAGGTGCTGGCCGTGTTTACGCTCGACGATTTCCAGGCCGCCTATGCCTTCGCGCTGGCCTACGCGCGGCGGAGCCATCGGTCATGATCGGCCCGCGCTGCTTTCCTCGGCTGGCCTTGCTGCTGTGCCTGCTGCCGGCGCTGCCGCCGTTGCGGCAGGCGTTCGAGGCGTCGATGGCGCTGCTGATGGCGGGTCTGCTGCCGAGTCTGTTCGCGGCGGGCTGCTTGCTGCCCGGCGTGCTGGCAAGTGTGTTCGCGCGAAGGCTGCCTGCGCGGCGCCGTGCCCGGATGCTGGTGGCGCTGCGGCCGTATGCGCTGGCGTTGCTGGTGGCCGCCGTGCTGGCCTATGGCGTCTGGATGCTGCCCATCGCCATCGACCTGTCGCGCATGAGCTGGCCGCTCGGGCTGGTGCGCGATGCCTGCGCGTGCCTGGCGGGCGTGGCCGCCGTCATCGCGGTACGCGTGGCGCCCTGGCCGCTGGTGTTGTTTTTTGGCGCCAACATGGTCTGGATGGGTCTGACTTTTGGCATGCTGTTCGTCGACGCGCCTACGCGGCTGTGCGCCAACTACCTGCTGGGAGACCAGCGCATGGCTGGCGCGGGGCTGATGGCATGGTCGATCGGGTTGGGTACATGGCTGCTGGTCTGGGCGGCCGGACGTGCGGAGGCGGCCCGCGGCGCCTCCGGCAAGAAAAAGCTAAAGAAATCGGGGCGCCTGCCGATAATGGCGGCCAACGACGAGCGATAAAGGCAAGGGGCCTGTGCGGATATAGAGCCCCGCCTGAACGGGATGCGGCGCCAGTGCGCTTCGCGCATCCATTGACAGGGGCAAATGCATGCTGAGAAGAATCAAGGCAGAACAACTGCAGGTAGGCATGTTTGTGGCAAGGCTGGGCGGGCCGTGGATCAACCACCCGTTCTGGCGCTCGCGCTTCCTGGTCACGAGCGACGAGCAGGTGGAGCAGATTCAGAGCGCCAGCGTGCAGGACGTCTGGATCGACATCCTCAAGGGCCGCAACCTGCCCACGCCGGCCACGCCGGAGATGATGGAGGCCGACGTCGGCGACGACGACCCGGAATCCAGCTTCGAGGACGAACTGGAACGCGCGCGCGAACTGATCAAGAACGGCCGGGTGCTGATCGGCACCCTGTTCAACGATGTGCGCATGGGCCGCGCGCTCGAAACCCACGGCGCGCTGCTGCTGGTGGATTCGGCGTCCACGTCGCTGTCGCGCCATTCGCAGGCGCTGCTGGCCATGGCGCGGCTCAAGACCAAGGACGACTACACGTACCTGCATTCGTTCTCGGTCTGCGCGCTGATGATCGCGGTGGGCCGCAACCTGAAACTGCCCGACGGCGAGGTGCGCGAACTGGGCCTGGCGGGGCTGGTGCACGACCTTGGCAAGCTTACGCTGCCGGAGTCGCTGCTGATGAAGGGCAGCGACCTGACGCCGGCGGAGGAGGAGCAGATGCGCCGCCATCCGTCGGCTGGCTATCGCATCCTGAACGAGGCGCGGCTCTATACGAACATCCCGCTGGACGTCTGCGTGCATCACCACGAGCGCGTGGACGGGCGCGGCTATCCGTTCGGGCTGGTCGAGCACGAGATCAGCGTGCACGCGAAGATTGCCGCGATCTGCGACACCTACGATTCCCTGACGTCGAACCGGCCGCGCCACCAGGCGTGGTCGCCCGCGCGCGCCATGGAGTACATCGCCGTGCGCGTGGACACGCTGTTCGACCGCCGCGTGTTCAAGGCGTTTACGCGCACCATCGGCATCTATCCGCTGGGCACCGTGCTGCGGCTGCGCTCTGGCCGGCTGGCCGTGGTGTGCGGCCAGAACGAGAACGAGCTGCTGCGTCCGCGCGTGATGACGTTCTTCTCGGTGACTGACTCCAAGCCCGTGGCGCCCGAGGTGCTGGACCTGACCCAGAGCGAAGACACCGTCATCGCCTTCGAGGACGCCCGGCAATGGGGGTTCACCGACGACCAGCTGATGGCAATGTACGCGCCGCACGCGAAGTAGGGCGGGGGGCAAACGCCACGGGCGGCGGGGTGGGCGGCGGGGTGGGCGCGGGGTAGGACGGGCTAGGCGCCTCAGTCCTGCAGCACCCACGGCGACGCGCGCAGGGCATCGGCCACGAAGTCGTTGAACGCGCGGATGCGGGCGCTGTGCCGCAGGTCGGGGTGCGTCAGCAGCCAGAGCGGCGTATCGAGCGCGGGATCGGGGTCGGCCAGGCGCACCAGCGATGGGTCGGCATCGCCCAGCAGGCACAGCAGCATGCCCGCGCCCATGCCGAAGCGCACGGCCTGCGCCATGGCCACGAGGCTGTCGGCCCGCGCGGCGCAGCGGCTGGCTGGCACGTTGGCCAGCGCCCAGCGGGCCTGCGCCAGGTGCGCGAGGCTTTCATCGGGAAGTACCCACCAGTGGTCCGGCCAATGCGCATGCGCGGGGCCGCTCGGGGATGCTTCGGTCCCGGCTTCCGTACTCGGTTCGCTTTCGGCCGCCATGCGCGCCAGGTAGGCGCGCGCCGCATATGGCGCGGTCTGCATCCGGCCCACGCGGCGCCCGAGCAGGTGTTCCGGCGGTGCCGCCACCGGGCGCAGGGCGACGTCGGCCTCGCGCCGGGTCAGGCTCAGGAACGTGTTGTGGATCACCACCTGCAGCTCGATGCGCGGATGCCGCGCGCGGAATTCCGCCAGGATCGGCATCAGCAGGCCATAGGCCAGGGTGTCGGTGGTGGTCACGCGCAGCGGGCCGCTCAGTTCGGCATTGCGTCCGGCCAACTGGCGCTGCACGGCCTCGATCTGCTCGCCCACGCCGCCCAGCTGCTCGGCCAGCAGTTCGCCGGCGGGCGTCATCGCGTAGCCGCCAAGGTCGCGCGAGAACAGGCGCGTGCCCAGATCCTGCTCCAGCTTGTTGAGCCGGCGCAGCACCGTGGAGTGGTTGATGCCCAGCGTGCGTGCCGCCGCGGCCAGCGATCCGCCTCGGCTCACGGCCAGGAAGATGCGCAGGTCGTCCCAGTCTGCCTCCTGCATTTCCGCACCGCCTTTTGCTTGATATTGCGCAGGTTTATGCCAATTTGCAGAGCCTACCGGCTGGGCGGAGGGCTCGCAAGGGTGTCGATGCGGGTGTCGATGAGGGCGCCGACGCGGTGTCGATGCGCCTGTCGCGCCCAGCACCGGAATCGTCTGAAAAAAGAGGCGAGTGCACGCGAAAGGTGGCGCTTCGGCGCATGGCTAGTAGACTTGTGGCCTGTCCGTACCGAACCCCCTGTCTTCTTCACATGACATTTGACGCCCTGCTGGAGCTGTTCCAGCAACGCATTCCGGCCCATCCGTGGGCCCAGATCTCGTTGTACGTGCTGGCGCTGGCGCTGATCGCCGCGCTGGCGCAGTGGCTGGTGGCCCGCGTGGTAGGCCGCGTGGTTTACCGTGTACTGAGCCTCTCGGGCAACCGGGAATGGGCGGCGGCGCTGATGCGCCATCGCACCTACCGCCGGCTTGGCTACGCCGTGTTCCTGGCCGTGATCACGGTCGGCATCAGCCAGGTGCCGGACCTTGGCAAGTTTTCCATCCTGATCGAGCGGCTGGCGCACGGCGGAACGTGGATCAGCGTGTTCCTGATGCTGTCGGGCGTGCTGGGCGCGTGGCAGACCGTGTTCGCCAACAGCCGGCGCGCGCAGACGCGTTCGATCAAGGGCTACGTGCAGATTGCCCAGCTGGCGCTGTGGCTGGTGTGCGGCGTGCTGGTGCTGTCGATCCTGATCGACCGCTCGCCGCTGTGGATGCTGTCCGGTATCGGCGCGCTGTCGGCGGTGCTGCTGCTGGTGTTCAAGGACACGCTGCTGTCGCTGGTAGCCAGCACGCAGCTCACGTCGAACGACATGCTGCGCATCGGCGACTGGATCGAGATGACGCAATCGAATGCCGACGGCTTCGTGATGGACATCGCGCTGCATACCGTCAAGGTCAAGAACTGGGACAACACCGTCACCACGGTGCCCACCTACAAGCTGTTCTCCGAGAGCTACCGCAACTACCGGCACATGTTCGAATCGGGCGCGCGCCGCATCAAGCGCACGCTGCGCATCGATGCATCGACCGTGCGCTTCCTTGACGACGAGGAACTGAAGGCGCTGATGCGCTTCCGGCTGCTGCACGACTACCTGGAGGTCAAGCAGCAGGAGGTGGAGCAGACCAACCGCGCGCTGCTGGGCGGCAACTCCGACCCCGTGAACCGTCGCCGGCTGACCAACCTCGGCACCTTCCGCGCCTATGGCATCGCCTTCCTGCGCGCCCATCCGGACATCCACCATGACCTGCTGCTGAACCTGCGCATGATGGAACCCGATTCGCAGGGTATTCCGATCGAGGTCTACTGCTTCAGCACGCGCACCGGCTGGACAGACTACGAGCGCATCCAGGGCGATATCTTCGACCACCTGCTGGCGATCCTGCCGGAACTGGGGCTGCGCCTGTACCAGGCGCCATCGGGCGCCGATCTGGCCGGCATGCGCGAGTATTCGCCCCACGGCGCCCACGCGGCACTGGCCGCGGCGGCCACCGACCCGGGCGCCCGCGAGCCGGCGCAATCGCAGATGGATCGGGCGGACCGGGTGGCTTGAGGGATGCGCGGCGCGGGCTGCTAGCCGGATGCGTTATGCGCGCCCCGCTGCCATGAAATGGGAGCGGGGTTGGGGGAGAGGGCGCGGCGATTCAAATTGCCACATGTCGCGTCTTGAGACGCTCCCCTCTCCCCCGGCCCCTCTCCCGCCGGGCGGGAGAGGGGAGTAAACCGGCGGGCTTCAAGCCTTGCGCGGTTTGACCTTGCTGGCCGATTCCTTGGCGCGGTTGCGTGCCGTGTCCACGTCCTGGGCATAGGCCAGCGCCACGCCCATGCGGCGCTTGGTGAACGACTCGGGCTTGCCGAACAGGCGCAGCTCGGTCTGCGGCACGCGCAGGGCCTCGTCCACGCCGTCGAACACGATGCCTTCGGCATCCACGCCGCCGTAGATCACGGCGCTGGCGCCCGGGGCGCGCAGGCTGGTGTCCACCGGCAGGCCCAGGATGGCGCGGGCGTGCAGTTCGAATTCGTTCTGCCACTGCGAGATCATCGTCACCATGCCGGTGTCGTGCGGGCGCGGGCTGACTTCGCTGAACCATACCTGCTCGCCCTTGACGAACAACTCCACGCCGAACAGGCCCTGGCCGCCAAGGTCGGCCGTCACCGCGCGGGCGATGTGCTGCGCCGTTTCCAGCGCCTTGGGGTGCATCGGGTGCGGCTGCCAGCTTTCCACATAGTCACCGGCCACCTGGACGTGTCCGATCGGCTCGCAGAATTGCGTTTCCACCTCGCCGTTCGCGCCCGGTGCGCGCACGGTCAGCAGCGTGATTTCGTAGTCGAAGTCGATAAAGCCTTCCACGATCACGCGGCCGTGGCTGACGCGGCCGCCGGCCATCGCGTAGTCCCATGCCGCCTTGACGCCCTCGGGGCCGTCGATCTTGCTCTGGCCCTTGCCCGAGCTGCTCATCACGGGTTTGACCACGCACGGATAGCCGATGCCGCCGTCGATGGCGGCTTGCAGTTCTTCCAGCGAATCGCAGAACTTGTACGGGCTGGTGGGCAGGCCCAGCGTTTCGGCGGCCAGCCGGCGAATGCCCTCGCGGTCCATGGTCAGGCGGGCGGCGCGCGCGGTGGGAATCACGCGGACCACGCCGGCGGCTTCCAGCTGCTCCAGCATCGGCGTGGCGATGGCCTCGATCTCGGGCACCACCAGGTGCGGACGCTCGGCCTCGATCAGCGCCTTGAGCTGCTCGCCGTCGCTCATGGTAATGGTGCGGGCATGGTGGGCAACCTGCTGACCGGGCGCATTCTCGTAGCGGTCCACGGCGATGGTTTCCACGCCGAGCCGTTGCAGCGCGATCAGCACTTCCTTGCCGAGTTCGCCGGAGCCCAGCAGCATGACTTTGGTGGCGGACGGGGAGAGGGGGGTTCCAAGGGTGGTCATGGCGGGGGCTCGCGGCAGGGAAGAAAAACCGCGATTGTAGCAAGGCGCCAGGGGATTTTTTTCAGGTTGCGTGTCGCACGGACCTGGTTGTCTTCTAGTGGTCGTCTCCCTCTCCCGCGTGCGGGAGAGGGCCGGGGAGAGGGCGGGCCGTTCAAGACGCGGCAGCGGCAGTTAGAGCCACCAGACCCTCTCCCCCGACCCCTCTCCCGCCTCGCGGGAGAGGGGAGCTGATCGTCGCTGCTTCCCCCAAATCAATACGCGATCTTCGCGCTCAGGCTGATGGCGCGCGGATCGGCCGGCTGGACGTAGTTTTCGTACTGGAAGCCCCAGTAGCGCTTGTTGGTCAGGTTGGTCAGCGCGGCGCGCAGCGTCAGCTCCTTGCCGGCCACGCGCGTGTTGTACGTGGCGCCGAGGTTGAACACCGTGTAGCCACCGGCCGTGAGGTCGCCCGCGGCGCGGATCTTGGTGGTGCCGGTGTACTTGCCGTCCACGCCCACCTTCAGGCCCGGCACGAACGGCACGCGATAGGCCAGGCGGCCGGTCAGGATCCAGTTGGGCGCGCCCGCCACGCGGTTGCCGATATTGGTCTGGCCTTCGCTGTAGTAGCTGTCCAGATACATGGCGCTGCCGCCCACTTCCCACTGGGAGCCGATGCGCGTGGTACCGGCCAGTTCGGCGCCCTGGTAGATCGACTGTCCGTCCTGCACGAAGGTCGGCAGGCGGCCGGCGCCGTTGTCGTAGGCAAACTCGCTGCGGCGCTCGATGCGGAACAGCGCGGCCGTGCCGCTCCAGCTGCCCTGGTCGGTCTTGGCGCCAATCTCGTACTGGCGGCTCTTGGCCGGGGTCAGGCCCTGGCCGGCGTTCTCGTACGAGGTGCTGACCACGCCGCCGCCGTCGAACGATTCGACGTAGCTGGCGTAGAACGTGGTGGTGGCCCACGGCTTGTACATGATGGCCGCGGTCGGCGTCACCAGGCCATTCTTGGTGTAGGGCGAGTTCACACCGGTGGTGGTGAAGCTGTTCTGCTCGTAGTTCGTCACGCGCAGGCCGGCCAGCACCGACCACTGGTCGTTCAGGTGCATCGTGTCGCTGACGAACGCCGCCTTCTGGGTGGTGTCGCCGGCGCGGTACTTGTTGAAGCTGGTGTTGCTGTAGTAGACGCCGGTGTACGGCGCGTACAGGTTGCCGCTCGGCAGCGCCGTGTAGACGAAGTTGCTGCTGAAGCGGTCGATCTGCTTCTGCCAGCTCAGGCCGGCCACCAGCTCATGGCGGAACGGACCGGTGCGGAACTTGCCCTCGACCATGGTCGTCCAGTTGCTGAACTGCTGGCTTTCGGCGCCGTCGTAGCGGAAGTCGGTGTAGTCGCCGGCCGCGTTAGACAGGTTCAGCGTGGTCTCGTTACGGCTGCGCGACTGCTTGCTGAAGCTGTAGATCGTGCTGACGGTCCAGTCCTGGTTGAGGTTGTAGCGCAGCCCGGTCTGGTACACCTGCAGGTTGGAGTAGAAGTGCGCGTCGGGGCCGGCATAGAGGCCGCCGCGGCCGCTGATCACGCCCGGCAGCCCGCCGTTGGCCGGAATGCCGCCGGTGTAGAACGACGGCGTGGCACCCCAGGTGTTGCGGTCCTGGTAGATGCTGTCGAACGTCCAGGTCAGGTCGCGCGTGATGCGCGCATCCAGGCCCAGCGACACCGAATTGCGGTTGATACCCACCGCGTTCGACGGCTTGCCTTCCTCGTGCGTCACGTTCAGGCGGTAGCCGAACATGTTGTCGGGGCCGGCGCGGCCGCCCAGGTCGACGTGCTCGGTCCAGACGTGCGACGACCGGTAGCCCAGTTCCAGGCTGGCCGTAAACTGGTCGGTGGGCTTCTTGGTGACGTAGTTGACGGTGCCGCCCGGGTTGCCGAAGCCGTACATGAAGCCCGACGGGCCCTTGAGCAGTTCCACCTGTTCGAGCTGGTCGTAAGGCAGCGTGATGCCGTAGCTGATGAACGGCATGCCGTTGATCTTGTACGCGTTGCGCCAGTCCAGCTGCAGGCCGCGCACGGTCGTGTACGACGCCCAGGCGTTGTTGCCGTTGCTGTTGTCGGAAACCGAGGCGTCGTTGAAAAACACGTCGCCAATCTTGGTCACCTGGCGGTCGGCCAGGTCTTCGCCGCTGACCACGGTCGTGGAGAACGGTGTGTCGAGCTGCGACTTGCTGCCCAGCGCGCCGCCGGAGGCCTTCTTCTGCAGTTGCGGGCCGATATCGGCTTCCTGCTTCGCGCTCACCGTCACCGAGGGCAGCGACTGGTCGGCCGGGGCCGTCTGGGCCAGTGCCGCGCCGCAGATCGGAAAGCCCGCCAGAACGGCCACGCGGGCAAAGGCGGCAATGGGACGGATGCGCGAAGGCGCGTGCGTGCGGCGGGTGGCCGGCGACGGGCAGGACGTCATGACGGGTATTGGCTCGTAGATTGGAATGTAAACAGGGAATGCAAACACAAATGCGAACAAGTCGCATTACGTATGAAGGGCGGAATGATGCGGCTGGAACCTTGACGCGTCAAGCGGGGTGCGGGAGGCGGCGCACTTTCGTGGCTTTATTTCCACCAAGTGTGTCCAGCTTGTCTCCGGACCGATACATGGTGGTAGTCATGTGGCGAAATGTGTCGAAATATGCCGAACAGGCCACCCGGCACAGGCGGGGCGGACGGCATTTTCCTGGCCGGGTCCACGCAACCCGGGCGCCACCCCGGGCCGGCGCGCTACTGCGCGGGCGCCAGTGCGGTTTCAATGGCGTCGAGCAGTTCCTGCAGCCGCAATGGCTTGCCGCAGACGGCGTCGAAGCCCGATTCGATGGCCGCGCGGCGGTCCTGCTGGCGCGTGAACGCGGTCAGCGCCACGGCGGGCGTGCGCGGCAGCGCTCCCACCGCTTCGCGCACGCGTATCTCGCGGATCAGTTCGTTGCCGTCGCGGCCGGGCAGGCCGATGTCGCTGATGATCAGGTCGGGCATGGCGCGCCGCATGGCATCGAGCGCCTCGTCGCAGTCGCGCGCCGCACGGACTCTTGCGCCGTAGTCCACCAGGATGGCCGACAGCGCCGCCGACGCATCGGCATCGTCCTCCACCAGCATCACGTCCAGCGCCCGCAGCGGCACGGTGGGCTCATGCACGGGCTCGGCCACCGGTTGCGTGGCCGATGTCGCGGATTGGTCCGCCAGCGGAATCACCACCTCGAAGGTGGCACCCAGGCCCACGCCGGCGCTGAACGCCTGCACCGTGCCGCCGTGCATCTCGGCCAGGTGCTTGACGATGGCCAGCCCGAGCCCCAGGCCGCCGTGCTTGCGGCGGTTGGCGTCCTCGCTCTGGGTGAAGCGGTCGAACAGCAGCGGCAGGAACTCGGCGGGAATGCCGCGCCCGTTGTCCACCACGCGCACCCGCAGGTGCTCGGCATCGGACGACACTTCGGTCCGCACCGTGCCGTCCTCGGGCGAGAACTTGATGGCGTTCGAGATCAGGTTCCACAGGATCTGCTGGAAGCGCGCGGCATCGAGCCAGGTGGTGGAGACCAGCGCAGGCGAGAGGTCCAGCAGCAGCGTGATATTGCGCTCGGCCGCCTGAGACCGCATGCTGTCCAGCGCGGCGCGCACCACGTCGGCCACGCTGACGCGCTCGCGCTCCAGCTTCATCTTGCCGACGTTGAGCATCGATACGTCGACCAGGTCGGCCACCAGCCGGCGCTGGATGGCGACGTTGCGCTCCACGGCTTCCAACCCGCGCCGGCCTTCCTCGGACGTCACGTGGCGCGCCAGCACGTGCGTCCACACCGAAATCACGTTCAGCGGGTTGCGCAGCTCGTGCGAAAGGATGGCGATGAAGTCGTCCTTCATCCGGTTGAGCCGCTCCACGGCGGCGCGCGCGGCCTGCTCGCGCTCGATCAGCTGCTCGCGCTGGCGCTCCAGGTTGACGTGGTCGGTGATGTTCGACACCACGGCCACCTTCACGCCCGTTTCCAGCACCGACGAGATGCTCCATTCCAGATGCATGGTGCCGCCGTGCGCGTCGCACAGCGGGAACGTGCCTTGCCAGCCGTCCTGCTGGCTGTGGCCGGTAGCCTCGGCCACGTTGTCGCGCCAGTCCTCGGGCGCGAAGGCGGCCACCGGCTGCCCTAGCAGGTCGGTCTCGGCGCGCTGCAGCATGGTCAGCATGGCCGGGTTGACGTCGACGAAGCGGCCGTCCAGGTCCAGCGTGCAGATGCCGCCGATGGCCTGGTGGTAGATCGCGCGAAAGCGCGCCTCGCTCTCGCGCATCGACCGCTCGGCCTCGCTGGCGCGCAGCAGCGAGGCAATGGTAGCCACCAGCACGGCGGGCTCGGCCGGATGGATCAGGTAGGCGCTGGCGCCGGCGTCGAGCCCGCGCACCTTGTCGTAGTCGGCCACGTAGGTGGCGGACAGGTGCACCACGGGCACGGTGGCCGTCTCGGGGCGGCTGCGCAGCGTGCGGCAGACCTGGAAGCCGTCGACATCGGGCAGGTTGACGTCGAGCACCACGGCCGAGACGCTGGTGTCGGCCCGCTGCAGCGCTTCCTGGCCGCTCTCGGCCTCGATCGTGCGGTAGCCGGCCGCACTCAGCACGCGCACGGTGGCGTAGCGGGTTACCGGGTTGTCATCCACCACCAGCACCAGCGGCAGCGGGGCGCCAGGTTGCGGTGTCGGGCGGGTGTCATCCGGCATGGCGGTCTCCGGCGGGTGGCGTGGCCGCTGTGCCGCCCAGGCCGGCCGGGCCGGCGTCCCCAGCCACGCCGGCCGGGAACGTGGTGGGCAGCGTCACGTAGAAGCGCGAGCCCACGCCCACCTCGCTCTCGAATCCCACATGGCCGCCCAGCAGCTCGGCCAGCCGCTTGGACAGTGCCAGCCCCAGGCCGGAGCCGCGGTAGCGCCGTTGCAGCGGCGAGTCGATCTGCACGAAGTCCTGGAACACCTCGCCATGCGATCCCGGCGGGATGCCGATGCCGGTGTCGCGCACCGAGAACGTGATGGTGTCCGGCGTCTCGCAGGTGGCGCTGACGCGCACCTCGCCGCTGGGCGTGAACTTGAGCGCGTTCGAGATGTAGTTGCGCAGGATCTGCGAGACCTTGCGGTCGTCGCTGAACAGCTTCGACGCGCCGTGCGGCGCCTCGAAGATCAGCGACACCTCGGGGTTGGTCAGCACGGGCTTGAACATGCCGCGCAGGGCGTCGAACAGGGCCACCATGTCGAACCATGCCGGCGACACGTCGACGCGGCCCGCTTCCAGCCGGGCCAGGTCCAGCAGGTCGTTGACCATCTCGGCAAACTCGGCGGCCGTGTCGCGCACGAAACCCACCTGTTTTTCCTGCTCGGGCGTGAGCGGGCCGTCCACGCGGTCCATCAGCAGGCGCGTGATGCTCTGGATCGAGACAATCGGCGTGCGGAACTCGTGGCTCATGTAGGCCAGGAAGCGGCTCTTCAGCTCGGTGGCCTGGCGTAGCTGCTCGGCCTGCATGTCGAGTTCGGCGTAGAGCGCCAGCACGCCGCGGTTGGTTTCCTCGATTTCCGCGCGCAGCGCATCCACTTCCTGGGTGCGGGCGTCCAGCGCGGCCCGCAGCGCGGCCACGTCGTCGGGCAGGGTGTCCTGGGCGTTCATCTCAACCCTCCGCGCGGCGCACCACCACCACTGTGGCGTCGTCACGTCCGCGGCTGAATTTCAACAGCACGAAGGCGGCCACGATGGCCGGATCGCGCTGCAGCACCGTGGCATCGTCGAACTGCCAGCGCGACTGGATGCCGTCCGAATGCAGGATGACCAGCGCATGCGCGGGCCACTCCTGCTCCTGTTCCTGCACGGTACGCATCTGCAGGCCGGCCGTACCGGCCTGGCTGACCAGCGTGCGATCGGCGATGCCCGAGATCACGCGCCCCAGGATGTTGCCCACGCCGGCAAAGCGGATGTGGCCGGCGCCGCCGTCGAGCCGGTAGGCGCCCACGGCCGCGCCGCGCGTGCCGCGCAGTGCCGCATGGGCGCGCTGCACAAAGGCCGTGGGGCTGTCGCCATGGCGCGCATCGAACACGGTCAGCGCGGCATGGGCGGCCTCGGCGGCCTCGGGGCCGTGGCCCAGGCCGTCGATCAGCACCGCGTCGGCACGCCGGTCATGGATGGCCACGGCCCAGCCGTCGCCGCTTACCTTTTCACCGGGGGCGGCCAGGCAGACCGCGCCCACCGCGAAGCCGCCGGCAGGGCGGATGGCGTCGCCGGCCACGTCGCGTTCGCGGTAGAAGCGCGCCAGGATCAGGCTGCCTTCGCCGGCGCGCGTGTGCACGTCGAAGTCGTCGGCCAGGCGGCTGACGGCGCCCAGGCCCTGGCCGGCGCTGCCGGCCGTGGAATAGCCGTCGCGCATGCACGCCTGCAGGTCGGCCATGCCGGGGCCTTCGTCGATCGACAGCAACTCGATGGCCAGGCTGCCTTCCAGCTCGCGGGCGGCCAGCAGCAGGCGGCCGTCGCGGGCATGCCGCAGGAGGTTGTTGCCCAGTTCGTTCACGGCCACCGCGAGCCGTCCGCGCTGGATGGCATCGAAGCCCAGGCGCTCGGACATCTCGGCCGCATGGCGCCGGGCCTCGCCCACGCGGCTGGGGTCGCCCATTGGCACCGCGTGGTGCGGTCCGTGGTTCCTACTTCCACCGAGTGATGCTGACACAGGTTCCCTCGCCAACTTGAGTCCGGATCTCGAACTCGTTTACCAGCCGCCGTGTGCCCGACAGCCCCATGCCCAGGCCGTTGCCCGTGGTCCATCCGTCGACCAGCGCCTGTTCCACGTCGGGAATGCCCGGGCCCTTGTCGTCGAAATGCAGGCGCAACCCGCGCCGGACGCCATCGGACAAGATCTCCCAGCGCATTTCGCCGCCGCCGCCGTACACCACGGTGTTGCGGGCCAGTTCGCTGGCCGCCGTAATCATCTTAGTCTGCTCCACCAGCGAGAACTTCAGCTGGGCCGTCAGTGTGCGCACCACGGCGCGCGCCTGCACGATGTCGCGCTCGTCGCGCACCGGGGCGCTCCCGGTCGGGGCCAGGTCGGTCGTCACGGCTGGCTGCCCTGCGCGGCGTCGAGCACGGCCATGCCGCGCTCCACGTTCAGCGCCGTCTTCACGCCGCCCAGCGACAGCCCCAGTTCCACCAGCGTGATGGCCACCGCCGGGCGGATGCCCACCACCACGGTGGTGGCGCCCAGGATGCGGCCGATATCGGAGATGCTGACCAGCATGCGCCCGATGAAGGAATCCACCATCTCCAGCGCCGATACGTCGATCAGCACGCCGTGCGCGCTGGTCTTCTCGATCATGTTGGCCAGGTCTTCCTGCAGCCGCATGGCGGTCTGGTCCTGCATGTCGATCTGGATGGTGACCAGCAGGTGCTTGCCCATCCGCAGGATTGGAATGCGTTCCATATGGGTTCCCGGGGCAGATCAGCCGGCGTCGCGCGACACGGTGTGCCCGGTCATGCGCATGGCGGTGGCCAGTGCGTCGGCCAGGGTGGACTTGGTGATGATGCCTTGCAGGTCGATGCCCAGATGCACGATGGTCTGCGCAATCTGCGGGCGAATGCCGCTGATGATGCTTTCCGCGCCCATCAGCCGGATTGCCGTAACCGTCTTCATCAGGTGCTGCGCCACCAGCGTGTCGACGGTGGGCACGCCGGTGATGTCGATGATGGCCACTTCGGAGCCGGTTTCCACCAGCCGTTCGAGCAGCGTCTCCATGACCATCTGCGCGCGGCTGCTGTCCAGCGTGCCGATCACGGGCACGGCCAGCACGCCGTCCCACAGCTTGATCACCGGGGTGGAAAGCTCCAGCAGCTCGTGCTGCTGGCGCACGATGATTTCCTCGCGCGTCTTCTGGTAAGCGGAAACCGTCCACTGCGCCATGCGGTCGACGATGGCCGAGGTTGCCCAGATCACGTCGATCTGGCCTTGCAGGCCGCTGGTCTGGCGCTGCAGCGCGTCGAAGATCGGCCGCTTCAGCGCCAGCGTGAAGCCGCTGGTCACGTCGGCGGTTTCGCCCTGGGCGGCCCGGTTGCGCGATAGTTGCGCCAGCGTGTCGCGCAGCGCGTTCCAGGGTGCCGCGCCGAAATTGTTGGCGTCGCCGTCGGCGCGCACACCGGCTTCCAGGCCGCGCAGGATGGCCTGCTGGTCCGCCAACAGGTTCTGCGTCAGGCCGCGACCTTCCGCGTAGTGGTGGTACTCGGCGGTCCAGCCGCGCAGCAGGGCGTCGTGCTCGTCGCGCAGGAGGTCGGCAAGTCGCTGGTTTTCAGGGCGCATGTCGGTAACGAAAGATGGGTTGAATGGCCAGCCGCAGGACAGCGGTGGCGGGGTGCAGCCAAAGCCGGAGCACTTCATTCTAGGAGAGATTGATAGCTCACACTATCGGCCTCCGGCTGATTGACGGCGCGGAAAAAATCGGTTGGGGGCGGCAGATGAGCGGGGCGGATGGCCCGGCGGTGTGAGAATGCGCCGACACGGGAACGGGAACCGCCCGGCTGCCGCCTGCGCACGCACCTGCCTAGTCTGGGAGCATGGTTGGGGAGAAATGACCGTGGATGCGCTTGATGCACTGCAATGGCCGGCGATGGCGATAACGGTGCTGGCCACGTGGCTCGTGGGCAGCGAATCGGCGCGCCGGCGCAAGCTGGGGTTCTGGAGTTTCCTGCTCAGCAACGCCATGTGGGTGGGATGGGGCTGGCATACGGGCGCCTGGGCGCTGGTGGTGCTGCAGTTCGCGCTGGCGGTGCTGAATATTCGCGGCCAGTCCAAGGCGGACAAGGCCGAGCAAGGGCAGGCAACGCACCAGATGGAATGACCCGAACGGGTCAAAGAGGGGGTGACCCGAACGGAACGTACATGTCGACAGACCTGATCGTGGCCCGGCCGGAGGGGCTCTACTGTCCGCCCGGCGACTTCTATATCGATCCCTGGCGGCCGGTGGCGCGCGCCGTCATCACGCACGCCCATTCGGATCACGCGCGCTTCGGGCATGGCAGCTACCTGTGCGCCGAGCCCGGGCGCGGCGTGCTGCTGGCGCGGCTGCCCGGAATTTCGCTCGACACGCTGCCCTACGGCCAGGCCATCACGCATCACGGCGTGACGCTGAGCCTGCATCCGGCCGGCCATGTGCTGGGCTCCGCGCAGGTGCGGCTGGAATACCAGGGGCAGGTGTGGGTGGCCTCGGGCGACTACAAGGTCGAGGCCGACGGCACGTGCGAGCCGTTCACGCCGGTGCGCTGCCACACCTTCATCACCGAAAGCACGTTCGGCCTGCCGATCTACCGCTGGCCGCGCCAGGCGGCGCTGATGGCGGAAATCTTCCATTGGTGGCAGGTCAATGCGGCCGCCGGCCGGGCCAGCGTGCTGTACTGCTACGCGTTCGGCAAGGCGCAGCGCATCCTGCACGGGCTGCTGCGCCATGCGGGCGACGCGCTGTCGATGCCGGGGCCCATCGTGGTGCACGGCGCCATGACCAACCTGAACCAGGCCTATGCCGAAGCGGGCGTGGCAATGGCGCCCACGCTGACCACGGCAGACTTGCCCGCGCGCAGCCCGGCGCTGCGCCGCGCGCTGGTGGTGGCGCCGCCGTCGGCCCAGCGGTCCACGTGGCTGCGGCGCTTTGGCGAGGCTTCCGACGCGTTCGCCAGCGGCTGGATGCAGTTGCGCGGCACCCGGCGCCGACGCGGCGTGGACCGCGGCTTCGCGCTGTCTGATCACGCTGACTGGCCGGGCCTGCTGTCCGCCATCGGGGCCACCGGCGCGCAACGGGTCATCGTCACGCATGGCAATGTGCCGGTGATGGTGCGCTACCTGTGCGAGCAGGGGCTGGACGCCCAGGGCTTCCGCACCGAGTTTGGCGACGACGAGGATGCCACCGGCGCCGCCGCCCCGGCTGGCGACTTGGCTGACGAAGCGGCTGGCGAGCCGACCGCCGCCCCGCACCCCGCCGCCCCCCCGGAGCCCGCCGCATGAAGGCCTTTGCCGATCTCTACAGTGCGCTCGACGGCACAACGTCGAGCAACGCCAAGCTGGCCGCGCTGGTGGAGTATTTCCGTAGCGCGCCGGCGGCCGACGCGGCGTGGGCGGTCTATTTTCTCTCCGGCGGCAAGCCGCGCCAGATCGTGCCGGTGGCGGCGCTGCGCGCGCTGGCCCAACGTGCGGCGGCGCTGCCCGAATGGCTGTTCGAAGAAAGCTACCAGGCCGTGGGCGACCTGGCCGAGACCATCGCGCTGCTGCTGCCCGACGCCGAGCACGCCGATACGGCGGGGCTGGCCGAATGGGTGGAGCAGCGCCTGCTGCCGCTGCGCGGCCAGCCGCCCGAGGCGCTGGTGCCGGCGCTGGACGCGCTGTGGCGGCCGCTCGATGCGCGCGGTCGGCTGGTGCTGTTCAAGCTGATTACCAGCAGCTTCCGCGTGGGGGTATCGAAGCTGCTGGTCACGCGCGCGCTGGGCGAGGTGGCCGGCATCGATCCGAAGCGCGTGGCCGAGCGGCTGGTGGGCTACACCGACCTGTCGGCGCTGCCCACGGCGGAACGGTTCCTGGCGCTGGTGGCGCCCGAGCCGGGCCAGGCGGGTGAGGAGGCGGGTGATGGCGGTCGCGCCGGCACGGCGCGCGGCGGCCTGCCGTACCCGTTCTTCCTGGCTCATCCGCTGCAGGCCCCGGTGGAAGACTTCGACACCGTGCTCGGTGCGCCGGCGCGCTGGCAGGTCGAGTGGAAGTGGGACGGCATCCGCGCGCAACTGGTGCGGCGGGACGGGCAAACCTGGCTGTGGTCGCGCGGCGAGGACCTGATCACCGAGCGCTTTCCGGAACTGGCCGAGGCGGCAAAGCAGCTGCCAGACGGTACCGTGCTCGACGGCGAGATCGTGGTGTGGATCGACGGCCGGGTGCAGCCGTTCGCGCTGCTGCAGCAACGCATCGGCCGCAAGACGCTCAACGCGAAGCTGCTGCGCGAGGCGCCGGCCATCCTGATGGCGTATGACCTGCTCGAATGGGAAGGCGAGGACTGGCGCGGCCGGCCCCAGGCCGAACGTCGCGCCGCGCTGGCCCGCGTGGTGGCCGCGCACGTGCATCCGGCGCTGGAGCTGAGTCCGCTGGTGGAGGCCGACGACTGGGCGCACTTCGCCCGCCTGCGCGAGACCTCGCGCGCGCTGGGCGTGGAAGGCTTCATGCTCAAGGCCGCGGACGCGGCCTACGGCGCGGGGCGCACGCGCGACGTGGGCATCTGGTGGAAGTGGAAGATCGACCCGTACACCGTGGATGCGGTGCTGGTCTACGCGCAGCGTGGCCATGGCCGCCGCGCGAGCCTGTACACCGATTACACGTTCGCGGTCTGGAACGCGCCGCCCGGCGCGCCGGACCGTGCGCTGGTGCCGTTCGCCAAGGCCTATTCGGGCCTGACCGATGCCGAGATGCGCGAGGTGGACGCCATCGTGCGGCGCACCACGGTGGAACAGTTCGGCCCGGTGCGCAGCGTCACGCCCACGCAGGTGTTCGAACTGGGCTTCGAGGGCATTGCCCGCAGCGGACGCCACAAGAGCGGCATCGCCGTGCGCTTTCCGCGCATGCTGCGCTGGCGCACCGACAAGCCCGTGGACGAGGCCGATTCGCTGGCGACGCTCGAAGCAATGCTGCCGCCGTCGCCGGCCAGGGATGCGGCATGAGTGCCGCCCGCCCTCCGCGGCCTCCGCGCACCGGGCGCGGCGGTAGTGCCCGTAGCGCCGGTAGCGCCGGTAGCGTCGGTAGCCCAAAGGAGGGCGGCAACGCAGGCGCGAGGGCGGCAAGGCAGGCCGTCGATGCCCCCGACTTCGTGCGCGCGCCCCCGGTGGCCAAGGCGCTGCCGGCGCTGTTTGCCGCCCGGCACTGGCAGCCGTTCGACTTCCAGCGCCAGGTGTGGACGGCCATCGGCCAAGGGCAAAGCGGCCTGCTGCACGCCACCACGGGCACCGGCAAGACCTATGCCGCGTGGCTGGGGGCGCTGCTGGCGTTTGCCGAGCCGCCGGCGCGGGCCGGGGCCTTGCCGCCGCCGTTGACTGTGCTGTGGCTGACGCCGATGCGCGCGCTGGCGGCCGACACCACGCGCGCGCTGCAGGCGCCGCTGGCCGAGCTGGGGCTCGACTGGACCGTGGCGCTGCGCACCGGCGACACCGGCAGCACCGAACGCGCGGCGCAGGCCAGGCGCCTGCCCACGGCGCTGGTAACCACGCCGGAAAGCCTGTCGCTGCTGCTCACGCGTGCCGACGCGCGCGAGGCGCTGGGCCGCGTGCGGCTGGTGGTGGTCGACGAATGGCACGAGCTGATCGGCAGCAAGCGCGGCGTGCAGGTGCAGCTGGCCCTGGCGCGGCTGCACCAGTGGCAGCCGGAACTGCGCATCTGGGGCCTGTCGGCCACGCTCGGCAACCTCGACCACGCGCGCGACGTGCTGCTGGCCGGCGTGCCGCCCGACCGGCGCGTGCTCGTGCACGGCCATACGCCCAAGGCGCTGGTGGTGGATACGCTGCTGCCGGACGCGGTCGGGCGCTTCCCGTGGGCCGGTCATCTCGGGTTGTCGATGCTGCCGCACGTGGTGCAGGAACTGGCGTCGAGCAGCACGTCGCTGGTGTTCCTGAACACCCGCTCGCAGGCCGAACTCTGGTATCAGGCGCTGCTCGATGCCCGGCCGGACTGGGCCGGACAAATCGCGCTCCATCACGGCTCGCTGGACCGTGCCGTGCGCGAGTGGGTGGAGCTGAACCTGAAGAACGGCGCGTTGCGGGCGGTGGTGTGCACGTCGAGCCTCGACCTCGGCGTGGATTTCCTGCCCGTGGAGCGCGTGCTGCAGATCGGCTCGCCCAAGGGCGTGGCGCGGCTGCTGCAGCGTGCCGGCCGCTCGGGTCACGCCCCGGGCCGCACCTCGCGCGTGACCGTGGTGCCCACGCACAGCCTGGAACTGGTGGAGGCCGTGGCCGCGCGCCACGCCATCGCGGCGGGCCGCATGGAGGCCCGCGAATCTCCAGACAAGCCGCTCGACGTGCTGGTGCAGCATCTGGTGACGGTGGCGCTGGGCGGCGGCTTCCAGGCCGACGAACTGCTGGCCGAGGTGCGCCAGGCCTGGGCCTACCGTAACCTGACCGACGACGAGTGGGCGTGGTGCCTGGCGTTCGTGCGGCAGGGCGGGCCGTCGCTGTCTGCGTATCCGGACTATCGCCGCGCCACGCCCGACGAGGCCGGCTTGTGGCGCGTGGCCGATGCGCGGCTGGCGCGGCGTCACCGCATGAGCGTGGGCACCATCGTCAGCGATGCCACGATGCAGGTGCGCTTCTGGACGCGGGCCGGCAGCGGCGGGGCGTCGCTGGGCACCGTGGAAGAGGGCTTCATCGCGCGGCTGGCGCCCGGCGACTGCTTCCTGTTCGGCGGGCGGCTGCTGGAGCTGGTGCGCGTGCAGGAGATGACGGCCTACGTGCGCCGCGCGGCCGGCAAGCGCCCGTCCGTGCCGCGCTGGAACGGCAGCAAGATGCCGCTTTCCACCGAACTGGCCGATGCCGTGGTGGCCACGCTCGACGCCGTGCAGGCCGGCCGCCTTGACCCCGCCACCACGCCGGAACTGCCGCTGATCCAGCCAATCGTCGACTTGCAGGCGCGCTGGTCGGCGCTGCCCGCGCCGGACACGCTGCTGGCCGAGACGCTGCACTCGCGCGAGGGCTGGCATCTGTTCCTGTATCCGTTCGGCGGCCGGGCGGTGCATCTGGGGCTGGGCAGCCTGCTGGCGTGGCGGCTGGGCCAGCAGGTGCCGGCCACGTTCTCGGTGGCCGTGAACGACTACGGGCTGGAACTGCTGGCGTCCGCGCCGGTGGACTGGGCGAAGTGGCTGCCGAAGGTGCTGGCCGAGGAACAGGTGCGCGACCTGGCCGCCGACGTGCTCGGTAGCCTGAACGCGGGCGAACTGTCGCTGCGACGTTTTCGGGAAATCGCGCGAGTGGCGGGGCTGGTGTTCCAGGGCTATCCCGGCGCGCACCACAGCGCGCGGCAACTGCAGGCCTCGTCGAGCCTGTTCTTCGAGGTCTTCCGCAAGCATGACCCCGCCAACCTATTGCTGGGCCAGGCCGAGCACGAGGTGCTGGTGCAGGAGCTGGAAGCGCGGCGCCTGGCCGATACGCTGGCGCGGCTGGCCCGCCTGCGGCTGGACCTGCGCGAACTGCGGCGGCCGTCGCCGCTGTCGTTTCCGCTGATCGTGGAGTTCCTGCGCGAGAAGCTGAGCACCGAGAAGCTGGCGGACCGCATCGCACGCATGCTGGCGGACCTGGAGCAGGCGGCGGCGCGGTCAGAGGGCGGTGGGCGCACCGGGGAGCGTGGGCCAGAGACTGCAGCGGCGGCGTACACCGGCCCGATGCACGACAACCCGCCGGCGCCCGACGCCGAGCGCGTGGCCGCGCTGGCGCGTTTCGGCATGGCCGATCATGCGGGATCGAGCCGGGCCGGCAAGTCGGCGCGGCCCCGCCGCCCGCGCAAGCCGTCGAAACCGTTGCCGCTGCTATGACGACGCCCTCCACGCACCCCTTCATGCACCCGCCCACGCACCCGTCGGCCGAGGAAGCCGGCGCGCAGCCCGTGACGGTGGCCGGCGAAGCGCTCTGGCTGCTGCCCGAGCACGCCGTCTGGTGGCCGCGCGCGGCCATGCTGCTGGTGGCCGACGTGCATATCGGCAAGGCCGCCACATTCCGCGCGCTGGGCCAGCCGGTGCCGCACGGCACCACCGCCGAGAACCTGGCCCGCCTGCTGGATTTGGCGCGGCGCTATCCGGCGCGAGAGCTTGTGATCCTGGGCGATTTTTTGCACGCGCGGGCAGCCCGCACCGCCCCCGTGGTGCTGGCGCTGCACGACTGGCGGCGCGTGATGCCGTCGCGCGTGCGGTGCACGCTGGTGCGCGGCAATCACGACACCCATGCCGGCGATCCGCCCGCCGAACTGGGCTTCACGGTGGTGACCGAGCCGCTGGTGGCGCCGCCGTTCGCGCTATGCCATGCGCCTGGCGAGCGGCCGGAAGGCTATGCCATGGCCGGCCATCTGCACCCGGCCTGCGTGCTGCGCGGGCGCGGCGGCGACGCCTTGCGGCTGCCGTGTTTCGTGGTCGGCCAGGCGGGGATGATCCTGCCCGCGTTCGGCGCGTTTACCGGCCACGCCACGGTGCGGGCCGGGGAGGGCGAGCGGCTCTACCCGGTAGGGGACGGGCGGGTGTGGGCGTTGCCGGCGCGGTGACGCCTACGTTTCGTCGATCACCTTCAGCAAGGCATCGAGTTCGATTGGCTTGACCAGGTGCACGTCGAAGCCGGCCGCGCGGGTTTGTTCGCGGTCGGATGCCTGCCCGAAGCCGGTCAGCGCCACATAGCGCGTGTTGGTCAGCGCCGGCATGCCGCGCAGCGTGTGGATGACCGCAAAGCCGTCCATGCCCGGCATGGCCAGGTCGATCAGCGCGATGTCGGGGCGTACGCGCGCGGCGGCGTGAATGGCCTCCATGCCGTCGTACGCGGTGGTCACGTCATGGCCCGACATCTCCAGCAGGATCGACATGCTGTCCGCCGCGTCGCGGTTGTCGTCCACCAGCAGCACGCGGCGGCGGTGGCCCGGCGGCGTCTCGCTGCCATCTTCGGCATCGAGCGTCTCGGGCGCCGAGGCCAGCGGCAATTGCACGGTGAACGTGGCGCCCATGCCCGGCCCCTCGCTGGAAGCCGAGATCGAGCCGCCATGCATTTCCACCAGCGAGCGGCACAGCGACAGGCCGATGCCCAGGCCGCCCTGCGCGGAGCTGCCCGGCCGGTCTTCCTGCACGAACAGGTTGAAGATCGTCTCGTGGGCCTGGGGCGAGATGCCACGCCCGTGGTCGATGACCTGGATCACCAGCGTGCGGTGGCGGATGGAGGCCGACACGGCCACCTGCGCGCCAGGCGGCGAGAACTTCGACGCGTTCAGCAGCAGGTTCTGCATGACCTGGCTCAGGCGTGTGCGGTCCGCCAGCAGCGGCATGTGGCCGCTGTCGGTGGTGACCGTCACGGTCTGGGACTTCGCCGCCAGCGCCGGCTCGGCGGCCTCGATGCCCAGTGCGATGATGTCGCGCGCGTCGAGCGCCTCGTGGCGCAGCTCGATCTTGCCGGCGGCGATGCGCCCCACGTCGAGCAGGTCGTCCACCAGCCGCGTCAGGTGCGACATCTGCCGCTCCACCAGGCCCACGCTCTTCTGCATGGCGGCGGGATCGTCCGGGCGCATCTGCATGACGGTCAGCGCGTTGCGCATCGGCGCCAGCGGGTTGCGCAGCTCGTGCGACAACGTGGCCAGGAACACGTTCATGCGCCGTTCCGACTGTTCCAGTTCTTCCAGCCGCTTGCGCTCGCTCATGTCGCGCGTGACCTTGGCAAAGCCGCGCAGCTCGCGCGTATCGTCGTAGATGGCCGTGATGGTGACGTTGGCCCAGAACAGCGAGCCATCCTTGCGCACGCGCCAGCCTTCGTCCTCCACGCGCCCCATCTCGCGCGCGGTAATCAGTTCGCGCCCCGGCTTGTTGCTGGCCACGTCGTCGGGCGGATAGAACACCGAGAAGTGCTTGCCGATGATTTCGTCGCGCCGGTAGCCCTTGATGTAGGACGCGCCGGCATTCCAGCTCATGACCCGGCCCGACACGTCGAGCATGAAGATGGCGTAGTCCTTCACGCTCTGCACCAGCAGGCGGAAGGTTTCCTCGCTCTGGCGCAGCGCCTCGGCCGTGCGGCGCTGCTCGGTCATGTCGCGCGTGACCTTGCCGAAACCGATCAGCTTGCCCTGCGCATCGTGCAGCGCCGTGATGATCACGTTGGCCCAGAACTCGCTGCCGTCCTTGCGTACGCGCCAGCCTTCGTCCTCGAAGCGGCCGATGCGCGCGGCGGCTTCCAGCTCCATGCCGGGCCAGTTGCGGGCGTTGGCCTCGGCCGTGTAGAAGCGGGAAAAATGCTGGCCCAGGATTTCCTCGCGTTTGTAGCCCTTGATGCGTTCGGCGCCGATGTTCCAGCTCGTGACGTGGCCGGTGGCATCGAGCGCGAAGATGGCGTAGTCGGCCACGGCCTCCACCATCATGCGGTACAGGTCGTCAGCCGGACCAACCCGGGATGCGGGCGCGTCGGCGGCGGGCGGGCGAAGGGGTTTGGGGGCGGGGGGCGGTCGGGACACGGTTGTCCTTGGCATGTCTCTGGATGTCTCGTCAGGCTCAAGCATAACGCCGTTTGCGGCGGGCACCGGCGTTGCGGGTGCGCCACAGGCCGCGCCGGGCCGCCCGGGGCGCGCATCCGCGTGCCACCTGACTGCTTTGCAAGACATGGCGGCCCTTGGCATATGCTGGATCGGAACGGCCGCGCTGCCTGCCCGCCAGTCGGAAAAAAGCCGACAGACCCGTGGGCTGTGATCGGTTAGACTCGCCCGCATTCGATGCTGCCCCGGCACCGAGCCCCCGCGTTGCTGAACGCAAGGAGACGCCCGCATGTATGCAGAGTCTGCGCTGGACCGCCGTTCCCCCGATTCCGGCGTCGAACCGGTCGTCACACCGCAGCCGCAACCCGATGCGCCCGTGCGGGACCTGCGCCGGGTGCCGATTCACCCCGATCACTGGTATCCCGTGGCCTGGTCGCGCGAGGTCAAGGCGGGCCGCGCCCTCGGGGTGCGGTTCGCGGGTGATCCGATCGTGCTGGTGCGCACCGCCACCGGCAAGCTGTTTGCGCTGGAAGACCGCTGCGCGCACCGCCAGGTGCCGCTGCACGAGGGCGTGGTGGATGGCGAATCGATCCGCTGCTGCTACCACGGCTGGCGCTACGACTGCTCCGGCAGCTGCATCGACGTGCCATACCTGGGCAAGGAGCGCCTGCCCAACGGCGTGCGCGCCTATCCGTGCGAGGAGCGCGCCGGCCTGATCTTCGTGTTCCCGGGCAATGCCGCGCTGGCCGACGCGCAGGCGCTGCCGGCTTTCGCCTCCGTATCGGACAAGCAGTACAAGACGCGCCGCTTCGGCCGCGAGGTGAAGTGCCACTACTCGTTCATGCACGAGAACCTGATGGACATGAACCATCAGTTCCTGCACCGCAAGCAGATGGGCATGATGCGCGCGCGGTCGCTGGGCCGGCGGCGCGGCGAGGGCTTTGTGGAGGTGGACTACGTCTTCGAGCGCGAGACCGGCAAGCAGCCGGTGGGCGAGGCGCTGGTGTTCGGCAAGGATGGCGGCCAGAACAACAAGGACGTGATGACGGTGCGCACCGGCTATCCGTATCAGACGCTGCAGATTCGCTCGGGCTCCGGCACGCTGGTGATGGACCTGTGGATTGCCTACGTGCCGCTGGACGCGGCGCAGCGCACCAACCGCACGTTCGGCATGTTGTCGATCCGCCGGCCCGGCGTGCCGTTCGCGCTCGACCTGGCCTGGCCGCTGCTGGTCTGGTTCACCGAGCGCATCTTCAAGGAAGACCGCGAGATCGTGGAGATGGAGCAGGCCGCGCACGACCGCCAGGGCGCGGACTGGAACCACGAGGTGTTCCCGGTGATCAAGGAACTGCGCGACCTGCTGCGCGAATGCGGCGCGCGCACGGTGATTCCAATCCAGCCCATTCCGGCCTGACGGCCCGGATACGGCTGGCTTTCGCAACCCGGGGCGCGATGCCCCGGGACCGACACCAGGCTCAGGCGCGCGCCTGGCCGGCTTGCGCCAGCGTCGGGTAGTCGGTGTAGCCCTGGGCCGAGCCGCCGTACATCGTGGCCGGGTCTACCGCGTTCAGCGCCGCGCGTTGGCGCAGCCTTTCCACCAGATCCGGATTCGCGATATAGGCGCGCCCGAACGCCACGGCGTCGGCCTCGCCGCTGTCCAGCACGGCCTGCGCGGTGTCCTGGTCGAAGCCGTCATTGGCGATGATGGCGCCGCCAAATTCGCGCTTGAGCTGCGGCAGCAGCGCGCCCGCGCCCTGGGTTTCGCGCACGAACAGGAAGCCCACGCCGCGCTGGCCCAGCGCCCGGGCCACGTAGCCGAACGTCTGCGCCGGCTGGCTTTCGGCCATCGAGTGGCTCGGCGAGCGCGGCGCCAGGTGCACGCCCACGCGCGAGGCTTCCCAGACGGCGGTCACGGCATCGGTCACTTCCAGCAGGATGCGGGCCCGGTTTTCGATCGCACCGCCATAGGCGTCGGTGCGCGTGTTGCTGCCGTCTTGCAGGAACTGGTCGAGCAGGTAGCCGTTGGCGGCGTGAATCGTCACGCCATCGAACCCGGCGGCCTTGGCATTGGCGGCGGCGGTGCCGAAATCGGCCACCACCTGGCGAATGTCGTCCACCGTCAGCGCGCGCGGCACCACGAACGGCCGCTGCGGGCGCAGCAGGCTGACATTGCCGCCGGCGGCGATGGCGCTGGGCGCCACGGGCGTGCGGCCGTCGAGCAGGCTGGGGTCGGAGATGCGGCCCACGTGCCAGAGCTGGGCCACGATGCGCCCGCCGGCGCGGTGAACGGCATCGGTCACCACTTTCCAGCCGGCCACCTGTTCCGCGCTCCACAGGCCGGGCACGTTCGGGTAGCCCACGCCGTCGGGCGACACGGGCACGCCTTCGGAAATCAGCAGGCCGGCGCTGGCGCGCTGCGCGTAGTACTCGGCCATCACGGCATTGGGCACGTGCACCGGCTCGGCGGCGCGCAGGCGCGTGAGCGGGGCCATCACGATGCGGTTGGGAAGGTGCAGGGCGCCAATCTGGAGCGGATCGAACAGGGTCGTCATATGGATATGCGGCTTCGTCATGAAGCTATCAATTTGCAAGTATCGGAAGCATAGCAGCGCGCGGTAAGATCGCCATCGTCGAATTGGTACATGTCCGTTGTTGGGGCTGGAACAATCAGGAGAGGGCGCATGACACAAGTCACGCATGGGGCGCTTGGGCGCCTGGGTCGGCCGGTGGTGATGCTGGTGGCCCTGCTGGTCTCTGCCTGCGGCGGCCTGCCGCAACGGCCCGAACTGGCGCCGCAGATGGCGCTGCAGGACACCGGCGACACCGCGCTGGCCCGCGGTGTGGCGCCCAAGCTGGCGGCGCACCCGGGGCAATCGGCGTTCTATCCGCTGCTGGCCGGCACCGACGCCTTCGCCATGCGCGTGGCGCTGGTGCGCGCGGCCCAGCGCAGCCTCGACGTCCAGTACTACATCTTCGATGCCGACAACACCGGCCTGACACTGCTGGCCGAGATCATGGCCGCGGCCGATCGCGGCGTGCGCGTGCGGGTGCTGCTCGACGACATCCACCTGGCCCGGCAGGACCGGGCGCTGTCGGCCGTGGACGCCCACCCGAACGTGGAGGTGCGGCTGTTCAATCCATTTGCCAGTCGCAATATGCGGCTGTTCGAATATGTGACGGACTTCCGGCGCATTGACCGCCGCATGCACAACAAGTCCCTGACCGCCGACAACCAGCTGACCATCGTCGGCGGCCGCAATATCGGCGACCAGTACTACGGCGCCGCCGACACCGACTTCACCGACCTCGACCTGCTGGCCGCCGGCCCCGTGGTGCCCGAGGTATCGGCCGTGTTCGACGATTTCTGGAACAGCGAGGCCGTGTACCCGCTGTCGGCGCTGGCCACGCCGCTGGCCGGCGACGAGGCCGCCACCCAGCAGCAGAAGCTGCGCACCTACCTGAACGAGCACGCGGTGGCGATGCGCGCCACGCCCTACGGCCAGTCGGTGCTGGAAACCGGCATCGTGCAGCTGATGCGCGAGGACCGCCTGCCCGAATACTGGGGCAAGGCCACGGTGATTGCCGACCGCGCCGCCAAGGTGCTGCACCCGCCCGAGGACGACTCGACCCACGCAATTCCGAAACTGGTGAAGTTCCTCGAACGCGCGCAGCACGACCTGACGCTGATCTCGCCGTATTTCGTGCCGCCCGACTCCGCCATGAAGTGGCTGACCGACATCCAGAAGCGCGGCGTGCAGGTGCGCATCCTGACCAATTCCTATGGCGCCACCGACGTCTCGGCCGTGCACGCCGGCTACGCGCCGAAACGCCGGGCACTGCTGGAGGCCGGCATCATCCTGTACGAACTGAAGCCCACCGCCTATGCGGAACTGGCCAAGGAAAAGAAGCGGCACGGCCCCGGCGGCAGCAGCCGCGCAAGCCTGCACGCCAAGACGTACATGGTGGACCGGCACGAACTGTTCATCGGCTCGCTGAACCTGGACCCGCGCTCGGCGCGCCTGAACACCGAGATGGGCATCGTCGTCGACAGCCAGGCGCTGTGCGACATGCTGGGCCAGGGCGTGGACGACGCGCTGCTGGACGCGGCATACCAGGTGGTGCTATCCGACGACGGCAAGTCGCTGCAATGGGTGACGCGCGAAAACGGCGTGCTGACCACCTACGACCGCGAACCGGACATGAACGCCTGGGACCATTTCAAACAGAGCGTGATGCGGATATTGCCGGTGGAGGAGGAGTTGTAGGGATTGCGGAGCCGTAGCTGTGACGGCTAGCGCTGCGGTAGGGTTGTCTCCCTCTCCCGTCGGTGGTCTCCCTCTCCCGCGTGCGGGAGAGGGCCGGGGAGAGGGCGGGTCGCTCAAGCCGCGACAGCGGCAATCAGAGCCACCCCACCCCTCTCCCGCATGTTCAGACCGGACACATAGGTGACAGGTGTGCGAGGACATGGTTGACACTTCCGGACGGTTCGTCCGTCCGGAGGTTCACCAATGCCTTGGAACACGAGAGACACCATGAGCCTGCGTTTGGAATT